>Ga0209254_10000806_pt1 | contig 27188 bp, 22 predicted proteins | sample FrelakmetDIP11DI_FD_187148 | JGI IMG/M metagenome (GOLD analysis project Ga0209254, IMG submission 187148) | Freshwater lake sediment microbial communities from the University of Notre Dame, USA, for methane emissions studies - DIP11 DI (SPAdes)... | ecosystem: Environmental > Aquatic >...
GGACTTATTGGAACTGGAAACATTGGAAAATATACAGCAAAACTAGCAAAATGTTTTGGTATGAAAGTAATTGGTTATGATCCATTTATTTCCAAAGAAAACATGAAAAAAGATGGTATTGAAAAAGTAGATGAAGTTGCACAAATAATGGAAAAATCTGATTACATTAGTCTTCATATTCCTCATATACCAGCAACGCATCATATCGTTAATGAAGAAATGATTGGAAAAATGAAACCTTCTGCTTATCTAATTAATTGTGCTCGTGGTGGAACCGTTGATGAAAAAGTATTATATAATGCTTTAAAAAATGGAAAAATTGCAGGTGCTGCACTTGATGTATATGAAAAAGAACCACCAGAAAAAAGTCCTTTATTTGAGCTTGACAATGTTGTAATGACACCGCATATAGGGGCAAATACAAAAGAAGGGCAAATAAAAGCAGGTACTATTTGTGCTGAGCAAATAAATAAAGTTCTTGCAGGAAAACAACCTGACTATTGTGTAAATAAAAAACTTCTATAATACTTTATTTTTTCTTCTTATATTTTATAATCTATCTTTAATGGAAAACCTTAAAGAGAGAAGACTGTTTTTATCTTTAGTATGAAAAACTTAGATAAAATCGTAAGTAAAATTGAAAAAAACATTGATGGAAAAGATAAAGTTCGAGAACAAGCACTTCGCTCCAGTCGTGACATAATTATTTCTTGTCGCAAAGCAATCCAGAGCGTACATCAGAAGAAAATGAAAGATGCACAAAACAACATTAAAAAAGCATCATCAAACTTGCAAACACTTTATGATTTGACAAAACCACATCCTGAACTTTTTCATGCAGGTTTTGTAGAAAATGCTGCTCAAGAACTAGTTGAAGCAAGTTGTCTTTATAATATAATGACCGGAAAAGAGCTTCCAGATCCTGATGAGCTGAAGACAACATATAGTAGTTATCTTATGGGTCTTTGTGATCTTGTTGGTGAGTTACGTCGTACAGCATTAGATAGTATCCGTAAAGGTGAAGGTAAAAAAGCTGATGAATGCCTTAACATGATGGAAGAAATATATGATGTAATTATTCGCTTTGATTACCCATCAGGTCTTATTCCAATTAAAAAGAAGCAAGATATGGTTAGAGGTCTTATTGAAAGAACACGTGGTGAACTAGCTGTAGCAAGTTGTGAGAGACGTATTGAATATCGTACTAGCGAATTTCGTGGTATGCTAGATCGTGTAAATAATAGCAAAAAGAAACAAAAAAACGTTAAAGACGAAGAGTCAAATGACCTTGATATTGATGATATTTGGTAGTTTAAATACTAAAACATTTTTTTCTCCTTATTATGAATCGGAACGTTTATAAAAGATCTTTATATACTTCAGAACCTATTGGGCTTGTATATTATGATTAAAATAAAAATTGAAAACATTATTGCGTATGCTCAAATCTCGGAACTATTTGATATCAAACTTTTATCCGAAAAAATTGCTGATTCTAGTTATAAACCTTCAGAATTTGATGGTTTATCAATAAAATATGATAACGAAAAAATTGCTGTGATTGTACTAGTAACAGGAAAAGTCGTTTGTACTGGTGTAAAAGAAATCACTGATGCGATTGATAAAATTAAAAAAGTTACAAGTCAAATTAAAAAAATTGGTTTTAAAATTAAAAAAGATTACAAAGTAAAAATCGAAAATATTATTGTTTCAACAGATTTAAAAAAAGAACTTGATCTTGCAAGTCTTGCAACAAGGTTAATACTAAAAGATATTGATTATCAACCAGAAGTTTTCCCAGGTTTAATATACAAAATGGATAATTTACACACAATTTTAATTATTTTTAATTCCGGTAAGATAGTTTGCACTGGTGCTAAAAGTATGGATGATGCAACTAATTCTATTAAAAAAATGGAAGAAAAACTTTCGTCAATAGGAGTCTTATAAAAAAATATGAGGAGGAAAAATAATTTATGCCAGAAATTATAGTTGAAAATATTGTTGCATCTACATCTTTTGCAGATAAACTAGATTTAGACGTAATAGCACAGTCTTTAGAAGAAGCAGAATATGAACCTGAACAATTCCCAGGATTAGTATATCGCTTAAGTGATCCAAAAACTGCTACACTACTTTTCAGAAGCGGAAAAGCAAATTGTACAGGTGCAAAAAACGTTGAGGATGTAAAAAAAACAATAGGTATAATTGCAGATAAACTAAGAAAGCTTGGTGTTGAGGTCTACAAAGATAAGGAGTTAAAAATTGTTATACAGAATATTGTAGCTATCTCTGATATTGGAACAGAATTAAACCTTAACGAGGTTGCAATGGGTCTTGGACTTGAAAATGTCGAGTACGAACCTGAACAATTCCCAGGTCTTGTATATCGTATCCATGATCCAAAAGTTGCAATGCTACTTTTTGGTTCCGGTAAAATTGTATGTACCGGTGCACGTCAAACTGAAGATGTATCAAAAGCAGTTGAAAAGCTTTCTGAAGAACTTACATCTTTAGATCTTATTAAAAATAAAAAATAAAAAAAAACAATTTTTTCTTTTTTAATTTTTTTTCTGAGAACTGTTTGTTGCAATAATTACAGCTTGAATAGCTGCCATTGCTGCGGCAGTCTTAGTATTAGATGATTGCGTCTTAGTGTTTTTAACGTGTTCAACTACTTGATCAAGTATTTTATATCTTGGTATAAAACTTGTATTATAGTCACCTTTTATGAATTGTTCATTGTTCATTACAACCTGATGAAAGGGTATATTATGGCGAACACCACCTATCTGAAACTCCCAAAGAGCACGTTTCACACGTGATATACATCTATTTCTATCTTCAGCCCAAACGATAAGCTTTGCAATCATACTATCATAAAATGATGGAATAGTAAAACCTTGATAAACACCAGAATCTATCCTAATCCCGGGACCGGAAGGTTCTGCATAACGAATGATTTTACTTGGCGCTGGCATAAAATTATTAAGTGGATCTTCTGCGTTTATTCTACATTCTATTGCATGTCCTCTTGATTTGATATCCTTTTGTTCATATTCAAGCTCAAACCCTGATGCAACACGAAGTTGCTCACGAGCTAAATCTATGCCCGTGATAGCTTCAGTTATGGGATGTTCCACCTGCAAACGAGTGTTCATTTCTAAAAAAAAGTATTTACCATCTTTAAACATAAATTCACAAGTACCCGCATTATAATATCCAGCAGTTTTTGCAGCAAGAACTGCTTGTGCACCAATTTCTTCACGTAGCTTTGGGGTAAGTGCACAAGAGGGTGTTTCCTCTATTAACTTCTGATGTCTTCTCTGAACAGAACACTCTCTTTCAAAACAATGAATCAAATGATTATGTTTATCACCTATAACCTGAAATTCAATATGGCGCGGATCATCAATGAATTTTTCAATAAAAACAGAGTCATCGCCAAAACTATTTTTTGCAAGCTGACGAACGGTAGATAATGCCTTCTCCATTTGCTTTTCATCATCAACTTTTTGGATGCCTATACCGCCACCACCAGCAGATGCTTTTAGCATAACAGGATATCCTACATCATGAGCGATATCTTTTGCTTTTTCATGATCACAAATCGCTTCTGTAACACCAGGAACAACATAAACGCCTGCTTTAATCATGGATTTCTTAGAATCAATTTTTGAACCCATAAGTTTCATTGCTGATACTGGCGGACCAATAAATTCGATACCATTTTTATGACAAAGTTCTGCAAACTCAGAGTTTTCTGCCATAAAACCATAACCTGGATGAATTCCCTCAGCTTGAGTTTTTAATGCAACATCAATAATTTTTTGCTTCTGAAGATAAGATTGACTTGCAGGACCTGGACCAATATTATGTTTTTCATCAGCATATTTTACAAAAAGAGCTTTTTCATCAGCATCAGAATAAACTGCAACAGTCGATATTCCTAGTTCTTTACATGCACGCATTATACGAACAGCGATTTCACCACGATTTGCGATTAAAACCTTATTTAGCATATTTTAACCTCATATTTTAGAGAATTTGCATGATAAGATCGCCACATGCGATTGAATTTCCTTCTTTAATAAAGATATCTTTAACTTCTCCTGCTACTTCAGATTTAATCTCTTGTTCCATTTTCATTGCTTCAATAGTTGCTATTATATCCCCTGATTGTACTTTATCACCTTTTTTTACTTTGATAGAAAGAATTGTTCCTTGCATGTTTGATATTACTCCACCTTCAACATCTTTTGGTTTACCTGGTGAACCAACACCAGATGCACCAGCAACTAAAAATCCACCAGATGGAATTACTTTTACTTCGAAAGGTTCACCATCAACTTCAACTTCAAACTCTGTCGGAATTTGTGCAGAGCCTCTACGTTCCTCAGGTGGGCTTGTTTCAATCCATATTTGTTTAGCCTCAGGAAAACTCTGTTTAACCATACCGCGAGTTAATGGATGATCAATTGGCAGTGGTAGTTGCTCTGAAGTAAACTCTGCCTGCGCCTGACCTTTTAAAAATTTAAGACCAACTTGCTGATAAATACAATAGGTCATAATGTTTTCATCTGTAAGTTTCACTTCAGAGTGTTCTTTAAGTTCACTCATACGTTGAGACCACATTGGTTTTAAAAGATCTGATGGACGACAGTCAATTACCTCATCTTTCCATTTAGGCCCAAGAACCTTTTTCAAAATATCTGGTTTTATTGGGGCGGGTGGTTTACCATACATACCTTTACAGTAATCCTTTGTTTCCTTTGTAATAACTTTATAACGACCATGAAGAACATTCATAACTGCTTGGACACCAACTACCTGACTTGTTGGTGTCACTAGCGGGGGATAACCAAGTTCCTCACGAACACAGGCAGTCTCTAAAAGTATCTCTTGGTATTTACCATGAGCACCTTGTTCCTCTAATTGAAATATTAGGTTACTAAGCATACCTCCAGGGATTTGATGGAGTGTGACACTTGGATCAACTTTAAGTGCATTAAATCTGTGTAAATGTCTATATTTATCCCATACTCCAAGGAAATATTTACGAATCTCGATAAGTAATTTTAAATCATAACCAGTTTCCCATTCAGTGCCCTGTAATGCAGCAACAATAGATTCTGTCGCAGGAGCCGCTGTTCCACCACTAATAGAACTTATTGCTGTATCCAAAATATCAGCACCTGCTTCAACAGCACGCTGATAAGCCATACCCGTCATACCACTGGTGCAATGACTATGAAGATCAATTGGTAGTTTAATACCTTCATCTTTTACACCTTTTATTATATCATATGCACGCTGTGGTGAGATCATACCGGCCATATCTTTTATACAAAGCGAGTCTGCGCCCATTTTTTCTAGTTTTTTGAATTTTTCAACAAAATAATCAACAGTGTGAATTGGGGAAATAGTATAACTTAAACACGCTTGTACATGCCCGCCTTCTTCTTTTACGCTTTTCATTGGTATTTCCATGTTACGAAGATCGTTTAATGCATCAAAGATACGAAAGTAATCTACACCATTCTTTTTTGCAAGAAAAATAAATTTTTTAACGATATCATCTGGAAAGTTCCAGTATGCAACAATATTCATTGCACGTTCTAGCATTTGCATTGGTGTGTTTGGCATTGCTTTTTTAAGTAATCTTATTCTTTCCCAGGGATCCTGATTAAGATAGCGTATACATACGTCAAATGTTGCACCACCCCATACTTCCATTGAGAAAAATCCTACTTGGTCAAGTTTATCTGCTATAGGTAGCATATCTTCTGTTCTCATACGAGTTGCAAGCATTGACTGATGCGCGTCTCTTAATATCATTTCATGAAGTTTTATCATTGCTTTTTGTCTCCTTTTTATAAATAATTTTAAATTATTTTATAATAATTTTATATCTTAGAATGTGAAAGGTTATCTAGTTTCCCTACTTAAGAATATTGGATTCAAAATAAAAAATAATTCTATTGTTCAGTAATATAGTATGATTTAGGAATAAAGTTTTATAGTAGAATTTTTTTATTGTCTCTCTATTCCGTAAATTTAATTTAGGGGGCATAATATTGATAAAAAAAATTGTAATAATAGAAATTGTATTTGTACTAATTGTTTTGTCTTATATAAATATCTCTATTTCTGCACCAATACCTGGTGAAATTTATGAAGATAATTCATCTATTATTTATCGGAATGTAACAGTTTATGCTCCTGCTGTTGCAAGTAATGACGAAGGATATGTTGGTGTTATGTCAACCATTACTATTACTATTCAAAGTAATGGTAGTGGTAAGGTTTTTGTTGATACGCTTCCTTTGACACAAGTGGATATGCAGGGCTCTGCTCGTCTTGCAGTAAAAGTTGCTAGTGCTCTTGTAAAAAATGATGCTAATTGCAGTATTAATCCTAGTTTTTTTGATTATTTTTTTGTTGTTCGTACTGATGCACCAGTTATCGGTGGACCAAGTGCTGGAGGTATTATGACTGTTGCAACTGTTGCACTTCTTGAGAATTGGCCTTTAGATGAATATACTGTTATGACAGGTATGATTAATCCAGATGGAAGCATAGGTCCTATTGGAGGAATACCTTACAAAGTTGATGCCGCATATACGGTTGGTGCAAAACGTTTTTTGATTCCAAAAGGTCAAGGAACTTATCTTGAAACAATACAAGAAACTACAACAAACAACGGTTGGACTCAGACCCAAATTAAAACTATTACAAGAAACATTGAGGAGTATATAGCAAGCAAAGGTTATGATATAGAAGTAGTTGAAGTAGAAGATGTTAATCAAGCAGTTAATAACTTTACAGGGTATGGTTTTTCGTCTTTTGTTTCCGATGGAGAGATGAAAACTGAGGAGTATAACAATGCGTTTTTGACACTTGCAAGTTCTTTACTTGAAAAATCTCAAGATCTATATATTACATCAATGGATTTGTTTAATAATTCACGTTCCAATATTCCTAATAAGGTTTGGGATTGGGATCGCTTCACTTGGATTTACTATCGTAGTGAAATAGAAGATAAACTAGATGGCGTAAAACTTTTAATTGAAGAATCAAAAACATGGTTTGACCGTAAAATGTATTATACTAGTACAACTAAATCATTTTTATCTCTTATTAACTCTCGTTATGTAGAGTATGCCTGTAATTATTTTAGTATAGCTGAAGAAGATAGACCCAATTATGTAGAAAATCTTATTGATGAAATAAATCTCTTCTGCGAGGAAAAAAACAATGAAGCTAGAAATATTAAGATAACTGGTTTTGTTTCTTTGCAGTGTGTTGGTGGTGCTCAGAAGCGTGCATCTGAAGCAAGTGATTACTTAACAAATGCTAATAGTAGTTATAAAGCAGGAGATTATCTGCCTTGTTTAGATTATCTTGCAAAGGCAAAAGAACGTAGTGAAAGTGTTGGCTGGTGGCTTAATATAACAAATTTTTTTAATGAATCAGGAAACATTAGCTCTTCTGAAATAGATAGTATTGCTCTTGAATATATAGAAGAAGCTCAGCAAGCTATAACTTATTCCAGTATTCTTTTAGATGAAATGAATTCCGGTTCTAATTATCTTTATGATGCTCAAAACATGCTTGATAACGCGAGAATCGAACAAGAAAGTGGTTATCCTGCGGCAGCACTTTTTGAAGCACTAGATGCAATAACAAAGGCAAATCTTGAAATTGAAACAATTGGTGTGAGCAGTGCAGATGACTATAAAGAGAAAATAAATAGAATTAATACTAGTGCTAGTTTCAATATTTTAAAAAGTATAGGTTATGGTGTTAAACCTGTTCTTCCAGTGTGTTATTATGAATATGCCGATAGCCTTCTTGATGAAGAAGACCTTACTACAGCACTTTTCTATTATCGCTTTAGTGGGATGATTGCTGGTGCTCTAAGTTTTACAAATGTTAGCAAAGGAACTACTTCCTCAAGATATGAAGGTGTCCCCAAGATTAATTCACCAAAGTATATGACAAATATTTTTTCACAGTTTAGTATAATAGTAATAATTTTTGCGTTAGGTGGAATTGGTGGATTAGGCATTGGTCTGTTAATCGCTACGTTATTAAATGATAAATCATCAAAAAATGATGTTAAAAGTAAAAAAGAAAAAAGTAGTTACGAAAGTTATAGAGAGTATAGTTCTACAAATAATGAAGTCCCAAGAAGCATTAAAGATTATTACGAGAAAAACAAATAATACTAGTTTCTAATAATGGTTTTTTGAAAAGATGAAAACACAAGGCAAACTTATAGATGAAAAAATAATCATCGAAAAACCAAAAGAAATAGGTAGACTTTTTAATAAAAGTCATTTTGGTAAACCTGTTAGTGGCAACAAACTTGAACTTGATCTTATTGAAAGTTGTTTTTTACTTGATGAGGATAAAATCAGTATAACAAAAGATAATACAAAAATAAGTTTTGAAGAGCTTGTATGTGTTGCCTCTGAAAAAATCATAGATTTTGATGTTAAATATATTGTTTTTAAAGAACTTAAAAATAGAGGATGTTCTATAAAACTTTACAATGATTTAAAAGGAGTTAATTTTTCTGATTTTAAAAAAGAATTTTTTATATGCGTTTTTTCTGAGAATAGTTTTTTTGATGTAAAGGAAACAATTGATATTATTTGTAGAGTTTCAAAAAAAGATGCAAAACTTTGGTTTGCAGTAGTCGACTGTGAAGGCGATGTTACATATTATGATGTTTCTCTTGTTGATTTTAAAGGTTTTAATAAAAAAGGAAATTACTCAAAAAAAAGAGGATTTTTATTTGAAAACTCAGTTGTTGTTTTTGATGAAAAACTAAAAGATGATTTGTTTAAAAAAGAGTTTTTTGGTAAACCTTTTGGTAGTGGACTGCGCCTTTCTTTTGTTGAAGGACTATATCTTTCTGATGAAAAAATATTAGATATTAGAAATATTAAAGAGATTGATATTTCTCGTAAGGATTTTGTTAAAAAAATAACTGATATAGACCCTATGTTTGATGATAGATTTAAGGTATATTGCGATTTGAAAAAACGTGGACTTGTTACTAAAACTGGTTTTAAATTTGGTACTGATTTTCGCTGTTATACACGAAACCCTGATGAAATCCATGCCGAATATTTAGTTCATATTATTGATGAAAAATTTAAAAGTGCTTGGTCTGAGATGAGTCGTGCAATTAGACTTGCTCATTCTGTTAATAAAGAAATTATTTTTGCCTGCGTTGAAAAAAATAAAATTGAATATATCAAATTTGGTCGTTTAAGGCCATAATTTTTTATAAGCTATTTGTGTTATATGTTGTTTACCTGGGGAGGAAGATATTATTATGTTACAGCTACGTTGGCATGGTCATTCATGCTTTGAAATAACCAATGATAAAACAATAGTTACTGATCCACATGATGGCAAAAGTATAGGTATACCTGCACCTATTGTAAAGGGAGATATTATTCTTGTTTCTCATGATCATTATGATCATAATAGTGTAAAAACCGTTAAAAAAATTGATAGTAAAGTTATTACCGATATCCGTAAGTGCAGTATGGGAAATGTTGAGATTTATGGAATAGATGCCTTTCATGATGAGGAAAATGGTGCCAAACGTGGTAAGATTATAATGTTTAAATTTATAGTTGATAACATAACTTTTTGTCATCTTGGAGATTTAGGTCACAAACTTGATGATGAAACTGTCTCAAAAATTGGGGAGGTTGATGTTTTATTTATCCCAATTGGTGGTACTTTTACGATTGATGATAAAAAAGCATGGAATGTTGTTAAAAAAATTAAGCCAAAAATTATTGTTCCTATGCATTATAAAATAGGTGGCCTTTCTTTACCAATTGCAGGAATTGATGCTTTTCTTGAACAAAATCCTTATGATGTACTTCACGTAGGCAATGAAATAGATATAGAAAAAGAAGATTTACCTGAAAAACCAGAGGTTTGGGCTTTTACTCTTTAAATTTTAAATATTTCCGGGTTTATGCAATTAGGTGGAATCTCTCCTTTTAATCCTGTAATTATGTTTTCTGCAGCTATAATTGCCATCTTAGTTCTTGTTTCTGTTGTTGCAGATGCAGAATGAGGTTGCAAAATAACATTGTCAAGCTTCAAAAGTTCTTTGTTTATCTGGGGTTCATGTTCATAAACATCAAGACATGCGCCAAAAATCCAGTTATTCTTTAGTGCTTTTACAAGAGATTGTTCATCAACTATAGGACCACGTGATGTATTAATTAATATCGATGTTTTCTTCATCATTTTAAGTTGTTTTTCACCGATTAGATGATGAGTTGCTGGTAGAAGTGGCACATGTAAGGATATGAAATCTGATTCTTTTAATAATCTGTCTAACTCTACTTTTTTTGCAAATAATTCTTCTTCAATTTTTTTATTTTTTACTTGATCATAATACAAAATATTCATTTTGAATCCTTTGCTTTTCAAAGCAAAAGCGGTACCAATACGACCTGTGCCTATAACACCAAGGGTTTTGCCGGTTACATCTTGCCCAAGCATAAGCATTGGTGCCCATCCTTTGAATTTACCTTGCCTTGTAAATCTATCTGCTTCTACAATGCGACGAGCAACTGAGAAGAGTAATGCCCAGGCCATCTCTGCAGTAGTATCTGTTAAAACATCTGGTGTATTGCTAACAGGGATTTTATGTTTAGTTGCAGTTTTTACATCTATATTGTTGTATCCTACAGCATAATTTGCGATCATCTTAAGGTTTGGTTCTGATTCTATTATTTCCTTATCAATTATATCTGTAAGAAGACAAAGCAGTCCGTCTTTTCCTTTGAGTCCTTGTATTATTTCCTTTTTTGAAAGAACTCGCCCCTGGGGATTTACTTCAATTTCATGATATTTTCTTAAAAAATCAAGTCCAGGTTCTGGTATTTTTCTAGTGACAAATATTTTCATTTTTTTACACTATTTTACTATTAATTATATTTTATATAGATATTTTGTTTTTTTCCTAGAATAAAAAACTAATAAAGATTGTTAATGACATATACAATGACTTCATTTAAAGTAACATCTATACCAAACTGTTTACCCGCCTTTACGATAAATCCATTAATGTTATCGATCTCAGTTTTACTACCCTTTTGAATGCTTTGAAGCATCGAAGAAAAATTCTCACTAGTATCACTAATAACTTCTTTTGTCAAATTAAGTGTATCCTCATAAATAAGATTAAAACCACAAGCATTTGCAACACCTACAGATTCATAACAAACTTGTTCCATGAGTTTTTCCAAAATAGGGTTTTTCAAAATATAACCATTTTTACATTTAAAAAAACAAGTTAATGGGTTAATACTAGAATTTACAACACCTTTAGCCCAAATATTATACATTATGTTATTAGATACATTGGTTTTAATTCCTGATTTATTAAACAAATCGACAATTTTTTGCTCAATAGAAGAATTTTTTTCTATAGAACCAATTTTTGTTTTACCAATACCTGTATGAATAATAACACCTGGCTTAGAAAAAACAGAACCGTGTGTAGTAATACATATAAATAGTTTCTTTTTATCTACTATTTTTTCTATTTTTTCGATATTATCAAGACCATTTTGTAAAGACAAAACAAACGTATTTTTACTTATAATTTTTTTAATTTCATTTACTGCATTTTCCGCATCATAAGACTTAACAGAAATAATAATAAGATCTGGTGAAAATAAAATATCTTCAACTTTTTCAAATGCTAAAACTTTAACATTTAGATTTGTTTTACCTTTTATTCTAAGACCTTTTTTTCTTATCTGTTCAACATGATTTTTTCTGCCGATTAAAACAACATTGTTATTTTTAGCAAGAATTCCTCCAAACAATGAACCTATCGCACCTGCGCCAAAAATAATGATATTCATAGCTACAAATCTATCTCCTTGTTTTTTTCTTGTATAAAAGAATCATCCATAATAATTAAAGGTTGTAACAACGGCACATTGACACAATTTTTTAATTTTGTAATTTCCTTTAACATTTCAGCATAATCATCTGATAAAAAATGATCTGTAATAATAGCTTCACAACCATATTCAGAAATAACTTTATTAATAGTTTCATAAAAAGTGTTTTTGTTACATTCAACTATTTCTGCGTTAAAATACCATTTATTAGTAAAGGTTTTAATATTTTCTATAAACTCTTTTTCTAGAGTTAAAAAAACAGGGATACAACCTCTGCGCATCATGTACCAAGTAGAAAGAAATTTATTGCCTTTTGATTGAACAAGAGACAATACTTTACCTTGAGAACCAAAAGGTAAACCACCAGGTCCAAGAATTTTTTCAAAAAAGAAAAAAGCATTGCTTTGACGAATTTCTATGAATAGTTTTATATCTGGTTTACTAAGATTTACCTTTGCGTTTGTTTTTTTGACTATTTCATCGCCTAGTATTACAGCAACATCTTGACTTGTGTAATCATGGTTTCCTTCGCGTTTTACTTTTAATGCAAAAGAAGTATCTTTGTTTATTTTATCTTTTATCACTTTAAGAGTAATTTTTTTCATAGAATCAATACTACTATTTGTTTTAAAACTAGGACTTACTGATTTTATTCCAAATATTTTTTGTAAAACAGTAGTTGTTTTTTTGATTTCTTTTGTATAAATATAAAATCTGCCACCGGTTTTATCAAGATTAAAAATAATGTTTTCTTTTTTCAAAATATCCTTAATATTTTTTTGAAGTATGTTTTCAAATGTTTTACGAGTAAATTTTGCCTTTAAGCCTATTTCACTATATCTAATTATTATTAAATTGGGTTTCACAAAACTGCTAAATCAAACAATATTACATTAATATTACTAGTAAAAATGGTTTATTTTAAGACTTTTTTAATGTTTTATCTTCAGAATTGTTGTTTTCTACCAGTAATTATTATGTTTGTATTTGGTGTTACAGTATGTCATGGCGGACTTGCATATTTTATTTATAGGGCAATCAAAAAATAGATCTTAATGATTTTTAATTGATGAAACTATCTCATTTTCTAATTTCTTTAATTTTATTTTTTGATCTATTTCAAACTCAAAATCATAAAAAATATCTTTTAAAATAAGTGGTTCAGGAGACGCAACTCCCAGATCAACAATTTTTTTTGGATTATTCAAGGCATTAATTATTTCACCTTGAGTTATTTTCCCACAACCTAATTTTTCAACTGCAGAAATAATCCTTCTAATCTGATTCCATAAAAAAGTTTGTGCAAAAAAATCAATTACTAAAAATCGTTCAAATTCACTAACAATAATATTATCAATTACTCTAACCGGATTTTTATCTTTTTCAACTCTTGCAAAATTTGATAGATCATGCTCATCCGTGAAAAAAGAAAGTCCTTTTACTACTTTTTTGAAATCCTTATTTGTAATATCTAAATAATATCGATATTGTCTAAGACAAGCATATCTGGGATAAAAATCATCATCAACAATTTTGAAGGCATAAAATAGTATGTCTTCATTTTCTTTGTTTAATTTGTTTAATAAATCTTTTTTAAAATTTTCTGTATTAAAAGCAATAACATTACCTAATGCTGAAACTCCTTTATCCGTTCTACTGGATGATCTGAAACAGGATATTTTAGGATTTTTTATTAAATCATATTTTACTAGTGAATTTATTATTTCTTCTTCTATTGTTCTAAGTTTTGGTTGACGAGCATAGCCATAAAAGTTTTTACCATTATATGCAAATTTTAAAGCAACTCTCATTAAAATCATATATAGGATAATTCTTTAAAAAGATAAAACATACTGTTGATATAGTATTATGATAGGAAAAAAATTAATCGAAAATAAATTAAAAAAAGTAAAAATTGAGATTGGGGACAAAATAAGAATAGACTCTAAAACCATAAAAAAAGAAGGCGTTCTTATGCCTCATCATCAGTTTAGTGATGATGATGTTATTACAATTAAACTTGATAATGGCTATAACATTGGTATCGCAGTTGATAAAGAAACAAAAATTACTTTAATTGAAAAACATAAACAATCTGTGAAAAAAACAAAAGATATTCCTTTTAATAAAAACAAACCAACAATTTCTATTATTGGAACTGGTGGAACAATAGCCTGTTATGTTGATTATAGAACAGGTGCTGTTCATCCTGCAAGCTCTGCTAAAGATCTTGCGTTTGCAGTTCCAGAGATTTTTGATATTTGTAACATTAAAGCTCAGGTCGCTTTTCAAATCTTAAGTGAAAACTTTGAAGTTGAAAACTGGAAAAAACTTGCCCATATCGTTGCAGAAGAATTAAACAATGGAGCAAAAGGAGTAATTATTCCTCATGGTACTGATACTTTAGGTTATACTGCAGCTGCTCTCTCATTTATGCTTAAGAATTTAACTGGACCAGTGATCCTTGTAGGTGCTCAGCGCAGTAGTGATAGACCATCTAGTGATGCTGAGTTAAATCTATTATCTGCTGCAATTGTTGCATCAAAATCTGATATTGGTGAAGTAGTCGCTGTAATGCACAATGAAATTTCTGATTCTTGCAATGCTATTCATCGTGGTACAAAGGTTCGTAAGTTTCATACTAGCCGCAGGGATGCATTTAAAACAGTAAATGAGGAGATAATTGGTTTTGTAAAAAACGGTGAAATAAAACTAAATACAACATATAACAAAAAAGCCAATGGAAAAGTTGTTGTCGATGATAAAATGCAAACCGATGTTGCAATGATTTATGCATATCCTGGTCTAAAACCTGAAGATATACCACCAAGAAAAGGAATTGTATTTATTGGTACAGGCCTTGGTCATGTACCTGAAAAAATAATTACAAGAATTAAAGAATTAACAGATAAAGGAACTGTTTTTGCAATGACTTCACAGTGCATATTTGGTAGAATAAACATGAGTGTTTATTCAACAGGTCGAGATCTTCTAAAAGCTGGTGTAATATCATGTAAAGATATGCTTCCCGAGACAGCCTATGTAAAACTTATGTGGGCATTAGGGCATAGTAAAAAACATGATGGAGTAGAAGAAATCATGAGGAAAAATATTACAGGAGAAATATCAATACGTACTCGTAGTGATGCCTTTTTATAAAAAAAAATAAAAAATGTTTGATTATTTTTGTGCTTCTTTTTCTGCTATATCACCAACTATCGGTAATTTGAATTTTTCTCCTTGATATGCTTTTATTACAAGGATTATCCATAAAATAAATACTAGCAAACCAAACAAATAAAAAAACATCCACATAAAAGGTACGAACCAAGATAAAAAGAAAATGACAAAATAAACAATAAAAACACCAATAAAGGTTAGTAATGATTGCATCGCATGAAACTTAACTATTTTGTTTTCTTTCTCAATTAAATAAAAAATTAAACCTGTCACCCATAAACCAATATAACATAACATACTTGCGATATTTTCTTCTATATTCATAGATGTCTTAACCATAATAATATCCTCTCTTAGCCTAGAAGCAAATAATAAACACAACATATTTATTAATTGTGTAATTTTGGAGAGATAAACAAAAAATCATCTATTTTTATTACTTGAATTTTTTTGGTTACATACTCAATTTCTTCTGGTTTTTTAACGAAATGTAGTTCATATGTTTGTTCATCCATCAACTGCAACTCACTTTTTGTTTGACTTACAACTATCATTTCTCTTAATAAATTTTGTCCACCAAATATTCTTGCTTTTTCCAAGTTTTTTAGATCTGTTGAGCTTTCTACCCAAGTTAATAAATTTATTAGTTTTATTTTGTTTGACCGCAAATATTTTATTTGATAATAATTATCATCAATTTGTATGTAATCTCCTTTTTTATAAGGCGGGATCCTAACCAAATAAGTCATCTTGTAGATTTGTTTACTATCTTTCATACCTGTATTTGTTGATGATTGTTTTATAAAACCACCATATTTATTTAAAAGCATCTTTGAAATATTAAATGCTGCATTTTTATCACTAATATAAAAATCTAATCCGCCATGCTCCTCTGCTATATCTGCAATAAAAAGAGTTCTGTTACCTTTACCTTGCATGTTTTCAATTATTGTTTCAACTGTTGCATTTATATTTATAAGATCTTCTTTTGAAAATTTTCTTTTTTCAGTTCTGACTTGTATTATTGCTTCGTGATATCCACCGAATTGCCTTGAACATACCTCACATACTGTTTTTCTAAGTCGAATAAGCAAATCATGTTCTTCATTGATTTCTTTTTCTTGTATTAGACCTGAAATGTAAACTGTACATTCTAGCCCGCGGGGTGTTTCATTCAAATCTATGTTTATATCTATATTTTGTAGTTCTTTACTTATGTCAAAATTATTTTTTATAATCCTACGCAGAATATCGTCTAAAAGATCATTTGTCCAAGTATTTTTGTATTTATATCCTTGGCAATGTACACATACAGGTAAATCTAATATTTCTGGGCCTTTTGAAAACTTTTTATTTTTAAGGTAACATTTTATGCATACGCCATCTTTGTATATTTCTCCTTCCATTCCGCATTCTACACAAAACATAATTTCATACCAGGTTTTAGAAGGATTATATAATCCGTATATTATAAGTATTGAGGTTGTAATATCATGTTAAGTGATTGTATTTTGGTTAAAATAAGAGTGGCTATGTTAAAAGATTTAAAAGGTATAACTGAAATTTATAATCATGCGATACTTAATACTACTGCAACTTTTGATACAGAACCAAAAACTGTTCAAGAACAAAAGAAATGGTTTAAAGAACATGGTTCTAAAAACCCTATTGTTGTCGCAGAAATTGATAAAGAAATAGTTGGTTTTGCATCACTTAGTAAATATTCTACTCGTTGCGCATATTCAGATACTGCAGAGATATCAATATATATAAAAGAAAAATATCGAGGAAAAGGCATTGGAAAGAAGCTAATCAAAGAAATTGTTGACGCAGGAGAAAAAACAGGTATTCACGCAATAATCTCAAGGATTGCTGAGGGAAACAAAATAAGTATTCATTTACATGATATTGTAGGTTTTAAACATGTTGGAATCTATAAAGAAGTAGGATATAAATTTGGAAAAAGACTAGATGTTTATCTGATGGAAAAAATCTACAATGAATAAATTTTTATTTTTTAATTGAATTAAAACCTAATTCAAATGCCTTCTTGTTAATACTTGTATATTCATTGGGAACGTTTTCAAGAATTACCCCAAGTAGAAAATCTGGTTTAAAAGGTAAAATATCTGCACCTGCGAGAGCACCTAGCATCACTACATTTTTTGTAATAAGAGCACCTGCTTCGTTTGCTAGTTTTGCTGCATCTACTTTATAGAGTTCCCCATAATTTTCAAGTTCATTGAAAATTTTTTTAAGTTCAGGATATTTTTCATCACCTGTTGCTACAGTAAAAGGAATAATTGGTACTATATCTGTTATAATTTTAGTTTTTTTATTTGAATATCGAATATAGCGTAATGCTTCAGAAGGCTCCATACTAAGAATTGCATTTGCAGTACCATTTGGAATAAGAGGACCAGATACATCTCCCAACCGAACTGTACAGTTTACACTTCCTCCGCGCTGGGCCATGCCATGAACCTCTGAGACAAATACATTAATCCCTGCTCTCACTGCGGTTATACCAAGTATATTTGCAGCAGTAACAACCCCTTGACCGCCAACTCCAGTTAATGCTATGTTTATCTTTTCTTTCATTTTATTTCTCCTCCTGAATATGTATTGCGATAAAAGGACAAATTGTTGCACAATTACCACAGCCATTGCACTGCTGCTCATCAATTAATATACTTTCATCCTTGCCAAAATAGATTGCAGGACAACCAAACCTACCTATGCATGTTTTGCATCTTTGGCATTTTTCTTGATCTATCTGATAGACTAGTATTTTTTCACCGCGTTTTATTTTATCTCGGTTTTCAAGAAGAATGCAAGGTGATTTACTAACAACAACTGATGTACCCTTAAAATTAAGAGCTCGTTTAAATGCTTCAGTAGTCTCTTTAATTCTATTTGGGTCAACAACTTCGATATGTTCTACACCACAGCCTTTGCAAACATCCTCAACAATTATTTTTTTGGCAGGGCGACCCATTCCATCAAAATCTGTACCTGGATGAGGCTGATGACCAGTCATAGCTGTAGTCCGATTATCAAGAATAGTAATTACTACATCATGATTATGATGCGCTGCATTAATAACTGGCGGAATACCTGAATGGAAAAATGTACTATCACCCATAAAGCTTATAATTTTTTTATCTGTTGCCACAGCAAGACCACAAGCAGTACCTGCGTTACTACCCATGCAAAGAAGAAGATCAGCCATTTCTAGTGGTTTTGCACGACCTAATGTATAACAACCAATATCTGTAGGATAAATAACATCTTTAGGCTGCGCTTTTTTTGCAGCAAAATATGTTGCACGATGTGGACATCCTGGGCAAAGAGCAGGCGGTCTAATAGGAAGTTTTATATCACTTGTTTTAGCAGCAATATAAGGATTTTTAACTTTAAATATCTTAGAAAAAGCCTCTGCTATGATGTCCGGGTTGTATTCAAATAAACTTGAGAAATGACCTGATGATTTGTCATAGAATTTAACTTTTTCACCTAGTTCATATGCAATTACTTTAAACTGGTTTTCTAAAATGGGTTCAAGTTCTTCGACAACAATTATGTTTTTACATAGTTTAATAAAGTTTTTACACATTTTTTTTGGTAAAGGATTGCTCATTCCAAGTTTTAGAATTCTAACATCAAGTTTCAAATCCTCTGCTACTTCTTTTACATAATTAAACGATACACCAGATGTGACAACTCCCCAATCAGAAGATTTTCCTATGTTTATTATTTTATTAAATTCTGAGTTCTCACTTAATTCCTCTGCAACTTTAAGCATTTTAAGTAGTTCTGGGTGACGAGCACGAGCAATATCTGGTGTTGTAACCCACATAGGGTTTTTTTCAAAATTACCTATTCGTTTTGGTTTCTGCATTTTTTTGAGCTCTATACTACTACGAACGTGATTAAGTCTTGTAGTAGTTCTTAGAAGTATTGGCGACTGAAGTTTTTCTGAAATTTCAAAACCAATCCTTGTCATCTCTTTTGCTTCATTAGGCGTTGAGGGCTCAAGCATTGGTGCTCCACCAAAAAGTGCGTAATAACGATTATCCTGTTCATTTTGCGAGGAATGACAATATGGATCATCTGCAGTAACAATTAAATGTCCGCCTCGACAACCTATATACATATAGGTCATGTAAGTATCACTTGCGACATTCAAACCAACATGTTTCATACTTGTTATTGCTCTAAGACCAGATATTGCTGCTGCGCCTGCAATCTCAAGTGCTACTTTTTCATTTATAGAATATTCAAAATAAAAACCGGGGTCTTTTTTTTGTTTAATAAAATATTTTGCAATAGCAGAAAACGTATCTGCAATTTCAGACGCAGGTGTCCCCGGATATGTTGTTGCAACATCTACTCCTGCCTCTAATGCTCCACGGGTTATTGCTTCGTTTCCAAGAAGAAGTATTTTTTCACCAGGTTTGTCTTTAATTATCTCCATTTTTTCCAAACCTCATAATAAGTAGTTTAAATAATTATTTTCCCCTTGCATGGTAAAAGAGTAGGGCATATAAAATTATCTGAGTCATATGGAGAAAAAAGTATATTGTATCTAGGTAATAAGTTATTTTTAATGAAAAAAATTACTCCCACCTTCGAAAACTTTATAAATAAAACCTTGGTTCTTATGGAGAATAAAAACAATTCAATGGTAAAAACAGGGAGGAAAAATTATGGCAGAAAAAGTAATAAATCCTGACGAAAACACAATATTTGTTGGAAACAAACCACCGATGAGCTATGTACTTGCAGTAGTTACACAGTTCAACGGAGGATCTGATGAAGTAATAATAAAAGCCCGTGGCAGAGCAATCAGCCGTGCGGTAGATACAGCAGAAATTGTAAGAAACAGATTTGTACAAAACGCGAAAGTTAAAGATATCAAAATTGGAACTGAGAGCATCACAAACGAGGAAGGACGTAATTCTAACGTATCTTCTATAGAAATTGCTCTTATAGCAACAAAGAAAAAAGCCTAGTTAAAAACCGATACAACGACTTTGCGATTATGTCTAAAAAAAACAAGCAATAGTTGTATCTTTCTTTTATTTTTTAAGTGCTAATAATATTCTTTTTTTTTAATTATTATTTTTTAAACTTTTTTAATAAAGCGAAATGATTTAAATCTAGAAACATATTCACCTTGCCTGTTGATAGGGATGGTAAATTATATTATTGTAACAGGCGGTGTTATTTCTGGTTTAGGGAAAGGAATTACTACCGCTTCAATCGGGAAAATTCTCCAACTTCATGGTTATAATGTAACAGCGATAAAAATAGATCCTTACATGAATTTTGATGCAGGGACTCTTAGACCTACTGAACATGGAGAAGTTTGGGTTACTGAAGATGGCGGAGAAATTGACCAGGATTTAGGACATTACGAACGTTTTTTAGATATAAGTATTCCTAAATCAAATAATATTACTACTGGTCAAGTCTATAGTGCAGTAATAGAAAAAGAGCGTAAAGGTAAATATCTTGGAAAAACCGTACAACCTATACCACACGTAACTGATGAAATTAAGGAAAGAATTCGTTTTACTGCAACTCAAAATAATTTTGATTTTGTATTAGTTGAGATTGGTGGTACTGTTGGTGATTATGAAAACGTATTATTTTTAGAAGCTGTTCGTCAGATGAAACACGAAGGGGATAAGGTTATTTTTGTTCATGTAACATATGTTCCTATGCTTGATGCACTTGGAGAAGCAAAAACTAAACCTACTCAACATTCTGTGAAATTACTACGTGAAATAGGTATCATGCCTGATTTTATTATTACACGTTCTGAAAAGACTCTTGATAATGTTCGCCGTGAAAAAATTGCGATGTTTTGTAATGTTTCTCCGGATGATGTCATTAGTAATGAAGATGTTAGTAATATTTATGCTGTTAGTTTACTATTTGAAAAACAAGATCTTTGTAGGAAAATACTTAAAAAATTGAATCTTAGAAAGGATAAGGATAATCTTAAAGAATGGAAAAATTTTATTAAGAAAATAAACAGATTACAAAATACTGTAAAAATTGGTATTGTTGGTAAATATTTTGATATTGGAGCGTCTCAACTTTCTGATTCATATATATCTGTTATTGAAGCGATTAAGCATGCTGCGTGGAATAATAATTTAAAACCTGATATTAAATGGATTGATTCAAAGCTTTTTGAAATAGAGCCGACCAAAGTAAAAACATTAGATAAACTTGATGGAATTATTGTACCTGGTGGCTTTGGTCTTTCAGGTATCGATGGTAAAATTGCAACAATTCGTTATTGTCGTGAGAAAAATATTCCTTATTTAGGTTTATGTTTAGGAATGCAACTTGCTGTTGTTGAATATGCAAGAAATGCTTGTGGCATGGCTGGTGCTCATAGCACAGAGGTTGATAAAAAAACATCTTATCCAGTGATTGATTTTATTCCTGAGCAAGTTAAAATTTTGCAGGATAGTAGATATGGAGCAACTATGAGGCTTGGTGCTTATCCTGCCGTCTTAAAAAAAGGAACAATAATTTATAGTTTATATAAAGAAACAAATATCTCTGAAAGACATAGACATAGGTATGAAGTAAATCCCCAGTTTGTTGAAAAACTTGAAAGTTGTGGAATTGTATTTTCTGGTAGATCTCCGGATGGTATTTTAATGGAGTTTATGGAATTACAAAATCATCCTTATTTTGTTGGAACACAGGCTCATCCTGAGTTTAAATCAAGACCCTTGCACCCCGCACCTCTTTTTGACGGACTGATTCAGGCTGCTAAAAAAAGGAAATGATTTTTTATATATTATTTTTTATTTCTGTTTGATTTTCTTAGATATGAAAAGAGGTTATTCTACAGTATTTCTATCTCTACTAACATATTCGTCGATAGCTTTTGCTGCTTTTTTACCAGCACCCATAGCAAGTATTACCGTTGCAGCACCTGTTGCAATATCTCCACCTGCAAAAATACCTGGGATGTTCGTACGACCGTTATCATCTGTTTCAATATTACCATGTTTACCAACTTTTAAACCTTTCATCGTATTGGGAATCAATGGATTTGGACTCTGACCAATAGCAACAAGTGCTGTATCAATCTTAATTTTAAATTCAGAACCAACTATGGGAACCGGCCGTCTACGTCCTGATTCATCTAGTTCAGCAAGTTTCATTTTAAGACATTCAACCTCAGTAAGAAAACCTTTCTCATTTCCAATAAAACGAATTGGGTTTGTAAGAAGATGAAAAATAACTCCTTCTTCTTTTGCATGATGTATTTCTTCTATTCGCGCTGGCATCTCAGCTTCTGTTCGACGATAAAGGATATATGACTTTTCAGCTCCAAGTCTTAGTGAAGTTCTTGCGCAATCAATTGCAACATTGCCAGCACCAAATGTTGCAACAACTTTTCCAATTTTAACAGGAGTATCATATTCAGGAAATTTATAGGCTTTCATCATATTCACTCGGGTTAAAAATTCATTTGCAGAATATACACCATCAAGATTTTCACCAGGAATATTTAGCCAGTTTGGAAGCCCGGCACCAGTCCCAATAAAAATTGCATCAAATTCTTTGGTAAGTTCGTCTATAGTAATTGTTTTTCCAACAACAACATCATACTGTATTTTCACACCAAGTTTTGTAATATAATTAACTTCAGCCTTGACAATCTCTTTTGGTAGACGAAACTCGGGTATACCATAAATTAGCACACCACCAGGATCATGAAGTGCTTCAAAAACAACAACGTTATGACCCATTTTTACTAAGTCACCCGCACATGTAAGACCTGCCGGTCCTGAACCAATAATAGCAATTTTTTTACCAGTCACTTTTGCTTTTTTTGGTATTTTAACACCTTTATTTCGTTCGTAATCAGCGATAAAACGTTCGAGTCTACCGATACCAACTGGTTCACCAATTTTTTTAAGGGTACATTCTCCTTCACACTGGCTCTCATACGGGCAAACACGCCCACAAATAGCAGGAAGATTGCTTTTAGCTTTTATTACCTCTGCTGCTTTATCAAACTCCCTTTGAGCAATACAACTAATAAAACCAGGAATATCAATCTCAACAGGACACCCATTCATACAAGGTTTATTTTTACACTGCAGACAACGCTTTGCTTCCTCAACAGCAACATGTTTGCTGTATCCATATGGAACTTCATTGAAATTTTTGATTCTTTCTTGTGGTGTTTGCTCAGGCATTTCATATTTTGTTTTCCTAACTGCCATGTTTTAATCCTCTTTGATCTTACAAGATTCTTCTTCTTGACATATGAAACGCCGGTTACGAAGAATAAGATTATCAAAGTCGACCAAGTGACCATTAAATTCAGGGCCATCAACACAGGCAAACTTTGTTTTACCACCTACAGAAACCCGGCAACCTCCACACATACCAGTACCATCAATCATAATTGGATTAAGACTTACAATGGTTTTAATATCATATTTGAGTGTTAGATTTGCTACAACTTTCATCATAATTACAGGACCAATAGCCCAAACAACATTGATTTTCTTTTTTTCATCAATAAGTTTCTGCAGAATATCACTAACAAAACCTTTTTGACCTTTTGACCCGTCATCAGTACAAATGTGTAGTTCATCGCTAATTTCGTCTATTTCTTTTTCAAGCATCAACAGTTTTTTATTTCGAGCCCCAAGAATGCTGATAACATAGTTTTCTTTGTGTTTAAGAGCACGAATTATTGGATAAAGAGGTGCTATACCAACACCACCACCAATGCATACAGCAGTACCATATTTTTCAATTTCAGATGGAACACCAAGAGGTCCAACAAAATTTAGAATTTTATCACCAATATTCATTTTCCCTAGTTGCTTTGTAGTTTTTCCAACTTCCATAAAGATAATAGTAATAGTACCTTTTTTACTATTATAATCAGCAATTGTTAAAGGTATACGCTCACCGTTTTCATTAATACGAAGAATAATAAATTGACCAGCTTTTGCTTTCTGTGCAATCAAAGATGCTTTAACTTCAATTAATTTAACTGAAGGAGATAATACTTTTTTTCCAACTATTTCGTACATTTTTACACATCCTATTTTATAATTTTTACATAAAAGATATGTTAGAGTTTTTTTAATAATTTATGAAGAATAACAAAATCTTTATTTACTCAGTTTTTTCTGATTTAAGGATCAGAGCTCGACCTGATCTTCCATCAATTTTTACAAGGAGCGGAACTGATAGTTGAATGTGTTTAACAAATTTTAATTCATTTAACACTTTTTGATTTTGAAGCCATTTTTGATCAATAAAACAAGCCTTGTTATCAAAAGGTATATCAATATAACCTATTCCTCGACTTATCATATTTTGGAAAAAATGAGATCCTTGTGAAGGTGTTATATTGAAATTTTCAAGAGCAGTTTCTACCACAACTTTTACACCAGATATCTGATTCCATCTAACTGGGATGCCAAGCCATCTATCTTGAGTACCCCACCGCCCAGGTCCCATTAAAAGATATTGTGAAGAAGACGCAACTAATTTTTTATTTATTATTCCAACTTCCTCAGCAATTTCAATAGTCTTAGAGTTGTCAAAAAGTTCAGCTGGTATATACACAATATCTTGAATTGAATCTATTATACCATGTCCCATTGCTTTATCAGATTGAATAAAAACTTGATTATGATTATCACGAGATTCCCAACCTATATCAAGTGGTTCCTGTAATAAAACAAATGGTCTGATTTGTAAAATAGCAAAAGTTGGAGGAGATTTATTTTCTGGATCTACATTAACTGCAAATTCAAATTCCACAGGGCACCCCATACTTTTTTGTCCAATTGAAAGAAGATCCTGTAAAACTGATGCTAGTGGAAAAGCATCATATTTTAAAATCCCAGCATAAGTAATCAAGGGATTTGTTTCTCCTGAAAAACCATCACGGATCATTCCATCATTTCTATCATAAATACTTGCAACTAAACCTAACCAACCATCATTTGCGATATCGGAAATCTTCATTTTTTTCAAAGTGTCTGAATTTTTTTTATTGAAATCAAAATCTTTTTTCTCAGTATCAAGAACATAAAGTTCACGTTGAGTATTCTCAAGTACTAGCTCAGGTGTTGAAAAATCAGGAATAATACCAGGATAACTAGGGGAAAATCTAAAAATCTTTTCTCCTCCAACAACAGTTTTACCAAAACCTAAAGCTATATTTACAATTCCATCTTCAGCATTTTGATGAGATACCGGGTAGAAATTATATGATCTAGCAATACCTGATAAGGTTGGATAAAATCTTGCTCCAAACTCATTTCCTATTAACTCTTGAATAATAATCGCCATTTTCTCTTCTTCAATCTTTAATGAAAGGGATTCAGCGTATGCTTTAGGTTCTTTAAAAAATACAGAGGCATAAACAAGTTTTATAGCCTGGCAAATATGTTTAAGTCTTACTTCTTCATCATCATGATTGTTTGGTAAAAAATATGTTGAATACATACCAGCAAATGGATGATTCTGATAATCCTCAAGTAGGCTAGATGATCTAACAGATATTGGTTTCTTAAAATATTTTAAAATAGTTTTTAGATTTTGTTTTAATTCATCGCAAATTTCACAGTCAAGAAATGCTTGAGCTATATCCTCATCAGATATGTCTTCCATACCCAAAAAAACATATAAATTGTTTTTAGAGATAAAACGGTCAAATTCAAGTGTACCTATTACAACTGAACTTGGCACTTTTATATTAATATTCTTATATCTTTCTTCTATTTTATATCTATTTAAAAGTGCTCTAATAAACGCTAATCCCCTACCTTTTCCTCCTAGCGAATCTCCACGTAAACGAGTAAAAGAGGCATCAAATTCAAATTTTTGTTCAGAAAAATCTGTTATTATACCGCGTTGTTTATCTCGTCTTGTTTTATTAAATACATCGATAAGATATTTTCTCATCTCATCAATGTTAGAGAAATCTGATACTTTTCTTGGGCGTAATTCCTTTGCAAGATCAAATTCACAACGAGCCATAAGCCAGTTCGAAAAATGATTTCTATCAGAGTGATATCTAATTGATTCGAAAGTTACTTTCTGCAAAGCTTCTTCAAATTCTTTCATATTTGATGCACGAGCGACCTCTGTTGTAAGAACATGATAACAATCAGTATCATGATCAATTTTTTTTTGTTTTTTTCCTTCTTTTGGTAAAAGAAAAATAAAATCACCAAATCCAAGATGATTTAAAAGAAAATGTCGAAAATCTAGGACAACAGTCGAGGAATTCTTATCTAAAAAACAAGCATCTAATAAATCTGCTTTCTCTCGGTTTTCAGGATCAAATGATTGCATTAAAATAGGAAGAAAAGGGGATTCTTTTCTAATCGTCTGTAAAAATTCATAACCTGCATTTTGATTTAAATTACCTTTTTGTTTGAATGAAACATCAGATATGATTCCTAATATATAATCTTGATATTTTTTATAGAAGTACATTGCCTCTTCAAAAGTTTCTGCAAGTAAAATTTTCGGTCGAGCTCTTGCTTTTAATAAACGTTGTGTATCATTAAAGTCTTCTGAAATAGAACGGCGTGTCTGTTGTACGATTTCAGTATAAAGAATTGGTAAAAACATAGAGTAATAGTAAATGGAGTCTTCTACCATAAGAAGCACACGAACATTACCATTTACAGTATCGTATCTGACGTTTATACTATCTTCAACAAATTTAATTATTGCAAGAAAAAGTGTTGAATCACCTCTCCATGCAAATATTTTATCGATACCTGATTTTACATTCCTTTCCTCAAATTGATTGATATCAGCTTTATCTGTAGCCAAAAGAATAACAGGAAGATCAGGATGAATTTCTTTTATTTTTTTCCCAAATTCAAACGGATCCATCCCTATGTTTTTTGCCATAGTTATTACTAGATCGTATTTGTGTTCTTTTATTTTTAAAATGGCTTTTTCTCCTGAAGGAACACTAGTTACACGTGGTGGATAACCTAGAAAAAGATTTTGATA
>Ga0209254_10000807_pt1 | contig 27170 bp, 28 predicted proteins | sample FrelakmetDIP11DI_FD_187148 | JGI IMG/M metagenome (GOLD analysis project Ga0209254, IMG submission 187148) | Freshwater lake sediment microbial communities from the University of Notre Dame, USA, for methane emissions studies - DIP11 DI (SPAdes)... | ecosystem: Environmental > Aquatic >...
GCCATGCCGAGGGGGAAGTGCTTCGACAGGATGGCGTAGGAAAGCGCGAACCCGGTGCTCGCGAAGGAGTAGAGCAGGCTGGCAGGCAGGGCCGCCGCCGTGACTCCGGCCACGATCACCGCCAGCGCGATGGCATTCCCCGCCACGCTCATCCGGAACAGCGCGCGCGCGTCCAGGCCGAGGTGGGCATAGCGGTCGGCCGCGTTGCCGAAGAACGCGAAGCCCGCGGTGACGGCAAGGGCCATCCAGAGCAGGTGCTGGGCCACCTGGGCGCGCGGCAGCCCCGCGACGTCGGTCAGCCACGGGCCGATCCACAGGCCCTGCGCGGCGAGGAAGCCGCCCTGGGCCGTCATGCAGACCAGCCCCACCTGCCAGAAGACGCGATCGCGGAACACCTGGCCGACGCCGTGCAGCAGGGACGCGAGCGATTCCGGCACGCCGGCCGGCCGTGGATCGCGCGGCACGACGATCGCGATGATCAGGGCGACCGCGAGCGTGACTGCGGCGAGCAGCTCGAAGACCCCGCGCCAGTCGGTGTGCCGCAGCAGCGCCTCGACCGGAGCCGATGCCGCCAGGGCTCCGAGCCCGCCCATCGCCATGAGCAGGCCGTTCATGGTGGCGAGGCGTTGCGGCGGAAACCAGACCGTGAAGGCCTTCAGGCTGGCCATGAGCGCGCCGGACACCCCGATACCGATGATCGCGCGTCCTGCCAGCAGCCCGCCGAACGCCGCAGCCCACGCGAAGGCGGCAGCGCCCCCCGCCGCGATCGCGAGCAGCGCGACGTTGACCCGGCGCGGCCCGAAGCGGTCCAGCACCATGCCGAGGGGAAGCTGCACCGCGGCGAAGGTGAGGAAGTAGGCGCTGGTGAGGAGCCCGAGTTGCCCGGGACTGACCGCGAAGTCGCGCACCAGGTCGGGCGCGATGATGGCATTGATGGTGCGGTACAGGTACGACAGGAAATAGCCTGCGGAGAACGGCAGAAAAACCCGCGCGACCACCGCGAGCGGCAGCGGCGGCGCCGCGGGCTGCATCCGTGTCATGGCCGCGCAATGTTAGCCGACTCCGCGGCAGGGGCAGGCCGGCCGCGTCGCGAACGGAACCTGCGGCGCATCCCGCGGTCAGAGAATTAGGATGTGTTGCGGATTGGCGCGCACCTCCTCCCCTCGGCAGGTCTCCCCTTCTTGTCGAGCCTGTTGGCCCGGCCGTCCCCTCGGCCGGGCCGATTTTTTTCCCGGTCCGCCCGCGCGGGCGCCACTGTTAACATTCCGCGTTCCTCACGCTCCGGGGGCCCCATGGCCGCGCCGCGCTACCTCGCCTTCGATACCCTTTCACTGCACGCGGGCCAGCAGCCGGATCCGGTGACCGGCGCCCGGGCGACCCCGATCTACCAGACCACCTCCTTCGTGTTCCGCGACGCGGATCACGCGGCAGCGCTGTTCAACATGGAGCGCGCCGGGCATGTCTATTCGCGAATCTCGAACCCCACCAACGCGGTGCTCGAGGAGCGGATCGCGGCCCTGGAGGGCGGCGTAGCGGGCCTCGCGGTCGCAAGCGGCCAGGCGGCCCTGCACCTCGGCCTCGCAACCATCGCGGGCGCCGGCAGCCACGTCGTCGCCAGCCGGGCGCTCTACGGCGGCTCGCACAATCTGCTGCACTACACGCTGCCGCGTTTCGGCATCGAGACCACCTTCGTCGACCCGCGTGACCTCGACGCATGGCGCGCGGCGATCCGCCCCAACACGCGGGCCCTCTTCAGCGAGACGCTCGGGAATCCGGGGCTGGACGTCCTCGACATCCCGGCGGTGGCCGAGATCGCGCACGCGGCGAAGGTGCCACTCCTGGTCGACTCCACCTTCACCACGCCGTACCTGCTGCGCCCCTTCGACCACGGCGCCGACCTGCTTTTCCACTCCGCAACCAAGTTCCTCGGCGGCCACGGCATCGCGATCGGCGGGCTGCTGGTCGACGGCGGGCGGTTCGATTGGGAGGCATCGGGGAAGTTTCCGGAGCTCACCGAACCCTACGAGGGCTTTCACGGCATGGACTTCCAGGAGGAGTCCACGGTCGCGGCTTTCAGCCTGCGCGCGCGCCGCGAGGGCCTGCGCGACTTCGGCGCGTGCATGGCGCCCATGACCGCGTTCCAGATCCTGCAGGGGATCGAGACCCTGCCGCTGCGCATGGAGCGCCACGTCGCCAATACGCGGAAGGTGGTCGAGTTCCTGGTCGGGCATCCTGCGGTCGAGCGCGTGGCCTACCCCGAGCTCGAGACCCATCCCGACCATGCGCTGGCGAAGTGCCTGCTGCCGCGCGGCTGCGGCGCGGTGTTCAGCTTCGACATTCGCGGGGACCGCGCCGCCGGGCGGCGCTTTATCGAATCGCTGCAGGTCTTCTCCCACCTCGCCAACGTCGGCGATGCGAAATCGCTGGTGATCCATCCCGCCAGCACCACGCACTTCCGCATGGACGAGGCCGCACTGCGCGGCGCAGGCATCGCAGAGGGTACCGTGCGGCTCTCGATCGGCCTGGAGGACGCGCAGGACCTCATGGACGATCTCGCGCGCGGCCTGCGCGCGGCGCAGAAGGGGTGACGCCATGGACCTCGTCGTCGACGGCCGCAAGGTTTACGCGTACACCGGCGGAAGACGCCTCGACGCCGCGCTGCCGGCGGTCGTGTTCATCCACGGCGCGCAGCACGACCACTCGGTGTGGATACTCCAGACGCGTTATCTCGCGCATCATGGCCGCGCCGTGCTGGCGGTCGACCTCCCCGGGCACGGCCGCTCGGAAGGTCCGGCGCTCGAGACGGTGGAGGCGATCGCGGACTGGGTCGTCGCCGTGCTCGACGCGGCGGGAGCGGGCCAGGCGGCGCTGGTCGGGCACAGCATGGGCTCGCTGGTGGCGCTGGAGTGCGCGGCGCGGCATCCGGCGCGGGTGTCGCGCATCGCGCTGGTCGGCACCGCGGTACCGATGCGGGTGTCCGACGAGCTGCTGGCCGCCACGCGCGACGACGAGCCGCTCGCGCAGGACATGGTGAACATCTGGTCCCATTCGGCCTACGCGCACTACCCCAGCAATCCCGGGCCCGGCTTCTGGGTGATGGGCGAGAACCTGCGGCTGATGCAGCGCCAGACGCCGGGGGTGATGCACACGGACTTCCGCGCCTGCAACGCCTACGGCAACGGGCTGCGCGCCGCGGAGCAGGTGGCCTGCCCCGCCCTCCTGATCCTCGGCCGGCGCGACGTCATGACGCCGCCGCGCGCGACGCGCGACCTCGTGAAGGCGCTGCGAGAGGCGCAGGTGGTCGAGGTCGCGGGCAGCGGGCACGCGCTGATGGCCGAGAAGCCCGACGACGTGCTGGACGCCCTGCGCGCCTTCCTGCCCGGGCGCTAGGCTGGTCGACCAGGCGCCCAGGTGCCCGCGAGCACGCGCTCGGCCCAGAAGATCCCGATCACGGTCTTCGCGTCGGTGATGCGGCCATCGCGGACCGCTTCCACCGCGTCGGCAAGCGGCATGCGGAATGGCTCGAGCAGCTCGCCGTGGTCGAGGCTCGCACCCTGGTGCCGCAGCCCGCGGGCCATCCAGAGCTCGATGCGCTCGTCGGAGTACCCGATCACAGGGTGCATGGTCATGAGGTACTCCCACCGGTCTGCGACGTAGCCGGTCTCCTCCAAGAGCTCGCGCTGGCCGGTGCGCAGCGTCGACTCCCCGGCATCGATCTTGCCCGCCGGAAGCTCGATGAACTCGCGCCGCAGGGGATACCGGTACTGCCGCTCCATGAGCAGCGCGCCGTCCTCGAACACCGGGACGATGCATACAGCGCCGGGATGGCGCACGTATTCGCGCACCGACTCGTGGCCGTTCGGCAGCCGGACGCGGTCACGCCGCACGTGGAGCAGCGCGCCCTCGAAGACCGTTGCGGAGTCGATGCAAAGTTCGGTGAGGTCGCGCGTGGCGCCGGGATCATCTGTCATGGGAACCTTCCGCAATGCGTCTCGGTCGGACGCGTATCAGAAACCGCTCATTCAATCACCAGGAGCAGCAAGACCATGAGCCTCGTCCCCGGATTCCCTGCCGACGGTGTGGTTACCGTCAACCGCGTGATCCTCAAGCCCGCCTACGCAATGGAAGACCTCGAGGAACGCGTGGCCATGCTCTGCGAGAACGTCAAGACCTACCATTCCGACACGGGCTTCGTGGGGGGATTCGTGGTGCTCAACGCCGGGCAGGTCTCCAATGAAGGCTCGACCATCGGCCAGGCCGTCGCGAGCCCCCTCAAGGACCGTGAGGCCCTGATCGTCACCTTCTGGCGGTCGTTCGAGGAGCACGAAGCCTCCCATCGCAGTGAGACCTTCCAGCCGCTGTTCCACGAGGTCCTCGAGCTCTGCGAGAACGGCAACGAGGAAGTTGCGTACCGAATGCTGTGGTCGGGCCAGGCCTACGACGCGGATGCCGCCCGCACGGCGCGCGCGGCGAAGGAGCGCTACGCCGCCGCCTGAGCCGCGTCGCGGTCCGCCTCGCGCCGCTACAGGGAGCGGATCGCGTCGAGGCAGAGCTGCATCAGCGGCCCCGGCATGATGCCCAGCACCAGCACGGCGAGCCCGTTCACCGACATCAGCACGCGCATGTCGCGCCCTGCGGCCAGCGGGGCGTGGTCGGTGGCATCGTCGAAGTACATCAGCTTGACCACGCGCAGGTAGTAGAAGGCGCCGACCAGCGAGAAGAGCACCGCGACCACCGCCAGCCAGATCAGTCCGGCGTTCATGGTCGCCTGCACCACCGCGAGCTTGGCGTAGAACCCCACCGTCGGCGGGATGCCGGCGAGCGAGAACATCAGCGCCAGCATCATGAACGCGTACCAGGGGCTGCGCTGGTTCAACCCGCGGAAATCGTCGAGCGCATCGGCCTCGAACCCCGCCCGCGACAGCAGCAGAACCATCCCGAAGGCCCCGAGGCTCATCAGCACGTAGGTGACGACGTAGAACATCGACGCGCTGTACGCATCCGCGGCGGAGTTCAGGTTGCCGCCGACGACTCCGGACAGCAGGCCGAGCAGCATGAACCCCATCTGGGCGATGGTCGAGTAGGCGAGCATGCGCTTGATGTTGGTCTGCGCGATGGCCGCGAGGTTGCCCAACCCCATCGACAACACCGCGAGCACGATCAGCATCTGCTGCCAGTCGATGGCGAGCGGCAGCAGCGCGTTCACCAGCAGGCGGATCGCCATGGCGAAGGCGGCGAGCTTGGGCGCCGTGCCGATGAACAGCGTCATGGCGTTGGGCGCGCCGTGATAGACGTCCGGGATCCACATGTGGAACGGCACCACGCCCACCTTGAACGCGAGCCCGGCGACGATGAAGACCAGCCCGAACACCAGCAGCACGGCGTTGGCCTGGCCGGAGGCGATCGCGAGCGCGATGCGGTCGAGCTGCAGCGCCCCGGTGGCCCCGTAGATCATCGACATCCCGTACAGCAGCAGGCCCGAGGCCAGCGCGCCGAGAATGAAGTACTTCATCGCCGCCTCGGTGGACACCGCGGAGTCGCGGTTCAGCGCCACCATGGCGTACAGGCACAGCGACATCAGCTCCAGCCCGAGGTACAGCACCAGGAAGTGGTTGGCGGAAATCATCACCATCATGCCGAGCAGCGCGAACAGCGCCAGCACGAAGTACTCGCCCTTGAACAGCCCGCGGTCCTGCAGGTAGCGGCGCGAGTAGACCAGGCACACCGCCACCGCACCCACCGCGAGGAGCTTCAGCACCGAGGCCATGCCGTCGGCGACGAACATGTCGTTGAAGGTGTACGACGGTTGGCCACCCGCGTAGCTCTGCGCCAGCACCAGCAGCACCGCAGTGCCCGCGAGCGCGGCGAGGCTGAAGCCGTAGGTGAGCTCGCGGCGCGCGTCGGAGACCCACAGGTCGGCAAGCAGGATGGCGCAGGTCGCGATCAGCAGGAAGATCTCGGGCCACGCGGGCAGGAGCGGAGGAAGGACGATCTCGGTCATAGCTTGCTCGCGGCGACGTGCTTGAGAAGGTCGTTCACCGAAGCGTGCATCACCTCGGTGAACGGCGCCGGGTAGAGGCCCATGCCGAGCACGCAGACGGCGAGGAGCGCCAGCACGAGGAACTCGCGGGCGTTGACGTCCTGCAGCGCGGCAACCTCCGGGTTGGCGATGTCGCCGAAGATCACGCGCTTGTACATCCACAGCGTGTAGGCCGCGCCGAAGATCAGCGTGGTCGCCGCGGCAGCGCCGATCCAGAAGTTGAACTGCACCGCCCCGAGGATGACCAGGAACTCCCCGACGAAACCGGAGGTTGCCGGCAGGCCGCAGTTGGCCATGGCGAACAGCATCATGAAGGCGGCGAACTTCGGCATGGTGTTCACCACGCCCCCGTAGTCGGCGATGTTGCGGCTGTGCATGCGGTCGTACATGACGCCGATGCAGAGGAACATCGCCGCCGACACGAAACCGTGGGAGATCATCTGGATCAGCGCGCCCTCGATACCCAGGCCGTTGAAGATGAAGAAGCCCAGGGTCACGAAGCCCATGTGCGAGATGGACGAGTACGCGACCAGCTTCTTCATGTCCGTCTGCACCAGCGCCACCAGGCCGATGTAGATCACCGCCACCAGCGAGAGCGTGATCATGAGCCACGACAGCGCCTGGCTGGCGTCGGGCACGATCGGCAGCGAGAAGCGGATGAAGCCGTAGGCGCCAAGCTTCAGCATGATGGCCGCCAGCACCGCCGAGCCTCCGGTCGGGGCCTCGACGTGGGCATCCGGCAGCCAGGTATGCACCGGCCACATCGGCACCTTGACGGAAAACGCCGCGAACATGGCGAAGAAGAGCCACTTCTGCACGTCCATCGCCAGCGGCACCCGGTGCCAGTCCTGGATCGCGAAGCTGCCTCCCGCCTGGTTGTAGAGGTACAGGAACGCGACCAGCAGCAGCAGCGACCCGAGCAGCGTGTAGAGAAAGAACTTGAAGGCGGCGTACACGCGGTTCGGTCCGCCCCAGACGCCGATCACGAGGTACATCGGGATCAGCGTCGCCTCGAAGAACACGTAGAACAGCGCGCCGTCGAGCGCTGCGAACACGCCGTTCATCAGGCCCGACATGATCAGGAACGCCGCCATGTACTGCGACACGCGGGTCTCGATCACCTGCCATCCGGCCAGCACCACGAGCACCGTCACGAAGGCGTTCAACAGGACGAACAACAGCGAGATGCCGTCGACGCCGAGGTGGTAGTTGATGTTGAAACGCGGGATCCAGGGCGCGAGTTCGACGAACTGCATCGCGCTGGTCGAGACGTCGAAGCCGGTGTACAGCGGGATGGCCACCAGGAAGCCGGCGACCGCGCCGACAAGCGCCAGCACCCGCGCGACGTGCGCGTTCTTGTCTCCCCCGGTCGCCATGACGACGAGCCCCGCGAGGATCGGTATCCAGATGGCCAGCGAGAGCCAGGGTGCGGTTGCCTGCATGGATCTTTTTCGTTTCTAGTTCTGGAAGATCGGCCGGATCATGAACCAGTACGCCAGGCCGATGGCGACCGCGACCGTGCCGATCATCGCGAACGCGTAGGTGTTGATAAGACCCGTCTGCGCGTGGCGCACCACGCGCGCGAGCCACCCCACCAGGCGCGCGGATCCGTTCACCGCCACCCCGTCGATGAGCACCTGGTCGCCGACCTTCCACAACAGCCGGCCGACGCCGATGGCGCCGTCGCCGAAGACCCGCTGGTTGAAGTCGTCCAGCCCGTACTTGTTCTCCAGCACGCGCACCAAGCCGGAGAACCGCGCGCGGAGGACGCCGGGCAGCTCTGGCCGCGCGATGTACAGATACCAGGCGGTGGCGATACCGGAGACCACCAGCCAGAACGGCAGCGTGAAGAACGCATGGGTGATCATGCCGAGGACGCCGTGATACCCCTCGGCGAGCCGCGCGATGGCGGTGTGCTCGGGTGCGATGTAGATGGCGTCGCCGAAGTAGTCGCCGAACACCATGCGGCCGATCACGTAGCCCGCGACGATGGAGGGAATCGCCAGCAGGATGAGCGGCACGGTGACCACCCAGGGCGACTCGTGCGGGACGCCGCCGTGGTGGCCATGGTCGTCGTGGGCGTCCTTGCCGTGCGCGCCGGTGCCGCCGGCGTGATCGCCGTGGGCGTGTGCGCCGGTATCGAAGCGCTCCTTGCCGTGGAAGGCGTAGAAGATCAGCCGGAACGTGTACAGCGCGGTCACGTAGGCGCCGGCGAGCACGCACAGGTACGCGAACCAGTGCCCCGGCGTACTCGAGACGCGGGCGGCCTCGATGATGGTTTCCTTCGAGAAGAATCCCGCGAAGGGCGGGAAGGCCGCGTTGGCGAGACCGCCGATCAGCATGACGGCATAGGTGATCGGCAGGTACCTGCGCAGCCCGCCCATCCTGCGCATGTCCTGCTCGTGGTGCATGGCGATGATCACCGAGCCGGCGGCGAGGAACAGCGCCGCCTTGAAGAACGCATGGGTGTAGAGGTGGAAGATCGCCGCCGGGTAGGCGGACGCGCCGAGGGCCACCGTCATGTAGCCGAGTTGCGACAGCGTCGAGTAGGCGACCACGCGCTTGATGTCGTAGACCACCACCGCGATGAGCGCCATCGAGAACGCGGTGATGGCGCCGATGATCATGACGAACGACAGCGCGGTCTCCGAGAGCTCGAACAGCGGCGACATCCGCGCGACCATGAAGATCCCCGCCGTGACCATGGTCGCCGCGTGGATCAGCGCGGAAATGGGGGTCGGGCCTTCCATCGAGTCGGGTAGCCACACGTGCAGCGGGAACTGCGCGCTCTTGCCCATCGCGCCGATGAACAGGCAGATGCAGATCACCGTCATCAGCATCCAGGGCGTGGCGCCCAGCAGGCTGATGGTCTCGTCGGCGAGCTTCGGCGCCATCGCGAACACGGTCGCGTAGTGCATCGAGCCGAAGTACGCGGCGATCAGACCGATGCCCAGCACGAAGCCGAAGTCGCCGACCCGGTTGACCAGGAAGGCCTTCAGGTTGGCGTAGATGGCGGTCGGGCGCTTGTACCAGAAGCCGATCAGCAGGTAGGACACGAGGCCCACCGCCTCCCAGCCGAAGAAAAGCTGCAGGAAGTTGTTCGACATCACCAGCATGAGCATGGAGAACGTGAACAACGAAATGTAGGCGAAGAACCGCTGGTAGCCGTCGTCGTCGGCCATATAGCCGATGGTGTAGATGTGGACCATCAGCGACACGAAGGTCACGACGATCATCATCAGCACCGTCAGGCGATCGATCAGGAATCCGACCTGGAACTCGATCCCGCCGGACACGGCCCAGGTGTAGAGGGGGCCGTCGAACTTCGTACCGTTGTTGAAGACGTCGGCGGCGATGTAGCAGGAGGCAACAAGGGACACCGCCACGCCCAGGATGGTGGCCCAGTGGGCGCCAGCGCGGCCGATCCTTCTGCCGAAGAAGCCGGCCAGGATGGCGCCGGCGAGCGGCGCGAGCGGGACCAGGAGGTACAGCTTCTGCATGCCGGTCACGGCGTCATCCCTTCAGCGCGTCGAGGTCCTGGACGTTGATGGTCCGCAGGTTGCGGAACAGCACCACCAGGATCGCGAGGCCGATGGCGGACTCCGCCGCGGCCACGGTCAGGATGAAGAACACGAACACCTGCCCCGCCATGTCGTCAAGGTAATGCGAGAAGGCGACGAAGTTCAGGTTCACCGCCAGCAGCATCAGCTCGATCGCCATCAGCAGCACGATCACGTTCTTGCGGTTGAGAAATATCCCCACCACGCTGATCGCGAACAGGATCGCGCCCAGCACGAGGAAATGCGCAAGCGTTACCACGGAATGCCCCTTTGCCTCTCGTTTCCGGCGCCCCTCCCGGGCGCCGTCGCCCGCGGCCGGCACCCCGGCCAACCGGCGCGCGGATCGTTGTCCGTTACGGTTCCTTCGACTCGGCCGGCATGGACACCAGGCGCACGCGGTCCTCGCGGCGCACCGTCACCTGCCGGGCCGGGTCCTGATACTTGGTGTCCTTGCGTTTTCTCATCGTGAGCGCGATGGCGGCGACGATCGCCACCAGCAGCAGCACCGCCGCGAGCTCGAACGGATAGACGTAGTCGACGTAGAGCAGCCGCCCCAGCGCCTTGGTGTTGCTGTGCCCGGGCGCCGGCGCCGGCGGCGCCTCCACCCCGGCGAGCCCCGCGTAGGGACCGGCGAGGATGAGTACCATCTCCAGCAGCATCACGACGCCGACGAAGGCGGCGAGCGGAAGGTACTTCCAGAAGCCCTCGCGCAGGCGGTCGAGGTTGATGTCGAGCATCATCACCACGAAGAGGAACAGCACCATCACCGCGCCGACGTAAACGAGCACCAGCGTGATGGCGAGGAACTCGGCGCGCAGCAGCAGCCAGATCTCGGCGGCGGTGAAGAACGCGAGCACCAGGAACAGCGCCGCGTGCACGGGGTTGCGCGCGGTAACCACCCGCAGCGCCGAGAAGACGAGGATCGCCGCGAACAGGTAGAAGAGGATGGTGTAGAACATCAGCGGTACGCCGCGTCGGCCGCGCGGTCCTTCGCGATCTGCGGCTCGAACTTGTCGCCGACGGCGAGCAGCATGTCCTTGGTGTAGTACAGGTCGCCGCGCTTCTCGCCGTGGTACTCGAGCAGGCGCGTCTCGACGATCGAATCGACCGGGCACGACTCCTCGCAGAAGCCGCAGAAGATGCACTTGGTGAGGTCGATGTCGTAGCGGGTGGTGCGCCGCGTGCCGTCGGCACGCTCGGCCGTCTCGATGGTGATCGCCAGCGCCGGGCACACGGCCTCGCACAGCTTGCACCCGATGCAGCGCTCCTCGCCGTTGGGGTAGCGGCGCAGCGCGTGCAGGCCGCGGAAGCGCGGGCCGTACGGCGTCTTCTCCTCCGGGAACTGCACCGTCACCTTGCGGGCGAAGAGGTGCCGCCCGGTGAGGGCGAGGCCCTTCACCAGCTCCAGCAGCAGGAACGTCTTGAAGAAGTCGCGGACGCGTTCGATCATGGTCGCCTCTAGTCCCAGATGTTCCAGGGCGTCTGCATCCACGCCGCGATGACCACCAGCCACACGATGGTGATCGGGATGAACACCTTCCAGCCGAGCCGCATGATCTGGTCGTAGCGGTAGCGCGGGAAGGTCGCGCGGAACCACAGGAAGCAGAACAGCAGGAACGCCACCTTGAGCCCCAGCCAGACGATCGGCGGGACGGCGTTGGTGAACGCGCTGTCGACGGGCGGCAGCCAGCCGCCGAGGAACATGAGCACCGCCAGGGTGGAGACCAGGATCATGTTCATGTACTCGCCCAGGAAGAACAGGGCGAAGGTCATGCCGGAGTACTCGACGTGGAAGCCGGCGACGATCTCCGACTCGCCCTCGGCGACGTCGAACGGCGCGCGGTTGGTCTCCGCCACCGCCGAGATGAAATACACGAGGAACATCGGGAACAGCGGGATCCAGTTCCACGACAGGATCCCGACGCCTGCCTCCGCGAATCGTCCGCGGGCCTGGCTGCCCACGATGTCCGAGAGGTTCAGGCTCTGCGAGACCAGCAGCACGCACACCAGCGCGAACCCCATGGCGATCTCGTAGGAAACGATCTGCGCTGCGGAGCGCATCGCGCCCAGGAACGCGTACTTCGAGTTCGAAGCCCAGCCGGCGATGATCACCCCGTAGACGCCCATCGACGTGATGGCCATCACGTACAGCAGCCCGGCGTTGACGTCGGCGAGCACCAGTTCGGGCCCGAAGGGCACCACCGCCCACGCCGCCAGCGCCGGCATCAGCACCATCACCGGCCCGAGGACGAACAGGAACTTGTTCGCGCCCGCCGGGATGATGACCTCCTTGAACATCAGCTTGAAGACGTCGGCGAAGGGCTGGAACAGGCCCATCGGGCCGACGCGGTTGGGGCCGATGCGGATCTGCATGTAGCCGATGATCTTGCGCTCGGCGAGGGTCAGGTAGGCGACGCAGAGGATGATCGGCAGCGCGATCAACAGGATCAGGACGACCGATTTGACGGTCGTCCAGATCGCGGGGCCCCATGTGGCCCCGAACAGGCTGGTCGAGTAGCCGGCGAGGACGTCGAGCAGTTCCATGTCAGGCACGCTCCACGGTCAGCGCCCCGAACATGGGGCCCAGCGGGGCGGTGGCAGGATGCGCTGCCGGGAGGTGCACGCAACCGGGCGGCAGCCGGTCGTTGCGGGCCACCTCCAGCACCACCTCTGCGGCGCCCTGCTTCACCCGCACGCGCTCGCCCGGCCTCACGCCCAGCTGCTCCAGCACCGAGCCGTGCAGGCCGGCGCGCGGGGGCCGCGCGTCCGCGGTCGCCTGCAGCGGCGGTGCGCGGCGCGCGAGCGGGTCGGCGAAGTGGATCGGCACGTCGGCAATGCGCTCCAGCCCCGCCGCCGCCTTGCCGGCACGGTACGCATTGCCTTCGACCCGGTTGTCTAGACGGCTCGCGACGTCCCCGGTGCCGAGGCACTCGGCGCGAACCGCCTCGCTCGTCTCGTACTCGAAGCCTTGCAGGCCGAGCATGTTGCCCAGGACCCGCAACACCTTCCAGCCCGGGCGAGTCGCGCCGAGCGCGCGCACGGCACCGTTGAAGCCCTGCACGCGGCCCTCGGTGTTGACGAACGTACCCGACGTCTCGGTGAACGGCGCGATCGGCAGCATCACGTCGGCAACCGCGTCCACGGCGCTGCGGTAGGCGGTGAGCGCGACGGTGAACGCCCCGTCGAGCGCGCGGACCGCCGCTGCGCCGTCGTGCGTGTCGAGCAGCGGCTCCACGCCCACGGTCAGGTAGGCCTTGTGCGGCTGAGCGAGCATGGCGGCGGCGTTGCGGCCCAGGCCGGACGGCACGCAGCGGGCGAGATAGCCGCCGACGCTGTTGGCCGCCTCGCCGATGACCCCGATTTTCGCGCCGAGCAGGTCGGCGAGCTGCTGGATCAGCGCGTGGATCTCGGCCGCGCGCGGATGCTGCACGGCGAGGTTGCCCAGAAAGAGCCCGACGCTCTGTCCGGAGACGAGGCTCGCCGCGATGCGCTTCACGTCGTCCCAGGGCGTGCAGTCCCGGACCTCCGCCGGAACCGCGGCCTCCTTCGCCTCGGCGACCGCCCGAACGAGTTGCGCCAGCACCTCGGGCAGCTCGGACGGCGGCACGATCGCCTTGTTGGCGACGGCGATGAGGGAATCATCGTCCAGCGCGTGGATCGCGTTCACCTGCTGGCCGCGCCTGGCCGCCTGGCGGATACGGCCCGCCAGCAGCGGGTGGTCCTTGCGCAGGAACGAGCCGAGCACGAGCACGCGATCGAGCTTCGGCACGTCCGCGATCGCCATGCCGAGCCAGGGCGCGCCGCGGCGCTTGCCGTCGGCGGAAAAGTCGGACTGGCGCAGGCGGAAGTCGACGCTGTCGCTGCCGAGCCCGCGCACCACCTTCTGCAGCAGGTGCATCTCCTCGAGGGTCGCGTGCGGCGAGGCAAGGCCGCCGACGTCGCTGCCCGCGCGCCGCAGGCCCTCGGCGGCGCGTTCCAGCGCGACCTGCCAGTCCACCGGCTGCCATTCGCCGGCCTGGCGGATCATGGGCATCGTGAGCCGGTCCTCGACGTCGAGGGCGGTGTACGAGTAGCGGTCCTTGTCGGAGAGCCAGCACTCGTTCACCGCCTCGTTCTCGAGCGGCAGGACGCGCATCACCTTGTTGTCCTTCACCTGCACGATCAGGTTCGACCCCAGGCTGTCGTGCGGGCTCACCGAGCGGCGGCGGGACAGCTCCCAGGTGCGCGCGGTATAGCGGAACGGCTTCGACGTGAGCGCACCGACGGGGCACAGGTCGATCATGTTCCCGGAGAGCTCGGAATCCACCGAGCGGCCGACGAAGGAGACGATCTCGGAGTGCTCCCCCCGGCCCATCATGCCGAGCTCCATCACTCCGGCGATCTCCTGGCCGAAGCGCACGCAGCGCGTGCAGTGGATGCAGCGGCTCATCTCCTCGGCGGAGACCAGCGGGCCGATGTCCTTGTGGAGCACCACGCGCTTCGCCTCCGCGTAGCGCGAGCTCGACTTGCCGTACCCGACCGCAAGGTCCTGCAGCTGGCACTCGCCGCCCTGGTCGCAGATGGGGCAGTCGAGCGGGTGGTTGATGAGCAGGAACTCCATCACCGACGACTGCGCCTTCTTGGCGAAGTCCGACGCCGTCTGCACCTTCATGCCGTCGGTCACCGGCGTCGCGCACGCGGGCAGCGGCTTCGGCGCCTTCTCCACCTGCACCAGGCACATGCGGCAGTTGGCCGCGATGGAGAGCTTGGGGTGGTAGCAGAAGTGCGGAATGTAGATGCCGAGCTGGCTGGCGGCATCCATCACCGTGGCGCCGTTGGGCACCTCGGTCGCGCGTCCGTCGATTTCGACCTTGAGCATGCGCTGCGTCAGGCCGCCTGCAGCACCGGCGCGGGCATCGCACCGGGGCCGACCAGGCAGCGCCTGTGATCGATGTGGTACTGGAACTCGTCGCGGAAGTGCTGGATGAAGCTCTTCACCGGCAGCGCGGCGGCATCGCCCAGCGCACAGATGGTGCGGCCGGCGATGTTGTCCGCCACGTTGACCAGCGTGTCGAGATCCTCCGTGCGTCCGCGCCCGTGCTCGATGCGGTGGACCATGCGGTAGAGCCAGCCGGTGCCCTCGCGGCAGGGCGTGCACTGCCCGCAGGACTCCTCGTAGTAGAAGTAGGAGAGCCGCTCGAGGCATTTCACCATGCAGCGGGTCTCGTCCATGATGATCACCGCTCCGGAGCCGAGCATCGACCCCGCCTTGGCGATGGAGTCGTAGTCCATGTCGGTCTGCATCATCACGTCGCCCGGCAGGACCGGCATCGACGAGCCGCCCGGGATGCACGCCTTCAGCTTGCGCCCGCCGCGCATTCCGCCGGCCATCTCGAGCAGCTTCGCGAACGGCGTACCGAGGCGCACCTCGTAGTTGCCGGGCCGCTCCACGTCGCCGGAGACGGAAAAGATCTTGGTGCCGCCGTTGTTCGGCTTGCCGAGCTCCAGGAACTTGTCACCGCCATTCACGATGATCCAGGGCACCGCGGCGAAGGTCTCGGTGTTGTTGATGGTCGTCGGCTTGCCGTAGAGACCGAAGCTCGCCGGGAACGGCGGCTTGAAGCGCGGCTGGCCCTTCTTGCCCTCGAGGGACTCGAGCAGCGCGGTTTCCTCGCCGCAGATGTACGCGCCGTAGCCGTGATGGGCATGCAGCTCGAACTCCACGCCCGCGCCGAGGATGTTCTTCCCGAGATAGCCCGCGGCGCGCGCTTCCTCCAGCGCCTCCTCGAAACGGTCGTAGACCTCGAAGATCTCGCCATGGATGTAGTTGTAGCCGACGGTCGCGCCGATGGCGTAGCCCGCGATCGCCATGCCTTCGATCACGGCGTGCGGGTTGTAGCGCAGGATGTCGCGGTCCTTGAACGTGCCCGGCTCGCCCTCGTCGGAGTTGCACACGAGGTACTTCTGGCCGGGGAACGTCCGCGGCATGAAGCTCCACTTGAGGCCCGTCGGGAACCCCGCGCCGCCGCGCCCGCGCAGCGCAGACTTCTTCAGCTCGGCGATGACCGCCTCCGGCGGAATCCTCTCGTCCACGATCTTCTTCAGCGCCTGGTAGCCGCCGCGCGCCTCGTAGTCCTTGAGGCGCCAGTTCAGCCCGTCGAGGCCCTTCAGGATGAGCGCGTCCGGACCGTAGATGTCGATCGGAAACGGGGGATTCGAGGTTCTCACTTGCCGAGCTCCTGCAATGCCGCGTCGATCCGCTCCGGCGTCATGCCGGGCAGCATCCGCTTGTTGTTCACCAGCAGCACCGGTGCGTCCCCGCAGGCGCCGAAGCACTCCCCTTCCTTCAGCGTGAACCGGCCGTCCGGCGTGGTCTCGTTCCAGCCGATCCCCAGGCGCCGCCTGAGGTGGTCGGCGGCCTCGGTCGCCCCGGAGAGCGCGCAGGGAAGGTTGGTGCACAGCGTGAGCTTGCACTTCCCCGTCGGCTGCAGGTCGTACATGGTGTAGAAGGTCGCGACCTCGAACGCGGCCACCGGCGGCATGCCGAGGTAGTGCGCCACGAACTCGATGGTCTCGTCGGCGAGATGGCCCTTCTCGTCCTGCGCGATCGCCAGCGCCGCCATGACGGCCGACTGCTTCTGGTCGGCGGGATACTTGGCGACCTCGCGGTCGATCTTCCTCAGTGCGGCTTCGGTCAGCATCAGCGGTCGATCTCGCCGAACACGATGTCCATGGTGCCGATGATCGCCACGGCGTCGGCGATCATGTGGCCCTTCGCGATCTCGTCCATCGCGGCGAGGTGCGGATAGCCCGGCGCGCGGATCTTGAGGCGGTACGGCTTGTTCGCGCCATCGGAGACGAAGTAGATCCCGAACTCGCCCTTGGGATGCTCGACCGCGGCGTAGCTCTCGCCCGCCGGCACGTGGATCCCCTCGGTGAAGAGCTTGAAGTGATGGATCAGGTCCTCCATCCCCATCTTCATGTCCGTGCGCGGCGGGGGGGCGATCTTGTGGTTGTCGGTGATCACCGGGCCCGGGTTCTTCCGCAGCCAGTCGATGCACTGCCGGATGATGCGGTTCGACTGGCGCATCTCCTCGACGCGCACCAGGTACCGGTCGTAGCAGTCGCCGTTCACCCCGACCGGCACGTCGAAGTCCATGCGGTCGTAGACCTCGTAGGGCTGCTTCTTGCGCAGGTCCCAGGCGATACCCGAGCCGCGCAGCATCGGGCCGGTGAAGCCCAACGCCTTCGCGCGCTCCGGCGTCACCACGCCGATGCCGACGGTGCGCTGTTTCCAGATGCGGTTGTCGGTGAGCAGGGTCTCGTAGTCGTCGACGTACCCGGGGAAGCGGTCGGTGAAGTCCTCGATGAAGTCGAGCAGCGAGCCGTTGCGGTTGCGGTTCAGGCTGCGCACGTCGCGCTCGTCGCGCACCGGCGAGACCTGGTACTGCGGCATGGTCTCCGGCAGGTCGCGGTAGACGCCGCCCGGCCGGTAGTACGCGGCGTGCAGCCGCGCGCCCGAGACCGCCTCGTAGCAGTCCATGAGGTCCTCGCGCTCGCGGAAGCAGTAGAGGAACATGGTCATCGCGCCGACGTCCAGCGCGTGCGCTCCGAGCCACAGCAGGTGGTTCAGGATGCGCGTGATCTCGTCGAACATCACGCGGATGTACTGCGCCCGCTCGGGCACCGCCACGCCGAGCAGCTTTTCCATCGCCAGGCAGTACGCGTGCTCGTTGCACATCATGGACACGTAATCGAGGCGGTCCATGTACGGCAGCGACTGGATGTAGGTCTTGTGCTCGGCGAGCTTCTCGGTCGCGCGGTGGAGCAGGCCGATGTGCGGGTCGGCGCGCACGATCACTTCGCCGTCCAGCTCGAGCACGAGGCGCAGCACGCCGTGCGCCGCCGGGTGCTGGGGCCCGAAATTCAGGGTGTAGTTGCGGATCTCAGCCATGGCTCACTGCTTCGCCTTGGGGAGGCCGGCGTAGGTCCCCTCGCGGATGATGCGCGGGGTGATCTCGCGCGGCTCGATGGTCACCGGCTGGTAGATCACCCGCTTCTGCTCCGGGTCGTAGCGCATCTCGACGTGGCCCGACAGCGGGAAGTCCTTGCGGAACGGATGGCCGATGAACCCGTAGTCGGTGAGGATGCGGCGCAGGTCCGGATGACCCTCGAACATGATGCCGAACAGGTCGAACGCCTCGCGCTCGAACCAGTTGACCGCCGGCCACACGTCGACGAGCGACGGCACGACCGGAAAGTCGTCGTCGGGAGCGAAGACGCGCACCCGGACGCGCCAGTTGTGCGCGAGCGACAGGAGGTGCACCACCACCGCGTAGCGCGCGCCGTCCCAGGCGCCATCGCCATAGGCCGAGTAGTCCACCCCGCAGAGGTCGATCATCAGCTCGAAGGCGAGGGACGGATCGTCGCGCAGCCGCGTCATCGCCTCGAGGTAGTCGCCCGCCTTGACGACGACGGTGATCTCGCCGAGCGCAACGGTCTTCGCGACCATGCGCTCGCCGAGGGCGGCATCCAGCGCGGCGGAGAGGGTGTCGAGCTTGGCGGTCATGCTCTAGCGCGCGATGGTGTTGGTGCGCCGGATCTTGTTCTGCAGCTGCAGGATGCCGTAGAGCAGCGCCTCCGCCGTGGGCGGGCAGCCCGGCACGTACACGTCCACGGGCACGATGCGGTCGCAGCCGCGCACCACCGAATAGGAGTAGTGGTAGTAGCCGCCGCCGTTTGCGCACGAGCCCATCGAGATCACCCAGCGCGGCTCGGGCATCTGGTCGTAGACCTTGCGCAGCGCCGGCGCCATCTTGTTGCACAGCGTGCCGGCCACGATCATCACGTCGGACTGCCGCGGGCTCGGCCGGAACACGATGCCGAAGCGGTCGAGGTCGTAGCGCGCCGCTCCGGCGTGCATCATCTCGACGGCGCAGCACGCGAGGCCGAAGGTCATCGGCCACATCGAGCCGTTGCGCGCCCAGTTGATGACCTTGTCGGCGGTAGTGGTGATGAATCCTTCCTGCAGGACGCCTTCAATGCCCATGGCTCATTCCCATTCCAGCGCACCCTTCTTCCACTCGTAGATGAAGCCGATCACCAGGATCGCAAGGAAGATCATCATCGACACGAAGCCGAACATGCCGATCTCGCCAAGCGTGACGGCCCAGGGGAAGAGGAAAGCGATCTCCAGGTCGAAGATGATGAAGAGGATCGCGACGAGGTAGTAGCGCACGTCGAACTTCATGCGCGCGTCCTCGAACGCCTCGAAGCCGCACTCGTAGGGCGACAGCTTCTCGCTGTCGGGGCGGCTGGGCGCGAGAAGCAAGCCCAGGGAGAGGAGAATGCCGGAGAAGACCAGCCCGACAAGGATGAACAGCAGGATGGGGTAGTACTCAGCGAGCACGTCCGCTCCCGGGAATGGGCCGCCGGGATGCCTTTCGCAGGCCGGACGATCCGCCAGGTGACGCCATGGTGCTGCCCTCTCGCAAAGAGAGGACTGCGCGGCCGCGGGGCTCCTCCCGCATCCGCCAGTCCCCCCTGTTTACTTGGTGCCGACCGGGAGACTCGAACTCCCACAGCCTTTCGGCCACCAGCCCCTCAAGCTGGCGTGTCTACCAATTTCACCAGGTCGGCATGCACTCGGCCCGCGCACCGCAGCGCGCAGACGACGCATTTTACTTCGGAACCTCGTTCGCTTTCGACCCCGGCGGCGTGTCGGCTTTCGGCGCATCGGTCGCCGGAGCGGAAGACCCGGGGATCGCGGGCCTGGACGGCGCGGGTACCGCATCCATCACCGTGCCTCCCTCCTTCGGCTTGACCGTGGCCAGATGCGCGAGCCCGAGGCTGGTCAGGAAGAAGACCACCGCGAGGATCGCGGTGGTGCGCGAGAGAAAGTTCGCCGAGCCGGTGGCGCCGAAAAGACTCCCCGACGAGCCGCTGCCGAACGCGGCGCCCATGTCGGCGCCCTTGCCATGCTGGAGCAGCACGAGGCCGATGATGCCCAGCGCCGTCCCGACATGGATCACCAGAACGATCGTCAACCAGATGTTCACTGCCCTATCCTTTCGTTGCGGCGCGCACGATGGCGAGGAAGTCCTCCGCCACCAGCGCTGCGCCGCCGATCAATCCGCCATCCACGTCCGGCATCGTGAACAGCTCGGCGGCGTTCGCCGCCTTCACGCTCCCGCCGTACAGGATGGTCACGTCCGCACCGATTCGGGCGTCGCGGGCCGCCACCCGAGCTCGCACCATCTCATGCACGTCCTGCGCCTGCTGGGGCGAGGCGGTCCGCCCGGTGCCGATCGCCCAGACCGGCTCGTAGGCCACCACCGCATCGGCGAACGCCGCCACGCCAGCCGCGTCGAGGACGGCGTCGAGCTGACGCCCCACCACCTCAACGGTCACGCCCTGCTCCCGCTCCGCGAGGCTTTCGCCCACGCAGAGGATGGGCTTCAGCCCGGCCCGCTGGGCAGCGAGGAACTTCGCGGCCACCTGGGCATCGCGCTCGCCGTACAGCGCACGGCGCTCGGAGTGACCCACGATGACGTAGCGGCAGCCGAACTCCCGCAGCATGCCCCCGGAGACCTCACCGGTGTAGGCGCCGGCATCGTGCTCGGAGACGTTCTGCGCGCCCACTGCCACCTGCGACCCGCGCAGCGCGGCCTCCGCCTGCGCCAGGTACGGAAACGGCACACAGACGACGCAATCCACCCCGGCCACCCCGCCCGCGCCTGCCCGGACCGCCTCCAGCAGCCGCTGGTTGGCGGCGAGGCTGCCGTGCATCTTCCAGTTCCCGGCGACGCAGCGCGCGCGCATCCCCACTCCTGCTTCCTTCGCTTTCGCTGCCCCCGAACCGTCGCATGCTCCGAAGGTCCGGAAACAAAATCAAAGGATTGTACTGTTTTGCGAGGGAACGGGTCAACGCGGCCCGTTGGCCCCCGGTGGCGGCACGCGCAAGGTGAGCGTCACGGGGCCGTCGTTGACCAGCGCGACCCGCATGTGCGCACGGAACGAACCGGTAGCGACCACGGGATGGAGCCGGCGTGCCGAGGCGACGAAACGATCGTAGAGCGCCTCGCCGGTGGCCGGGTCGGCGGCGGGGGTGAAGCTCGGCCGGTTCCCGGTGGTGGTGTCCGCCGCCAGGGTGAACTGCGAGACGATCAGCAGGCCGCCGCCGATGTCGCGCAGCGAGCGGTTCATGCGGCCCGCGTCGTCGGGGAACACACGGCAGGCGAGCACGCGATCGAGGAGACGGTCCGCGGCAGCGGGGTCGTCCCCGCGCTCCGCGCAGACCAGCGCCAGCAAGCCCGGCCCGATCTCGCCGACCACCCGGTCGTCGATCGTGACACCCGCCTCCGATACGCGCTGGATGAGCGCGATCACCTGCGACGCGGCGTCAGCCGAACCGCCCGGTGATGTAGTCCTCGGTCGCCTTCTTCTTCGGCTTGATGAAGATCGTGTCGGTGACGTCGAACTCGATGATCTCGCCGAGATACATGTAGGCGGTGTAGTCGGACACCCGCGCGGCCTGCTGCATGTTGTGGGTGACGATCAGGATGGTCACGCGGTGCTTGAGGTCCGCCACCAGCTCCTCGATGCTCGCCGTGGCGATGGGGTCCAGCGCCGAAGTGGGTTCGTCGAACAGCAGGATCTCGGGGTCGGTCGCGAGTGCGCGTGCGATGCAAATGCGCTGCTGCTGCCCGCCCGACAGGTTCAACGCGACCTCGTCCAGGCGATCCTTCACTTCGTCCCAGATCGCGGCCCCGCGCAACGCCTGCTCGACGCGCTCGTCGAGCGTGCGCTTGCGGGTCTCGCCGCGGACCCGGAGCCCGTAGGCGACGTTCTCGTAGATCGACTTGGGAAACGGGTTCGGCTTCTGGAACACCATGCCGATGCGCATGCGGACCTCGATCGGGTCGACGTTGCGCGCGAGGATGTTCACGTCGTCGGGCATCAGGCGGATCTCGCCGTCGTAGCGCATGTTCGGATACAGGTCATGCATCCGGTTGAAGCAGCGCAGGAACGTGGACTTGCCGCAGCCCGACGGCCCGATCAGGGCGGTCACTTTCTTCTCGTAGATGGGCATGTCTATGCCCTTCAGCGCCTTGAAGGCGCCGTAGTAGAAGTCGAGCGACTTTGCCTCGGCCTTCTTGCGCAGCGCCTCGCCGGCGCCGGCAGCAGCTTCACGGCTGGATACGGAGGAGTCGAGAGTCACCATTTGATCTTCTTTCTCACCTGGTAGCGCAGGTAGATCGCGAGCCCGTTCATGATCAGCGTCATGGCGAGCAGAACCACGCCCGCCGCCGCGGCATTGAGCTGGAACGCCTTGTCAGGACGGGACACCCAGTTGTACATCTGGATCGGCAGCACCGTGAACTCTGACATCAGCCACGAGAAGTTGAGGAAGGGAAACTCGCCCGACACCGGCGGCGGCGGCAGGAACGCAATGAAGGTCAGGGCCCCGATGGTGATGATCGGCGCGGTCTGGCCGATCGCCTCCGCCATGCCGAGAATGATGCCGGTGAGTATCCCGCCGCGGGAGTACGGCAGCAGGTGGTCGGAGATCATCTGCCAGCGCGTGGCGCCCATCGCGTAGGCCCCCTCGCGGATATGGTTGGGCACGGTCCGCAGCGCCTCGCGCGACGACACGACGACAATGGGCAGGATCAGCAGCCCCAGGGTCAGACCGGCGGTCAGCACGCTCTCGCCGAAGCCGAACTGGTAGACGAACAGCCCGAGGGCCAGCAGTCCGTAGACGATCGACGGTACGCCCGCGAGGTTCGTCACGTTGATCTCGATGAGATCGGTGACCCAGTTCTTCTTCGCGTACTCCTCGAGGTAGACCGCGGCGCCGACGCCGATCGGGACCGCCGCGAGCATGGTCACCAGCATCACCATGGCGCTGCCTACCCAGGCCGAAAGGATCCCTGCCTCCGAGGCGCGCCGCGAGGGAAAGCTGGTCAGAAAATTCCAAGAAAGCCGCGGCAGACCGTCGATCAGCAGATCGAGAAACGCCGCGAACAGCACCAGCACCGCGAACGCGGTGCACAGCACGCCCGCTGCGGCGAAGATGACCTGCTTGCGCTTGCCGCTCGCGATCAGCGAGCGAATCTCGGCAACGTGAGGGGGTTGACCCGGCGAAGCGATCGTGCTCATCAGTAGGACTTCCGGAAGCGGCGACGCAGGAAGTGGCCCGCGACGTTGAGCACCAGCGTCATCACCAGCAGTATCAGTCCCGCCGCGAAGATGCTGCGATACGCCACCGAGCCATGCTCCAGGTCGCCAAGGCTGACCTGCGCGATGTACGCCGTGAGCGTCGCCGCGGCCTCGAACGGATTGAACGTGAAGTTCGCGTTCTGGCCGGCGGCGATGGCGACCACCATCGTCTCACCGATGGCCCGCGCCGCCGCCAGCACGTAGGCGGCGACGACCCCCGAAACAGCGGCCGGCATGACGACACGCCACGCCACCTGCAGCTTGTTGCTGCCGACGGCATAGGCGCCCTCGCGCATGCTCATCGGCACGGCGCGCATGGCATCCTCCGCCAGCGACGCGATCGTCGGTATGGTGGCCACGCCCACGACCAGGCCCGGGGCGAGCATGTTGAACCCGGGCAGCTCCGGAAAGATCGTCGCCTGCAGCAGCGGGGTGACGAACAGGAGCGCGAAGTATCCGAAAACGATGGTCGGCACCGCCGAAATCAGCTCCAGCGCCGGCTTGATGATCTCGCGCAGCTTGTGCGGCGCGAACTCCGACAGGTAGATGGCGATGATCGTGCCCATCGGGACCGCCACGAGCAGGGCGATGAACGTGACCGTCAGCGTCCCGGATATCAGCGGGAGGATGCCGTAGCTCGGGGTGGCAAACAGGGGCGTCCAGACCGTGCCGGTCAGGAACTCCCAGATGGAGACGTACTCGAAGAAGCCGAGCGACTCGTAGACCAGGATCACCGTGATGGCCACCGTGGTGAAGACGGCGACGAGCCCGGTCATCATCAGGGACCACTCGATCAGCCGCTCCTTGAGGATCCTGCCCCGCTTGTGTTTCAGGGACTCGGTCACCGGCTCCAGCACGGCGGCCGATGCGAGCGTATCGGAATGCGGCATGTCGGAATGCTCTTTCACGAGGGGGCCGGCACCGGATGGTCTTCTAACAGCCCTAGCCTAACAGGCCGCAGCCGCCGTCGCAGCGGCTGCGGCACTGGCGGTCGGAACGGCAACCGGCTACTTGGCTTCCAGTTTCATCAGCTGCTCGATGGTCACGCCGACCAGGTTCTCGCCGCCGAACTTGGTCCCCACGCGGTTCTTCGAGAGGGTGTCGAGGTTGTAGGCATAGGCGGCCGAGGGAAGCGGGACATACTTCACTTCCTTGACCAGCTTCTCGGCATGCTTGTTGTAGAACTCCACGAACCCGCGGACCTCCGGCTTCTTCAGAGCGTTGGTGTTGACGTAGATGAAGATCGGGCGCGACAGCGGCTGGTAGGTGCCGTCGAGCACCGTCTCGAACGACGGGGCCACCGCCTTGCCGCCCTTCCAGGCGATGGGCAGCGCACGCAGCTTGTCGCGGTTCTCCGCGTAGTACGCGAACCCGAAGAAGCCCAGCGCATCGACGTCGCGCGAGATGCCCTGCACGAGCACGTTGTCGTCCTCGGACGCCGTGAAGTCGCCGCGGCTCGCCTTCGACTTGCCGGTCACGGCCTCGGTGAAGTAGTCGAACGTGCCGGAGTCGGTGCCGGCGCCGAAGAGCTTGATCGGGCGATCCGGCCAGGCGGGGTTGACCTGGTTCCAGCGCGTGATCTTGCCTTGAGCCGACGGCTCCCAGATCCTCTTGAGATCGTCGATCGTGATGTCCTTCAGCCACGCGTTCTTCGGATTCACGACCACGGAAAGCGCGTCGAACGCCACCGGCATCTCGAGGAACACGACGCCGTTCTTCTTGCACTCCTCGATCTCGGACTTGGTGATCGGCCGCGAGGCGTTCTGCACGTCCGTTTCTCCGCGGCAGAACTTGCGGAAGCCGCCGCCGGTGCCGGAGATGCCGACCGTCACCTTGTTCTTGCCCTTGCTCGCCTTCTGGAACTCCTCGGCCACCGCCTCGGTGATCGGGAACACGGTGCTGGACCCGTCGATCTTCACGACGTCGGCCAGGGCTGCCGGGGCGAACGCGACCCCCGCCAGTGCTGCGGCGAGGACGGTCGACTTCACGAAATTCTTCATCAGGCTCTCCTCACGTCTCGGGAAAGTGCGCGGAATCGCGCAACCCCTGGAGCATAGGAGCAGCGTATTACAGAAACATGACAAAAAGTCGGGCGGCGCCTCAGGCGCTCCGGCCGGCCCCGGCGTCGTACCAGCGGCGCGAGCGATTGACGATGTGCACGACCGACAGCATCACCGGCACCTCGATCAGGACCCCTACCACCGTCGCCAGAGCCGCGCCGGAGTCGAACCCGAACAGGCTGATCGCGGCGGCGACCGCAAGCTCGAAGAAGTTGCTCGCCCCGATCAGCGCCGACGGCCCGGCGACGCAGTGGTCGACTCCCAGCTTCCGGTTGAGCCAGTAGGCCAGCGCGGAATTGAAATAGACCTGGATCGTGATCGGCACGGCCAGCATGGCAATGACCAGCGGCTGGCGGATGATCTGCTCGCCCTGGAACGCGAACAGCAGCACCAGGGTCGCGAGCAGCGCGGCCACCGACCAGGGCTGGATGCGCACCAGCGTTGCCTGCAGGCGCGGCTCCCCACCGGCCAGCAGCCGCTTGCGCCAGACCTGCGCGATCACCACGGGGACCACGATATACAGCACCACGGAGGTGAACAGGGTGTCCCAGGGCACGGTGATCGCGGACAGGCCGAGCAGCAGCCCGACGATGGGCGCGAAGGCGACCACCATGATCGCGTCGTTGACCGCCACCTGCGACAGGGTGAAATAGGGATCACCGCGCGTGAGCTGGCTCCAGACGAAGACCATCGCGGTGCACGGCGCAGCGGCGAGCAGGATCAGGCCGGCGACGTAGCTGTCGAGCTGGTCAGCAGGCAGGTAGGGCGCGAAGACGTTGCGGATGAAGATCCAGCCGAGCAGCGCCATCGAGAACGGCTTCACCAGCCAGTTCACGCCCAGCGTCACGCCGATCCCGCGCCAGTGACGGCCCACCTGGCCGATGGCACCGAAGTCGATCCGCAGCAGCATCGGGATGATCATCACCCAGATGAGGAGTCCGACCGGCACGTTGACCCGGGCGACTTCCATCCGCCCCAGCGCCTGGAAAGGCGCGGGAAACAGCTGCCCGAGCGTGATCCCCGCGACAATGCACAGAAAGACCCAGAGCGTCAGCCAGCGCTCGAAGAAGCCGATCGCGGGCGCGGGCTCACGCCCGGCGGCCGCCGCCTGCGCGGTCATCTAGGCCGCGGCGTCCTGCGTCTTCACCCGGCCGATCTCGTCCAGGCGCTTCTGCAGCGTGAGGCGGTCGAGCTTGTCCATCGGCAGGTTGACGAAGATGCCGATGCGGTGCGAAAGCTCGTTGTAGGCGCGGAAGAACGCCTTCCGCCTCGCCTCGTCATCGCCCTCGACCGCCGCCGGGTCGGAGATGCCCCAGTGCGCGTTCATCGGCTGACCCGGCCAGACCGGACAGACCTCGCCCGCGGCGTTATCGCAGACGGTGAACACGAAGTCCATGCGCGGCGCCTGCACATCGGCGAACACGTCCCAGCTCTTGCTGGCCAGGCCCTCGGTCGGCAGGCGGTTCTTCTGCAGAAGTTCCAGCGCATACGGATTCACGCGCCCGGCCGGCGTGCTGCCGGCGCTGTAGGCGCGGAACCTGCCGCGCCCCATCTGGTTGAGCAGGACCTCCGCGAGGATGCTGCGCGCGGAGTTCCCGGTGCACAGGAATAGGACGTTGTACGGGCGTTGCGTGGGCACGTTCATCGGCAGATGCTCCCGGTTGTCAGCAGCAGGCGCTCTTGGCGCTGCCATGTTTCACGAATGCGACGGGCTGGGCCGGCGGCGCGCAGCAGCTCGTCGCGGCCTCGCCGCCCTCCTTGCGGACTTCGCCGTACGTGGGAATGCTGGCCAGGGAGTGGAAGGTCTCCCACGCGATGCCCTGCGGATCCGTGGTCCAGTACTTGTTCGACTGCGCGTAGCAGCAGGCCGTTTCCGGCTGGTCCAGCGCCGCGATGTCCGCCTGCGCGACCTGCGAGCGCAGCGCCGCGAGTTCCTCGTCGGAGTCGACCTGCAGGCCGAGGTGGTCGAGGCCGGGCGCCGCGCCGCGCGTCGAAATCGCGAAGTTGACGCGCGGATCCTCGAGCATCCACTTGGCATAGTCGTCCTTCAGCACCGTCGGCGGCGCGCCGAACACGGTGCTGTAGAAGCGGACGTTGGGAGCGAGCTCAGCGACGGCGACGTGGACGTGAAACCGTTTCATGGGACCTCCGTTTCGAGGCTGCGACGGGGGTGCGGGCGCTCGGCAGGCACGCCGTGCCACTCGCCTGGCAGCAGTTTTCGGTGAGAAAACCGACGAGCGACACCATGCGCTCGAAATCGGCGCTGTAGAACACGAAGCGGCCCTCCTGACGGGAATGCACCAGCCCCGC
>Ga0209254_10000808_pt1 | contig 27153 bp, 27 predicted proteins | sample FrelakmetDIP11DI_FD_187148 | JGI IMG/M metagenome (GOLD analysis project Ga0209254, IMG submission 187148) | Freshwater lake sediment microbial communities from the University of Notre Dame, USA, for methane emissions studies - DIP11 DI (SPAdes)... | ecosystem: Environmental > Aquatic >...
AAGTTGCGCCGGGCCAGCACAAACATCACCAGCGGCGCCTGGCCGGCCCAGAGCTGGTTCTTGGCGACCAGGCAGGCCACCAGCTTCCGCCGCTGCTCCACAGCGGTGGCATACACGAAACGCCAGGGCTGCTCGTTGAAACAGGACGGCGCCCAGCGGGCGGCCTCGAAAAGAGTGTGGATCTCGCCCTCGGTCAGAGGGTCGCTCCGATAGGCCCGCGGCGACCACCGGTCGACGAACATGCTGTCGATGTCCCAGTCGGGCGTCCGGGCGTTCGGCGGCTTGGCGTTCATGCCTTTTCCTTCGCTTTTCTCTTCTTGGGCCGGGCCTTGCCGTGCGTGCCGCGCCAGATTTTTCCCTTTTTCGACCGTTGATCGCCTTTGCCCATGCGTTGTTCCTCCTTGGCTGGTGTGCGGTTGGATATGCGTGGGGTCTATATCACAGCCGCCGGATGAGTTTCAATAGGCCGCGGGCCGAATCGGGGAAGCCTCAGCGGTGGGGCTGCGCATAGATCGACTCGATGATTCTCTCCAGCGGCATTTCGGTGATCGTGATGTCGCGGATGGAAAAGCGGCTGCAGATGAGCGCGGCGGCTCGGGCGGCGGCGGGGGCCTCGACTTCCAGGAGGGCTTCGTGGGCATCGGTCCGCAGGAGGCTGCCCAGCTGCGCGAGCGCGTCGCGCGTCCAGGGCCCGTCGAACAGGATCCTGATCTGCTTCCGGGGCAGGAAGCGTTCGTAAAGCGAGGCCAGATCGCCGTTGAAGACGATTCTGCCCCCGTGGATGATGACCAGCCGGTCGCAGACCTCGCCGATCTCGGCCATGTTGTGGGAGGTGAGGATAATGCCGTGCAGACCGTCCCGGGCCTTGGCGCGAATGAATTCCCTGAGCTTCCTGGCATTCAGCACGTCGAGCGCGTTGGTGGGTTCATCCAGAAATATCACCCGCGGGTCGTGCAGCAGGGCCGCGACCAGCTCGCAGCGCTTGCGCTGGCCGGCGGAAAGCTTGCGCTGCGGGACGGTGAGAATATCGCCGATGTCCGCCATTTCCACCAGTCGTTTCTTGGCGGCGGCGTAGCGCTCGTCCGGGATCTCGTAGACCACCCGGCAGAAGTGAAAGTACTCCTCGGCCGGCAGGTCCCAGAAGAGGCGATTGCGCTGGCCGGCAACCAGAGCGATCTTCCTCAGAAACTCCTTCTCGCGACGGTAGGGGACGTGGCCCAGGACGTCGACCGTGCCGGAGGACGGGCAAAGAATGCCCGCCAGCATTTTCAAGGTGGTGGTCTTGCCGGCGCCGTTCGGCCCGATGAAGCCGACCAACTCTCCGGCGTTGACATTAAAATCGATTGACTGCACGGCCTTCACCACCTTTTTGCGGGCGCGCAGCAGCGCCTTCAGGGCTCCGGTCAGACCCGGTTCCTTTTCGTGGAACCAAAAGGTCTTGGAGAGGTTCCGGGCCGAGACAGTCGCGGGCGGCGTTGAGGCAGTCGGTGGCAGTGGCATATCGGCCGCACCTGCTCAGCTGCTGGTGGAGGTGTAGGTCTTCAACCCCATGCTCCAGAACCGCAGGGCGATGAAGAGCAGCAGACCGGTGGCGGCGAGAGCGTAGAGGAGGAGACCGGGTGAAAGAGCGCCCAGCAGCGCCTGGGAGGGCACTTGGGAAATCAGTGCCAACGGCAGGATATAGATGAAAAAGAATTTCCAGAAGCTCTCGAAGATGTCGAGGGGGTAGCGGCCGACGCGGGTCAGGTCGTCGAAGACGCGCGCCAGTCCTGCGGACTGGGTGGTCCAAAAAGAAACCGTGGCAATGATCAGGACGATCGCAAAGAGAAAAGCCAGCGCATTGACGATCAAAAGCCCGTACATCAGCGCCTGCACCCAGGTGAAGGCATAGTTCAGCCGGTGCAGGGCGTAGCCCAGAAGACCCAGGCAGGGAATGAAGCTGATGAAGTCCATCATGTCGATGTTTTCCAGCGAGGCCATGAAAAGCGGGTGGATGGGCAGCGTGATGCGGCTGTCCAGGTTCCCGCTCTGAATCAAGGCGGGCAGGTGATAGGAAAGGTTCCGTTGAAAGGTGATGCTCATGATGTAGTCGACGAGGTGGAACGTGGCGAACAGCAGCAGCACCTGATCGAAGGTCCACTGGCCCAGGCGGTCGACTTTGAGAAAAACGGCCTGAAAGAAGAGCAGCAGCAGCAGCATGCGGATGACTTTGCCGGATATCATTAAGAAGAAGTGCGGTCGGTAAGCCATCTGGCGCATGAGGCCAATTTTGCATAGCAGCATGAACAGGCGCAGGTAGCGTTGCATGCGATCAGTCCCCCATGGCCGTATATCGTCGGAGCCCCCGCTTCCACAAAACGGCATTCAGCCCGGCCAGGCCGGCCGCCCAGACGGCCGCCCGGATCAGATCGGGAAGAACTTCAGCGAGTTCGATCTTATTCAGATAAATCCGCATCGGAAAATAGACCAAATAGGGGAACGGCAGCAGCGCGAAGATCTTCTGCACCAACGCGGGGAAGAACGAAAGCGGGATAATGGCCCCGCCGGCCACCTCCATGATGACCCGCATGGTAAACCGGAACCCGGAAGTGTTTTCAACCCAGAAGGCCAGCAGGCTCAGGCTCTCGAACGTCAGGAACTGAAGCAGAACGGCCACCGTCAGCGCGGCCCCGAAAAAAACAAGGCGCAAGGGGTCGGGCGCCAGTACCAGCTCTTCCCTAAGCAAAAAGGCCACGATGGCGTAGCCGGCCAGCCCGATCACCCCGAGAAAGAGCTTGCCGGCCAGGTCCCGCAACAGCCAGACCCAATACGGATTGAAGGGCTGGAGCAGCAGGTTCGAAAGCGTCCCGTCCTGGATGGCCTGGCTGGTCTCGGGGTTTTCAGCGGTCGTCAGGAGAAAACTGTTGATGAGGCCAGCGCCTAAGAGGTAGGTGATCATCTCCGCCAGGGTGTAGCCCCCCAATTCGGAGCGGCCCGAGGAGCGGTAGACGGCGAGCCAGAGGAAAACGACGATTAGAATGGAAAGGATGCCTCCTGCGACCTGGAGCATGAAATTCACCCGGTAGGCGGTGCGCTCCATAAAGGCCAAGCGGAAGATCAAGAGGGCTTTGCGCATCATCGGCAGGGTCGACCTCCAAGCCCGCCGCGCGGCGCTTCACTGGAGCGCATGATACGGTCAAAGAGGTTTTCAATCCACTGCTCCGCCCGCGTGAGGTCTGCCGGCCGGTCGAAGGCGGAGGAGAGCTCGCGCAAAAGGGGATCCAGCCGGGACGGGGCGACCCCCAGCCGCGCATAGTCGACCTTCGGTTTGGGGTTGAGGCCGTCGTCGAAGAAATAGTTGCCCGGCCCTTTGGCGCCCGGCGCACGGAAGGGCCAGTTCAGCTTGAGCGTCAGAAACTCGTGGATGGATTGCCGCAGCCCCGGGTGGGCCGAGAGGTCGACGGCCCGGAGGGGGCGGCCGAGGCGCTTCTCGATTTCGCCGAAGAAGGCGGCCAGCATCCGGTCCTCGGTGATCACCAGGCCGTAGAGGTACCAGTCCGTGCAGACGGCCTGGATGATTTCCTTGGGGCCTGCGCCGAGATTGCGGTAGGAGGGGCAGAAGTAGTCGCGGCAGGCCAGCCCGCCGTAAAAGCTGAGCCCGCGGTAGTCGATGCCGCCGTTGCCGGCGGCCAGGGGATGGAGGAGGCACCCGACCCGGCTGCCGTCGGCGCCGATGAAGCCGAGAAACGGGCAGGCATAGAAATCGAGAAAGGGCCGTTCGCCGTACGTGCTTCGTTCCCGCTGCAGCCGGAAGGCGTCGATGGCGTCCACCTCGCGCGGCACCGCCGCGAACTGCTCGGTGCGCTCGTGCAGGAGCGCCTGCAGCCTGCCGCGGGAGGCATCGGCGCAGTTGTAAAGCCCGCAGCAGGCCCCGCACGACACGCTGTCGCCCGCCTGGCAGAGATAGACGCCGCCCGGAATCGCCGCCGGCGATTCCTGAGGCTCAGACCTTGGGGGTTGCAAGCCCTCCACGGTTTCAATTTTTCCAGTCTCGCCCCTCATTCTTCTTCTCCACCTTCCGCCTTCCGACTTCTCCCTTCCCTTCTTTTCCATTCATACAGCGCCACCGCCATCGCCGCGGCGGCGTTCAGGGACTCCACTTCCGGCCGGATGGGGATGCGCACGGCGCTCCGGCGCCAGGCCTCCGGCAGCCCCGGGCCCTCCAGACCGATCAAAAGGCCGAACGCTCTTGGGAAAACAGCCTCCCGGATGTCGCTCCCGTCAGCCGACAGCGCGACGATCGGTAATTCCGGCGGGATGGCTGTCAGGGCAGGCCCTTGGCGCAGTGGCAGGCTCAACGCGGTACCGCCGGAGGCGCGCAGGGCCTTGGGATGGAAGGGGTTGGCGCTTTCGGCCAGCAGGATCGCCTGGGCCGCGCCGAAGGCTGCCGCGGATCGAATGGCGGCCCCCACGTTTTCGGGGTCCTGGAAGGGGATGATCACGCTGACGCCGTCCGGAAAGCCCTCCGACGGCGCCCAGGGCTGCAACTCGGGTACGCCGATGAGCAGCAGGGGCGCGTGGGTGCCGAAGACGTCCAGCTCGCGCAGGAGTTCGGGGGGCAGCTGCACCCAAGGCAGCTGCGCGGCTGAGTCGGGGGGCGGCTGGTCATGCCGGCTCACCCAGCCGCGGCAGACATCGGGATGCGCCGCCAGGATTTCGTCGACCAGCTTCTGGCCGGATACCAGCGCCTGGCCCGTTTTGCGGACCCCGCGGCCGGTCAGGGTTCTCTTCAGGTCCTTGAAGACGGGGTTCTGGCCGCTGGCGATGGTGCGCACCGGGCGCCCCTGCATGGCCCGGGCGCGGCGGCTGTAAAGCGGCTCATCCCACCGGCGGTAAACGACCAGCCGACGGGCGTGGCGCGTGCCGGGGATGCCGTACGGCCGGTCCGACACCAGTGAGTAGGCTTCGGCAAAGCGGGCATTTGCCTCTGAGATTTCTTCGGCGCAGTGCGGGCCTTTCATGAAAATCACCAGCCCATCCCTGGCGAGGCAGCCTGCCACGCGCGCCAGGGTTGCTCCGATGGTCTCCACGGCCCGGGTGATCACCCCGGCCACAGGCTCCTCGAACCGCGCCGTGATCCGGCTCCCGACCGCACGGATGCCTTCCAGCCCCAGCCGATCCAGCGCCCGGTCCAGAAATGCAACGCGGTTGCCGCGGCTTTCGGCGAGGATCACCTCCAGCTGCGGCCGGTAGATCTTGAGCGGGATTCCCGGCATGCCGGGGCCCGTTCCAAGGTCGAGCAGCGGCGATGGCAACTCCATGAAGTCGGCCGGGAGCATCGAATCCGCGTAAAGCTTGAGGACCATGTTGTCGAAATTGCGGACGCGGGTGAGGTTCAAGTCGGCATTGCCTTCGCGCAGCAGGGTGTGGTAGGCCCAGAGCTGTCGGAGTTGAGCCGGGGACAGGCGAATGCCGCAGGCTTGCAGCACCGCATCCATCCGCTCCGCGTTCGGAGCAGAGCGGCTTGACGACGAAGGAGAAGGCTTCTCGATGATCATTCAAACAACCGGGTGCTGCGATGGTTTCGTTTCTGCATGATCGCTGGCCGGTGTTTTATGAGGACAACCATCTGCTGGCGCTCTACAAACCGGCGGGGCTGCTGGTCCAGGGCGACGAGACCGGCGCAGCGAACCTCCTGGACCTCGCCAAGGGATGGAGCCGGCAGCGCCACGGCAAGCCGGGCCGCGTGTTCCTCGGACTGGTTCAGCGCCTCGACCGCCCGGTCGCCGGCATCATGCTGTTCGCGCGCACGTCGAAAGCGGCGGCGCGGTTGAGCGCCCAGATCCGCCGCCGCGAAACCCGCAAGGTCTACCTGGCGGTGGTCGAGGGGCGGCCGCCGTCGGCCGCCGGCGAGCTGGTGGATTTCATCGAGCGCAGCGGCCGGACCCGCAGCGTCGCCCCGCGACCGACCCCGTCCAGCCGCGAGGCCCGGCTGGCCTACCGGGTGCGGGACACCGCCTTGGGCCGCAGCCTGCTCGAGATAGAGCTCGAAACCGGCCGCAAGCATCAGATCCGCCTGCAGCTGGCGCACGCCGGCTGCCCGATCGCGGGCGACGTGCGCTACGGCGCCGCGGCGCCCCTGGCCGCGCGCCAGATCGCCCTGCTCGCCCGGGAGCTCGCGGTGGAGCACCCCACCCGGCGCGAGACCCTGTCCTTCACCTGCCCGCTGCCGGCCGGCTGGCCTTGGCCGGGCGCGGACATCCCCGACGATGCGCCGTTGTGGAACTGGGAGGATTATGCCCCGCTTTGCGGGGCCGTTTTAAGTTTTAAGTGTTAAGTTTTTAGTCAAAAACAATGGAGGTTCGAATGCCTCTTTTGGCCCGCCATGAGCAATTCTTAACACTTAAAACGTAACACTTAAAACGGTCTTCTATCTCGTCAGCTGCCGGTACTTGATCCGGTGCGGCTGATCGGCTTGGGCGCCCAGGCGCTTGCGGCGGTCGGCCTCGTAATCCGAATAGTTGCCCTCGAACCAGACCGCCCGGCTGTCGCCCTCGAAGGCGAGGATGTGGGTGGCGATGCGGTCCAGGAACCAGCGGTCGTGGCTGATGACGACGGCGCAGCCGGCGAAGTCCTCCAGGGCTTCCTCGAGCGCCCGCAGGGTGTTCACGTCCAGATCGTTGGTCGGCTCGTCGAGCAGCAGGACGTTGGCCCCCGACTTCAGCATCCGCGCCAGATGCACGCGGTTGCGCTCGCCGCCCGAGAGCATGCCCACCTTCTTCTGCTGGTCGGACCCCGAGAAGTTGAAGCGCGCCGCGTAGGCGCGCGACTTCACCTGCATCTTGCCCAGCTCGATCACATCCTCGCCGTCCGCGATCACCTCCCAGACAGCCTTGTCCGGGTTTAGGCTGTCGCGGCTCTGGTCCACATAGGCAAGGCGCACGGTGTCGCCGACGCGGATCGCGCCGGCGTCCGGCTGCTCCTGGCCGGTGATCATCCGGAAGAGCGTGGTCTTGCCGGCGCCGTTCGGCCCGATCACCCCCACGATGCCGCCGGGCGGGAGCGCGAACGTCACCTGGTCCATCAGCAGGCGGTCGTCGAAGGCCTTGGCGACGCCCAGGGCCTCCACCACGAGATTGCCCAGACGGGGGCCGGGGGGGATGTAGATTTCCAGGTCCTCCTGACGCTTGACGCTGTCCTGGGAGAGCAGGTTTTCATAGGCCGTGATGCGCGCCTTGGACTTGGTCTGGCGCGCCTTGGGGCTCATGCGGATCCACTCGAGCTCGCGCTCGAGGGTCTTCTGGCGCTTGCCCTCGGCCTTTTCCTCCTGCTGCAGCCGGGTGCGCTTCTGCTCGAGCCAGGAGGAGTAGTTGCCCTTCCAGGGGATGCCGCGTCCGCGGTCGAGCTCCAGGATCCAGCCGGCGACGTTGTCCAGGAAATAGCGGTCGTGGGTCACGGCGATGACCGTTCCGGGATATTCCTGGAGATGACGCTCCAGCCAGGCGACGGTTTCGGCGTCCAGGTGGTTGGTGGGTTCGTCCAGGAGCAGGATGTCCGGCTTGCGCAGCAGCAGCCGGCAGAGGGCCACGCGCCGCCGCTCACCGCCGGAGACGATCCTGACCGGCGTGTCCCCGGGCGGGCAGCGCAGGGCCTCCATGGCCATTTCGAGGCGCGAGTCGAGATCCCAGGCATCCAGGGCATCCAGCTTTTCCTGGACGGCGCTCTGGCGCGCGAGGGTCTTGTCCATCTCTTCATCGGACATGGGCTCGGCCAGCTTCTCGTTGATGCGGTTGAACTCCGCAACGAGGTCGACCGTCTCCTGGACGGCTTCCTCGACCACGGCGCGCACGGTCTTGGTGTCGTCCAGTCGCGGCTCCTGCTCCAGGAGGCCCACGGTCAGCCCGGGAGAGATGACGGTCTGGCCGACGAATTCCTTGTCCACGCCGGCCAGGATGCGCAGCAGGGAGCTCTTGCCGGACCCGTTCAGGCCCAGCACGCCGATTTTGGCGCCGTAAAAGTACGAAAGCGATATGTCCTGCAGCACCGGCCGCTTGTCGTAGAACTTGCTGACTCCGATCATCGAATAGATGATCTTGTTGCCGGGGTCACCCATGGCGTTATACGTTCCTCCATAAAAAAGGGCCGCTGGCATGCGGCCCCGTGCAGCTCAATCGCGGTGCGGGTCAACCGGGGAACTCGATCTCGACTTCCTCCTGCCCGCCCTTGGCCTGGACCTTGACCTTCAACTCGAGGCTGTCGTTGCGCATCCCCAGGGCCAGAACGGTCTTGCCCTTCTCGCCCTCGATGTGGGTGATCTCGCGGACGGCGGCCATGATCTGCTGCCCCACCTCTGCGCCGGGCGAGGGCAGCTCGGTCTCGCGGTATTTGGCGAATACCTTGAACTGGCCCTTGGAGTCCCGCTTGATGGTGATCTCGTCCGCGTTGTGGTTCACCCCGTGCAGCGCCGCCAGCGCCAGCCACTTGAGGGCGGCCTCCTCCTTGTCCTTGTCCTGCCCGAGGGTGGACATCTCCTTGAGAGGGTCCGTGGTGGCGTAGCAGTCGCAGAGCTCCTGAACCTTCAGATGCAAATTACGCTTCTCCTTCATGCACACACCTCCTTTTGGCGGTCATCGGGTGGGTTTCCCGTCGAAATTTTAGTCACTGTTTGGCACAATGCAAGCACAAGGTCAATTCGCGATTTCGATCGGCTCCACATCGAAAATCAAGAGACTGTTCGGGCCGATGACGCTGCCGGCGCCGCGGGGTCCGTAGGCCAGCTTGGACGGCACCCAGAGCCGGTACTTGCCGCCGAACTTCATGAGCTGGAGGCCTTCCGTCCATCCGGGGATGACGCCCGCGACGTCGAACACCGCCGGCTGGTTGCGGGCGTAGGAGCTGTCGAACTCCGTGCCGTCGATCAGGGTGCCGCGGTAATGGACCTTCACCTTGTCGGTCTGCTTGATGCCGGCGCCCGTGCCCTCCTTGAGCACCTGGTACTGCAGTCCGCTGGCGGTGGTGGCCACGCCCTTCTCGGCTTTGTTCTTGGCCAGGAAGGATTCCTCGGCCTTCGCATTCTGGTCCGCCGCGGCCGCCAGCTTCTTGGTCTGCTCCGCCTGCATCTGGGCGGAGAACTCGGCCTTGACCTGCTCCTCCTCCTCGGGCGGAAGCGGCGACTTGCGGTTGTTGAGGATGTCCTGGACGCCGCGCATGAACAGGTTGACATCGATTTTAGACGGGGACTCGTTCAGCCCCTGGCCGACCTCCCTTCCGAGGACATAGCTCAGCTTGTCCTGGAAGGTCTTCAGCTCCGGCGGCGCGGTTGCGGCCTTGTCCGCCGACCAGGCCGCTAACGGAAGAAAGGCGATAACCCCTGTCACCAACCTACAAAGATAGTTCATCCGATACTCCCTCCTTTGCATGCAGCGCACCCCGGGATGGATAGGCGGCTCATGTTCCAAGGTTCAATTCGAACTTCTGCTCACGAATGCGCTGCCCCCATTGGGCCGCTTCGTGTTCTGCGCACCACCTGAATCCGCAACGCTCGTAAACGCGGCGGGCGGTCGTCAACCCCTCGAACGTCCAAAGGAAAATCCGCGGATAGCCCCGTTGCCGGCAGAATCCGACCGCGGCCTGCGCCAGGCGGACTCCGATCCCCGCACCCTGGAACTCGGGAAGCACGATCAACCAGCGCAGGCGGGCGCCGGCCGTCCAGGCGTCGCGGCCGTCGATGGCAATGAATCCCGCCAGGCGGTCGTCACGGAGCGCCGACCATAGCGCGTCGCGGTCCGGGTCGAAGGCTGCGACAAAAGCGGCCAGCTCGGTCGCCACCTGGATCTCGAAGCTGGCGTCGAATCCCCAATGCCGGTGGTAATAAACGGCGTGCGCTTCGGTCACCCGGCCGATGATCCCGGGGGTATAGCCTTGCCGCAGCGCGGGCGGCATGGCGCCGATCGGTGGCTTGGCTGCAGAAGACATGTTCGACTGCCGGAGTCATAACACACTTCGCCCGCGACGCAAAGCACTGGGCCTTGAGCGGCAGGTGCTCCTCAGAAGGCCGTCCGGCCAGGCGACTTCTCTTTGGATTTCGGCTGGTTCAGGGTCTGCTCGAATTCGACGCAGCGGTTCAGGTTCTCCGTGAAGTAGATGGAGACCTCATGGCCGATGCCGCCGAAAGCATCCGGCACGAGCGACGCCATGAGCACGTCCGGGTGCCGGCGCCAGATCAGGGACTGGCCGTTCTCCCGGTCCCATGCGGCGACCTGCGGCGGCCCGTGCTTTTCACGCAGCGCCGCGATCAGCCCGGTCTCGTCGGCCTTGAAGCGGATGCGGAAGACCAGAGGGGCCCGGTAGTGACCGTCGAAGACCAGCTCGACATGGTCGAACGGGGCGTTCCTCTGGCGCGCGTAGCGGTACATGAGCTTGACGATGTCGTGGTCGACGCGCTCGCCCGGCGGGTGGTTCAGGCGCAGATTGAGCGCTTCCAGTTCGGGCAGATGGGCCGCGAGAAAGCCCTTGTAGTTGCTTTCCAGGTCGATGATGCTGCGCCGTTCGACGGCGTCGTTGCCGAGCTTCTGCTGCAGGTCCCTGCGCAGCGAGTCCGTGAAACGCGAATTGCGCCCGACGTCGAAAAACGTGAAGCTCTCCGGCCCGGACGGCGCCGGCGTCTCGGGGGCCTCTCCGCCGCCGCACGCCGCGAGCAGCAGGAACAGCGCAACGAGCGCGGCCGGCACGCAGCCTTTCGCGGGCAGGAGCCTGGAGGGTGGGGTGGTCTTATCCATGAGTGCGGCGGTCATTGCGCGGCGATTCATCGGCTGCGCACCATGAGTTTTTCCGGCGGCGGCCCGATGTCGTCCAGGCTGAAGGGGAAGGCGCCGCTGCGCCGATCGGTGAAGTACCTCTGCAAGGTGGCCGTGATGACGCGGAAGGCGACCTGCTCCCAGGGGATCTCCGCCTCCGTGAACAGCTTCACCTCCAGGCTTTCCTTGCCCGGCCCCTCGCCCGCGTGGACCACCCGTCCCCGGAACATGAGATAGATCTGGTTGATGTGACAGATGTTGTACAGCAGGTACGGCGCCAGGCCCTCGACGCGGGCGCCGGTTTCCTCGCGGGTCTCGCGCTCGGCGCAGGCGGTCACGGTTTCGCCGTTTTCCAGATAGCCCGCCGGCAGGGTCCACTTGCCGTAGCAGGGCTGGATGGCCCGGCGGCAGAGCAGGACCCGGTCCTGGGCCTCGGGGATGCAGCCGGCCACCACCCGCGGGTTCTGGTAATGGATCGCGCCGCAGGCCGGGCAGAGGAACCGGCCGCGGTCGTCCCCGGGCGGGACGGCGAATTGCAGGGGATTGCCGCAGTTGCTGCAGAACTTCATTTCACACCCATCAACAGGAAATCCGCATCCTGGGAGTCCACGGTCTGCGGGTCGATGCTGCCGGGGACCTCGGGCAGGAACACCGCGACCGGAACCGGGGACCGCAGGCGGATCTGGCGCGGCACCGCGCCCTTCCGGGCGTGGCCGACCCCGGTGAGGACCACCATGACGGCGTCCGGGCGGGACCGGAGGTAATCGAGGGTATGCGCGGCCATGGCGTTGTCCCAGACCATCTGGGCTTCGCAGAAGAAGACGAAATTCATTTGGCCGTGGCCGTGGCCGCCGTAGGCCTCCCGGACAAAGCGCATGTACTCCTCGTCGATCTGGCAGGTCACGTCCGAAAGCTGGCCGCGCTGCTCCTCGGAGAGGGACTGAAACCCGCTGCGCGCCACCTGGCGGGTTATTTCGCGCGGGACGTTGAGGCCGATCATGGGGATCTTCTCGGAGCGGGCGTACTCGAAGATGGGCCGATAGGCCGCCCATGGATAGCCCCAGTTTTCCTGGAAGATCTTTTCGAACGCCTGCCTGCCCAGGTCGCCGGACACCCAGCGGTCGAGGGCGTCCTGGCTGTTGCGGCGGAACATTTCGAGGCCGACCGCCACCCTGGCGCCGGCCTGGTGCAGCGCCTGGATGACGCGCAGCTGGGCGCGGTGGTGGCCCTCGTCGGTGTGCTGTTCACCGACGACCACGATCCGGCTCTTGAGCAGTTCGGGGACGAGATCGGCAAGGGTCGTGGACTGCGACCGGCGCAGGTCGTAAACCGGCTGCGCCTCGCCGGCGGCCGTCGGGCCGATGCCGGCCGTCAAAACAGCCGTCAGCGCAAACAAAAATAGCTTCAGCATCAGTTTCACTCCCAGCGGTGGATGGCCGGCGAATGCGTCACCGGCCACGTGCCCTTGTCCAGGTTCCGGCCGTCCTTGAACGTGAGATAACTGTAGCGGCCGTAATGCGTGATCTTGCCGGCGGCGGTTTCCGCGGCCGCGGGCGGTCCCGGCAGGAAAACCGCCATGACCCGCTGAGCGTCGATCGGGTGCTTCAGAACGCCGAAAAACGTGTCGGCGTCTCCGGGAGGCATGGTCCCTTCCAGGGAGAAGCCGCCGTCGCTCAAGCGCAGGCCGGCCGGCGCCGTGCGCAGAAGGCTGCGGTCGCGCGGAAGGCCGACGAAAATCAGGTCGCGGTCTTCGAGGCGGGCGGCGCCGGTCTCGGCCTCGGCGACGACCTGGGGGCTGCGGATCCCCAGCGCCCGGGCGATCACGTCCGCCAGCCGGCGGCCGTTGCCGGACGCCTGCGCGCTGACCACCAGCAGAACGGACGACGAGCTTTTCAGCGAATTGACCGTGGGCGGAATTTCGGCGGGATCCAGGCGGCGCAGGGTATGGCAGTCCGGATCGATCGAGGCCTGTTTCGGCTCCGAAACCCCTCTGAATTCGAAGCGGCTGGATGCATCGCTGAGGCGGACGGTTTTATCGCTGCGGCCCGCGCGAGTTTCGAGGGCCAGCTCGAAATCGGCCGTGAAGAAAGGCTTTTCCTGAACCAACCGGCCCGTTACGACCCCCGAGTCCTGGGCCAACTCCTCCGCGACCGCTTCCAGGCGCACCCGGGGAGCGCCCTTGCGCTGCACCCATTGGTCGAAAAAGGCATTCAAGGGCTGGCCCGACCGCCGCTCGAAGGCCTGGCACAGATCGCCCCAGGATGCCGGCAGGAACCGCTTTTCGCGGAAAAGATCGCGCAAGCCCCCCCAGAAGGCCTCTTCGCCGAGCATGCGTCGCAGCATGTGAAACACCATGACGCCCTTGTCGTACCCGATGGCCTTGGTGATCGTGTCGGTGCGGCTCATAAAGCGTGCGAGCGGAAAATCCCTCGCCGGCGGCACGAGTTCGGCGTAGCTGCGCAGGGCGTTCAGCCGATAGTTCTTGGCCTCGGCCGGGGACTCCATCTCCTTGTACAGGTAGTCGGAGACGTAGGTGGTCAGGGCTTCGCTCCAGTTGCCGGATTCGAAGTCGACGAAGACACCGTTGCCCCACCAGCAGTGGGCGATCTCGTGGCCGAGGCTGGTGGTCAGAATGAAAGGCAGGCGCATCACGGTGCTGCCCAGCAGCGTGTAGGAGGGGAACCCGAAGCCGGTGGGAAAGAAATTCTCGACCACGGCGAACTTGGGGAACGGGTAGGGGCCGAACAGGTCCGAATAGAGCCGCAGGTATCGGGCGGTGGCCTCCAGGTAGGCCGGGGCCAGGTCCTGGCTCTGCGGCATGAAATAGGTGAGAGCCGTGACCTCGCCGACCCTGAGCGCGCTCACCCGGTAGGCCGCCGCCGAGAGAGCCAGCCCGCGCAGGGGATGGTCGATGCGCCACTCGGAAATGGTTTTGCCGTCCTCCGTGGTGTGGCCGAGACCGACGCCGGCCGTGACGGCGAGGATGCCTTCGGGGGCCTTTACCCTCAGGACGAACGTGTCCTGGCTGTCAACCAGGTCCGGGTACCAGCCGGCACCGGAAAGCAGAAAGGTCCCGGCCTCCGATATGGATGCGGTGACGCCGAAGCCGGGATTGTCGGTGTTGAGCGGATCCACGGGCAGGGGATCGTTGAAGACCGCTTCGTAGGCGATGAAGACTTCGAGCGTGCGCCGGCGCTCGTCCGTTTCAAGCGGGATTTCCAGCTCCGAACTCGAAAACTTGAAAGTGCGAGGCTTGCCTTCGACCTCGACCTGGATCTGGGTCACCCGGTCCGACAACGAGAACACCAGCTTGCGGCGGTCGTCGACCCGGATGCTCATTTGGTCGCGACCCAACAGCAGATGGGCGGTGGGGACGAGCTCGATGGCGAGCTCATGGGCTATCTGCAGGCCGGCGGCGTGAGCGGGCCGGCAGGCGCCCGCGACGACGAATGCGATAAGGCAGATCCAAAAGGCCGCGGACAGGTTCGGCATCGGAAGGCATCGCTTTCTATTCGGGAACTCGAACATGGCTTTCAGAATATAGCTCCGGTCTTTGCGAGTTCAATGTCTACCACAGTTGCCGGATTCCAAAAAAGACTAATCTTGCGCCTTCGGCGGGTTGTGCGTTCCCGCCGCCGGCCGGAGGGCCGCTTGCCCGGCGTGAGCTTTCTCTATATAACATCGCCGAAGCCGTCGGCAACCTCTCGCCGCCAAGCTGGCGCAAACCGCGGGCGCTTACGGTTCGATCGCGGCAGTCAGCCTTCGCCAAAGGCTGGGGCGACCATGAGTTGCCGCTCCCACAAAACCCATCGACCTAGCGAAAAAAGAAAGCGAATCGAAAAATGGCCAAGACCGCAGCACCGGATCTGAAAAACCACATGCGCAAGGAAACCGCCCTGCTGATTGCCCTGCTGGCGTTGGCCGTGGGCTTTTTCGGCGGGGTTTTTTTCGGGGTGTACAAGTCGGGACCGAGCGTGAAGGGCATGCCGGCCGGCATGCCACCCAACGTCCAGAAGGAACTTCAGGACCAGGTCATCGCCCTGGAAAAGGAGACCCAGCAGAATCCGGCGAACGTGGCCGCCTGGGTCGAGCTGGGCAACGCCTATTTCGACAGCGACCAGTTCGAGAAGTCCATCCAGGCCTATCGCAAGGCCCTGGACCTCAAGCCCGACAATGCCGACGTGTGGACTGACATGGGCGTCATGCAGCGCAAGGCCGGGCGGCCGCAGGAGGCCGTCAAGGCCTTCGACCAGGCCATCGCCGTCAATCCGAAGCACGAGGTTTCACGCCTCAACAAGGGAATCGTCCTCTTCCACGACCTTCAGGACACCGCCGGCGCCATCCGCGCCTGGGAGGGGCTGCTGGAGATCAACCCGACCGCCATGGCGCCGGGCGGGGTATCGGTGGACCAGATGGTCCAGAGCCTCAAGAAACAGCCGCCGGCGACGCCTGAGAAGAAGTGACTGCTCAGGTATAGGGTTACAGGGTTCGGGGTTCAGGGTTCAGGCAAACCGCAAAACCGTCAGAATGGGCTATGATTTTTACCCGAACGGACTGGCTATAGCAGGGACCATTAAACGCCGGCAGTTGCTGCTCAGCTGAACCCTGAACCCCGAACCCTGAAAACCTCAATTATTAGGATACCGTCTGCCGTAGATCTCTTCGATCTCCTCCCGGCTGAACTCGTAGGCCGTGTTGCAGTTGTGGCAGTGCATCTGCAGGGGGAAGGGGCCGTTGTCCCGCAGGTCCTTCAATTCGTGGATCGGCAGCAGGGTGAGGAGGCGGCGCAGCCGCGCGCGGCTGCAATGGCACATGAACTCCACCCGGCGTTCGGAGAGGATGCGGGGGGCATAGTCGGCGAAGGCTTCCTGCGCCACCGCTTCGGGCATCCGTTCGCCGCTGAACACTTCGCCCAGAGATGGAAGGCGCAGCACCCGGGTTTCCAACTCGGCGGTCAGGCGGTCCGCGGCGCCGGGCATGGCCTGAAGGAAGAGCCCGCCCGCCCCGACGACCTCGCCCTCGCGGTCGAACTTGATGCTCAGGTTGAAGGCCGTGGGGATCTGCTCCGAGGTCAGGAAGTAGTGGGCCAGGTCCTGGGCGATGTTGCCGTGGCGCAGCTCGACCTGGCCGGTGAACGGCTGTTTGGCGCTTTGGAGGTGTTTCGTCACCGAAAGGATGCCGGCGCCGAAGAACCTGGACAGATCGAAGTCTTCCACCGGGGCATCGACCGGAATGGGCACCCGCTTCAGATAACCCCGCACCTCGCCGAAGGCGTTCGCCTCGACGCTAAGCCCCTTGATCGGTCCGGAGCAGTTGATCTGCAGGGCCACGCGGTCGTCGCCCTTGAGGTCGGCGGCGATGAGGCCGATGCCGAGATAGGCGCGACCCAGCACCAGCGTCTCCAGGATCCCCAGCCCGTGGTTGGCGCGCATTTCGTTCACCATGCGCGTTCCGCCCAGAATGGCGCCGCGCACGGCGCCGCCGACCAAAAGGAAGGTGGCGATGCGGTCCCGCGCGCCGGCGCGGTACTGCTCCTTCGGGCTGTTTCCGTAAAGTTTGATTTTTTTCATTCGCCGGAGCCATACGCCATCAGAATTCAAGATGCTTGGGCGTGCGCGGAAACGGGATCACGTCGCGGATGTTGGTGACGCCCGTCACCATCATGAGAAACCGCTCGAAGCCCAGCCCGAAGCCGGCGTGCGGGACCGAGCCGAAGCGGCGGATGTCTAGATACCACCAGTAGTTCTCGGGCTTCATGCCGTTTTCCACGATGCGGCGCTCGAGCACGTCGTAGCGCTCCTCGCGCTGGCTGCCGCCCACGAGCTCGCCCACCCGCGGCACCAGCAGATCCAGGGCGGCCACGGTGCGCTGGTCGTCGTTCAGCCGCATGTAGAAGGCCTTGATCTCGCGGGGGTAGTCGTAGACGATGACGGGCTTTTTGAAGTGCTCTTCGCACAGGAAGCGCTCGTGCTCGGTCTGGAGATCGACCCCGAAATCCACCGGAAACTCGAAGGCGCGCCGCGAGGCTTTCAGGATGCCGACGGCGTCGGCGTAGGGCAGGCGCTCGTAAGGCTGCCCGGCGATGACTTCCAGGTTCGCCATCAGCTGCTTGTCCACGAACTTGGCGAACAGTTCGAGGTCGTCGCGGCAGTTGTCCATCACATGGGCGGTCATAGCCTTCACGAGGTCTTCGGCCAGGTCCATGTCGTCGCCGAGGTCGGCGAACGCCATTTCGGGTTCGATCATCCAGAACTCCGCGGCGTGCCGCGGGGTGTTGGAGTTTTCGGCCCGGAACGTCGGCCCGAAGGTGTACACATTGCCCAGGGCGCAGGCGAACAATTCGGCTTCGAGCTGCCCGGAGACGGTCAGGCTCGCCTCCCGCCCGAAGAAGTCGGCGGCGAACGGGTCGGGGCCTGCGGAAGGCGCCGGAGGGCCGAGCGGCAGGGTCGTCACCCGGAACATCTCGCCGGCGCCCTCGCAATCCGAACCGGTGAGGATCGGGCTGTGAAGGCAATGAAAGCCGCGTTCCCGGAAAAAGCGGTGGACGGCGAAGGCGGCTTCGGAGCGGATGCGGAACATGGCGCCGTACTTGTTGGTGCGCGGCCGCAGGTGCGCGATCGTGCGCAGGAACTCGTCGGTATGCCGCTTCTTCTGAAGCGGGAAGGTTTCCGGATCGGCGGCGCCCAGCAGCCGCAGCCCGACCGCCTTGAGCTCCCATTTCTGGCCCGCGCCGGGGGACTCCACGAGCGCCCCCTCGATCTCCACGGCGGCGCCGGTCGTCGCGGCCGCGAGCCGGTCGAAGGCCGGCACCGTCTCGTCCACGATCACCTGCAGGTTCCTGAGGCAGGAGCCGTCGTTCACCTCCAGGAAAAAGAAGCCCTTGGAGTCGCGGCGGGTGCGCACCCAGCCGCTGGCCCGCACATGGCCGATGGCTGTGCTGCTGTTCAGAAGATTCTTGATCAGCATTCGTTTCATGGAATCACCCCGTCATCTATTGCGTGCGAAAATTTGGCGGAGCCGCGCCATGGACCGGGTGGCTCCAAGCGCCGCCATCAGCAGGATGCGCGCCTTGGGGCCGGAGAGCCGGCCGCCCAGGATGACCCCCTTCCGGGCCAGGTCGGCGCCGCCGCCGGCATAGGCATACATCGGCCAGACGCCGCCCTCGGGGCAGCGCGTGGTCAGAACCACCGGGATCCCGCGGCCGATCGCCTTCACCATGGCCGGGACCAGACCCGGCGGGACGTTGCCGGCGCCGAACCCCTCGAGGACCAACCCGCTGACACCCTTCTGAAGCAGGTGCTCCACCAGCGCCCCGTCCATGCCGGTATAGCAGGAGATCATGGCTACGTCCGGGTCGATCCGGCGGGTCCGGATCAGCGGCCGCCGCACCTCCGTCACGTGCGGCGCGCTGCGCGTCAGCCGGACGTCATCCCCGGCCACATAGGCCACCGGTCCGCTCTCGGGGGCTTCGAAAGCGTCGATGTTGAGGGAGTTGACCTTGATGACCTCCCGGGCGGCGAACATGCGGTCGGTCATCAGCAGGACGACGCCGGTTTCCGCGGGCAGCGGCAGGAGGCAGGCCTTGATCCCGTTCAGCAGGTTGCGGATGCCGTCGAACCCCGTTTCGCTATAGTAGCGCATGGAGCCGGTGAACACCACGGGCTTGGACGAGCGCAGGGTGAGCTCGGCCATGTAGGCGGATTCCACCAGCACGTCGGTCCCGTGAATGACGACCGCGCCCCGCACGGCCGGAGCCGCCAGCGCCCGGTCGATGTCCCGGGCCAGCCGAAACATGTGGCCGGGGGTCATGTGCGGGCTCGGCAGGTTGGACCAGAGCACCGGCCTGAAATCCACGCCGGGGATGTGCGGCCGCAGCTCGGCGAACAGCCGGTCGAACTCGTCGCTGGGAACCACCCCGCGCTCATGGGCCTGGGGCCGCATGGTGATGGTGCCGCCGGTAAAGAAAATGGCGACCGCGCCCTTGCCGTCACGCCTTGGCATATTTCCAGCCCTGACGGTCCATGCGGCCGACGAACTCGACGAGGTAGTCCACCAGGACCTGTTTCATCCTGCGGCCCTTCTCCGCGGTGCCCTTCTCGGGCGCGCCGCTCGCCCCGTGGTCGGTCAGCTCCTGGAAGTTCCAGACCAGCTTGACGTTGGGGTCCATGTCCGGAATCTGGCCCTTGGCCCGTGCCATGTCGACCAGCTGGGGGAACATGGCGAGCGCGATGGACGTTTCGCCTTCGCCGCCGTGGCCCAGCCCCCCCCAGACTTCGAATGTGTCTTTGGGAAGCAGGTTGCCGGCGGTGACCCACCAGGCGTCCAGGACCGCCAGCCCCAGGTCGGGATACTTGACCTTCATGTCCCGGGCGGCGATCTCGATGGAAGCGATGTTGCCGTCGTGGCCGTTGACGACCAGGATTTTCCTGACCCCCCAGCGGACCAGGGAGTCCATGGCCTCGCGCAGCACCTGGGTCAGGGTGTCGCTCGTCAGGCTGATGCACATGGGCTTGTGGCTGTAGTGCAGGCTCATGCCGTACCACAGCGGCGGGACCACCACGGTGCGCTCGAGGCGCCCGGCGACCGCCAGGGCGAGGTCGTAGGCCACGAAGGTGTCGCAGCCGTAGGGCAGGTGCTCGCCGTGGCTCTCCGTGGAGCCGACGGCGAGCAGGGCCTTGTCGATCCCGGTGTTCTTGAAATCGAATTCGGTATACTCTTCGAGCTTGATCTTTTTCATGGGAGCGGCTCCTCTCGGCACGTTCGTTCTTGCGTGAATGCCACCACTCGATCACCCCCACCCGGCCTCCCCCGTCGAGGGGGAGGAGGGGCGGAAAGCGGGGAGGGGGGTGAGCAATGCGGCGGCACCTGTGAAGCGCCATTCGGGTGACCATCCAGAAATGGCGGATTGCGGTTCAGGCAAGGCCGCAGCGACTTCGCAACCGCAGGCGCAGTCAGTCTGCGCCGAGGATTGCGAAGAGCGAGAACGCCGGCGTGAGCCGCAAGATGCCTTTTATGGATGGACACTGCGTTAGGGTTTGGGCATCCACACCTCCTCGACCTTGTACTTGCCGTTCATCACGCTGATGATCGATACGCCCTTGGCCGGGACCATGCTCGGCCGGGAGTAGGTGATCTCGCCGGTAACGGCCTTGTAGCCCTTGGTGGCGGCCAGGGCGTCGCGCAGGGCCTTGCCGTCGACCTTGCCGGCGCGCTTGAGGCCGTCGGCGATCAGGCCCACGGCGTCGAAGCCCAGGGCGGCAAACGCGTTCTCGGGCGGCTTCTTGTATTCCTTTTCATAGGCCTTCACGAAGGCGACCACCTCGGGGCGGTTGTCTTCGCGGTAGGTGTGGGTGGAGAAATAGACGGCATTGGCGAGCTTGGGCCCGGGCACGGTGGTGACCAGCTCGGTGTCGAAACCGTCGCCGCTCACGATGGGCAGGGTCAGCCCCGCCTCGCGGATCTGTTTGACGCTCAGCCCGGCTTCATTGGGAATGGCCGACACGAAGACGGCATCCGCCTTGGGGCTGGCGGCCTTGAGGCGTGCGATCTGGGCGGAGAAGTCCTTGTCGCCCATCTTGAAGAAATCCTCCAGCACGACGGTGCCGCCGAGCTCCTTGATGCGGGCCATGTAAAACTTGGAGAGCGCCTTGGTGAAGTCCATCGAGTTGTCGGTCCAGACGGCCACGTTCCTGGCGTTGAGCTTCTTGACCGTGAAATCGGCGATGGCGAAGGACTGATCGTCATCCCCGAAGGGCACCATGAACATGTAGTCGCCGACCCACTTGGGCAGCTCGGGATGGGTCGCGCCCGAGGTCACGAAGGGCAACCCCTTTTTCTGGAACAGGGGGGCCGCGGCCATGACATAGGTCGTGTCCCCGTACCCCAGCCCGGCGATGACGCCCTCCGAGAGGGCCTTCTGGGCGCCGGTCGCGGCGGCTTTCTGGTCGGTCTTGGTGTCGATCCCGATCACCTCGAGCTTCTTGCCGAGCACCCCGCCCTTCTCGTTGATGAGCTTCGCCTGCAGCTTGGCCCCGTTCAGCGCCGGGGCGTCGATGGAGGACATGCCTCCGGTCAGGTTGTACAAGGCCCCCAGTTTGATGGTGGCGTCCGCCGCCCACGGCGTCCCCGTGCCAAGGAAAAAAACCGCCAGTGCCAGAACCCCCAGTAGCGTGCGCTTCATCGTTGACCTCCTTTTGCGGTTGCGGGATGGTTTCCCGGTTCATGAGTCGGCCCGGCCGTCAGAAAGGCGGGCTCGCGGCTTCCGAAGAGGCCGGAAGGCCGGTAGATCAATATCACAAGCAGGACCAGCGCCATAAGGATTTCTGCGATCCCGTAGGCCTCGAAGCTTTCCTCGAGGGGCCGGAAGATCTCGGTGGCCGCCGAGAAGACCACGGCCGCGACCACGGCGCCGGTGATGCTGCCGGTTCCGCCGACGACGACCATCACGACGATGTTGAAGGCCATGATCAGGGAGAAGGTCCCGGGCGTGATGGCCGTCACCAGATGGGCCCAAAGACCGCCGGCGACCCCGGCGAAGAAGGCGCCGATGGCGAGCGCCGCCACCCGCGTCCGGAACAGGTTCACCCCCAGGCACTGGGCCGCCAGGCTGTCCTCGCGCATGGCCAGCATGCTGCGGCCGAAGGACGAGAACTTGACTTTCCAGCTCACGTAAACGGCCGCCAGCAGACCGCCGTAGACCCACCAGAGGTCGGTCAGCGCCGCGAGGCCGTTCAGGCCCAGCGGGCCGCGCGTGACGCTCTCCCAGTTTTCGATGAGCACCTGGACGATGATCAGAAACCCCATGGTGGCCACCGCCAGGTAGTGGCCGCTCAGCCGCAGCACCGACAGCCCCAGCAGAAAGGCGGTCAGCGTCGCGGCGGCCCCGCCCGCCAGCAGCGCCGGCAGGAAGGGGAGTTCGATCCCGGCCAGCCATCCGGGCAGCGCCAGGAACATGGCCTTGCGGGAGGCCGGTAGGGTCAGGATCGCCGTTACGTAGCCGCCGATGGCCATGAAGCCGGGGTGGCCGAGGGAGAAAAGGCCGGCGAAGCCGTTCGTCAGGTTAAGGCTTACGGCCAGGATGGCGTAGATGCCGACGAAATTGACGATCGACAGAAGGTAATCGTCCCAGGCCGCCTGCGCCAGCCCCACGGCCGCCACCCCCCCCAGGGCGAGCGCCAGCCAGATCCATCGCGGTCGGCGCAGGTTCATCAGGCGCGGTCCTCCGCGGCCTTTCCCAGGATCCCGTTCGGCAGGGCCAGCAGGATGAGGATCAGGGCCGCGAACACGAAGGCGTCGCGGAAGGCCGAATAGATCGGCGGCAGCAGGCCGACGAAGAGCACTTCCGCCAGGCCGAGCACGTACCCGCCCAGGATGGCCCCCGGGATCGACCCCCCCCCGCCGATCACCGCCGCCACGAAGGACTTCAGGCCGGGCACGTAGCCCAGGAGCGGGTCGATCTGGCCGAACTTGCCGCCCCACATCAAGCCGGCGATAGCCGCCAAGCCGCTGCCGACGGCGAAGGCCGCTCGGATCGTGCGGTTGATCGGGATGCCCATCAGGCGCGCCACGTCGAGGTTCTCGGCCGTGGCGCGCATGGCCATGCCGAGCCGGGTCCGGTGCACCAGCAGGAGCAGCAGGCCCATGAGCAGGACCGCGCTCAGCATGATCACGACGTCGATCACCCGGAAGCCGACGGCGCCCACGTGGATCAACGCCTGCAGGTAATCCGGGAACGCGAAGTTGCGCGGCTGGGCGGTCAGCGTCAAAATTCCCAGGTTCTGGAGCATGATCGAGACCGCCAGGGAAGCGATGAAGCCCGTGACCTGGGGCGCTCCGCGCATGGGCCGAAAGGCCGCACGCTCGACCGCGATGCCCATGCCGGCGCCGGAAAGCAGCACCCCGACCGCCACGACCGGAAGCGGCGCGCCGAGAGACTGGAGCAGGCCGAGGGTGACGAAGGCGCCGATCATCACGATGTCCCCGTGGGCGAAATTGATCAGCCGCACGATGCCGTAGATCATCGAAAAGCCGATCGCCACCAGGGCGTACATGCTGCCCAGGATGAGGCCGTTGACGATCTGCTGGGCGATGTAGTCGGCGGTCATGCAGCTCCTCCAAGATAGGCGCGCTGCACGTTCGGGTCTTCGAGCAGCTGGCGGCTCGGGCCCGAAAGGACCATGCGGCCGGTTTCGAGGACATAGCCGCGGCGGGCGAGATTCAGGGCGGCCACGGCGTTCTGCTCCACCAGCAGGAGGGTCACTCCCTGCCGGTTGATCTCGGCCAGCACGTCGAAGAGCCGGGCGACGACCATGGGTCCGAGGCCGAGCGACGGCTCGTCCAGGATCAGCAGCGCCGGGCGGCTCATCAACGCCCGGCCTATCGCGAGCATCTCCTGTTCGCCGCCGGACAAGCTCCCGGCGGCCTGGCCGGCGCGCTCCTCCAGAATCGGGAAGATCGCGCGCACCCGCCGGTAGTCCTCCTCGATCCCGCCGCGGTCCCTGCGCCGGTAGGCGCCGATCAGCAGGTTTTCGCGCACCGAGAGCCGCGCGAAAACCCCGCGGCCCTCCGGGCAGTGGGAGATGCCCAGGCCCACGATGTCTTCCGCCGCCAGCCGCGTCAGGTCGGCCTCCGGGCCGTCGGCGCGCGGTTGAAAGCGGATCGCGCCCCGCCGCGGCCGCAGCAGGCCGGAGAGGGTCCTCAGCAGGGTGGTCTTCCCGGCGCCGTTCGCGCCGATCAGAGCGACGATGTCGCCGCGGCCGACCTCGAGGCTGACGCCCTTCAGCACGTGGGTGCGGCCGCGGTAGACGTGCACGTCGGCGACCTTCAGCATGCGCCGCCTCCGCTGGGCGTTCCCAGATAGGCCGCGACCACGCGCGGATCACTGCGAACTTCCGCGGGTGTTCCGCCGGCCAGGACCCGGCCGTGGTCCAGCACCTGGATGCGCTCGCAGACCGACATGACCACCTGCATGTCGTGCTCGACCAGCAGGATGGCCAGGCCGTAGTCGCGGTGGATGCGGCGGATGACGGCGATCAGCTCCCCGGTCTCGGTGGGATTGAGCCCGGCAGCCGGTTCGTCCAGCAGGAGCAGCTCGGGCGCGGCCGCCACCGCCCGGGCGAGCTCCACCCGGCGCTGGAGGCCGTAGGGCAGGTTGTGCGCGGTTTCCTCAGCCAGCGGACCTATGTCGAACAGTTCGAGGGCTTCGCGGGCCTTGGCGTCCAGCCGCGCCTCGGCGCGCCGGAACGCCGGGCTGTGGCCGATCGTCTGCCAGAAGCCCCGCCCGAGATGCATGTGCAGGGCCACCTTGATGTTGTCGATGACCGAGAGCTCGTTGAACAGGCGGATGTTCTGGAAGGTCCGGGCGATTCCCCTGGCTGCGCTCTGGTGCGGGCGCAGTCCGGTGATGTCCCGCCCCTTGACGGCGATCCGGCCGCGGGTCGGCCGCAGCACCCCCGAAAGCAGGTTGAACACCGTCGTCTTGCCGGCCCCGTTGGGCCCGATGAGGCCGAGCAGTTCCCCCGGGAGGATTTCGACGGAGTAATCGGCCAGGGCGACGACCCCGCCGAAATGCTTTGCGAGCCCATCGGCTTTGAGCAGAATGGATGACAAGCGCCTGATGCCTCCCGCACAGGAACACCGCATTGAAACGGCTGAAGCTAACTCATTAATTCCTTTCCGATAAACCATTTGCGGTGGGCGGCGTCAAGTGCATTTTGGCGAGAAGCCCGAACGCAATACGTTTCCCGCCTCAGGCGAGCAGCGCCTTGACAGCATCGAGGGTGTCGGCGTCGGCGGCGGTCTTGTCGGTGCGCCGGCGGGCGATGCGCGGGAAGCGCACGGCCACCCCGGAGCGGTGGCGCGCGGACCGGCGGATGCCTTCGAAGGCGATTTCGAACACCAGCTCGGGCTTCACCGCGCGCACCGGCCCGAAGCGCTCGGTGGTGTTGGCGCGGATGAAGCGATCTGCCTCCCGGATTTCGGCGTCGGTCAGGCCGGAATAGGCCTTGGCGAAGGGGACCAGGCGGCCGCCGTCCCACACGGAGAAGGTGTAGTCGGTGCAGAGCCCCGCGCGTTTGCCGTGGCCGCGCTGGGCGTAGGTCAGCACGGCGTCGACGCTCAGGGGATCGACCTTCCACTTCCACCAGTCGCCGCGCGGCCGGCCGATGCGGTAGGGCGAACTGCGGCGCTTCAGCATCAGGCCCTCCGCGCCGCGGGCGCGGGCCTCGCCGCGGAGCGTTGCCAGCTCGGCCCAACCGGCGGCAGGCAGGGTCGGCGAGGTCGTCAATCGCGGGTCCGCCGCCTGCACAATGAGTTCCGCCAGCGCGGCCGCCCGCCAGGCCAGCTCGCGGCCGCGGATGTCCTCGCCCCTGCATTCCGGCAGATCGTAGGCCATCAGCAGCACCGGCACGTCCTGCAGGACCCCGGGGTCGAGCCGCTTGCGGCCGATGCGCCGCTGCAGCGCCGCGAAGTCGAGGGGCCTGCCGTCCCTCCAGGCCAGGATCTCGCCGTCCAGAACCGTGCCGTCGGGCAGCGCTCGCGCAGCCGCGGCGATTTCCGGGAACCGGTCGGTGACGAGCTCCTCGCCGCGCGACCAGATGAAGGTCTGCCCCCGCCGCCGGATCATCTGGGCGCGGATGCCGTCCCACTTCCACTCGGCCTGCCACTCCGCCGCCGGCCCCAGATCTTCCGGCACGCCCGCCAGCGGGGTGGCCAGGAAGAACGGATAGGGCCGGCTGATGTCCGCATCGCCCGTCTCGGATGAAAACAGCCGCCGGTAGAAGGGAGGCTCGGGAGTCCATGCGCCCATGAGGCGGTGGGCCAGGGCGGCCTCGGGGAGCCCGCTGAAACGGGACAGCGCGCGCGTCACGAGCTTCCGGGAAACCCCCACGCGGAAGGCTCCGGTGATGAGCTTGTTCCAGACGAAGCGCTGGCTGCGGTCCATCGCCCGCCAGGCCGACAGCACCCGCTCGCGCTGAAGCTCCTCCGGAAGCGCCCGCAGCGGGAGCAGGTCCTGCTCCACCCAGGCGTGCAGCGGCCGGCCTGCGGCGGCAGCACGCGTCGGCAGGAGCAGGGCGATGGTTTCGGCCAGGTCGCCGACGACATCGTAGCAGGCATCGAACAGCCAGTCGGGTATCCCGGCTTCCGCGGCGGCCCACTGGCGCAGGCGAGGGGCGGGGACCGCCTGGCGCGGCTTGCGGCCCATCAGCAGGCTGATCGCCCAGATGGCGTCCTCCGCCGGGGCGGTGTTGAAATAGTCGACCAGCACCGCCACCTTGGCGTTGGTCCGGGTGGTTTCGTCCAGGGCCGAATACAGGCGGGCGAAGCGTTTCATGCGTCGGCCTCGCCGCTGAAATCCGTCCGCAGCGCCTCGGCCGCCAGCGCCGTCCCGCGCAGATACTGCACGAGTTCCTCCGTGAAGCCGTGGGTGACCAGGACCTTCTCGGCGCCGCTGGCGGAGATGGTGTCCAGCAGGCCGTTCCAGTCCGCGTGGTCGGAGAGGACGAAGCCGCGGTCGAGCGCCCGGCGCCGGCGGTTGCCGCGGATCTGCATCCAGCCGGATGCAAACGCCCGGCCGGCGCCGGGGAACCGGCGCATCCACGGGGAGCCCTCGGCCGAGGGCGGAGCGATCACCAGCGCGCCGTTCAAATCCTTGCGCCGGCGGTCCTCCGACACCGGCAGGGTCGGATGGAGGGGAACCCCGGCCTGGCGGTAGGCGGCCAGCATCTGTTCCACCGCGCCGTGCGCCAGGATCGGCCCGATGCCGGCATCCAGCTGCGCCAGGATGCGCTGGGCTTTGCCCAGGGCATAGGCGAAGAGAACGCTGGGCGCGCCCTGTGCGCTGTTCTGCCGCCACCAGGCGTTGATGTCGGCCGCCACGTCGTTCGGGTCGGGCCAGTTGAAAACCGGAAGCCCGAAGGTGGACTCGGTGATAAGAGTGTGGCAGCGCAGCGTCTCGAAGGGCGCGCAGGTCGGGTCCGGATGGCGCTTGAAATCGCCGGTGACGACCCACACTTCGCCCCCGCGCTCCATGCGGACCTGGGCCGAGCCGAGGATGTGCCCGGCCGGATGCAGCGACAGCCGGACGCCGTTGATGTCCAGAGGTGCGCCGTAGGGCAATTCCTGGATCCTGGCAGCGGCGCCCAGGCGGGCTTGCAGCAGGACAGCGCACGCCGGGGTCGCGAGATAGCTCCCGCACCCCGGCCGGGCGTGGTCGGCGTGGGCATGGGTGATGACCGCCCGGTCGACAGCCTTCCAAGGGTCGATAAAAAAACCGCCATCCCGGCAGTACAGCCCGGCTTCAGTTTTTTCGATCATGGGTTGGTTATCACAGAATCAGGTTGGGCAGCGTCGCCCTATTCCTTCTTTTTCCCCCTTTGCA
>Ga0209254_10000810_pt1 | contig 27111 bp, 27 predicted proteins | sample FrelakmetDIP11DI_FD_187148 | JGI IMG/M metagenome (GOLD analysis project Ga0209254, IMG submission 187148) | Freshwater lake sediment microbial communities from the University of Notre Dame, USA, for methane emissions studies - DIP11 DI (SPAdes)... | ecosystem: Environmental > Aquatic >...
TCCGGCTTCCGGCTTCGCTTTCAGCTTCGCCGTGACGAGCCGCCGTGACAAGAGCGGGCGGGGGTGGCCTCCTAGATCCCATCCCCCAGGTCCCAGATCCCGGCCGGGAGGGTGGCGGCCTGCAGCGCGCTATGATGCCGGCGGGAGGATTCCATGGCGAACGGACGCACCGCCGCTTGCCTCGCGGTGGGCTCGGAGCTGCTCGGCGAGGTCCGCCTCGACTCCAACTCGCTGGCCATCACCCGGGCCCTCGGCCGTCACGGCTTCCAGGTGGTCGAGAAGAGGGTGGTCGGCGACGACGAGCACGTGGTGGCGGCCGCGATCGCCGAGCTCCTCGGTCGCGTCGACGTGCTGATCCTCACCGGCGGCCTCGGCCCGACCGCTGACGACATCACCCGCGAGGCGATCGCGCGCGCGCTCGGCCGACGCATCGAGCTCGATCCCCAGGTCGAGGGTTGGGTCCGCGCGGCCTATGAGGCCCGCGGCCGCGCGGTGCCCGAGGTGTCGCGCCGGATGGCGCAGGTGGTGCACGGCGCCCGCATCCTGCCCAACCGCAAGGGCGTGGCGCCGGGGCTGCTGATATCGACCAGGGACCGGTTGCTGGTGGCCCTGCCGGGCGTGCCCTGGGAGATGGCGGACATGCTCGAGCGCGAGGTCGAGCCGGAGCTCGCGCTGCGCGGAGGCGGCGCGCGGCGCTTCAGCCGCACGCTGCTGCTCGGCGGGGTCTACGAGTCGGAGGTCGAGGGGCGGGTCCGCGGACTTTACGAGCGCTTCGGCCGGGACAACATCACGATCCTCGCGAGCTGTGGCGTGGTGCGGCTCGTGCTCTCGACCGGCGGCGAGCCGACCAGCGCTCAGCGCCGGCTCACCGAGATGGAGACGGCGTTCCGCGAGCTGCTCGGCGCCGACGTGGCCGCGGTCGATGTGAGCTCCCTCGAGCAGGCGGTGCTCGCGGAGCTCGAGTCCGCGAGGATGACCCTGGCGGTCGCCGAGTCGTGCACGGGCGGCCTGCTCAGCGCGCGCCTCACCGATGTCCCCGGGGCCTCGACCGTGTTCCGCGGCGGCGTCGTCAGCTACTCGAACCAGGCGAAGGAGGACCTCGTCGGCGTGCCGCACGCCCTGCTGCTCGAGCACGGCGCGGTGTCGGAGCCCACCGCGCGCGCGATGGCGGACGGCGTGCGCAGCGCCTTCTCCTCGGACTGGGGCATCGGTATCACCGGCATTGCGGGGCCCTCGGGCGGCACCGCCGACAAGCCGGTCGGGCTGGTGCACTGGGCGGTCGCCGGGCCGGCCGGCGTGGTTGCGGACCACCGGGTGCTCGGCGGCGACCGGCCGAGCGTGCGGTTGTGGAGCGCGCACGTCGCCCTCGACCTGCTGCGGCGCCAGCTCGCCCTCGGGAGGCGCCATGGCTGAACCGGTCCGGGCGTTCCTCGCGCTGGAGATCGCTCAGGCGGTCAAGGCCGCGCTGGCCGCCGGCCGCGAGGCCCTGCGCGCCGAGCTGCCGCGCGCCCGCTGGGTGCGGCCGGAGAGCCAGCACCTGACCTTGAAGTTCCTCGGCGAGACCCCAACCGCGGTGCTGCAGGCGCTCGCCGCCGACCTCGCGCCGCAGCTCGCCGGCCTCGGGCCGGTGCCGGTGCGGCTCCACGGCAGCGGCTTCTTCCCGTCGCCGGCGCGGCCCCGTGTCGCCTGGCTCGGGGGAACCGCCGAGGGTGCGGTGCCGCTGGTGGAGATCGTGGAGGAGGTGGCCGACGCCCACGGCTTCCCGCGGGAGCGCCGGCCGTGGTCGCTGCACGTGACGCAGGCCCGCCTCGACCGGCCATGGCCGCAGGCCGCGGTCGAGCGCTTCCTGGCGTGGGGCGACGGCCTCCAGCTCGAGCCCTTCACCTGTGCGGAGGTCGTGCTGTTTTCAAGCCGGCTGGAGCGCGGCGGCGCCGTGTACATTCCGCTCGCCAGGATGCCCGTCGCATGAGCTGGGAGCTCGCCCTCGTGGCCGCGGCCTACCTGTTGGGGTCGATCCCGTCGGCGCTGTTGGTGGTGTGGGCGAGGACCGGCAAGGACGTGCGGCGCGAGGGCTCGGGCAACATCGGTGCGACCAACGCCACCAGGATCGGCGGGCCCGCGGCCGGGATCGTGGTGACGGCCATTGACGTCGTCAAGGGGGCGCTGCCGGTGTGGGCGATGTCGGCGTTCAACCCGGCGAGCGAGTGGCTCGCGGCCGCCATGCTGGCCGCGATCGTCGGCCACTGCTACCCGATCTGGCTGCGCTTCAAGGGCGGCAAAGGGGTGGCCACGGCCTTTGGTGGGTTCGTGGTGCTGGCACCCCTGCCGGCGCTCGTCGCGCTCGGCGTGTGGATCGTCGTGCTCGCGCTGGGACGGTGGGTGTCGCTGGCGTCGCTGGTCGGGGCCGCGGTCTTCCCGCTGCTGGCCGCCGTCCTCGGAGGGCCGGGCCACGCGACGCTGCTCGGCGTCAGCCTGGCGTCGGCGCTGATCATCGTCCGGCACCGGAACAACATCCGCCAGCTCATCGCCGGCAGCGAGCCCAGGATCGGCAGGAGGGATTGATGAGGATCAGCGTTTTCGGCGCCGGCTCATGGGGATCTGCGCTCGCACATCAACTGGCGCGGCGCGGCCATGAGCTGCGCCTGTGGGCGCGCGAGCGTGAGGTCGTCGAGGGGATCAACCGCAGTCACCGCAATCCCTTGTTCCTGACCGACCTCGACGTCCATCCCGCGGTGGTGGCAGACGACGACCTGGACGGGGTCGGCTCGTTCTCGGACACCTGGGTGTGGGTCGTGCCGGTGCAGCACAGCCGGGCCGTGATGGACGACCTGCGCCCCCTTGTTCACGACGCCACCGTGGTCGTGTCCTCCTCCAAGGGACTCGAGACCGAGAGCCTGCGTCGGATGGACGAGATCGCGCGCGATGAGCTCGGATTGCCGGCTGCGCGCTTCTGCTGCCTGTCGGGTCCGACCTTTGCCAGAGAGGTGCTGCGAGGTGACCCCTCGGCCGCGGTCCTCGCCTGCCCCGACCTCGACCTCGCGAGCCGCCTGCAGGGCGAGTTCTCCGACTACCACCTGCGGCTGTACGCCGGCACCGACCTGATCGGCGTCGAGCTCGCCGGCGCGCTCAAGAACATCATCGCGATCGCGGCCGGGATCGTCGACGGCCTCGGTCTCGGCAGCAACACCCAGGCGGCGCTGATGACCCGGGGCCTGCATGAGATTTCCCGGCTCGGCGTGGCGCTCGGCGCCGACCTGACGACCTTCCGCGGTCTCGCGGGCATGGGCGACCTGGTGCTCACCTGCACTGGCGGGCTCTCGCGCAACCGGCAGCTCGGGCAGCGGCTTGGCCGCGGCGAGTCGCTCGATCACATTCTCGGCTCGATGCGCGAGGTGGTGGAAGGGGTCAAGACCGCGCCCGCGGCCGACCGGCTGGCCGCCAACCATGGCGTCGTGATGCCGATCACGAACGCGGTGAACCGGCTGCTGAGCGGGTCGAGCGACCCCAAGACGGCGCTCAAGGAGCTCATGCTGCGCGAGCTCAAGGTCGAGGCGAAGCTGTAGGAGCGTGTAGGGCATAGGCCCCTGCGGGCGCTCCTGATGAGGTCATTGTGGTTGGCCTCTGCCCCACACGCTCCTCGGGATGCGCTGCGCGCATCCTGACGATGGGAAGTAGCTGCTCATGATTGGTGGTGTAATGCGAGTTACTGTCGCGTAACAATGCGGAGAGCAGGCTCCCTTTCGTCATCTCCACCGATCAGCCGCCGCGGTACTCGCTCTTTGGGACGCGCAGGCCAGGCACCAGCAACCGCTCGGCCACGACCACGATCGCCTTGGGCGCCTCCGGGCACGCGTGCTCGCACAGGCCGCAGCCGGTGCAGGCGCCAGAGCCGACCAGCGGACGTCCGGCGATCGTCATGATCGCGCGATCTGGGTAGGGGCACGCCCGGTAGCAGCGGTCGCAGCGCTCGCCGCGAAAGGTGACGCACAGCCGGGGGTCGACCTTGGCAATGCCGATCCGCACCCGCTCGGGTCCGCCGGGATTCACGAGGGCTCCGTCCGGGCAGGCGGCGACGCACGGCAGGTCGGCGCACAGCGTGCACGGTTTGAGGCTGGGCGCGATGCCGGGCAGCTTCCGCCCCTCGCCGACCTCGAGCATGAAGATGCAGTCGGACGGGCACACCGGGACGCAGTCCTCACAGCCGGTGCACGCGTCCAGGAAGGCCTGATCCGGAGTCAGGGCGCCCGGCGGTCGCAGCACCGTCCCGGCGTCGGGCGCAGCCGGCCGGGGTGGCCGGAAGGGGTCGAGGAGACCCCGCAGCAGATCGCGCCGCGTGCGATGCCGGTCCATCGCTCCGACTCTACACCAGGCGGGCCTGACGCGGATGCGAGGCAGAGACAGCGCCGAGGCTCGGGCATTGCCTGATGGGAGGCGCACGCGACCCACCAGCCGAGATGAACCGCTGAGATCGCAGAGCACGCAGGGGAAGAAGGCGATGTCGTCAAGAGATGTCCTCCGCGGGCTCTGCGCCCTCCGCGGTTCAGGTGAGTTCACAGCCGTACTGCCGGCGGAGATGGAAAGGAGAGACTTGGCGGCGGCCGGCCGCGCGGTCGCGCGCGCTCACGGCGAGATCCAGATCGGCTGCGGCGAGAAGCTGAGCGCGAGGATGAGCAGGGCGCACCATCCGACCAGCTGCCGCCGCCGGTCGAGCGGCGTGTCCTCGTCGAGCACCGGGGGATGGCGCGGACCGAGCAGCGCGAACACCAGCGCCCACACCCACCAGCCGGGCCACAGCAGCCCGATCGCGGCCAGCACGCCGAGCAGAGGCCAGGCGGCGGCGCGGTGGCGCCGGCCGAACAGCGCGTAGCTCACGTGGCCGCCGTCGAGCTGGAAGAACGGCAGCATGTTCAGGGAGGTGACGAAGAGACCGAACCATGCCGCCCACGCCGTGGGGTGGACCATGATGTCCTGGCCGGGAGCGAGGTCGGTGAAGAACAGTCCGCGCGCTACCAGCCGGAACAGGATCGGCTCGCCGAAGTAGATGGCCTGCATCTCGTGGTCGACCGCTTGGACGCCGGACAGCGCGGTGCCCGCGACGAGGAACGGCAGCAGCGCCAGGAACCCGGCGATCGGGCCCCATGCGCCGATGTCGAGGAGCTGCCGCCGCGTCCGGATCGGTTCCTTGACCCGGATGATCGCGCCGAGGGTGCCGGGGCCGAACGGCAGCGGCAGCGGCATCGGCAGGAAGTAGGGGAGGGTGGCGCGGAGGCCGTGTCGACGAGCCGCCGCGTAGTGCCCCATCTCGTGGGCGAGCAGAATCGTCATCAGGGGCAGCGCGAACTTCAGCCCCTCGAGCACGAGCCGGGGGTCGCGGATCCGCTCGAAGGGATCGGGGCTCGGCAGCCAGCCGTAGTAGAGGCCGCCGCAGAAGGTCGAGGAGGCGACGGTCAACAGGAAAAGCGCGAGATGCAGCCACAGCCGCCCGGGCCCGGCCGGGGGAACAAAAACCCCGGCGGGCGCGCCGCCGGGGTCCGGATGCTGCTGAATCGGGTTGGAGCTCACGCCTACTGCATGTTGCGCAGGGCCTTGCCAGGCTTGAAGCGGATGGTCTTTCCGGGGGGGATCTCGACCTCGTGGCCGGTCTTCGGGTTGCGGCCGATGCCGCGCTTGCGGTCCTTGACGAGGAAGACGCCGAACCCCCGGAGCTCGATCCGGTCACCGCGGAGGAGGGCATCCCTCATCCCGTCGAACAGCGCGTTGACGGCCTCCGCGGCCTTCGGCTTCGGAAGATCGGTGGCATCCATCACCCTATCGACGAGGTCCGACTTGATCATCCCCTCCTCCTTCCATCGAGACGAAGCGAGAACATATCGTCAAGCCTATCGACTGTCAAGGACGGCTCCGCCAACCCCGAGAGGGTTCACGGGAGGTCCTAGAACGGCACATCGTCGACGTCGTCCGGGTAGCTCTGGGCGACCGCTTCGTGGCGCTCGCGGGACGCTCCCGACTCTGAGCCCTGCGGCGAGCCCAGCATTTCCATGGTCTGGGCGTGGATCTCGGTGAAGTACTTCTTCTGACCGTCCTGCTCGTAGGTGCGGGTGCGAATCGATCCCTCGATGTACAGCTGCTTGCCCTTGGTCACGTAGCGCTCGCAGATCTCGGCGAGCTTGTCCCAGGCCACGATGTTGTGCCACTCGGTCCGCGGGTTGCCGCTCTCGTCCTTGGACCGCTTGTCCGTGGTCGCCAGGGAAAAGGTCGCAAGGTGCGTGCCGCTCGGCAGCGACTTCAGCACCGGATCACGGCCGACGTGACCCACGAGGATGACCTTGTTGATGCCCATGGTTGTCCTCTCCTTCCCGCGTGGACGGGGATAGCGCCGATGGTAGCACAGCCGCGACCGACCGGCAGCGGCACGGTGAAAGGGCCGTGGGGACGGGAACGGGGATGGAGACGAGCGGGTGGTCATCCCGAGATCCCAGATCCAAGATCCCAGATCCTGGTGCGACGGGGGGCGCGCCACACCGCCGCCACACCAGCGCCATCGGGAGTCCGCACGGCCGGTGCTACTCTTCCGCCGTGAACCACGAGCAGCGCCTGCTGCGGCACGCGACCCGGATGGCGGTCGTCACCTTCCTGAGCCGGCTTGCCGGCTACGTGCGCGACAAGGCGCTAGCCTGGGTGCTCGGCGCGGAGGCGCTCAACGACGCCTTTCGCACCGCGTTCCGGATTCCGAACGCGTTCCGCGCGCTGCTTGCCGAGGGGGCGCTTCACGCCGCCTTCGTGCCGGCTCTCGCCCGGCTCACCGACGACGGCGATTCGGGCCGCGAGGCGCGTGAGCTGGTGCGGGGCCTGACCGCAGCGCTGCTGCTCGCGACCAGCGTCGTCGTCGGCCTCGGCATCGCATGCTCGCCGTGGCTGGTGCGGCTCTACGCCCCGGGATTCGCCGACGACAGCGCGACCTTCGACGCGACGGTGCTGATGAACCGGTTGATGTTCCCCTACCTGGCGCTGGTTTCCCTCGCGGCACTCCTCCAGGGGGTGTTGAACAGCCGCGAGCGCTTCCTGCTGCCGGCGGCGACGCCGATCGTGTTCAACCTGGCGCTGGCGGCGGGAGCGTGGTGGCTGTCGAGAGGCGGTGGGCCGGCACCGGTGGTGCTGTCGGTCGCAGTGCTGGTCGGCGGCGCACTGCAGTTCCTCGTTCAGCTGCCGGCGGTGCGGGCACTCGGCTTTCGCGTTGGTCCTCTCTGGCGGGCGCTGCGGACGCCCGCGGTGTCGAGCGTGCTGCTGCTGATGTTGCCGGGCATCGCCGTGCTCGGGCTCAACCAGGTCAACCAATTCGTGACCAACCGCTTTGCCTCGACCCTCGGCGAGGGAGCGGTCACGGTCCAGTTCTACGCCTACCGCGTCACCGAGCTGATGTACGGCGGTATCGTCGTCCAGCTCACCACGGTGCTGCTGCCGGTGATGTCGCGGCAGCTGCGGGAGGAGCCGACTGCGGCGTCGACCACGTTGCTCGGTACGCTCCGGTTGGTCAGCTTCATCACAGTGCCGACCGCGACCGTGCTCACGGTGGCGGCGCGCCCGCTGATCGGCCTGCTGTTCGGCGGCGGCCGCTTCGACCCGGCTGCGGTGGCCGCCACCGGTGCGACGCTCGCCGCCTACGCGTTCGGCCTGGTCGCGCTCGGCCATGCGAAGGTGGTGGCGAGCGCGTTCTTCGCGCGGCAGAATACGCGCACGCCGATGGTCGGCAGCGCGTTGTCGCTCATCGTCTTCACACTCACCTGCTGGCTGCTCTCCGGACCGCTCGGGGTGCCCGGCCTCGGCGTCGCCAACACCATCGCGATGATCGCCTATGCCGTGATGCTGACCGTTGCCTACGTGCGGCTGTACGGCCTTGTCGGCGCGCCGGTCGGCTCGACGCTTCTCGCGATCGGCCGCCAGGTGGCGGCCAGTGCGGCGGTCGGCTGGGGGCTGTGGCTGGCCCGCCCGTGGCTGGCCGGCGTCGAGCGCACCGGTGGCCAGGAGGCGCTGCGCGTGCTCGCGGTCCTCGGTCCGGTCGCAGCGGCCTACGTCGCGCTGGTCGTCCTGATGGGCGGCCGCGAGCCGGCGGCGCTGCTCACGGCGCTGCGGGGGAGGGTGCGGTCGTGAAGATGGTGATCCAGCGGGTGGCGCGGGCCGAGGTCCGGGTGGACGGCGCGGCGGTGGGCCGGATCGGCACCGGCATGGTCGTGCTGGTCGGCCTCGAGCGGGGCGATGGGGAAGCCCAGCTCGAGCGCGCCGCGCACCGGCTGACGACGCTGCGCATCTTCGAGGACGACGGCGGCAAGATCAACCGCGGGCTCGACGACGTCGGCGGCGGGCTCCTGCTGGTCTCCCAGTTCACACTCGCCGGGTCGATCCGCAGGGGTCGGCGGCCGAGCTTCGACCGCGCGATGCCGGCCGACGAGGCTCAGCCCCTGTTCGCCCGCTTCGTCGAGAGGTTGCGCGGTGACGGGTTGACGGTCGCGACGGGGTCGTTCGGGGCGCTCATGGAGGTCGAGCTGGTCAACGACGGGCCGGTGACGCTGCTGTGGGACGATCCGCCCGGCGACACCGCTGACGTAGCGCCTGACCCCTGATCCCTCGCCCCTCACCCGCGACCCCTCGCTACAGGGGCGGAAGCGGTGAGCTCCAGGATCGGGTTTTCTCGGGAACGGGACGGGAGGGGAGGGGGACCAGCCCCCAGATCCGAGCCCCTGGATCCTCTACTTGCCGGGTCGCTCCTGCCACACTCGCCACATGTCCTGCGCATCGGGCAAAAGGTCCAGCGCGGCCTTGATCTGGTCGTCGGCCTCGACCGCCTCGCGGTAGCCGGCCTCGAGCCCCTGGGTCGCGTTGAGGACCTCGATGCGGATGCCGCGGACCACGTCGTCGGTGCTCTGCGCGTCGCCGCGCACCGCCGCCACCTGATCCGTCGACAGGATCTCCTCGGCGACGACCCAGTCGAAGAGCCGGTCGAGGACCGCCTCGTCGACCACGAAGCGGTCGCCGAAGTCCGCCTGCTCGGCTTCGGGGACCTCCTGCAGGAGCTGGATCGCGAAGCGGAAGAACGCGGTGTCGCCATAGAGCAGCACCAGCTCTTCGGAGAACGGACGTCCGATCACCTCGACATCGGGCGCGATGCCCCCGCCGCCGAGCACCGAGCGGCCGGCATCGGTCTCAAAGGTGTTGGCAAGCTCGTCAGCCGCCCCGTTGCGGTGGGTCACGTAGTCGATGAACGAGTCGTAGTCGCGCTGAATGCTGCGCCCCGACGGGGTGTAGTAACGCGCCGTGGTGAGCGCCAGGCCGGTGTCGCGCACCGTGAACACCGTCTGTACGAGGCCCTTGCCCCACGTCGTCTCGCCAACGACCAGCCCGCGGTCGTGATCCTGCACCGCGCCGGCCACGATCTCCGACGCCGACGCCGAGCCCTCGTTGACCAGCACCACCAGCGGCCCCTCGAAGGGCCGGCCGCGCCCAGGAGCGGTCAGGGTCGAGACGCTGTCGGGCGTGCGGCCCTTGGTCGACACGATGAGCTGGCCCTCGCGGAGGAAGAAGTTCGCGATGCCGACCGCGGCGTCGAGCTGGCCGCCGGGGTTGTTTCGGAGGTCGAAGATCAGGTCGGTCATGCCCTGGTCGCGCAGCCTGCTCATCGCGTCGCCGACCTCTCGCACGCTGGTCGACGTGAACTCCGACAGCCGGATGTAGCCGGTGCCCGGCCGCAGCATGAACGCGAAGCGGACCGAGTCCTGCGGGATTCGGGCCCGCGTGATCTCGACGTCGAACGTCTCGTGGAGCCCGGGCCGCTCGATGGTCAGCAGCACGGCCGAGCCCTCGGGCCCACGCACCCGGTCGACCACCTCGTCCAGGGTCAGGTCCTCGGTCGGATCGCCGCCGATCGCCGAGATGACGTCACCGGCGCGCAGACCCTTCTGCGCGGCCGGCGTCCCGGCCATCGGAGCGATGACGGTCACGTTGCCGTCGCGGCGCGCGATGATGATGCCGATGCCGAAGAACGAGCCCTCCTGGCGCGCCCGCATCTGCTGGAACGAGCGCGGGTCCAGGTAGTTGGAGTGCGGGTCGAGCACCTCGAGCATGCCGTGGATTCCGTCGTAGATGAGGTCGTCGGGGGCGGTCTCGTCGGGCAGCCACTCGAGCATGCCGTCGACGACGTGCGAGGCGCGGGTCACGACGACCGTCTCACTGCTGGGAACGGAGCGCTCGCCGAACAGCACTCCGGCGGCGGACCCGGCGAGCAGCACCGTGATGGCGACAACGAGGGGCAGGTTGCGACGGCGAAGGCTCATGTCAGAGACAACTCCTGATGCTTCACACCACCAGCAACTCTAGCGGACCCCGCCCGTAATCCCAAGGACGGCGCCGGAGGCGGAGGTCGGCTGACGCTATACTGGGGCCGGAGGTGGGCGTGTTCGGTCCGCTCGGGGTGCCGGAGGTGATCCTGATCTTCGTGGTGGCCCTGCTGCTGTTCGGGCCCCGCAAGATGCCGCAGATCGGGCGCTCGCTCGGCCGCGCGATCGGCGAGTTCCGGCGCGCCTCCAACGAGTTCAAGCGAACCATCGAGGACGAGGTCGCTGCCGACGAGATCCGCTCCGTCGAGCGCGAGCTGAAGGAGATCCGGACCGCCGGAACCGACGTCGTCAAGGCGGTCGAAGCGCCTTCCGGAGAGGCGGAGCCTCCCGCCGGAGGCCAAGGTTCCCCGTGACGCCGGCGGTCGACGAGCTGCCGGAGGACGGTGACGAGCTGGGCGACGAGCTGCCCCGGATGACCCTGCTCGAGCACCTCGACGAGCTGCGCCGGAGGATCCTCAACTCGGTCATCACCCTCCTGATCGCGTTCCTCATCTGCTGGTACTTCTCACCGCAGATCTTCTCGTGGCTCGAGCGTCCGATCATGGACGTGCTGCCCCCGGGTGACAAGCTCGCCTTCACCGACCTTGCCGGGCCGTTCATGCTCTACGTCAAGGTCGCGCTGCTCGCGGCCGTGTTCGTGGCCTCGCCGGTGCTGCTCACCCAGGTCTGGCTGTTCATCCGGCCGGGACTCTATCGCCGGGAGCGCCGGCTGGCGCTGCCGTTCATCGTCTTCACGACCCTGTTCTTCGTCCTCGGCGGTTACTTCGGCTACCGGATTGCGTTCCCGCTCGTGGTCCGCTTCCTGCTCGGAGTGGGCGGGGACTTCAAACAGGTGGTGACCATCCAGTCTTACCTGTCGATGATGAGCAAGATCCTGCTCGGCCTCGGCCTCGTCTTCGAGATGCCGATGCTGATCTTCTTCTTTGCGCGCCTCGGTCTGGTGACGGCGCGCAAGCTGATCAAGTGGTTCCGCTGGGCGGTGCTCGCCATCTTCGTTGTCGCCGCGATCATCACGCCAACCCCGGATGTGGCCACCCAGACCGTGTTCGCGGTGCCGATGATCCTGCTTTATCTGCTCGGCGTCGTGGTGGCGGCGCTGTTCGGCAAGAAGGCGGACGCGGAGTGAGGCACCGGTCGAGTGTGCGGGTAGCGGTGCGGCGAGCGGCATGCCCGCCGGCCGGTAGGTCAGGTTGTGCGAAAGTGACGTCGATCGGCTCGAGGCCACGGAGGGAAGAGCATGACTGCTGAGCCCGTGTGGGAAGGGGCGTGGGAGGTCGAGTTCCCGGCCAACTCGCCCGAAGAGCTGGCGCTGGCGCTGGTTGTCAAGGACCTCATCCACGGGACCTCGTTCGACATCGAGGGGGCGGAGGGCGGCGCTGATCTCGCCCTCGACTACATCGCTGGCGACGAGCTCGACGGGACGACGTACCGGCTGCTGGTCACCGCCGAGGCGATCGGCTCCCCCGACGCCGACCTGGTGCGGGACGTCACCGAGCGGCTCCTCGACCAGCTGGTCGACGAGGCGGAGTCGCTCGTCGAGCAGCGCACCGTGCTCGCGGTCGAGAAGATCGAGGCCCTCGGCTTCCGAGCCGTGCCGGAAGACCAAGAGCGCTGGGACCTGGTGGTGCCCGACTGGCTGGCGCCGGACGGGGCCGAGGTGCCGTTCGGATTCCGGCCCGTGCACGTCGCCAGCGGCCAGCACTGGCCGACCGACGAGCAGCTCGACGGCCACGGTCGGATCGTGGTGGTCCCGTTCGCGGGCCAGGTACAGCTGCTCGCCATCCCGGCCCCGGTCGACGACGCCGAGGGCGAGCCGGACGCGGGATCGCTGCCCGTCCTGCCCTGACCGCGCCGACCGAGGGTTGCCGCGGCCGGACCGGCTGTGTATACTGCGCGTTCGCGGGCGGACGCGTGGCGTCGCCCGTTTCCTCGGAGGCAGCAAACATGGACGTCATTCGTGACGCGACGCAGCAGTACCTCAAGACGGACATCCCCGACTTCCGTCCAGGCGACACCGTGAAGGTCAACGTTCGTCTCAGAGAAGGCGAGAAGGAACGCATCCAGGTCTTCGAGGGCCTGGTGATCGCGCGCAGCCACGGCGGCGTGTCGGAGACGTTCACGGTCCGCAAGATCTCGTCCGGGATCGGCGTCGAGCGCACCTTCCCGCTGCACTCGCCGATCGTCGCCGGGATCGAGCTCGCCCGTCGCGGCCGCGTCCGGAGAGCCAAGCTCTACTACATCCGCGGCCTGCGCGGCAAGGCGGCACGCATCAGAGAGCGGGCCAGGACGAGCTGAGGCCACCCGGGCCGCTCGCCATGCGGCGACCGTGCCTGGGCTCCAACGACCGGCGCCTTCTTCGCAGTGCATCGAGCATCATCGGCGTCGACGAGGTCGGCCGGGGGTGCCTTGCCGGCCCGGTGGTGGTGTGCGGCGCGCGCTTCGCTGCGATCGCGCGCCAGCCGCTCGTCCAGGACTCGAAGACGCTCTCTGCCCGGCAGCGCGAGGAAGCGGCAGAGTGGGTCGTGCGGACCTGCTCTGATTGGGTCGTGCTCGAGGTCTGGGTGGAGCTGATTGACCGCCTCAACATCCTGGAAGCGGTGCGGCTCGCCATGCGCACCTGCGTGCGAGCGCTGGCGGTGCCCGGCTCGGTGGCCGTCGTCGACGCCGTCGAGCTCGGCGAGGAACACTTCGACATCCACTCCCCGGTACGTGCCGACGCCACGTTTTTCAGCGTCGCGGCGGCGTCGATCGTGGCCAAGGTCCACCGCGACCGGCTGATGGTGGAATTGGACGCTCGCGACCCCGGTTGGGGCTGGCGTCGGAACAAGGGATACGGCACCGCGGAGCACCGCCGAGCGCTCGCGCAATCGGGGCGCAGCTATCTGCACCGCAAGACTTTCCGCTGGTCCCCTGTGGTAGGATGAAATTGCCGTTCTCGGCATCGGGAGAGGTATGGCCGCTCGACGGGACAAGATGCTCAGGGACGCCGAAAAGCTCGCCCAGAAGGGCAAGATGGACTTGGCGATCCAGGAGTACGAGAAGGTCCTGAAGGCCTATCCGACCGACGTCAACACCATCAACAAGGTCGGCGACCTCTACCTGCGGGTCGGCCGGGTCGACCGCGCCATTGAGCTCTATGAGCGCATCGCGGACCACTTCACCCAGGACGGCTTCGCCACCAAGGCGATCGCGATCCTGAAGAAGATCAACCGGCTCGCGCCGCAGCGGCTGGACATCTTCGACCGGCTCGCAGACCTTTATATCCAGCAGGGTCTCGTGGTCGAGGCCAAGAACCAGTACCAGATCCTCGCCGACTGGTATGCCAAGAAGGGCGACCACCGGCGGGCGGTCGAGATCCACCGTAAGCTCGTCCAGCTCGATCCCGCCAATCACATGGCGCACCTCCGCCTTGCGGATATGCTGTTCCAGCTGCGCGAGGTCGACCAGGCGATCGAGGTCTACGATCGCCTCGGCCGGGTGCTCCTCGAGCGCGGCAAGCTCGACGAGGCTGAGCGCCTCTATCGCCACGCGCTCGAGCAGAATCCCCCGCAGGGCGACTTCATGGTGCCGCTGTGCGAGGCGCTGCTCAGCGCGGGCAGGACCGCGGCCGCCCGCGAGCTGGTCGATGCCGCATTTCGCCGGACGCCGGACTCGTTCGGGCTGCAGTCGATCAAGGTCCGAACCCACCTCACCTTCGGGGAGGCCGGCGAGGCGCTGGCCCTCGCGCAGCGAGCCGTCCAGGCGCGGCCGGACTCGAGCGCTGCGCAGACCCTGCTCGGGCGTGCGCTGCTGCTCGGCGGCCGTCACGACGAGGCGCGCAAGGCCCTCTTGCCGGCGGGCGAGGAGCTGCTGCGCCGCGGCGAGTTCGCCGAGGTCCGTACGCTCGCAGACGCGCTCGTCGAGGTCTTCCCCGACGACCTCCAGGTCCTGGGCCTCGCGGTTCGGGCGTACCGGCACACTGCCGACCGGGGGGCCCTGCTCGCTCTGATCGGGCGGCTCGCGGACCTCAGCTTCCGCGCCGGCAAACAAGACCACGCCGATCGCCTGTACATGGAGCTGTTGACGGCGGACCCCGGCAACGACGTCGCCCGCCGGCGCATCGCCGAGATCCGGAAGGTCGAGCCGCACCTCGTGACCGTTGCCGAGCGCGCCAGACCGCAGGGGCTGCCCGAGGCCGTCGAGGTCGAGCCCGGCGAGCTGGCGTTGCAGGCCGCGGATTCCGGGTTCGACCCGGAGGAGCGGCTGGGCGAGGCGAGGGTCTTCGCCAAGTACGGCCTGCTCGACAAGGCCTCGGCCCACCTCGAGGAGATCCTCAGGCACTTCCCCAACCACGTCGAGTCGCGCCAGGCGCTGGTCGACCTCATGGTCGATCGCGGCGACGGCCAGGCCGCCATTGCGGTGGCGCGTCCTCTCTACGAGGCCTACCGCAAGGCCGGCGACGAGGCGGCCATCGCGACGCTGGTAGCACTGGTGCCCGCGCTGATGCGCCAGGCCCCGGCGCCTGCGCCCCGCAGGGCGCCGGAGGACGACGAGGTCATCATCCTCGATCTCGATGAGCCGGCTGAGACGACCGGGTTCGAGGTCCAGGCCCCGATCGGAAGGCGCGCTGCCAGCGGCATGGTCTTCGATCTCGACGAGGGCGCGGTCGGCGAGGACGAGCAGCGCGCGGTGGCAGTCGAACCGCCGCCCGCCGCGCGGCCCGCGCCAAGGGCCAAGGTGAAGGCCGCACCGCCGAAAGCGGGTCCCCTCGCCAATGCCCTCGACCAGCTCGACTCGTTCATCGAGCACGACCTCCACGAGGACGCGATCCGGCTGCTCGGGCGGCTCGAGCGAGACCACCCCGACGACGCTGAGGTCGCCGAGCGGCGCCGGGCGCTCAAGGCCAAGGGAGTCCTCCTCGAGGAGGTTGTTGCAGCCCCGGCCGGGGGCCACGAGGAGCTGTTCGCGGACGAGGAGGAGTCCTTCATCGACCTCGCCAAGGAGCTCGAGCTGGAGCTCGCCGAGGAAGAGGCGATGGTCGAGGAAGCCACCGGCCGCGGCAAGGAGGAGGCGATCCTCGAGGAGGTGTTCCGCGAGTTCCAGAGGGGGGTGCAGGAGCAGCTCTCAGAGGAAGACTCCGACACCCACTTCAACCTCGGCATCGCCTACAAGGAAATGGGCCTGCTGCCGGAAGCCATCCGCGAGTTCCAGGTGGCGTCGCGCGACCCCGGGCTCTTCGTCGAGTGCTGCTCAATGGTTGGCATGTGCTTCATGGAGCAGGGGATGTGGGGGCAGGCGGCGGACTGGTACCAGAAGGCGCTGAGCGCGCCCAACCTGACCCCGGAAGCGCAGCTCGCCTTGCGCTACGACCTCGCTGCCTCGCTCGAGTCGGCCGGTGACGTCGACCGCGCGGTCGGCCTCTACCAGGAGGTCGTTGACCAGAGCCCCGACTATCGGGACGTATCGACGCGGCTCGACGCGCTCTCTGGCAGTCAGTAGCCCGCTCCCTCATCAGGGCCAATAACGCGCATCAACCACAAAGCCACGAAGACACCACGCAAAGCTCCCGAGCCGGCGCATCACAGCTTTGTGACAGGCCGGGATGCAGAACTGATGCTGCCGCCGGAGGCGAGCAGCTGTTGAGTCGGTCGACTTGGGTTCATGCGTGAATACTGGGCTGAAAACTGGGCGGCGCTGCGTGGAGGCACTTCCGCTCGACTCGACACTCGGCACCGCACGACGGCCCCTCGAAAGTCTCCCTTTGTGTCTTCGTGGTTCCAGTCAGCGGCAGCGGGAAACGCCGAGGCGTGGGCAGAGGTCGTCGAGGGGGCACCCCGTGCAGCGTGGCGACACCGGATGGCAGCGGTTCTGACCGAACGTCACCAGGAGGTCGTTGATCGGGATCCAGAGCGAGCGCGAAAGTACCCCCTGCAGGGCGAGCTCGGTTGCGTGCGGTGATGAGGTCTCGACCAGCCCGAGGCGGTTGGAGATCCGGTGAACGTGGGTGTCGACGCAGATCGCGGGGATCGCGAAACCGAGGCCGAGCACGAGGTTCGCGGTCTTGCGCCCGACGCCGGGCAGCGCGAGCAGTGCCGCCTCGTCAACCGGGACCGCGCCGCCGTGGGACTGCTCGAGGATGCGGCCGATCCGGCGCAGCTGGCGGGCCTTGGTGTTGTAGAACCCGGCCGGGTAGATGGCTTTCGCGATCGTCTTCTCCGGCAGCCGCGCCAGCCTGCCCGGTGTCGGGGCGAGCTCGAGCAGCCGGTCGCTCGCGACGGCGGTGACCTCGTCCTTGGTGCGCAGCGAGATGACGCACGACACCAGCAGCGCGTACGGCGAGCGCGTGGCGTGCTCGACCGCGGTCAGGGTCGTCGCCCGGCAGGCCTCGCGGAAGCCCTCCAGACGGCGCTCGAGCTCGCGAATGCGGGCCTTCGTCCAGCGGGTCATGCGGCGCCTCGCGCGGGGTCCGGGCGGTTGCCGGCGGACGCCAGCACCAGCGCGGCGACGCCCGCGGCGGCCCCGGTGAGCCCCGGCTCCCACGGCGGCCCGACGGCGCCGGCCAGCCGCGCCGCCTCCAGCGCGAGCTGCACGGCCGGGCCGATCACGAGCGCCGCCACCGCGCCGCGCCGCGAGCAGCCGCCCCAATTGAGGCCAACCACCATCACCGGGAGCAGCGCCGCGGTGAAGGTCCCCCAGCCGAGCACGCCGAGCAGCACCACCGGCCGGTCGGACGCCAGCGCGAGTGCGGCCGCCGCCGCCCCGACCACAACCGTCGCAAGACGGGCCGGCGCGACCCCGGACGAGGGGGCCCTGCCGACGGCCGCCGGCAGGTCGCGGGTGACCGCCGCCGCGGCGATGTTGAGCAGCGAAGCGGCGGTCGACATGATCGCTGCGATCACCCCCACCATGGCCAGGGAGAGCAGCCACGGCCGCCCGAGGGCGGACAGCACCTGTGGGGTCAGCTCATCCGTCGACGGCAGCTCGAAGGCGCCGTCGAGAAACAGGGCGGTCCCGCCGACGCCGACGCCGATCCACACCGTGAGGATGGCGAGCAGCGCGACGGTCGTCACCAGCGGCAGCCAGCGCAGCGACTCGCGGTCTTTCAGGAGCAGGAACTTCTGCAAGTAGTGGGGCTGCGCGCAGGTGCCCAGGCCGAACAGCAGGAACAACCCGATCGCCGCGGTGCCCCCGCTGCCGCCCCACGGGTCGAGGAGCTCGGGCCGCCGCGCGGCGATGACGGCGACCGCCGCCCGCGGGCCGCCGGCGTGGAGCAGCGTCGCCGCAGCGATCGCGACCGCGGCGACGGCCATGATCGCACCCTGGGCAGCCTCTGCGGGCAGGCCCGCCCGCATCCCGCCGGCGGCGGTGTAGCTGACCGTCGCCACCAGGGCGGCCAGTGCCACCAGCCAGCCGGGCGCGTCGAACAGCGCCGACCCGAGGACGGCCGCGCCTTTGACCTGGACCGCGAGGGTCGCCGTCGCGCCGATCGCGATCGACAGCGCGGCCAGGCCCTGCGGCCAGCCGCCGCCGAAGCGCGCGGCCAACAGCTCCGGTACGGTGAGGCAGCGGTGGCGGCGGACCAGCTCGACGATCGGCTCGCCCACCGCCCAGCACTGGAGGGCGCCGGTCAGCGGCGCCGACAGTATGATCCAGAGGCTGGCGGCGCCGGCCGCCGCGAAATAGGAGGGCCCACCGACGAACACGAACGCGGACAGCCCGGCGGCGGTGCCGGCGAGGCCGGCGACCACCGGACCGGCGGTGCGCGAGGCGGCAAAGAACGCGGTCGGTGACCCGCTGCGGCGCCAGCCCCACAGCGCGAGCGCCGCCGTTGCCGCGGCCAGCAGCAGCCAGCCGATCACGGATCGTCTCCTGGCGGCTCGGCGAAGGTAACGGCGTAGAGCAGCGGCGCGAGGGGCGCGAGAACGATCACCAGGGCGAGTTGGACAGCGAGCGCAGCTGCCGAGCCTGCCGGAGCGGCGAAGACCGCAGCCAGGCCGGCGCCGAGCAGCAGCGAGAGCGCCGCGACCGCGACCCGCAGGCGGCGGCTGCCACGACGGAGGATTGCGGTCGCCGCCGTGGCGCCGATCGCGGCCACCGCCACAGCGGCCGCCAGCGCCGGCGCGTCGCCGGCCTGAGCGACGCACCACAGCCCGGCAAGTACGAGTGCTGCGGCTGGCACCGTGGCGGTCTTCATCGGCCGATCATGTGGTGGGTGCCCCGCCGCGTCAACCTCCGCCGCGGCGGCCGAGCTGGGCTGGAGCGGCGCGCTCCCCGGGGTCGCGGACGCAATCCACGCGGCCCATCGCGGCTGGTCGGGGTCGCCCTGGGCCGGCACCCAGACCGCGAAGTCCTTTTGACGCTCTCCCCTGGGGAGTGTACCCTGGCGGGCCTGTAGGAGGCTCCATGGCGCCCAACGGCCGACACGTCTTCACCTCGGAGTCCGTCACCGAGGGTCATCCGGACAAGATCGCGGACCAGATCTCGGATGCCATTCTCGATGCCGTCCTCAAGGACGACCCCAACGGTCGCGTCGCGTGCGAGACGCTGGTCACCACCGGGCTCGCCTTCATCGCTGGTGAGATCACCACCGACACCTACGTCGACTTCCCGCGCCTCGTCCGCGAGACGATCCGCGACATCGGCTACACCCGCGCCAAGTACGGCTTCGACTACGAGACCTGCGCGGTGATCTCCTCGATCGATCCGCAGTCGCCGGACATCGCCCTCGGGGTCGACGCCGGCGGCGCCGGCGACCAGGGTCTGATGTTCGGCTACGCGACAAACGAGACCCCGGAGCTGATGCCGATGCCGCTGATGCTCGCGCACAAGCTGGCGATGCGGCTCACCCAGGTGCGCCGCGAGGGCCAGGTCGACTGGCTGCGGCCGGACGGCAAGAGCCAGGTGTCGATCGAGTACGAGGGCAGCGTGCCGCGCCGGGTGGAGGCCCTCGTCGTGTCGTGCCAGCACGCCGACAGCGTGGCGATCGAGGAGCTGCGGCACGAAGTCCGGGAGCGGGTCATCCGCCCCGTGATCCCTGAGTCGATGATGGACGAGCACACCAAGGTCTTCATCAACCCGACCGGCCGCTTTGTCACCGGCGGGCCGCAGGGGGACTGCGGGCTGACCGGCCGCAAGATCATCGTCGACACCTACGGTGGCGTCGGCTCTCACGGCGGCGGCTCGTACTCCGGCAAGGACCCGTCCAAGGTCGACCGCTCGGCCTCGTACATGGCGCGCCACATCGCCAAGAATGTGGTCGCGGCGGGCCTCGCGGAACGGGCCGAGGTGCAGGTCGCGTACGCGATCGGCGTCGCCGAGCCGGTGTCGCTCATGGTCGACACTCTCGGCACGGGAAACGTGGAGGACGCGCTCTTGACGGCGGCGGTTCGCGACGTCTTTCCGCTGACGCCGCGCGGCATCATCTCGTACCTCAACCTGCTCCGTCCGATTTACAAGAAGACGGCGGCGTACGGCCACTTCGGCCGCAATGACCCCGACTTCACGTGGGAGCGGACCGACCGGGTCGACGACTTGCGCGCGGCCTGCAAGGTGTGACTGCAGCCGGGCTCGGGAGATCCGGCCGGTGGCTTCACTCACGACGCGGTTGATCGGCGAGCGCGGGTCGCTCCAGCGGCAGTACTCCCTCGCCACGGCGCTGTTCGCGGTGCTGGTGCTCGCGATCATCCTGCTGTTCGGGCACCTGATCGCGCAGTCCCTGTCCCGCCGCTACCTCGAGGATGTGCTGATCACCGGCCGCGAGGAGGCGGAGCGAATCGCGAAGGAGCTCGGCGGTGAGAACCCCGCGGAGTTCTTCGAGGTGGTGGAGCGGCGGCGCGAGATCCTGCGCAGGACGCTCGAGGGGCTTCCGCAGCGCGAGGTCTTCGAGACCGTCGAGGTGCGCGACAAGAACGGCGAGCTGCGCTACGTGTCCCGCTTCCAGGCCACCGCCGACCTGCCGGACGAGCCGGCCACCCAGCTCGAGCTCGGCGCCGACATCTCGGACCAGCACGTCACCGAGACCGAGAACAGCTACCAGCTCGCGGTGCCGCTCGGCGAGGTGGGCGAGGTGGTGGTCAGCGTGAGCAAGGCGCGGGTCGCCGAGCGGATCAGCCGCCTGCGCTTCGAGCTGCTGTCGCGCACCATCGCCGTGGCGGCGCTGACGCTGACCACGCTGGTCATCGCCTTCGTGCTGGTGTGGTTCCTGATCCAGCGCACCAGGCGCCTCGAGGAGAAGGCGCGCGAGGCCGAGGACATGGCGGCGCTGGGCACGCTGGCGGCCAACCTCGCGCACGAGATCCGCAACCCCCTTAACTCGATCAACCTCAACCTCGAGCTCCTCGAGGAGGACGTGTCCGGCCAGGACCCGGAGGTCACCGGCTCGGTCGCCAGCACCCGCCGCGAGGTCGACCGGCTGGCGCGCCTGGTGAGCGACTTCCTGTCCTACGCGCGGCCGTCCGAGGCCGTGCTGGTGGAGGTCCGGGTGCGGTCGCTGCTCGAGGACGTGCTCGGCTTCCTGCGCGCCGAGGCTGCGAGCCTGGGCGTCCACCTGCGGATCGCGCCGGACGCCGACGACGCAGTGCTCGTCACGGACGAGGGCCAGCTGCGGCAGGTCCTGCTCAACCTCGTGCTCAACGCGGTGCAGGCAGTGGCCGAGCTCGAGCCAGACCGCCGGGTGGTGGAGCTGGCGGCGTCGGAGGGGGAGGGCGTGGTGACGCTTGTCGTCCGCGATCGCGGGCCGGGAATCCCCGCGGAGGAGCTGCGGCGTGTGCGCGCCGCCTTCTACACCAAGCGCCGGGGCGGCACCGGCCTCGGGCTCGCGATCGCCGACCGTTTCGTGCGTTCCCTGGGGGGCCACATTGACCTCGTCAACCTCGAGGGGCGCGGGTTCGAGGCGCGAATCGCCTTGCCCGCAGATCCCCGGGGTGGCAAGATGAGCGGGTGACGGCCGGCGCTGCCGTCGTGCAAGGAGGCCGAATGACGATATCTGACCGAGGCGCGCTGGCGACGCTCGCCGTGCTCGCAGCGCTGCTCGTGGTGACTCCGGCCATGGCTTCGTTCCAGGCGGCCGACCTGATCTACATCCCGGCGGTCGCGAAGACCACCGGCTCCGGCACCAGTAACTGGAAGACCGACATCTACATCACCAACGTCGACGAGGTGGCGATCGACGTGGCGATGGTCTACCTGCCGTCCGGCCTGGTCAGCAACTCCTCGTACTTCATCGATCGCACCTACTGGCTCGGCGGCCGGGAGGACGACGGCTTCGGCTTCCTCAACGAGGCGCTCGCGGACATCCCGCCGAACGGCACCGTCGTTCTACGCAACGTCGTCGGCGAGTACTGGGTCGACCAGACCGGCCTCAACGGCATGGGCGCCATGGTGGTCTTCGCCTACGAGGCGAACACGCTCGAGGACGACGGCACCAGGGTGTACCGCAACGCGATCGCCAACGCGCGGATCTACAACGACACCGAGATGTGGGAGCGCGACCCCGACGGCCACGGCTTCGTCGAGGTGCCGGTCACCTACGGTCAGCAGATGCCGGGGGTGGCCTGGTACAACCTGGCCGATCCGGCCGCCATCGGCGATGACTTCGACTTCACCTACATGATCCTGACCGGCGGCGAGGAGACCGCCCGCTACCGTTACAACCTCGGCCTGCTCAACGCCTCCGACCCGCAGACCCAGATCACGGTGTCGCTGCAAGCCTTCCAGCCCAACGGCGAGCCCTACCTCGATGACGCCGGTGAGCCCCTGATCGTCCTTCAGACCGTGCCGATCCTGGCCCACCTGCAGTGGTACCGCGTCTTCAGCACGCTGTGGGACCTCGAGGAGGTGGAGGCGGCGATGATCAAGGTCTCGTTCGTCGCCTGGTCGTCCACCGCGCCGGACCCGATCCCGGCCCTCATCACCTACGGCTCGCTGATCGACGAAGTCAGCGACGATCCGACCACGGTCATGGGAGCGTTCGCCGATCCCTACGACATCGACTGCATGTGGAACGGTGGTGGAACGCCGGTGACCCCGAAGCCCGGCCGGATCAGCCGGCGCCCGGTCGAGATTGCGCCGAGATGAGCGGGGATTCCGCGAAGAAATTGACACGCACTGCGCCTGTGGTAGCATCAGCCGAACGTCACCGTCGGGGGTCCGACGGGGTAAAGGAGACTCGCCATGGCCGATCCCGCTGACAAGCTTCCGGACAACGTCCCCGGGAAGTACTACGTCGACTCGAGCTGCATAGACTGCGATGTGTGCCGCACCACCGCCCCCAACAACTTCAAGGCCAACGAGGACGAGGGGTACTCGTTCGTCAGCAAGCAGCCTGACAACGACGAGGAGACCGCCCAGGTCGAGGAGTCGATCGAGTCCTGCCCGGTGGAGGCGATCGGCGCTGACGGCGTGTAGCCGTTCACCGACAGCGTGTTCCAACGGCCGGCGGTCCCCGCCGGCCGTTGTTTTGCTATCATCCGCGCGCGAAAGGGAGAGGCTCATGCGTGTGCTCTCGGGTGTCCAGCCCTCCGGGGCGCTCCACATCGGCAACTACTTCGGCGCGATCCGCCAGTTCGTCGAGCTCCAGCACGAGCACGACTGCTACTACTTTCTGGCCGACCTGCACGCGCTGACCAGCGTCCACGACGCCGCCCGCCTGCGCGGGCTGGTGACCGACCTCGCAACCGCCTTCCTCGCCCTCGGCCTCGATCCGGCCAAGGCGGCGCTGTACCGCCAGTCCGACCTGCCCGAGATCCCGGAGCTCACCTGGTACCTGTCGACCGTGACCTCGATGGGCCTGCTCCAGCGCTGCCACTCCTTCAAGGACAAGGTCGCGCAGGGCGGGATCCCGAGCCACGGGCTGTTCGCCTACCCGGTGCTGATGGCGGCCGACGTCCTGATCGTGCGCGCCAACGTGGTCCCGGTCGGGCGGGACCAGAAGCAGCACCTCGAGGTGACGCGCGACATCGTGGCGTCGTTCCACGCGACCTACGGCCGCGAGGTGTTCACGATGCCGGAGCCGATGATCCGCGACGAGGTGGCGGTGGTGCCGGGCCTTGACGGCCAGAAGATGAGCAAGTCCTACGGCAACACGATCGACCTGTTCGGCCCGGAGAAGGGGATCCGCCAGCGGATCATGTCGATCACCACCGACTCGACGCGGGTCGAGGCGCCCAAGCCGAAGGAGGGCAGTGCCCTCTATGGACTTCTCAAGCTGTTCGCTCCTGCCGAGGAGCGGGCCTGGGTCGAGGCGGCGTTTGACGATGGCGGCACCGGCTACGGCGAGATGAAGAAGCGGCTGTTTGCCTCCTACATGGCGACCTTCGGCGAGGCCCGGCGGCGCTACGATGAGCTGCGGCGCCACCCGGAGGAGGTCGAGGCCGTGCTCAGGTCGGGCGCGGAACGGGCGCGGGCGATCGCCGTTCCACTGATGGACGAGGTGCGCGCCATCGTCGGCATTCGGTAGCTTTGTAGCGCAGCCATCGTTGTAGCGCAGCCTTCCAGGCTGCATCCGCACGAAGGATGCACGATGCAGGCTGGAAGCCTGCGCTACAAGCGAATCGCCGCGAGCATTGCGTCCTTGGGCGGGAGCTGGCCGGTGAACGCCGCGAACTGGGCAAATCCCTGGCAGGCGAGCACCGACCGGCCGTCGACGTAGCGCGCGCCGGCAATCTCGGCGAGAGCAGGCGGGCGGCTGCCGTAGACCATGTCGACGATCGCTGCCGCGCTCTCGACCTCGGCTTTGGTGAAGGGCAGCGGGTCGTCCGGGGACAAGCCGAGCGGCGTCGCGTTGACCAAAATCGCGCCAGCCGGCGGCAGCTCGTCAGGTGCGAGCCAGCGGACGCCGATCGTCCCTGCGACCTGACGGGTGTGCGAGTCGTCGCGGCCGCGCAGGCGCACGTTGGCGCCGGCGAGGTCGAGCCCGACCGCGACCGCCCGGCCGGCGCCGCCGGTGCCCTGGACCACCGCGGTCCGCCCGGCGATCTCGACTCCGGCCGCAGTGAGGGCGCCGACTACGCCGTCCGGATCGGTGGTGTCGGCGAGCACCGCGGCCGGCCGCAGCACCAGGGTGTTGGCGCTGCCGCTGCGCCGGACCCGCGGCGCCGCTACGGTGGCGGCCGCGGCCGCCCGATCCTTGTACGGCGTGCTGACCGCCCAGCCGCCGACCGGCAGGCCCACGCGATCGAATAGGGTCTCGCCCGCGGGCCGGAACAGCAGCTCGAGCTCGGCCGGATCCGGCACGCCGACCGGGACCATCAGGTAGGGCAGGCCGAGGGCGGCGAAGCCGGCGCCGTGCATGACCGGGCTCAGGCTCGCCGTCGCGTCGGCACGGACCACGCCGAACAACCGCTGGGGCGGGCCGCTGAGGTGGCCGGCGATTGCCCGCAGGCGGCTGGCGGTTGGCTGGCCGGGGGCCGCCGCCGCGCCGGTGGACCACGCCGCGAAGGCGACGGGTGCGCCGAGCAGGGGAGCGAGCAGCCGGGTCGGTACCCCGACCGGCCCCATCGCGAAGGCGATCAGCCGGTGGCGCTCCGGCCGCGCGCGCTGGTACAGCCCGAGCACGGCCGCGAGGTCGGCGAGCCGTTCGGCTGTCGGCACCAGCTTCAGGAACGCTGCCGGCGTCGCGAGCATCACGTTCGCGATCCGCTCGAGGTTGCGTGGCGTGCCCGACGGGTCGTGCCACGACAGCACCGTCTGTTCGTGAGCGATGCCCAAGGTGCGGAGAGCCTCGAGGTCGCGGTCGAGCTCGAGGTCGATGAGCGCGGCGCCGGCGTCGCGCGCCGCGGCCAGAACCGGTAGCCGCTCAGCGCTCCCGTCCGGGCCGCGGCCGCCCTCGGCGGCCGAGCGCAGCGTGGCGAGGACCGGCAGCGGGCAGGCGGCGACCGCGGCCGGCACGTCGATCCCGGGAAAGAGGTCGAGCCGCAGCTCGACCAGCGCCGCGCCCTCGGGCGGCCGGCCAATGGCGGCGAGCGGATCCGACGCCGCGTCGGGTGTCAGCGTGACGATGATCTCCATGACTCGAGCGTAGCAGAGGCGTCATCAACAGCGTTGACCCGCACCCGCTTCCAATTCCGCGCCCACTCGTCTCCGTTCCCGTTCCCGTGACCGGCAAGATGCAGGCCCGGCGCCACCTGAGCCCGCTTGGGATTCGAAGAAACGCCAGAATGTCGGTCCTGGCTTTACATCCGAATGCACGAAGACGATGAAATTGGCAGGCTGCCAGTCTGCTCAGCGATCTCAGCATCTCCTGACCCTGAGCCGTCGCGTCGCGAGGCGCCCGAGACGGCGCCGGATTCAGCGGTTGCAGGCTGGCGACAACCGCAGGCGTATCATGAGACAGGTTCGCGGTGTGGCTTCTCGACAAGGGCACGCGCGGGAGATGGCGCTGTACTGCGTGCCACAACCGGGACGGGTCGTCTGCAGGGCTCTTCTGCGCACGCCACGACGGCAGTTTGGTAGTGGGTTGCTGGAGGTGAGCGATGAGAGTGTTCGTCACCGGGGCTACCGGTTTCGTGGGGAACCACCTCGTCCGGAGACTTGCCGGGGCGGGGCACGACCTGTGCTGCCTCGTTCGCGAGAGGAGTGCGAAAGCAGCGTTGGAAGAGCTGGGTGCCTCGCTCGTACGGGGTGACGTCACCAGGAAGGAGACTCTCGCAGCAGGAATGACCGGCTGCGACTGCGTCATTCACCTCGCCAACATCTACTCGATGTGGGAGCCAGACAGGAGCCTGTTCTCGAGGGTCAACATCGACGGCACGAGGAATGTGATGGAAGTTGCGTTGGATCTGGGCATACCCAAGGTCATCCACGTCAGCACGGTGTTGGTGTACGGCAAGCCGAATCAAAGCCCCTATTCGGAAGAGACGCCACCGGGCCCCGTGCTGTTCAGCGAGTATGCCAGGACCAAGGCTGAAGGCGATCGCATCGCGTGGCACCTCCACGAAACCCGAGGCCTGCCGTTGGTGGTGCTTTACCCTGCCGGAATCCTCGGCTCTGGAGATGAGAAGTTCACCGGTCAAGTGATCCGAGACCTGGTGTCTGGAAAGATGCCAGCGACCGTTCTCGACAGGTCGATGTTCACCTATGTACACGTCGCGGATGTGGCTGAGGGGATCGTGAATGCGATGGAAAAGGAAGGCAACATCGGCGAAAAGTACTTCCTCGGCAACAACCGACTTTCGATGCGCGAATTCTATGAGATTGTCTGTGAATGCTCAGGCGCGAAGGTGCCGCGTTTCAAGATGCCCAACTCGCTGGCTATGCCAACAGCCAGATTCCTGACTCGTGTCGCCGACATTGTCAAGAAACCTCCGCTGTGGGGAATGGCGACCGATGCGATTCGGATGGGGATCGAGGGAACGCACGTTGACGGGACGAAGGCGGAGCGCGAGCTGGGAATCACCTACACCCCACTGCGACAGGCGTTGGAGGAATGCGTTCGGAGTCTTGGTGTGCAAACTCCCCGCTGACGTCTCCCAGAAGCGATTCTGGGCGCGCGGCGGTTTGGCTCGTGCAGCCACACGGACACAAAGAGAGGCTCCCGGGTGGGAGCCGTTGGAGGAGGAATCACGATGAGGGGTGTGGTCCGGCGTTGTCGCCGATGCTCGTATCCCTCGATCACCAGATACGGACGAGGGTCGGGCGCGGTTTCAAGGCTTCCCGGTCGGGATCGGCAACGCGAACGCATTCTCGCCCGGTGCCAGGGCCGACACTTTGGCAGTTTGTCGAGCCCTTGCCCCACCGTTGTGGGGTA
>Ga0209254_10000811_pt1 | contig 27100 bp, 19 predicted proteins | sample FrelakmetDIP11DI_FD_187148 | JGI IMG/M metagenome (GOLD analysis project Ga0209254, IMG submission 187148) | Freshwater lake sediment microbial communities from the University of Notre Dame, USA, for methane emissions studies - DIP11 DI (SPAdes)... | ecosystem: Environmental > Aquatic >...
GGGGGCGCGGAATCCGGGTGTCGCCCGGGCTCGCGGAAGAATTAACGCTCCCCCGGACGACACCCGGATCCCACGCTTGAACGCACGCGCCTGAGCGAGTCATCCGCAAAGCCGGAAGACTCGCACGGCGCAAGCAACGCCCACCGGACCTACCGTCGCGCAAGGTGGCATCCGCGCGTGTGCAGCGCCCGGCGCAATTGCGGCCGCAACCCACTCAATGACGAGCCGCGAGGTGTCCGCAGCGACGGGTGATGCTGCGTGCGCCGTGCGAAGTCCTCGGCCACGAGGACGAAGCTCAGGCGCGTGCGTTCGGGACAGGGTGACGAGTACCCTCGCGAAATCCCATTTCGCAGGGGGTACTCGTCACCCTGGCCGGGAGCCGCCGCCCGATGCGGCCGCCTCGTGGTGCGAGCGGCAGCAACGCGCCGCGGCGTCAGCTCTTGGCGGCCGGACTCTCGCCCGCGAGGAACAGCCACGTCTCGACGACGGTGTCTGGATTGAGCGACATGCTCTCGATGCCCTCGTCGAGCAGCCAGCGCGCGAGGTCGGGGTGGTCGGACGGACCCTGGCCACAGATGCCGATGTACTTGCCGGCCTTGCGGCACGCCTGGATCGCCATGTGCAGCACGGCCTTCACGGCGTCGTCGCGCTCGTCGAACAGCCGGGCGATGATCGCCGAATCGCGGTCGAGGCCGAGCACCAGCTGCGTCATGTCGTTCGAGCCGATCGAGAAGCCGTCGAAGTGCTCGAGGTAGCGGTCGGCCAGCAGCGCGTTGGTCGGCAGCTCGCACATCATCATCACCTTCAAGCCGTCTTCGCCGCGCCGCAGGCCGTTGGCGGCCAGCAGCTCGACGACCTGCTGCGCTTCCTTCACCGTGCGCACGAACGGCACCATCACCCAGACGTTCTTCAGGCCCATCTCGCCGCGCACGCGCTTGAGCGCCCGGCACTCGAGCTCGAAGCAGGGGCGGAAGGTCTCGTCCACGTAGCGCGCCGCGCCGCGGAAACCGAGCATCGGGTTCTCTTCCGACGGCTCGTATTGCCGCCCGCCGATCAGGTTGGCGTACTCGTTCGACTTGAAGTCGGAGAGCCGCACGATCACCGGCTCGGGCGCGAACGCCGCACCGATGGTAGCGATGCCCTCGCACAGCTTCTCGACGTAGAACTCCACCGGGTCGTCGTAGCCCGCCATCTGGCGGCGAATGGTGTCCTGGAGGTCGGGGTCGAGCCGGTCGAACTCGAGCAGTGCGCGCGGGTGTACGCCGATCATCCGGTTGATGATGAACTCGAGGCGCGCCAGGCCCACGCCGTGGTTCGGGATCGCCGCGAAGTCGAACGCGCGGTCCGGGTTGCCGACGTTCATCATGATCTTGACCGGCAACTCGGGCAGCGCATCGAGCTCGATCTGCGTCTGCTCGAACTGCAGGGCGCCGTCGTAGACGAAGCCCGTATCACCCTCGGCGCACGAGACCGTAACGGGCTGCCCTTCGCGGATCACGCGCGTCGCATCGCCACAACCGACCACGGCCGGGATGCCGAGCTCGCGCGCGATGATCGCCGCGTGGCAGGTGCGGCCGCCGCGGTTGGTGACGATCGCCGAGGCGCGTTTCATCACCGGTTCCCAGTCCGGGTCGGTCATGTCGGCCACGAGCACGTCGCCGGACTCGACGCGAGCCATCTCCTGCACGTTGCGGATCACGCGGGCAGGGCCGGCACCGATGCGCTGGCCGATGCTGCGTCCCTTGACCAGCACCGGTCCCTTGCCTTTGAGGGTGTAGCGCTGCAGCGTGCGCCCGGCGCGGCTCTGCACGGTCTCGGGCCGGGCCTGCAGGATGTAGAGCTTGCCGGTCTCGCCGTCCTTGCCCCACTCGATGTCCATCGGGCAGCCGTAGTGCTCCTCGATGGTGAGTGCCTGGCGGGAGAGCTCCAGCACGTCGTGGTCGGTGAGGCAGAAGCGCAGGCGGTCGGCCTCGGGCACGTCGACCGTGACCACGCGCTGTCCGGCCGGTGCGGCCGCCCCGTAGGTCATCTTGATCGCCTTGCCGCCGAGCGTACGGCGCAGGATCGGCTGGTGGCCCGAGCGCAGCGTGGGCTTGTAGACGTAGAACTCGTCGGGGTTCACCGCGCCCTGCACGACGGTCTCGCCGAGGCCCCACGAGGCGGTGATGAACACTACGTCGCGGAACCCGGAGTCGGTGTCGAGCGTGAACATCACGCCGCTCGCGCCGAGGTCGCTGCGCACCATGTGCTGGACGCCCGCCGAGAGCGCGACCAGTGAGTGGTCGAAGCCCTGGTGCACGCGGTAAGCGATGGCCCGGTCGTTGAACAGCGAGGCGAACACCTCGTGTACTGCCTGCACCACGTGGTCGCCGCCGCGCACGTTGAGCAGGGTCTCCTGCTGTCCGGCGAACGAGGCTTCCGGCAGGTCCTCGGCCGTGGCGGACGAGCGCACCGCAACGGAGGCTGCAACGCCGCCCTCGCACATCGCATCGTAGCCGGCCACGATTTCCTGCTGCAGGCGCGCGGGGAAGGGTGTGGCGAGGATCCAGTTGCGGATGCGAGCCCCGGTCTCGGCGAGGCGCGCCACGTCGTCCACGTCGAGCGTGGCGAGTTCGGCGCGGATGCGCTCTGCGAGGCCGTCGTGGGCGAGGAATTCGCGGTAGGCGTCCGCGGTGGTGGCGAACCCTTTGGGGACCGTCACCCCGAGCGAGGCTAGGTTGGCGATCATCTCGCCCAGCGAGGAGTTCTTGCCCCCTACCACGGCGACGTCGTGTCGACCGAGCTCGGCAAACGGGATGGTGTAGCGCGTCAAGGCGGGCCTCTTGCTACGGCAGTGGGCGGGTGAAAGACTGCGCGGCACCGGAGTGCGGATGAGCAGCGCGCGAATGGCTCGAAGAACCGTTTTTTTCGTCTCGGACCAGACCGGCGTGACCGCCGAAACGATGGGACACAGCCTGCTCACGCAATTCGAAGACCTCGAATTCCGGCAGGTGACTCTGCCATTTATCTCCAGCGCTGACAAGGCAGAGGAAGCCGCAAGGAAGATCAATGCGACCGGTGTCGCGGACGGCCTGCGGCCGGTGGTGTTCAGTACGCTGGTGAAGAGCGAACTGCGCTCGATCGTCAAGCGCAGCGACGGCCTGTTCCTCGACTTCTTCGACGCCTTCCTGGGGCCCCTGGAGGGCGAGCTGCAGGTGAAGTCGTCGGAGCGCGAGGGCCGCGCGCACGGCATCGCCGACCAGCTCGTCTACAGCACCCGCATCGAAGCCACCAACTTCGCGCTGGCCGCCGATGACGGCAGCGTCACCACGGACTACCAGCGCGCCGACGTGGTGCTGGTCGGTGTGTCCCGCTCGGGCAAGACGCCGACCTGCATCTACATGGCCATGCAGTACGGCGTGTTCGCCGCCAATTACCCGCTGACCGAAGAGGACTTCGAGGGCAAGCAGCTGCCGGCGATGATCCGCCCGCAAGCCGCCAGGCTGTTCGGCCTGACCATTGCGCCGCAGCGCCTGCAGCAGATCCGCAACGAGCGCCGGCCGGGCAGCCGCTACTCGTCGCTGGCGCAATGCGAGTACGAGGTACGCTGCGCGGAAGCGCTTTTCCAGCGCTACGGCGTGCCATTCCTCGACACCACCGAATGCTCGATCGAGGAAATCGCGAGCCGTATCATCGAGCGCAAGGGCATCGAGCGACGCCTGCGGCCGTGACCCGAGCGCGGCGTGCTGTGCGTCACGGTTGCGCCTGACCCCTGTGCTATATTCCGGCCGATGTCAGTCGACAGCCTGTGCCTCACTTCCTGGCGTGCACGGCCGGTGAGCTTCGTCAGCCTGATGACGCTGTACGAAAGCAATTTCATCCGGCTGCGCGCGCTCGTCGGCGACGCGCGCCGACTGGCCGGGCGCAGCGTGTCGAGCGCCGCCGGTGACCTCGACCTGCACGTCGAGGCGCTCGAGCACAGTCCCTACACGACGATCCTGCGACTCACCTACTTCTTCGAGTCGGCAGGCGAGGCCGCAGTCGCCGACCCGGACCTCGAGGTGCGCGTGTACCACGACGCACGTCTCGCCGAAGCGAGCCGCTGCGCCCGCTGGGTGCGGCATCCCGGCCTCGCGGAACTGAGGGCCGGCCTGCCCAACGCGCTCGGCGAACGCTGGTTGCGCAACATGCTGCTCAACAAGTGGCTCGACTACTGCACCGAGCGGGGACATCGGCTGGCGGCCGCCACGAGCGCGCCATCGGTCACGCATGGCCGTTCCTGACAGCCTGCGCCGCCTGGCCCGTCGGCTTTCGGGGCAGGGCATGTCCGCTGAGGACGAGCGGCTGGTCGCGCTGTTCCGCAATCGCACCGAGCTGAAGAAAGAACTGAGCGCGCTCGACGACGAGCGTCACCGCCTGCTCGACCGACTCAAGCTGCAGGAAGGCGCGACCATGCGCGTCGAGGAGCAGCTGGCTGCCCTCGAGCAGTACCTCGGGCGACCGGACGAAGGCTACAAGTGCCTGGCCTATTTCCAGCTGCGCGCCGTATGGCGCACGGCGTCGCGCCGGCTCGAGCACTTTTCGGGCGAGCTGGCCCGCCAGCAGAAAGACCGCGAGCGCAAGCAGCAGCTGGCGGTCTTCGAAAGGGCGCGCCGCGAACGGCTCGACGACATGGAGCGCGAACTGAGCGAGGCGCGCGTGCTCGCCGACCAGTTGCAGGCCGAACAGAAGCTCAGCGAGCAGCGCCTCGCCAACTTGCACGGCTTCTGGAACCACTTTCGGCGGCGCCGCCTGCGTGAGTCGGTCGAGACGCGCGGGTTCCGGATCGACGCTGCGCTTACCCAGGTCACTGATCTCGGCGACCGGCAGCACGCGATCGCCACTGAGACGCCGCCGGCGTTCGAGGGCCTGAGCGTCGAGGGCAAGCGCGCGGTCAATCTCGCAGTGATCGCCTACGCCGAGGCGATGCACGAGCGGCTTTCGGCAGCCGGCCTCGCCGACATGGTGCGGCAGAGCACGCTGCGGCGGGTGTACGAGACCAGCTACGGCGGCCGTGAGGAATGCCAGACGATCATGCAGCGCGCCGGCCATGCGCTCGGCGACCTCGACCGGCTCGAGGACGACCTGGCGGACATCAAGAACCGCGCCGACCGGCTGCGCGCGATCGCTGCCTACCGCACCGACGCCGACACCGTGCCGCTGCAGGACACGCTGCAATCCTCGGCGCTGGTGATGCTCGAGGAATACTGGGACGTCTACAAGGCGCTGCTGCGCTGAACTGTCGCGACGCTGGACGGCATCGCGGGCGCAGACGGCTCGCGATTGGCGAACACCCGCAGCCGCCACTCATTCAGATCATCGAACCAGACGTAGAACATCGGCACGACCAGCAGCGACACCGCCGCCGAGAAGCCGAGCCCGCCCATGATGGCGCGTGCCATCGGGTAGTACGCCGGTCCCTCGCCGCCGCCGCCCACCTGGGCGTCGCCGATGGCGAGCGGCAGCATGCCAAGCAGCGTGGTGAGCGTGGTCATCAGGATCGGCCGCAGGCGGTCGCGGCCGGCCTGCAGGATCGCCTCGCGCCGCGGCAGCCCGGCCTCGCGCAGGTCGATCACGTGGGCGATCAGCACGATGCCGATGTTCACCACCACGCCGATCAGGATCATGAAGCCGATCATGGCCATCATGGTGATGGTGGTGCCGGTGAGCGTCAGGAACCACACCGAGCCCACGATCGCGAACAGGATCGAGGTGATGATCGACAGCGGGTACAACGCCGACTCGAACAGCGACGCCATCACCAGGAAGATCAGCACCACGGCCAGGATCATGTTCTGCGCCATGGTCTTGACGGCCTTGTCGTTCTCCTCGAAGCCGCGGCCGAACTTCCACGTGTAGCCCGCAGGCAATGGATAGTCGTCCATGATGGGCTGCACGCGCAGGCGTGCCTCCTCCATCGTGGTGCCCTTGGCGAGGTTGGCGTTGATCGTGACGGTGGTCAGGCGGTTGACGCGCTCGATCTGCCGGTCGCTCGGCCGCACCACGAAATCGGCGACTGCGCCGAGCTCGGTGCGTGACCCGTCGGCGAGCATGATCGGCACTTTGCCCAAATCGTCGACCGACTGGCGGTCATTCTCCCGAAACGCGAGGCGCATGGTGATCTCCCGCTCGCTGGTGCGCAGCTCCGGCAGGCGGTCGCCGCGCATCGCGCCGGCCACGGTCAGGGCGATCTGCTGCGTGGTCAGGCCGAGCTGCGAGGCTCGGTCGCGGTTCACGATGACCTGCACTTCCTGCTCGCCGGTGCCGGCCTCGGAACGCACGGCTTCGAGTCCCGGCACGCTCGACAGGCGCTTCGCGACGTCGTGCGACAGCCCCGCGAGCCGCTCGGTGGACTCGCCCGTCAGCTGCAGTGTGAAGGCAGTCGCACCCGCCGCGCCCATGTCGAACTGGAAGCTCGGCTTGCCGATGATGATCTCCGGCATGCCTTCGACCACGCGCCGCATCACTTCCTCGGGCGCCACCGTCGCCTGGTCCTTGGGCTTGAGGTAGAGCCGCGTCGACGCTCCATCCGACACCCAGAACGAGTAATAAGTGTCGATGTCGAAGCGCTCTTTATTCGCCTCGAGGTAGGTTTCGACGCGCTTGACCGCTTCCTGCACCCGGTCCATCGGGTAGGAGCCGTTGATGTGGTAAGCGAGCATCAGCGTGCGACTCGCTTCCTGCGGGAACGGATCCACCTTGGCGAGCTTGAGCGCGAACAGCGGCACGGGCGAGGCGAGCAGCAGCACCGTGATCGCTGCCATCGTCTTCGGGTGCCCGAGCGACCAGTCGAGCGTCGCGGTGTAGCGTCGCTGCAGGCGCCCGAACAGCGAGGTGCTCGACACCTCCGGCGGCGGCGGCATGCGCGCGGTCAGCATCGGGATCAGCGTCTGCGCCACCACCAGCGAGGCGAGCATCGCCACGACGATCGGCACGGCGACATGCACCAGGAAGATCGACATCTGGTTCTTCTCGCCGAACAGCAGCGGCAGGAACACGATGATGGTCGAGAACGTGCCGGCCAGGGTCGCCACGCCCACTTCCTTGACGCCGGCAACGGTGGCCTCCATCGGCCGGTCCGGCATCAGCTGCCGGTGGCGGAACACGCTTTCGGTGATCACCACGGCGTTGTCCACCAGCATGCCGATGGCGAGCAGCATGCCCATCATGGTGAGGATGTTGAGCGTGAAGCCCAGGAAGTACATGGCGCCCAGCGTCACCAGCAGCGACGCCGGCACGGCCAGCGACACGATCAGCGTGGTCGGCAGGTGGCGCAGGAAAAGCAGCAGCATGAAGAAGCTGAGCACGGCGCCGACCAACCCGGCGTTGCGTAGCTCGCGCAGCGACTGGCGGATGCTGTCCGCCTGGTTGCCGACCACCAGGATCTCGACGCCCTGCAGCTGCGGCGCCTGGCGGGCCAGCTCGATGGCCTCCATCACGCGGTCCGCCACGTCGACGACGTTGGCCTGCGTGGACTTGAACACGTCGATGCCGACCGCGGGCCGGCCGTCCATGCGCCGGCCAACGCCGAGGTCAGGCGCCACCAACTCGATCTGCGCCACGTCGGCGAGCCGCACGCCGTTGCGCACCAGCAGGTTGCGCACGTCAGCCACCGAGCGGAACTCGCCGACCGGTCGCACCGTGAAACGCTGGTCGTTCTCGGTGATCTGGCCCGCGCTCACGGAGAAATTGCTGCGCTCGAGCAGGCGGCGCAGCTCCTGCACGTCGACGCCGTAAGCCGCGAGCCGGTCCGGCTCGATCAGCACGCGTAGCTCGCGCGGCTCGACGCCCTGCAGCTCGACGCGTGCGACGCCATCCAGCCGCTCGATCGGCCGCTTCAGGAACTTTTCCAGCGTTTCGTATTGGTCGGTGAGGTCCTGCTCGGAGGCGATGCGGATCACCGTGACCGGCTGGTCCGACGCGCTGAACGAGAACATCAGGATGCGATCCGCCGCTGCGGGCAGCTGCGGCCGGATCGAGTCGATCTTGGTGCGTACCTCGAAGGCCGCGGTCTCGGGATCGCGGTCCCAGCTGAACTGCACCGAGAACTCCGCCTGGTCGGAGCCCGCGGTGGCGCGGATCTCCTCGATGCCGGACAGCGTGGCGAGCGCCTCCTCGACCGGGCGCACCACCAGCTGCTCCATTTCCTCGGGCGTCGAGCCGGGGTAGGGGATGATCACCCGCATGCCCGGGAAACTGATGTCGGGCATGGCCTCGAGCCGCAGCAGCCGGGCGGCGATCAGGCCGACCGCCAGCACGGCCAGCGCAATCATGATGGTCGTCACTGGGCGCTGCAGGGCGAGCTGCGTGTGGCGCATCGGGTCTTCCTCAGCCGGGGGTCGGCGCTGCGGCCGGCGCGGCCACCGCGCCATGTTGCGGATAAGTCTTGCGGTCGAGCACTGCGTACACCACCGGGATGACCAGCAGCGTGAGGAACGTGGTGAGCAGCACGCCGCCGATCACCGTGATCGCCATTGGTGCACGCACCTCGGCGCCCTCGCCGAGGCCGAGCGCCATCGGCAGCAGGCCGAGGATGGTGGTGAGCTTGGTGATCAGGATCGGCCGCAGGCGCAGCGTGCCCGCCTCGACGATCGCCTCGTGCCGGTCGAGGCCGCGCTCGCGCGACTGGTTCACCGCGTCGATCAGCACGATCGACTGGTTGACCACGATGCCCGCCAGCATGATCAGGCCGATGTAGGCCACCACGTTCACCGTGGTGCCGGTGAGCCACAGCGCCCAGAGCGCGCCCGTGATCGCGAGCGGGATGGTGAGCAGGATCACGAACGGGTGCACCAGCGACTCGAACTGCGAAGCCATCACCAGGTAGACGAGGAAGATCGCGAGCAGCAGCACGAACTGCATGGAGCGGAACGAGTCCTGCATTTCCTCGCTCTGCCCGGACAGGAACGATGTCGTGCCGACCGGCACCGGCACCTCGGCGACGATCTCGCGCAGCGCAGTCACCGCCGAGCCCAGGTCGCCCTGGGCGAGGTTGGCGGAGATCACCGCGACTCGCTCCTGGCCGACGCGGCGCACCTCGGCCGGCCCCACCGCGAGCTGCACGTCGGCGACTGCGCTCAACGGCACGGGTGAGTCCGTGCCCGGGTTGACGATCAGGTTGCGGATCTCCTCGAGCGACGCGGCGCGGGTGTCCACGCTGCGCACCAGCACGTCGATCTGCTTGTCGCGCAGCTTGTAGCGGGTGGCGACCTCGCCGCGCACGCTGTTCACGACACGGTCGGCGATGTCGCGCACCACCAGCCCGAGCTGCGAGGCGCGTTCCTGGTCGAACACGATCTGGATCTCGGGGTTGCCGGCCTCGACCGTGGTTTTCACGTCGGCGAAGCGATCGTCGGCGGCCATGCGGGCGCGGATGGCCTCGGCGGCGACCTGCAGCCGCTCGAGGTCGTAGCCGGACACGATCACCTCGAGTGGCGTCGACAGGCTGAACAGCGCGGGTCGGCTGAACCGGTACTGCACGCCGGGCAAGGCCTCGAGGCTGGTGCGCAGCGTGGCCATCGCCGCCTCCTCGTCATCCCGACCGGCGCCCTCGCCGAGGGTGACGCTCAGGCGTCCGGTATTCTCGCCGGCATCGACCGGGTTGGCGTCGAGGCGATTGCCGGTGCCCGCGACCGAGTAGGCGAGGGCGATGTCGCCGATCGCCGTGCTTGCCCGCTGCACGGCCAGCACCGAGCGGTCGGTCTGCTCGAGCGGCGTGCCGGGCGCCAGGCGCAGGTCGACGTTGAATTCGCCCTGCGACATCTGCGGGATCAGCTCGGTGCCGAGCCGCGGCGCGATCACCGCCAGGGTGAACACGAACAGCCCGATCGCACTGCCGATGGTGATCCCCGGGTGCGACAGCGCCCAGCGGATCGCACCCGGATAGCGCGACTCCGCCCAGCCGTTCAGTGCCTGGGTCACGCGCACCAGTGGGCTCAGCAGCAGGCGCATCGCCGCAGCGACCCAGCCGCCGACCCGGCGCAGTGCCCCGACGACCGCGGCCAGTGCGCGGTCGATGCGCCGCGGTGCACGGCTTGCCGCCGCAGCCGTGCCGGCGTCGGTGTGGCCGCGCCGCGCGACTCGTCCGGCGGCCAGCATCGGTACCAGCGTCAGCGCGACGACGAGCGAGATCACCAGCGCGAACGTCACCGTGAGCGACTGGTCCTTGAACAACTGGCCCGAGATGCCGGTGATGAACACCATCGGGAAGAACACGGCCACCGAGGTCAGCGTCGAGGCGGTCACCGCGGTCGAAACCTCGCCGGTGCCGAGCCGCGCCGCCTCGACCCGCTCGACGCCATGCTCCTGCTTGCGCACGATGCTCTCGAGCACCACGACCGCGTTGTCCACCAGCATGCCGACCGCGAGCGCGATGCCGCCGAGCGACATGATGTTGAGCGTGACGTTGAACGCGTACATCAGCACGAAGGTGCCGAGCACCGATACCGGGATGGCGATGCCGGTAATCAGCGTGGCACGTGCGTCGCGCAGGAAGGCGTACAGCACCAGGATGGCGAGCAGGCCGCCGATCAGTGCCGCCGACTTGACCTCGCCGATCGCCGCCGCGATGAACTTCGACTGGTCGTACACCGGCCGGATCTCGGTGCCCTCGGGCAGCGACTTGCTGAGGGCCTCGATGCGGCTCATCACGCCGGCGGCCAGCGCCACGGTGTTGGCGTCGCCTTCCTTGTAGACCGCGAGCTCGATGGCCTCGCGGCCGTCGACGCGGGTGATCGCCTCGCGGTCCTTGTAGCCGCTCGTCACCGTGGCGACGTCGCGCAGGTACACGGGCCGCCCGTCGCGCGTCGCGATGATGGCGTTCGCCATCTGCTCGATCGACTGGAACTCGTTCAGCGTGCGCACCAGGAAGCGCTGCGTACCCTGCTCGAGCCGGCCGCCCGACAGGTTGACGTTTTCGGCCCGGATGCGCCGCGTCACCGCGTCGATCGACAGGCCGAGCTGCGCCAGCTTCTGCTGGTCGACGAACACCTGCACCTCGTCCTCGTAGCCGCCGCTCACCTTGACGGCGGCCGAGCCCTCGACGGCTTCGAGGTCGGGCTTGAGGCGGTCGTCGGCGAAGCGGCGCAGCGACTTGAGGCGGTCGATGGTTTCCTGCTGCGTCGCGTCCTGCTTGTCGAGGAACGCGAGGCGCATCACCGGTTCGCTCGACGGGTCGAAGCGCAGCAGCAGCGGGCGCTTGGCTTCGAGCGGCAGCTGCAACAGGTCGAGCTTCTCGCGCACGTCAATGCCGGCGAGGTCCATGTCGGTGCCCCACACGAACTCGAGCGTCACGTCGGACTGGCCGGCGCGCGACACCGAGCGCACCTGGCGCACGTTGCGGATGATGCTCACCGCTTCCTCGACCGGCCGCGTCACCAGCGTCTCGAGCTCGAGCGGAGCCGCGCCGGGCAGCTCGGTACGGATGGTGAGCGTGGGGTAGGAGAGGTCGGGCAGCAGGTTCAGGTTGAGGCGCGACAGCGACACGAACCCGAACAGCGCGATCGCCACGGTGCACATGATCACGGTCACGCGCCGCCGGATCGCAAAGTCGATCAGCTGCATGGTCTTCCCCGGAGGCTGGCGGCGGGTCGCGCGCCGGTGACGGCTACTTGGACTTGGCCTGGGCGGGCGGCGGGCTGCCGGCGGGGGCGGCGGCGTCCACCACCTTGACCGACGTGCCGGTCTTGAGGCCGGCCTGGCCGACGACCACCACGCGCTCGTCGCCCTGCAGGCCTTTGACCACTTCCACCCAGCCGTTGCTGGCGAGGCCGGTGTCGATCGGACGCTGCTCGGCCTTGTCGCCGTTCACCACGAACACGGACAGCGAGCCGTCGGCGTCGACGATCGCGCTGCGCGGCAGCTGCAGCGCATCCTCGCGCCGCTCGTAGACGATGTTGACGCGGGCGAACATGCCGGGCTTGAGGCGGCGGGTCGGGTCCTTGACCTCGACGCGCGCGCGGAAGGTGCCGGTCTTCGGGTCCACGGTGGGACTGATGCGCGAGATGATGCCGGTGAAGCGTTCGCTGCCGAGCGCGTCCACCAGCACGTCCGCGGTCTGCTGCGGCGCCAGCTTGCGGAATTCCTTCTCCGGGATGTGCACGTAGGCCACCAGCGGGTCCATGTTCGTCACGTGGAAGGTGGGGGCATTCGGCGCAATGGTATTGCCAACCTTGATGTGGCGCGCCGACACCACGCCGTCGATCGGTGCGCGGATCTCGGTGTAGCTGAGTTCGAGGCGGGCGCGGTCGTAGGACGCACGCAGTGCATCGAGGTCGAACTTGGCGTTCTCCGCGGTGCCCTTGGCGACCAGTCCTTTTTCACTCAGTTCCAGCTGCCGCTTGTAGTCGCGCTCGAGCTTGCGCAGGTTGGCCTCGGTCTGCGCCACCTCGAGCCGCAGGCGGTCGCCGTCGAGGCGCGCCAGCACCTGGCCGGCACGCACGCTGTCGCCTTCCTCGACATACAACTGGCGGACCTCGCCGCCCACCTTGGCGACCACCTCGGCTTCCTCGTGCGCCTCGACGGGCGCAGTGCCGGAGTACACCGCCACGATCGGCGCGCGGCGCAGCGCCTGCACCTCGACCGGCACGGCAGTGTCGGCGGTAGCGGCGTCCTTGCTCTTGTCCTTGGCCTTGCCGTTGCTGCAGCCGACGGCGAGGGCCGCCGTGCAGGCCAGCAGCACGGGCACACGGACGCTAAAACGAGTAATCGTCACGATCGGATCCCCAGCAGCAGTCATCGAATAGCGGAAAGGTAATGCATACATAGTGTTGTAGTCAAGTACAACACCAGTTGTGCGCTGGCTTCGGGCGCCTCGCGTGCGGTCTAGCTGCCCGCCTTGGCCCGCGCCAGGTGGCGGGGCTCGACCACCACCAGGTCGGCGGTGATCTGCGCAGCCTCGCCCAGGATCACGTCCGGCCGGTCCTCGATCTTCTCGGCGTCGTCGAGTACCTCTTCGCCGACGGCGGCGCGACGGTCGTTCTCGCGCATCAATTCGCCGTGGGTCAGCGCCTTGCGCTCGACACGCCGCTTCTCGAGGTTGAGCGAGATCGACTTCTGCTCGCGCATCTTTTCGATCGTCGCGACCTCGGCGACCAGGTGCTGGAAGTCCGGGTCCCCGGCGATGCGCTGCTCGTGCAGGCGCTGCAGGTCGACGATCACCTGGCCCTGGGTACCCTCGGGGCGGTACTGCGCCGGGCGGATGCGGTTCCACGGCAGCGCGGCATCCCGCGAGCTCTCGCCGACTTCCTCGGTATCGATGGCAGAGGGCAGACGTACGTCGGGCTCGACGCCGCGGTTCTGGGTGGTGTCGCCCGTGACCCGGTAGTACATGCCGATGGTCACGGTGAGCTGGCCGTAGCCCGGGTCCTGCCCGAGCGCGTAGCGGTCGAGCGGGTAGAGGTTCTGCACCGTGCCCTTGCCGTAGGTCTCCTGGCCGATCACGATGCCGCGCCCGTAGTCCTGCATCGCCGCCGCAAAGATTTCCGAGGCGGAGGCGCTGAAGCGGTCCACCAGGATGGTGAGCGGGCCGCGGTAGACGGCGTCGTCGGCGTCCGACTGCAGCACCTCGACGCGGCCGCCGGTCTCGCGCACCTGCACGACCGCGCCGCGGTCCACGAACAGGTTCACGAGGCTGATCGCCTCGTTGAGGTGGCCGCCGCCGTTCTCGCGCAGGTCGAGCACCAGGCCGTCGATGCCGCCCTCCGCCTCGAACTCCTGCAGCAGCTTCTGCACGTCGCGGGTGGTGCTGCGGTAGTCGTCGTTGCCGGCCGTGCGCGCGTCGAAGTCCTGGTAGAAGGACGGCACCGTGATCACGCCGACGCGCAGCTTGCGGCCGTCGCGGTCGATGCTGCGCAGTTCCTTCTTGGCGGCCTGCGACTCGAGGGTGATCTTGGCGCGCGGCAACACGAGTACGCGCTCGGCCGCGTCGGCCGTGGCCTTGCCGGGCTGGATCTGCAGGCGCACGAAGGAGTCCTGCGGGCCGCGAATCAGCGCCACCACGTCGTCGAGCCGCCAGCCGACCACGTCCACCATCTCGCCCGACTTGCCCTGTCCCACTGCGATGATGCGGTCGGTGGCCTTGAGCTCGCCGTTGCGCTGCGCCGAGCCGCCCGGAATGATGTCCATGATCGTCACGTAATCGTCGATGATCTGCAGCGATGCGCCGATGCCCTCGTAGGACAGGCTCATCTGGATGCGGTACTCCTCGGAATTGCGCGGCGAGAAGTAGCCCGAGTGCGGGTCGAAGACGCGCGCGAAGGAGTTCATGAACAGCTCGAACACGTCGTCCGAGGTGATCTGCTCGCCGCGCTTCGCGGCGCGCTCGTAGCGCTTCTGCAGCACGTCCCGCGCCTCGGGCCAGGTCTTGCCGGCAAGGATCAGCGAGATGGCGTCGTTCTTGACGCGCTTGCGCCACAGCTCGTCGAGCTCTGCGCTGTCCTTGGCCCAGGGCGCCTTGCGACGGTCGAACTCGAAGCTCTCGTCGAGCGTGAAGTCGGGCTCCTGCTTGAGCGCCTCGAGCGCGAACTTCATGCGCTCGCGGCTGCGCTGCTGGAAGCGGTTGAAGATCGTGAACGCCGGGTCGAGCTTGCCGTCGGTGACCGCGTCGTCGAACTGGTAGCGGTAGCGCTCGAAGTCGGCGATGTCGGAGGCGAGGAAGTAGCTGCGCGCGCCATCGAGCGACTCGAGGTAGCTGTCGAGCACCAGCGAGGACACCGGGTCGTTGACCGGCGCCTGGCGGTAGTGCGAGCGCTCGAACATGCTGCTGACGAGGCGTGCTACCCGCGATTGCCGCTCGGTGGGCGCAAATTCCGCGGCGGCCGCGGCCGACGGCACGCGGGCCGTGCCGAGCAGCAGCGTCGCCAGGGCGACGACGATGGCGGCGAGCGCCAGGGGTCCGACGCGGCGCATGGCCGAGCGTTGCGAGCCGGTCTCGTCCGGGCGATCTGCCTGATACACTTTGCGACTACCTCGACCGAATTGGTCAGGAACAAGGCTAGAGACAGCCCCGGCCCCGATCAAGGGCTGGGCAGCATACACGCGGACAGGTCACTTGCGCCCGCTCACCGTACTCACCGGCATCGTGCTCGGCTCGTCGGCCGCGACCAGTTTCGGGCTGGCGGCGACCCTGGTGGTGTTCCTGGTCCTGGCGGACGAACATCCGCAGTTCCGGACCGAACTGCCGCTGCTGGCGGTGTACCTGGCCATCTTCCTCGGTTTGACAGCGCTGGCCGGCATCAGTTTCGTTGGCCTGGTGCGCGAGCGGCCGTGGCGTCGCTGGGCGCAGGCCGCCCTCTGGGCGACGCTGTGCCTGCTGGCGGCCGTCTACTGGCAGACTCGCGGCTGAGCCGCGACCGTCACGCGAGCGTCAGTCGCGTTCCACGCGCTCCCATGAGTGCGGCTTGGAGTATCCCGCGTCGCTCGAATAGGGATCGAATCCCCCCGCCCCGGTGCGGGACGGTCGGTCGCGTTGCTCGTCGTCGGCGAGTTCCAGTCCGTCCGACGGCGGTGGCTTCGACGGCTGCGCTGTCAGCGCCGGCGGCTTTGGCACTGGCTCCTGCCTCGCGCCGGTCAGGCGCTGCCACCAGTTGCTGAAGCGTCCCATGGCTCCACCCCCGTAGGGCCCGCAATCACGCAGCAGGCCTCGGCCAAGCATACGCCACGAGCACCCGCCAAATGACGACGAGGGTCGCAGGTCCGAGCAACAGCAGCCAGGCGGCGCCCCGCAGCCGCGCGACGTCGGCGTAGAACGCCGCCAGGAATTGCAGCGGTCCGCCGCCGGAGTACGGACCGAGAGTCATCGTGCCGGTGTAGTAGACCAGCAACGGCAGCACCGCCGCCCCGAACAGCAGGGCGGCGATCATCCAGGCCAGGTGGCGTCGCAGGCGCATCGCGCGATGCTGAGGTCTGGCCACAGGAACCGCAAGGCCCGGGGTTTCAGTATCATCGGCGGATGCCAGCCATTCGCACCGCAGTCATCGGCGTCGGGTATCTCGGGCGCTTCCACGCGCAGAAGTACGCCGTCCTGCCCGGGTCGCAACTCGTGGCCGTGGTCGATGCGCGCGCGGAGGCGCGCGACGCCGTCGCTGCCGAAGTCGGGTGTCGGTCGGTCGCCGATTACCGGGAGTTGTTCGGCCAGGTCGATGCCGTCAGCATCGCCACGCCCACGCCGCTGCATTTCACGATCGCGCAGGACTGCCTCGAGCATGGCGTGCACGTGCTGGTCGAGAAGCCGGTCACCGAGACGCCCGAGCAGGCGCGTGCGCTGATCGCCAGTGCCGCTCGCCACGGGCGCATCCTGCAGGTCGGTCACCTCGAGCGCTTCAACGCCGCGATCCTCGCACTCGCAGGCACGCTCGGGACGCCGCGCTTCATCGAGTCCCACCGGCTCGCGCCCTTCAAGGAACGCGGCACCGACGTCAACGTGGTGCTCGACCTGATGATCCACGACATCGACCTGATCCAGAGCCTGGTCGGCGCGCCGATCGAGTCGATCGACGCGGTCGGTGCCTCGGTATTTTCCGCGGGACTCGATATCGCCAATGCCCGCATCCGTTACGCGAACGGTTGCGTCGCCAACACCACCGCGAGCCGCGTCAGCATGAAGATGGAGCGCAAGCTGCGCCTGTTCCAGGACGATGCCTACATCTCGATCGACCTGCAGCAGAAAGTGCTGACGCTGGTGCGCAAGCCGCCGGCGGGTGCGGCGACGACGCCGGGGCAGGTAGTGATCGAGGAGCGCAGCTACGAGCAGGGCGACGCGCTCAGGCTCGAGATCGAGGCGTTCCTGCGGTCGATCCGCGAAGGCGGCGCCCCGGTGGTCTCGGGCGAGGACGGCCTGCGCGCGCTCGAGACGGCCATCCGCATCACGGAGCTGGTGCAAGGCCAGGGGACGCAGCCATGAGTCGTGCTTACTACCGCGGCACGGACTATCGGCGCGCGATCACCATCGAAGACCTGCGTCGCATCGCGCGCCGCCGGCTGCCGAATTTCAGCTTCGAGTACCTGGAGGGCGGTGCCGAGGACGAAGTGACGCTGCGTCGCAACCGCGCCGTGTTCGAGCGGTTCGGGTGGTTGCCGCGGGCGTTGGTCGGGGCAGGTCCGCCCGACCTCGGTACGGAACTGTTCGGCAAGCCTCTCAGCATGCCGGTGGTCGTCGCGCCGACCGGCTTCAATGGCCTGCTGTGGCCCCAGGGTGACGTTGCGCTGGCGCGGGCGGCGACGGCCGCAGGCATTCCCTTCACCCTCAGCACCGCGGGCAACTGCTCGATCAAGCGGCTGTCCGCGACGGTCCCGGGCAACCTGTGGTACCAGCTCTATGCCTACCGGGACGAGACGGTGGTCGACCGGTTGATCGACCGGGTCCGCGAGGCCGGCTGCGACGTACTGCTGGTCACCGCGGATGCGCCGGTACTTGGCGCGCGTGAGTGGGACCAGCGCAACTATCGAGCGCCGATGAAGCTCAGCGTGCCGAGCATCCTGGATGTGCTGGCGCATCCGCGCTGGTTGCGCAATGTGATGATCCCCCACGGCGCGCCGACATTCGAGAACCTGACGGAATTCCTGCCGCCCGGCCAGTACTCCGCCCTGATCGGCGCAAAGTACAGTTTCTCGCAGATCAACTCGCAATTGTCGTGGCGGGACATCGAACGCATCCGCGGCCGTTGGCCGGGCAAGCTCGTGGTGAAGGGCCTGCTCTGTGTCGAGGACGCGCGTCGCGCGGTCGAGGCGGGCGTCGATGGCATCGTGCTGTCGAACCATGGTGGCCGACAGCTGGATGGAGCCGTGTCGGCCGTGGAGTTACTGCCGGCTGTAGCGGCGGAATGCGGTGAAAAACTCACGTTGATGGTGGACGGCGGCTTTCGACGCGGCACCGATGTACTCAAGGCCCTGGCCCTCGGGGCGGACGCGGTGCTGCTCGGCCGGTCCGTGCTTTACGGGCTGGCGGCCGGCGGCGAAGCAGGCGCCGCCCATGCACTGGGGCTGCTGCGCGCCGAGATGGAGCGCGCGCTGCTGCTGCTCGGCTGCCCTGGCGTCAAGGAACTCGGCCGCCACCTGATCACCGACTGAGCAGGAGAATGTCGATGCGTGCTGTCATCTGTCGGGAACTCACCGGCGTCGGCGGGCTGGAGTATGTGACTGACTGGCCCGAGCCGCAGGCCGGACCGGGCGAGGTGGTGGTGGAGGTGAAGGCGGCAGCGCTCAACTTCCCCGACCTGCTGATGATCCAGGGGCTGTACCAGGATCGACCGCCGCTGCCGTTCGTGGTCGGCACGGAGATGGCCGGCGTGGTGTCCGCAGTGGGCGAGGGCGTCACGCACCTGGCGGTGGGCGACCGCGTCGTTGCTGCCTGCGGCCGCACGCTCGCCGAGCGCGTGGCGGCCAAGGCTGCTTTGGTCATTCCGGCCCCGCACAAGCTCGACTTCGACGCGGCGGCCGGCATCTGCATCACCTACTTCACCAGCATGCATGCGCTCAAGCAGCGTGCCGCGCTGCGGGCCGGCGAAACGCTGCTGGTGCTCGGCGCGGCGGGCGGCGTCGGCACGACGGCGGTCGAGCTTGGTAAGCAGATGGGCGCCGTGGTGATCGCTGCCGCCAGTAGCGATGCCAAGCTCGAGCTAACGCGGCGCCTCGGGGCCGACCACGTGATCAACTACGCGACCGAGGACCTGCGTGAACGCGTCAAGGCGATCACCGGCGGCAAGGGCGTGGACGTGGTGTACGACCCGGTGGGCGGCGAGCTGGCCGAGCCCGCGCTGCGCAGCATGGCCTGGGGGGGCCGCTATCTGGTGATCGGCTTCGCTGCCGGCGACATCCCTCGCATCCCGCTCAACCTGCCGCTGCTCAAGGGCTGCTCGATCGTCGGCGTGTTCTGGGGCGCGTTTTCCCAGCGCGAGCGCGACGTGCAGCGCGCCAATGCCACGGAGCTTTGGCAGATGTTTGAGGCGGGGCGCCTCGTGCCAGTGGTCGGTGAAAAGCACGCGCTGGACGATTACGCCGCGGCGTTCGATGCGCTCGCCAGCCGTCGCGCGCAGGGCAAGGTCGTGCTGCTGCCCTGATCAGGGCTCGCCGATCGCCTCGAGCTCGGACTGCACGGCTAGCCAGCGCTCTTCGGCGTCGCCGAGCTCCTGCATGGCCTCGGCGCAACGTCGACTGGCCGCCTGGACTTCCGCCGGCGATGCCGACGCGTAGAAGTCTGCGTCGGCCAGGCGCTGCTCGAGCTGCCGCTTCTCTGCCTCGAGCGCTGCGATCTGCCGTTCGAGCTGCTGGGTTTCCCTGACCAACGGTCGGCGCTGCGCCAGCCGTGACTGCCGGTCTGCGGCCGCCAGTTCCCGTTGCGCGCGCCGATCGACACGGTCCGGCGCACTGGCCGGCGAGTTGTCGCCGTTGCCCGACGAGGCGCGGCGCGCAGCGAGCCACGCCAGGTAGTCGTCCACGTCGCCGTCGAATTCGACCGCCCGCCCGTCAGCCACCAGCAGGAAGCCGTCGCAGACGGTACGCAGCAGCGCGCGGTCGTGCGACACCACGACCAGGCTGCCCTCGTACTCGGCCAACGCGAGGGTCAGGGCGTGGCGCATCTCGAGGTCGAGGTGGTTAGTCGGTTCGTCGAGCAGCAACAGGTTGGGGCGCCGCCGCACGATCATCGCCAGCGCCAGCCGCGAGCGCTCGCCGCCCGAGAACGTGGCGACCGGCGCGTCGGCCATCGTGCCGCGGAAGTCGAAATGGCCGAGGTAGTTGCGCAGTTCGACCTCGCGCGTGGCTGGCTCGGAGCGCGCCAGGTGGGCGAGTGGTGATTCGTCAGGGCGCAGCTGCTCGAGCTGGTGCTGGGCAAAGTAACCGATCACCAGGCCGTGGCCCTCGACCCGGCGCCCCGCGAGCGGGGCAAGCTCGCCGGCGATGGCCCGGACCAGCGTGGACTTGCCGGCACCGTTCGCGCCGAGCAGTCCGAGGCGCGCGCCGGGCTGAAGCGCGAGCTGCACGTTGTCGAGGATGGTGCGTTCGGCGTAGCCGAGCGCGGCATCCTCGAGCGTCAGCAGTGGCGAGGGTGCCCGCTGCGGCGCCGGGATCTCGAAATCGAACGGGGTGTCGACGTGCGCCGGCGCCACGCGCTCCAACCGGTCGAGCGCCTTCAGCCGGCTCTGCGCCTGGCGGGCCTTGCTCGCCTTGGCGCGAAAACGCGTCACGAAGCGGTTGATGTGCGCGATCTCGCGCTGCTGGCGTTCGAACATCGCCTGCTGCACCGCGAGCCGCGCGGCGCGCTGTTCCTCGAACGACGAGTAATTGCCGGTATATAGCGAGAGCCGGCGCGCCTCGATGTGTGCCACGTGCGTGACGCAGCCGTCGAGGAAGTCGCGGTCGTGCGAGACCACGAGCAGCGTGCCACGGTAGCCGGCGAGCCAGCGCTCGAGCCACACCACGGCGTCGAGGTCGAGGTGGTTGGTGGGCTCGTCGAGCAGCAGCAGCTCCGCGCGGCTCAGCAGCGCGCGCCCGAGGTTGAGGCGCATGCGCCAGCCGCCGGAAAAGTCCGCTACCGGCCGCTCCAGGTCGCTGGTGGCGAAGCCCAGACCATCCAGCATCGTGGCCGCGCGCGCGCGTGCGGTGTAGCCGTCGAGCGCCTCGAGCCGTGCGTGTGCCTCCGCCAGGCGATGCCCGTCGTGCGCTGCGCTGGCCGCGGCAATCGCCGCCTCTGCCTCGCGCAGTTCCGTGTCGCCGTCGAGCACGAACTCGAGCGCGGGCTGTTGCAGCGCCGGCGTCTCCTGGCTCACCGCGGCGATGCGCCACTCGGCGGGCACCAGGCAGTCGCCGGCCTCGGCGTGCAGCTCGCCGCGCAGCAGCGAGAACAGACTCGACTTGCCGCTGCCGTTGGCTCCGACCACGCCGACGCGCCAGCCGTCGTGCAGCTGCAGGTCGCACTGCTCGATCAGGGGCCGGGCGCCGCGCGCGAGCGTGAGTTGCCGGAACTGGATCAAGGGCGGCCGCGGGAGTCGAAGGGGCGCGCATTCTAGCGGCTGGCGGCCCGGGCGCGGTCGCCATGCGCCCCGCGACGGAATCCGGCACAATCCGATCCCTTTGCTGCCGCCTGCCCCCTTAGGGTCGGCCGAGGAGACCCCCTTCCGATGCCCTCGCTGCGATTCCCGTTCCTTCGTGCCCCGTCCCCCGCGACCTGCCGCCGGCTGCTCGCACTGCTGGCAGCCTCGCCTGCCCTGGTGGTTGCGCAGGGAACCCCCGCCGTTTCCACGCTGGCCGCTTTCAGCGGTTCGCAGGCCAGTTCCGCGCCGGTCAAGGGACCGGACGGGGCCTTGTACGGACCCACCGCGCAGACCAGCTTCGTGGCCGGCGGACTGATCTACCGGCTCGCGGCCAACGGCTCGTCAATCACGACCGTCTACCAACTCAAGCCGGTGGACGGCTATAGCCCGCTCGGTGGCCTGCTGCTGGGGTCCGACAAGCTGTTCTACGGCACCACCGCCATCGGCAGCGCGGAGCAGGCGAGTAGCACCGGCACCATTTACCGCGTCGCGCCGGACGGCAGCGGCTTCCAGGTCATTTACCGGTTCCAGAGCTTTACGGGCACCAATGCGCTCGGCCAGTCGATCAATCCGGACGGCGCGAACCCGGATGCCGAGCTGATCGAGGGCAGCGACGGCTTGCTCTACGGCGTGACGCGTGCCGGTGGCGCCAACGGCAACGGCGTGGTGTTCAAGGTGGGCCGGGACGGCACGGGCTTCAAGCTGCTGCACGTCTTCGGCGCGATCACGTCGGCAACCGATGCCAGCCCGGTGCTGAACGCCGACGGTATCAATCCCGCGGCACCGCTGCTGCTCGGTGCGGACAGTTATCTTTACGGCACGGCGTCGCGCGGCGGTACGTCGGGCAGCGGCACCATCTTCCGCGTGGGCCTCGACGGCACCGGCTTCGAACTGCTGCGCACGCTGCCGGCACTGGTCACGAGCACGACCACGCCGCCCACCAACGCGGACGGCGCCGGTCCCGCCGCGGGGCTGACCGACGGCCGCGACGGGCGTCTGTACGGCGTCACGAGCCAGGGCGGCAGCGCTGGCATCGGCACGGTGTTCGCACTGGACCCGGTCGGCAAGGTGTTCACGGTGCTGCACAATTTCAACGGCGCCAAGGGCGCGCAGCCGACCGGCGAGTTGCTGCTCGCGCAGGACGGCAAGTTGTACGGTACCACCGCGGCGGGAGGCACGAACTCCGCTGGCGTTACCACCTCGCTCGGCACGATCTTCTCGATCGCGCGCGACGGCACTGGCTTCACCAGCCTCTACAGCTTCGATGGCAAGGACGGTGCCACACCCAATGGCAGCCTGCTGCAGCTCGATGCGAATACCTTCGTCGGCCTGGCGCTCGCGGGCGGCAGGTGCAGCCAGGGCGGCGTTTACCAGTTGAGCCTGACCGGCGCGACGGTCAAGGGCGTGACCAACTGCGGGCGCAAGAACAACAGCGGCGGTGGCGGCGTGGCGCCGGCCTTGCTGCTGCTGCTGGCCGTCGCCGCAGCGGCGCGGAGGCTGCGCGCCGACTGACCGGCATCATCGGGGGAGGAGGGTGGCGATGGCGGAGACGCAACTGCATCACCGGACCTGCTCGATCTGCGAGGCGATGTGCGGCATCGTCGTCGAGCACCGCGGCCGCGACATCCTGTCGATCAAGCCCGATCGCGAGGACGTGCTGAGCCGTGGGCACATCTGCCCGAAGGCCGTCGCGCTCAAGGACCTGCACGAGGATCCGGACCGGCTGCGCCAGCCGGTGCGACGCACCGCCAACGGCTGGGAGCCGGTGAGCTGGGAGCAGGCGTTCGACGAGATCGAGCGGCGCATCGGCGAGGTGCGCTCGCGCCATGGACGCGACGCCGTCGCGATCTACGCCGGCAATCCCACCGCGCACAACCTCGGTGCCATGCTCGGCATCGGCGATTTCATCCGCGCGGTGCGCACGCGCAACCTCTATTCGGCCAGCAGCGTCGACCAGTTGCCGCACATGGTGGCGTCGCACGCGATGTTCGGGCACCAGTTCCTGCTGCCCGTGCCGGACGTGGACCGCACGCAGCTGTTCGTCTGCATCGGCGGCAACCCGGTCGCGTCCGGCGGCTCGATCATGGGCGCGCCGGGATTCCAGAAACGCGTCGAGGCACTGCAGGCGCGCGGCGGGCGGTTCATCGTCGTCGATCCGCGACGCACCGAGTCGGCGGCGGTCGCCGACGAATACCTGCCGATTCGTCCCGGCACGGACGTCTACCTGCTGCTCGCGTTGCTGCACGAGGTGTTCGCCACGGGACGTGCCAGCGCGGGTCATCTCGCAGCGCAGGTCAGCGGCCTGGAGACCCTGCGCGAAGCAGTGCTCGGATTCGACGCGGCGCCGCTCGCTGCCCGCACCGGCCTGGCGCAACAGCGCATCGCGCGGCTGGCGCAGGAATTGTGCGATGAGCCGCGGGCGCTGGTGTACGGCCGGGTCGGCGCCTGCACGCAGGAGTTCGGCGGGCTGGTGCTGTGGCTGATCTATTGCCTGAACGCGGTGACCGGCCACCTCGACAGCGAGGGCGGCATGATGCTCGCCGAGCCGGCGGTGGACCTGACGCGCGCGTACGGCTCCAAGGGGCACCATGGCAAGTTCCACTCGCGGGTGCGCAAGCTGCCCGAGTTCGGCAATGAATTGCCGGTCGCGGCGCTCGCCGAGGAGATCCTGACCGAGGGCGAAGGCCGCATTCGCGCGTTGATCACCTTCGCGGGCAACCCGGTGCTGTCGACCCCGAACGGGCGTCAGCTGGATCGCGCGCTCGCCGGCCTGGAGTTCATGGTGTCGGTGGATTTGTACCTGAACGAGAGCACGCGGCACGCGCACCTCATCCTGCCGCCCACCAGTCCGCTCGAGCACAGTCACTACGACATCGCGCTGAGCGGCTTCGCCGTGCGCAACGTCGCGAAGTACTCGCCGCCGTTGTTCCCGAAGCCAGCCGATGCGCGGCACGACGCCGAGATTCTCGCCGAGCTGGCGCTGCGCCTCGGCAGCGAGCCTGGGATGGCGCGTGCGGTGGCGCAGGCCAAGTCGGCGGTTCCGCGCTGGCTGGGTTCCGACCGCATGCTGGACCTGATGCTGCGCACCGGCGCCTACGGAGCGGAGTATCGCGGCGCGCTTAAACTGCTGGCGTCGCTGCCGGGATTCAAGGCGCTGCGACGCCTGCTCGAAGCGCCGGATCGCCGGCCGGCGGGGCTCAGCGTACGGCGCCTGCGCGAGTCACTGCACGGCATCGATCTTGGGCCACTGCGCCCGAATCTGCTGCGGCGCCTGGCGACGCCGGACGGGCGGTTGCAACTCGCGCCCGAGTTGTACCTGCGTGACCTGCCGCGTGCCGCGACGGCGCTTGCCGGGCCGCTGCCCGCGCTGGTGCTGATCGGCCGCCGTCACGTGCGCAGCAACAACTCCTGGCTGCACAACAGCCAGCGACTGGTGAAGGGCAAGGCGCGCTGCACGCTGCTAATGCATCCGGACGATGCCGCGCGGCTGGGCGTGACGGACGGTGCGGCCGTGCGAGTGCGCTCGCGCGTGGGGGAGGTGGAGGTGGCCGCCGAGTTGACCAGCGACATGATGCCGGGCGTGGTTTCGCTGCCGCACGGCTGGGGTCACAACCGGGACGGCATCCGACTCTCGGTCGCGAGTCGCCACGCGGGCGTGAGCCTCAACGACCTCGTCGACGATCAGCGCGTCGACGCGTTGACCGGCAACGCCGTGCTGAACGGCACGCCGGTCGACGTCGAGCCGCTGCAGCAGCCGCCGGCGCGGGCCGAGCCCGCGCGCAGGGAGCCTACGGCAGCTGCTTGACCACGTCCTTCGCGATGTCGAGCGGGTTGAATTTCTTTTTCTTCTTCGGCTCGGTGGCGGGCGCGGCCTGCGCGCCGTCCGCCGGCGGCGGCGCGTCCGTCATCTCCTCGGCATCGCCGGCACCACCCATGCCGCCCATCCCGCCCATGCCGCCTTCCATGCCCAGCATGGCCGTGGTCATGGACTTGACGCGGATCTTCAGATTCCAGTCTGGCTCCCAGGCGATCTTCGGATCGGTCGGGCGCGGCGGATACGCCATGTTCAGTTCGCTGCCGTAGGCGATTGCCCGCAGCATGCCCATGGCCGCGGCATCCTTCGGCACGGCGCATTGCGTCGTGGTGGGCGGCAGCAGCACCTTGTCCTTCAGCCAGCCGTCCACCGCCTTGTTGGTCTGGTAGTCGAACAGGCCGAAGCCGCTCTCGGGCAGCTCGCTCGAGGTCCAGATCACCATCGTCATTTCCTCGCCCTCACGGCTGCCCATGCTGCCGAGGAAATAGGCGCGGGCGGTCGGGATGGCGTTCCACTCGAGCAGCGTGAAGGTGCCCTTGTCGGTCTGCCGGAGCTTGATCTCCGGCATGATGTCCTGCGCGGCGGGAATGGCGAACTTGAAGCTGTCGGGTACGCCCTGTCCAGTGAACGCGTGCTGGCCGGCGATCGAGGCGCCGGCGGGCAGGGCGCGCTTGTCGTCCTTGCTCGGCCACACCGGCCGGCCAAACGTGGCGTGCGTCCCGCGCTGCGTCGCGCGGCGCGACTCGAAGAACTTGCCGAGCTCCGCGATCGTGGCCGTCTCGAGATCGACCACTTTTGGCTGTCCGGGACGCACCGTCTCCGAGCAGCCCCAGTACATGACCAGCTTGCCCTTGGGCGGTTCGTAGTCCCAATCCTCGGGCTGGTCCTCGCCCTTTTCCTGCGGCAGTGGTTTCGGCTTCTCCGGGGTCTGCAGCTTGAGCGTCGGTGCGAGTGTCGTGGCGGTCGGCACCGCTTGCAGTGCTTCGGCAAGGCTTGTATTGCGGCTGGTATAGAGCGTGACGTCCATCCAGCGACCCGCGGTGCCGGTCTGCGTGAAGCCGAACTCCGCCTTGGCATTCTTGCCGCCGCCCATCAGCGAGCCGAGCGTGGCACCCATCATGCCCTGGCCGCCCATACCGCCACCCATCGCGAACCCCGAGAACGTCGCGACGTCGATCCACGCCTGGGAGACCGGTGGCTTCACCACCTGCTTGGGCGGCGTTTGCGCCTGCGCGACGGTGCAGACAGTGCTCACGGCGATGGCGATAAGATTCCTGCGGCCAATGTGAAGAAACCTTGACATCGCGTGTTCCCCCTATGTTGAGGACCCGATTCTTGCGCCGGGCGGGGTACCTGTAAAGCTGGGTTTTGCAGACGACACGTTCCGTTACCCGTGCGGCTTGGTTGCAAGGAAGCGCAGTTCGAACAGTTGCCGTGCAGCCAGCAGATCCGGGGAGTACTTGCCATTGCGGGGAGTCAGGGAGACATAGCGTTCCAGCGCCAGTTCCGCACGAAGGCGCTTGTATGACCGAAGATGGGGCATGGTCTGGCGCAGCACTTCCAGAGCCTGTCGATTTGAAATCGAGTAGGTGAACGACGGCGCGTGCCGAACGGAGCTGGTCCGCTTGCGTGTAACCTTGCCGGCCCCGATGGTCTCCCGCGCCCAGGCGACGATCTCCCGTTCGGTGCTGACAATCGACACCACGAGTTGGCGGCGCTCGTTGGCGTGCCGGTGCGACAGGGTGATCGTCCCTTCACCATCGATCAGCCCCGCCAGGTAAGCGGCCTGCTCCTGTTTCATGCAATGGACGCCACGTATCGACAAGACTTGCACTCCCCGGAAAAAAAAGCCCCCGGCCGTTGCCGGCAGGGGGCTTGTGATGGTGGAGGCGGCGGGACAGCTGATCTGCCTCTTCCGAGACAGGCTGGACTATGCCTTCACCCCGGTCCCATGACCGGGGGCGGAGCGTGTTATTCGACCCTCACCCCATACCTCTCCCGCAACGGCAGAGGCGGCAAGACTTCGAATCCTAGTGCCGACTCCGCTGCTGCCAGCTCAGCCGGTCTATGAGTCTCTACAGGGCAGGCCTGAGGTTAGCCCTCTTCCTACCCCTCGGCGTTACCTCGCGCCGCCATCACCGGCGCGTCAGGCTTCACCGATGTGAGCCCCGTTGTCACTTCACCCTTACGGGTGAAGGCGACCCATCTTGATCGAACCCGCGTCCGCAAGCCCTACGTTCCA
>Ga0209254_10000813_pt1 | contig 27073 bp, 27 predicted proteins | sample FrelakmetDIP11DI_FD_187148 | JGI IMG/M metagenome (GOLD analysis project Ga0209254, IMG submission 187148) | Freshwater lake sediment microbial communities from the University of Notre Dame, USA, for methane emissions studies - DIP11 DI (SPAdes)... | ecosystem: Environmental > Aquatic >...
GTGCACGCCGTGCCGTGAAGGCACCGGCTGGCTCTGGCGCGTCGTCGACCGCATCGAGCATGGCAAGGGGCGGATGGAAGACATCGACCTGCTCAACTCCGTGTCGGAGAACATCATGGGTCGCACCATCTGCGCCCTGGGCGATGCGGCGGCGCTGCCGGTGCGCGGGATGATCAAGCACTTCCGCGACGAGTTCGTGCACCACATCGAGCACAAGACCTGCATGGTGGCACAGCCATGATCGAAATCGAACTCGACGGCAAGAAGGTCAGCGTGGCCGAGGGCAGCATGGTGATGCATGCGGCCGACGCGGCGGGCACCTACATCCCGCACTTCTGTTATCACAAGAAGCTCACGATCGCGGCCAACTGCCGGATGTGCCTGGTCGAGGTCGAGAAGGCACCCAAGCCGATGCCGGCCTGCGCCACGCCCGCCACCAACGGCATGATCGTGCGCACCAAGAGCGAGAAGGCGCTGAAGGCGCAGCAGTCGGTGATGGAGTTCCTGCTCATCAACCACCCGCTCGACTGCCCCATCTGCGACCAGGGCGGCGAATGCCAGCTGCAAGACCTGGCGGTCGGCTACGGCGGCTCGGCCTCGCGCTACCAGGAAGAAAAGCGCGTTGTGTTCCACAAGGACGTCGGCCCACTGATCTCGATGGAGGAGATGACGCGCTGCATCCACTGCACCCGGTGCGTGCGCTTCGTCCAGGAAATGGCAGGGGTGATGGAGCTGGGCATGATCCATCGCGGTGAGCACAGCGAAATCACGACCATGCTCGGCGACACGATCGACTCCGAGCTCTCGGGCAACATGATCGACATCTGCCCCGTCGGCGCGCTGACCAGCAAGCCCTTCCGCTACAGGGCCCGCACCTGGGAGCTCTCGCGGCGCAAGAGCGTCAGCCCGCACGACAGCACCGGCGCGAACCTGATCGTGCAGGTCAAGGCCAACCAGGTCATGCGCGTGGTGCCGCTCGAAAACGAGGACGTCAACGAGTGCTGGATCGCCGACCGCGACCGCTTCTCGTACGAGGCCCTGAACGGTGAGCAACGCCTGACGCAACCGATGATCAAGCAGGGCGGCGCCTGGCAGGCCGTGGACTGGAATACCGCGCTGGCTTACGTTGCCGACGGATTGAAGCGCATTCACGGCGAGTTCGGTGCTGCCTCGATCGGCGCCCTCGGCTCGGCGAACGCCACCGTCGAAGAGTTGCACCTGCTGGCCAAGCTGGTGCGTGGCCTGGGCAGCGAGAACATCGACCATCGCACACGCCATGCCGACTTCGCCAACCGCGCCGGCGCTGGCCGCGCGCGCTGGCTTGGCACGAGTATCGGGTCGCTGTCGACGCTGCAGCGTGCCTTTGTCGTCGGCTCCTTCCTGCGCAAGGATCACCCCTTGTTCGCGCAGCGGTTGCGCCAGGCGGCGCGCCGCGGTGCCCAATTGCACAGCCTGCACGCCGTGCATGACGACTGGGCGATGCCGCTGGCCACGCAGGTCACTGCCGCACCGAGCGGCTGGACAGATGCGCTGTCGCAGGTGGCCGCGGCCGTCGCGCAGAACAAGGGCATCGCCGCACCGGTGCCGGCCGATCCGAACGCGGCTGCGCAGAGGATTGCGACTTCACTGCTCAGCGGCGAGCGCAAGGCCATCCTGCTCGGCAATGCCGCGGCGCAACACCCGCAAGCCTCGCAGTTGCTGGCGTTGGCGCAGTGGATCGCAGCCGAAGTCGGCGCCTCCGTCGGCTACCTCGGCGAAGCGGCCAACGGTGTCGGTGCACAGTGGGTCAACGCGCTGCCAGGCGAGGGCGGGCTGAACGCCGGCGAGATGCTGTCGCGGCCGATGAAGGCTTTGCTGCTGCTCGGCGTCGAGCCGGTGTTCGACGCCGCTGATGCTGCCGCGGCACGCGCCGCATTGCAGGGCGCCGGGCTCGTGGTGTCGCTGAGCCCGTTCAAGGACGCCAACGCCGAGTTCGCCGACGTGTTGCTGCCGGTGGCGCCGTTCAGCGAGACCGCCGGGGCCTTCGTCAACGCCGAGGGCCGCGTGCAGAGCTTTCACGGCGTCGTGCGGCCGCTCGGTGAAACGCGCCCGGCCTGGAAGGTGTTGCGCGTGCTCGGCAACCTGCTCGGCCTGGCCGGCTTCGAGCAGGCCGCCGCCGAAGAGGTGCGCGCCGAAGCGCTCGGTGATCCGGGCCTGCTTGCGGCACGCCTGGACAACCGCAGTGCAACGGCGTTGAGCACGTCGCCGGTGTCGACCGCGCTCGAACGCGTGGCCGACGTGCCGATCTACTCGAGCGATGCGCTGGTGCGGCGTGCACCGTCGCTGCAGGCCACCGCTGACGCGAAGCCCCCCGTTGTCGGTTTGCCGAGCGGCCTGTGGTCGCAGCTGGGTTTGAAGGTTGGCGATGCGGTGCGCGTCGACCAGGGCCAGGCCAGCGCCACGCTCCCGGCGCGCGAAGATCCGACGCTGGCGGCCAACGCCGTGCGCATCGCCGCCGGCCACGCCAGCACGGCCACGCTTGGTGCGATGTTCGGTCGGGTCCAGGTCGAAAGGACCGGCGCATGATCGAGTCCTTCACCAACGCTGGCGAGCAGCTGCTCGGCCCGACGCTGTGGCTGGTGGTCTGGAGCCTGATCAAGATCATCGCCGTGTTGTTGCCGCTGCTCGGCTGCGTCGCCTACCTGACATTGTGGGAGCGCAAGGCCATTGGCTGGACGCAGATCCGGCCCGGCCCGAACCGCGTCGGTCCATGGGGCCTGCTAACGCCGATCGCCGATGCGGTGAAGCTGATCTTCAAGGAGATCATCCGCCCGACCGCGGCCAACAAGGCGCTGTTCTTCCTCGGCCCCGTGATGACCATCATGCCGGCGCTGGCCGCATGGGCGGTGATCCCGTTCGGGCCCGATGTGGCGCTGGCCAATGTCAACGCTGGCTTGCTATTCCTGATGGCCATCACCTCGATGGAGGTCTACGGCGTGATCATCGCTGGCTGGGCCTCGAACTCGAAGTACGCCTTCCTCGGTGCCTTGCGCGCCTCGGCACAGATGGTGTCCTACGAAATCGCGATGGGGTTCGCACTGGTGGTCGTGCTGATGGTGTCGGCCAGCATGAACATGACCGACATCGTGATGAGCCAGTCGCGCGGGCACGCGGCCTCGATGGGCCTGAACTTCCTGTCCTGGAACTGGCTGCCCTTGCTGCCGATCTTCGTGGTCTATTTCATCGCCGGCCTGGCAGAAACGAATCGGCATCCGTTCGATGTCGTCGAGGGCGAGTCCGAAATCGTCGCCGGCCACATGATCGAGTACTCGGGCATGTCGTTCGCGATGTTCTTCCTGGCCGAGTACGCCAACATGATCCTGGTCGGCATGCTCTGCGTGCTGCTGTTCCTCGGCGGTTGGTTGCCCCCGATCGACTCGGCATTGTTCAACTGGATCCCGGGCTGGATCTGGCTCGGCATCAAGGTCTTCATCGTCGTCACGATGTTCCTGTGGGTGCGCGCCACGTTCCCGCGCTACCGCTACGACCAGATCATGCGCCTGGGCTGGAAGATCTTCATTCCCGTCACGCTGGTCTGGCTGGTGGTGGTCGGGCTGTGGATCCAGTCACCCTGGAACATCTGGAACTAACGCCATGTCCGCTCTCACCACTGTCAAGGACTTCACCAGCAGCTTCCTGCTGACCGAGTTGTTCAAGGGCATGGCCATCACGGGCCGGCACTTCTTCGCGCGCAAGATCACGGTGCAGTTTCCCGAAGAGAAGACGCCGTTGTCACCGCGCTTTCGCGGCCTGCATGCGCTTCGCCGCTATGAAAACGGCGAAGAGCGATGCATCGCCTGCAAGCTCTGCGAAGCGGTATGCCCGGCGCTGGCGATCACGATCGAGTCCGAGGTCCGTGACGACGGCAGCCGCCGCACGACGCGCTACGACATCGACCTGACCAAGTGCATCTTCTGCGGCTTCTGCGAAGAGAGTTGCCCGGTCGATTCGATCGTCGAGACGCATGTCCTCGAGTACCACGGCGAGAAGCGCGGCGACCTGTATTTCACCAAGGACATGCTGCTGGCGGTCGGGGACCGCTACGAAAAGGACATTGCCGCAGCCCGGGCGGCCGACGCGCCGTACCGTTGATGCTCGCTTGCCCATGAATACCACCACGGCCCTGTTCTACGTCTTTTCGGCGGTGCTGCTCGGCGCCGCGTTCGGCGTCATCACAGCGCGCAGCACGGTGCACGCGGCGCTGTACCTGGTGCTGGCCTTCTTCAGCGCGGCCTGCGTCTGGATGCTGCTCAAGGCCGAGTTCCTGGCCATCGCGCTGGTGCTGGTCTACGTCGGCGCGGTGATGGTCCTGTTCCTGTTCGTCGTGATGATGCTCGACATCAATACCGACAGCCTGCGGCACAACTTCTGGCGAAACTTTCCCCTGGCCGGGCTGGTCGGCGCGCTGATCGCGCTCGAGATGACCCTGGTGTTGCGCGGCGGCTTTGATCTCGCGCTGGCCAAGCCGCTGTCCGCGGCCGAACTGAAACTGGGCAACACCAAGTTGCTCGGCATCGAGGTCTATACCGATTACCTCTACCCGCTCCAGCTTGCAGCGGTGTTGTTGCTGGTGGCCATCATTGCAGCCATTGCGCTGACGCTGCGTGAGCGCAAGAGCTCGCGCCACATGGACGCATCAATGCAGGTGCGGGCCAAGAAGGCAGACCGTGTGCGCCTGGTCAGCATGGCGTCGGTGGTCGATCTGCCGTCCGCGCCGCCCGCCGCGCCCGCCACACCGGAGAAAGGCTGATGGTCGGCACCTTGTCCCTGTCGCACTTCCTGTCGCTCGGTGCGATCCTGTTCGCGTTGTCGGTGATCGGCATCTTCCTGAATCGCCGCAACCTGATCGTGCTGTTGATGGCCATCGAGTTGATGCTGCTGGCCGTCAACATGAACTTCATCGCTTTTTCGCACTACCTGGGCGACATGGCGGGCCAGGTCTTCGTGTTCTTCATCCTCACCGTGGCGGCGGCCGAATCGGCCATCGGTCTGGCGATCCTTGTCGTGCTGTTCCGCAATCGCGACTCGATCAATGTGCAGGAACTCGACAGCCTGAAGGGCTGAAAGCAGCAACGACATGTCGGCCTCGATTTCCCAGAACCTGTTGCTCACCGTCGCCCTGGCGCCGCTGGTCGGCGCAGTCATTGCCGGTTTCTTCGGCAAGGCGGTGGGCCGTCGTGGCTCGCACGTGGTCACCATCCTCGGCGTGCTGGTGTCCTTCATCGGCTCAGCCGTGGTGCTGAGGCAGGTCGCCCTCGACGGCGCGCGCTTCAACGCCACGATCTACGAGTGGATGGTGCTCGGCGGCCTGAAGATGGAAGTCGGCTTCCTCGTCGATGGCTTGACCGCGATGATGATGGCCGTGGTGACCTTCGTGTCGCTGATGGTTCACATCTACACCATCGGCTACATGGAAGACGACGACGGCTACCAGCGCTTCTTCTCGTACATCTCGCTGTTCACGTTCTCGATGTTGATGCTCGTGATGAGCAACAACTTCCTGCAGCTGTTCTTCGGCTGGGAAGCGGTCGGCCTGGTGTCGTACCTGCTGATCGGCTTCTGGTTCAAGAAGCCGACGGCGATCTTCGCCAACATGAAGGCCTTCATCGTCAACCGCGTCGGTGACTTCGGCTTCATCCTGGGCATCGGCCTGATCGTGGCCTACGCCGGCACGCTGAACTACGCCGAGGCCTTCGCCAAGGGCCCTGAGCTGGCGCGCATCGTGTTTCCCGGCAGCCTGTTTGGTGGCGAATGGATGCTGATCACGGTGGCCTGCATCTGCCTGTTCATCGGCGCGATGGGCAAGAGCGCGCAGTTTCCGCTGCATGTCTGGCTGCCTGATTCGATGGAGGGCCCGACGCCGATCTCGGCGCTGATCCACGCTGCGACGATGGTCACGGCGGGCATCTTCATGGTCGCGCGCATGAGCCCGCTGTTCGAGCTGTCGGACGTGGCGCTGTCTTTCGTGCTGGTGATCGGTGCCATCACCGCGCTGTTCATGGGTTTCCTGGGCATCATCCAGAACGACATCAAGCGCGTGGTCGCCTATTCCACGCTCAGCCAGCTGGGCTACATGACGGTGGCACTCGGGGCCTCTGCGTACTCGGTGGCCGTGTTCCACCTGATGACGCACGCCTTCTTCAAGGCCCTGCTGTTCCTGGCCGCCGGCTCGGTGATCATCGGCATGCACCACGACCAGGACATCCGCAACATGGGCGGCCTGCGCAAGTACATGCCGATCACCTGGATCACGTTCCTGCTCGGTTCGCTGGCACTGATCGGGACACCCCTGTTCTCGGGCTTCTACAGCAAGGACAGCATCATCGAGGCGGTACACGCGAGCCACCTGCCGGGCGCTGGGTTCGCCTACTTCGCGGTCGTTGCCGGCGTCTTCGTCACGGCCTTCTACTCGTTCCGGATGTACTTCCTGGTCTTCCACGGCAAGGAGCGCTTCCGCCACAAGCCCTTCCCTGGCGAGCACGACCACCACGGCGATCACCACGACGCGCCGCATGTGCCCCACGAGTCGCCCTGGGTCATCACCGCACCGCTGATCCTGCTGGCGCTGCCCTCCGTCGTGATCGGCTACATGACGATCCAGCCGATGCTGTTCGGTGATTTCTTCAAGGATGCGATCGTCAATGACATCGCGCGCCACCCGGCCATGCAGGAGCTGGCGTCGCACTTCCACACCGCCAGCGGCATGGCCCTGCACTCGCTGCAGACGGTGCCACTGTGGCTGGCGGTGGCGGGCGTCGTCACCGCGTGGTGGTTCTACCTGAAGCAGCCAGCCATCCCGGCGGCCATCAAGGCGCGCTTTGCCTGGGTCTACCGCCTGCTCGACAACAAGTACTACATGGACTGGTTCAACGAGCATGTACTCGCCGCGGGTACACGCCTGACGGGCATGGGCCTGTGGAAGGGCGGCGACGTCGGCCTGATCGACGGTGCGCTGGTGAATGGTTCGGCGCGCGCTGTCGGCACCGTCGCGCAACTGACGCGCCTGTTGCAGAGCGGCTACTTGTATTTCTACGCGCTGGTGATGCTGCTCGGCCTGTTCGGCCTGATGACCTGGCAGCTCTGGCCGCAAGTGCGCCGCTTGTTCGGCCTCTGAAAAGAACAACGAGGAAGACGATGGGTTTGTTGAGCGTTGCGATCTGGCTGCCGATCCTGGTGGGCGGCGTGCTGCTCGCGCTCGGCCGCGACGAACACGCCGGCACGGTGCGCTGGATTGCGCTGCTCGGCGCATTCGCTGGCTTCCTGGTCACGATTCCCCTGATCACCGGCTTCGACGTGACCAGCGCCGCGATGCAGTTCCAGGAGAAGTTGCCCTGGATCGAACGCTTCAAGGCCTTCTACCACCTCGGCGTCGACGGCATCGCGGTGTGGTTCGTGCCACTGACCGCCTTCATCACCGTCATCGTCGTGATCTCGGCCTGGCAGGTCATCACCGAGCGCGTCAACCAGTACATGGGCGCCTTCCTGATCCTGTCGGGGCTGATGGTGGGGGTGTTCTCGGCACTCGACGGTTTGTTGTTCTACGTCTTCTTCGAGGCCACGCTGATCCCGATGTACATCATCATCGGCATCTGGGGCGGGCCCAAGCGTGTCTATGCGGCCTTCAAGTTCTTCCTCTACACGCTGCTCGGTTCGCTATTGATGCTGATTGCGCTGCTCTACCTGTACTTCAAGTCGGGCGGCAGCTTCGCGATCCTCGACTGGCACAAGCTGCCGCTGCCGCTGTCGGCCCAGAGCCTGCTGTTCTTCGCCTTCTTTGCCGCCTTCTCGGTCAAGGTGCCGATGTGGCCGGTGCACACCTGGCTGCCCGATGCTCACGTCGAGGCGCCGACGGGTGGCTCCGTGGTGTTGGCAGCCATCATGCTCAAGCTCGGGGCCTACGGCTTTCTGCGTTTCTCGTTGCCGATCGCGCCTGACGCCAGCCGCGAGTGGGCCTGGCTGATCATCGCGCTGAGCCTCATCGCAGTGATCTACATCGGCCTGGTCGCGCTGGTGCAGCAAGACATGAAGAAGCTCGTCGCCTATTCGTCGATCGCCCACATGGGCTTCGTCACGCTGGGCTTCTTCATCTTCAGCGAGCTCGGTGTGTCGGGCGGCATCGTGCAGATGATCAGCCACGGCTTCATTTCGGGTGCCATGTTCCTGTGCATCGGTGTGCTCTACGACCGCATGCACTCGCGCGAGATCGCCGACTACGGCGGCGTCGTCAACACGATGCCGAAGTTCGCCGCCTTCGCCGTGTTCTTCGCGATGGCCAATAGCGGCCTGCCGGGTACCAGCGGCTTCGTCGGCGAGTGGATGGTGATCCTGGGCACCGTCAAGGCCAACTTCTGGCTCGCCGCGCTGGCCGCCACAGCGCTGATCTTCGGCGCGGCCTACAACCTGTGGATGGTCAAGCGCGTCTACTTTGGCGAGGTTGCCAATCCGCACGTCAAGGCGCTCACCGACATCGACAGCCGCGAGTTCCTGATGCTGGCGTTGCTGGCGGTGGCCGTGATGTGGATGGGCCTGTACCCCAAACCCTTCACCGATGTGATGCACGTCTCTGTCACCCAATTGCTGCAGCATGTGGCGCAGAGCAAGCTCAACTGAGGCCGCGCATCCGTTATGAACCCCATGAACTGGCCGGTCGTCTTCCCTGAAATCGTCTTGCTGACGATGGCCTGCGTCATTGCCATCGCTGACCTGTTCGTCAGCGACCCTGCGCGCCGGCTCACCTTCTGGCTGACACAAGCCACGCTGGCCGTGGTGGCGCTGTTGCACCTGGACGCGCTCAATGCCGGCCAATCGATGTTCGGCATGCAGGGCATGGTGGTGTCGGACCCCCTGGGTCACCTGCTGGCGTTCTTCGCCGCCTTGGCAACGATGGTGACGCTGGCCTACGCGCAACCCTACATCGCCCCCCGCGACATGATGAAGGGCGAGTTCTTCACGCTGTCGCTGTTCTCGCTGCTCGGCGTGTGCGTGATGGTCTCGGCCAACAACTTCCTGGTGGTCTACCTCGGCCTCGAGTTGATGAGCCTGTCGCTCTACGCGTTGACGGCGCTGCGCCGCGACCACGGCCAATCGACCGAAGCGGCGATGAAGTACTTCGTCCTCGGCGCGCTGGCTTCGGGCTTCCTGCTCTATGGCCTGTCGATGATGTATGGCGCCACCGGCAGCCTGGACATCCAGCGCGTGTTCGAGGTCATCGGCAAGGGCCAGGCGAACCAGCAGGTGCTGGTCTTCGGGCTGGTCTTCATCGTTGCCGGCCTGGGCTTCAAGTTCGGCGCTGCACCCTTCCACATGTGGGTGCCCGACGTTTATCACGGTGCACCGACGGCCGTCACGCTGCTGATCGCCGGTGCGCCCAAGCTGGCCGCGTTCGGCATGGCGATGCGCCTGCTGGTCGAAGGCCTGCTCGGCCTGGCAACGGACTGGCAGCAGATGCTGGTGGTGATGTCGCTGGCCTCGCTGTTCATCGGCAACCTGGCGGCGATCGCGCAGACGAATCTGAAACGCCTGCTGGCTTACTCGGCCATCGCCCAGATCGGCTTCGTCCTGCTGGCGCTGACGTCGGGCGTGGTCAGCGGCAACACGCTGTCGGCCGGCAACGCGTACAGCTCGGCGCTGTTCTACATGGTCACCTACGTGCTGACGACGCTGGGCTCGTTCGGTGTCGTCATGCTGCTCGCACGCCAGGGCTTCGAGAGCGAAGAAATCAGCGACCTCGCTGGCCTGAACCAGCGCAGTCCGTGGATGGCCGCGGTGATGGCGTTGTTCATGTTCTCGCTGGCCGGCATCCCGCCGATGGTCGGCTTCTACGCCAAGCTGTCGGTGCTGCAGGCGCTGGTGACGACCAACCTCACCGGCTACCTGTGGTTGGCCGTGATAGCGGTGCTGCTGTCACTGATCGGTGCTTTCTACTACCTGCGCGTGGTCAAGGTGATGTATTTCGACGAGCCCGCCGCCGATGCGCGGCGCCTGCACGGCGAACGCGGCGTGCAGGCGCTGCTGGCTGTCAACGGTGCCGCGGTGCTGGTGTTCGGCCTGCTGCCCGGCGGCCTGATGGCGATGTGCAGCTCGGCGATCGTGCGCGCCTTGGCAACATGACGGCCCCAAGCTCGCTGCGCTCGCACCCCCTGCGGGGAGTTCAGTCCGCTTGGGAGCGGCCCGGCGCCACCTGAGCCCCACAGCGTGGCTGAGTCCGACGATGCCCACCTGACCGAGACTCTGGTCCAGGCCGAGCCGGTGTGGTGCGGACGATTCCTCGACGTGCGACGCGATACCGTGGCCCTGCCTGATGGCACGCAGGCGACCCGCGAGTACATCGTGCACCCTGGCGCGGTGATGGTCGTGCCGCTGTTGCCTGACGGGCGCTTGTTGATGGAGCGCCAGTTCCGTTACCCGCTGGGGCGCGTGATGCTCGAGTTCCCGGCCGGCAAGATCGACGCCGGTGAAGCGCCGTTCGCCTGCGCCGTGCGCGAGTTGGCCGAGGAGACCGGATACCGCGCCGCAGAGTGGGCGCGCGCCGGCATCCTGCACAACGCGATCGCCTATTCCAACGAAGGTATCGAAGTCTGGTTCGCGCGCGGCCTGACCGCCGGCGCTCAGAAGCTCGATGTCGGGGAGTTCCTCGAAATCGTGGCCCACACGCCGGCTGAACTCGACGGCTGGGTCGCGAGTGGCGAGGTCACCGACGCCAAGACGCTGATCGGCCTGCTTTGGTTGCAGAAGTGGCAGGCGGGCCAGTGGTCCATGACCTGGCAGCCAGCGCCCTGAGGCGGGTCTGGCTATCATCGACCTGCCATGAAAGTCATTGACCTGCGCTGCCACAGCGGCCACGGCTTCGAGGGCTGGTTCGCCAGCGATGACGACTTCCTCGACCAGAACGGCCGCCAGCTGATTGCCTGCCCGCTGTGCGCCGATACGGTGATCGTGCGCCTGCCGAGTGCACCGCGCCTGAACTTGTCGGGCGCGCGCGAAGGCGCGCCAGCCACCGCCGTGGCAACGCAGCCCGATCCGCAAGCGCAATGGCTGAAGGCGATCCGCCATGTCCTGGCCAACACCGAAGACGTCGGCGAGCGCTTTGCCGACGAGGCCCGCCGCATCCACTATGGGGAGACCGCCGAACGTGGCATCCGTGGCCAGGCCACGGCCGGCGAACGCGAGGCCCTGCATGACGAAGGCATCGAAGTCATGCCGCTGCCGGTGCCTGTGGCGTTGAAGGAGCCCTTGCAGTAGCTCCGCGCCCGACAGGGGCCGAGAGCACGCGGCCGGGATTGAGCATGCCCGCAGGATCGAGTGCGTGCTTCACCGCCCGCATCATGGCCATCGCCGTGGCGTCCTTGCGCCGCGCCAACTCATCGCGTTTCAACACGCCGATACCGTGCTCGGCCGAGATCGATCCGCCATTGGCGACGACGGCGTCGAAGACGACGGCATTGACCGCGTGTTCCTCGCTGCGCAGGAATCCGGCCGCATCGACGCCTTGCGGCGCTTGCACGTTGTAGTGCAGGTTGCCGTCGCCGAGATGGCCGAAGTTGACCAGGCGCACGCCCGGCCAACGTGCCACCAGCGCTGCGTCGGTGGCGGCGCAGAAGCTTGGAATTCGCGAGACCGGCAAGGCGATGTCGTGTTTGATGTTCAGGCCTTCCTCGCTTTGCGCCAGCGGGATCGACTCGCGCAGATGCCACATCGCGCGCGATTGCGCCACGCTCTCGGCCACTGCGGCGTCGCTGATCGTGCCGCCTTCGAGCGCCGTGGTGAGCAGGCCTTCGAACTGCGACCGCGCATGGTCGACGCCTTCGTTGTCCGACAGCTCGACCAGCACCGTCCACGGCCCACTCGGTAGCGGCTGGTGCAGCTGCGGAAAGTGGCGCGACACGAGGGCCAGCGAAAAACCGTTCATCACCTCGAAGCCCGTCAGGCCGGGGCCGAGGCGGCGGTGCGCCGCGGCCAGCAGCGCCACGCAGTCGTCGAGCGAGGCACACGCGGCCAGCGCAGTCATCGTCGCCGCTGGCTGCGGGTGCAAGGCCAGCGTGGCCGCGGTGATGATCGCCAGCGTGCCTTCGCTGCCGATCAACAGGTCGCGCAGGTCATAGCCGGTGTTGTCCTTGCGCAGGCCGGCCAGTCCCTGCCAGATGTCGCCGCTGGCCGTGACAGCTTCGAGCCCGAGGCACAGGCTGCGCGCATTGCCATAGCGCAGCACTTGCGTGCCGCCGGCATTGGTGGCCAGGTTGCCGCCGATCGTGCAACTGCCCTCGGCCGCCAGGCTGAGCGGGAACAGCAGGCCGGCGTCGGCGGCGGCCTGCTGCACGGCCTGCAGCACGCAGCCGGCCTCGGCCGTCAGCGTGAGGTTGGCGCGGTCGATCTCGCGAATGCGGTTCAGGCGTGTCAGGCTGAGCAGCACCTGCGTGCCGCTGGTGTCAGGCACGCCCGCGCCGACCAGGCCGGTGTTGCCGCCTTGCGCCACGATGGCAACGCCGCGGGCCGCACAGGCACGCACGACGGCAGCCACCTCGGCGGTCGATCCCGGCCGCACCACAGCGAGTGCGCGGCCATGCCAGCGCTTGCGCCAGTCGAGCTCATAGGCCGAGAGGTCGCCGCCGGCAAGCACGTGTGCCGCGCCCACGCAGCCGCGCAGCGTGTCGATCAGCGAGTCGCTCATGACTGAACCGTGCCGCGCTGCAAGCGCCAGCGCACGTGCATCACGCAGACCGCAAACAGCAACAGGCACAAGCCGATCTCCAATGTCGCGAGTGCAACGACGATGCCGCGCTCGGTGGTCGCGCGCACGACACCTTCAGCGAAGTACACCCACACCAACAGACTGACCCACCGGTAGGTGACCATGCGGAACTTCAGGATGCCGACCAGGGCGAATGCCAGTGGCAAGACCTTCAGCGCCAGCGTGCGGTTGCCTGTGGGTGCCAGCCACAACTCCCAGGCCAGGCCGAGTGCGATCAGGCCGAGCAAGGAGCCCACAGCGAGCGCGCGCACGCGCTCCAGGCGGGGTTCAGCAGGGGAGCGTCCGGACATGGCTGGCATCATAGGGGGCGATGAGCCTTTCCTTTGCCCCTGCCAATTGGCGCGCCCGCCTCGGTGAACTGTCCCAGACGCTGCAGACCTGGCCCTGGCTCGACACCGCGCGCACACTTCGCGAGCGCTTTCGCGAAGACCACCTCGGCCTCACTGCCAGCAGCCTGACCTTCACAACGCTCATTGCGCTGGTGCCCCTGGTGACGGTGATGCTGGCTGTGTTCAGCGCCTTCCCGATGTTCGCCAGCTTCCAGGGCGCGCTCGAGAAGTACTTCCTGCAGAGTCTGGTGCCCGACGCCATCGCCAAGCCGGTGCTGGCCGCTCTGACCCAGTTTGCGGCCAAGTCCACGCGTTTGGGCACGGCGGGTCTGGTGGTGCTGGTGGCGACGGCGCTGGCACTGATGTTGACCATCGACCGCGCGCTCAATGCCATCTGGCGCGTTCGCCGGCCACGCTCGATCGCGCAACGCGTGCTGGTCTATTGGGCGGCACTGACCTTGGGGCCACTGCTGTTGGGCATCAGCCTGTCGCTCACGGCCGCCGTGCTGACGGCGTCCAGGGGCGTGATCGGCGCACTGCCCGGCGGCCTGGGGCTGTTGCTCAACGTGATCGAGTTCTTGGTACTGGCCGCCGGCATGGCCGGCCTTTACCACTACGTGCCGAACACGGATGTGCGCTGGCGCCATGCGATCGCCGGTGGCGTGTTCGTGGCGCTGGGCGTCGAGTTGGCCAAGAGCGGCCTGGCCTGGTACGTCGGCGTCATGCCGGCGTACTCGACGGTCTATGGCGCCTTTGCCACCGTGCCGATCTTCCTGCTCTGGATCTATCTCGGCTGGGTCATCGTGCTGTGGGGGGCGGTGATCGCGGCCTATGCGCCGAGCCTGTCGATGCACATCAGGCGGCCGCCGGCGACGCCGGGGCACCGCTTCACGCTGGCGCTGGCGGTGATCGGCGAGCTAGCGCGCGCCAAGCAACGCGCGCAACACGGGCTGACGCTGGCCGAGCTGGCGGCTGCCATCAGCACAGACCCATTGCAGGTCGAACCCATCGTCGAGTCATTGCAGGCGCTGGACTGGGTCGCTCGGCTGGACGCAGACGCCGGCCAGCGCCTGGTGCTGCTGGTCGACCCCGCCACGACGGCGGCACGCGCTCTGGTCGACGCCATGCTGCTCGAGCCCAGCGCCGCAGTGCGACAGTTTCGCGAGCGGGCCGGTATCGAGCGATTGATGCTGAGCGACGTCGTCTAGCGGGTCGTCATTCCAGACCGGCGCAGTGCATCACGCGGTTCTTGCCGCCGCGCTTGGCGGCGTACATCGCGTGGTCTGCCAGTTGCAGCAGGCGCAATGGTTGTGACGCATCGTAGGGCGCCAGCGCGTAGCCGATGCTGGCGGAGACCGGCTGCGCACCGGCGCAGCGCGACGCGCACTCTTGCACTGCTCGCAACAGGTGGCCGGCCAGTGCATGCGCGCCGGCCGCATCGCGCACGGTGGCCAGCACCAGGAACTCGTCGCCGCCGAAACGCCCGACGGCGTCCTCAGCGCGCACCGCCGCTTGCAGGGCCCGCGCCAGTTCCACCAGCATCGCGTCGCCGGCGGCGTGGCCTTGGGCATCGTTGAGGGCCTTGAAGCCATCCAGGTCGACGAAGAACAAGGCCATCGGTTGTGTCGCACAAGCAGTGGACGCGGCATCCAGCCGCTCCATCATCGTGCGCCGGGTCAGCGCGTCGGTCAGGCCATCGCGCTCGACCGTGCGCTGCAGGCGTTGCTGCGCTTCGGTCAGGTCGTGCACGTCGATCGTCACGGTATAGACACCGACCACCTGGCCGTCGTCGCCGAAGTCGGGCACATAGCTCGTGCGCAGCCAGCGTGGGCCCTGCGGCAGATTCTCGACGAGACGGGTGAACTGTGCTGCTTCGCCCGCCAGGGCGCGCTCGAAGTAGGGCCGATGCAGAGCCCAGCGCGCCGGGCCGCGGACCTGGCCAATGTGCTGGCCCAGCAGGTCGGTGGTGGCCACGCCCACGGCCTGCACATAGGCGCGGTTGACGAAGCGCAGCACCAGGTCGCGGTCGACGTAGGTCAGCGGGTAAGGGATGTGTTCGGTGAAGCGGTCGAGCCGTTTGCGCGCCTCGTGCAAGGCTTCGCGTTCGATGACGTCGTCATGGATGTCGAAGGCAATGGTGTAGATCGCTTCGACTTCACCTGCGGCGTTGCGATCTGGAAAGACCAGCGCGCGCGTCCAGCGTGCGCTGGCGCCCTGGTGCGTCAGCCGGCGCTCGTAGGTGACGGTGCGGCCTTCGAAGGCGGCGGCAAAGTGGGTGCCGGCGATGGCCCAGGCATCGGCGCCGTACAGGTCGGCCATGGTGTGGCCCACCAACGCGTCGCTCGGGCGCCCGGCCCAGCGGGTGTAGGGCGCGTTACAGAACAACAGGCGGCCTTCGCGGTCCCAGCGGCCGATCGGCAGCGCGATGGCGTCGACCAGGCGTTCGGCCGGGTTGGCGCTCAGGCTGGCTGCGGGTGCGTCGTCGAGTTTCACGGCGGGCATCGTCGCATTGCTGCACCGGCGTGTCATTCACCCGAAAGGGGGAAGACGGGGCCGCCGTGGCTCCAACCACGGCGCGGTGTGTGCGGCCTCAATTCGGGTGCAACACCACCAGCCAGGCCTGGGCCACGGTGCGGCCAGGGTTGCGGATGCTGTGCGGCACGTCCACGGCATACCGCGCCGTTTCGCCGTGGCGCAAACGGGCTGTCTCGCTGCCTGCCTGCACATCCAGGGCGCCGGATTGCACCGTCAAGTGCTCCCGCGAGCCCGGCTCGTGCGGCTGCGAGGCCAGCGTGCCGCCGGGCTGGACGGTCAACGCGTACCACTCGAACTGGCCGGCGAGTTCGATCGGACCCAGGATGCGCAACTCGCACTTGCCGTCCGGGCTGGCCAAGGTGGGCGTGGCATGCGCTGCCACGGTGGCCAGCAGCGGCGCAACCGGTCGCTCGTCGCCGAGCAACTCGGCGATACCGATGCCCAGCGCCGTGGCCAGGCGCCAGACGACGGCCACCGTCGGGTTGGCCTGGTGACGCTCGATCTGCGACAGCATCGATTTGGACACCCCCGCCTGCCGCGACAACTCGTCGAGCGACAGGCCACGGGCCTGGCGCAGGGCAGCCAGCGCAGCGCCCACCTTGGGTGGCTGCGCTGTGGCTGGCTTGACGACGGTGGCTCTAGGCACGATACTGGACAAGCGTTCGATATACTGCACAAGCGTTGTGCGAATGCACACACGCATTGTGCCCCACAGAAAGCCCGAACACCATGAGCAGCGCCTTCCTCGCCCACGTGAACCATGAACTGAAGGCGTTGCGCGACGCCGGCCTGTTCAAGACCGAGCGCATGCTGACCACGCCGCAAGGCGCATTGGTAAGGATCGCGGATGGCCGAGAGCTCATCAACCTGTGCGCCAACAACTATCTCGGCCTGTCGTCGCACCCGAGGGTGATCGAAGCCGCGCACGAAGCGCTGCGCACGCACGGTTACGGCATGAGCAGCGTGCGTTTCATCTGCGGCACGCAGGACCTGCACAAGGCCCTTGAAGCCCGGCTGGCCAGCTTCCTCGGCACCGAGGACACGATCCTCTACGCCGCGGCGTTCGACGCCAACGGCGGTTTGTTCGAGCCACTGCTCGGCGAAGACGACGCGGTCATCAGCGATGAGCTGAACCACGCCTCGATCATCGACGGCATCCGGCTGTGCAAGGCCAAGCGCTGGCGCTACAGGCACAACGACATGGCCGACCTCGAGCGCTGCCTGGCCGAGGCCGCGTCGGTCGGTGCAAGGTTCAAGCTGGTCTTCACCGATGGCGTCTTCTCGATGGACGGCACTGTCGCCAAGCTGGATCAGATGCGCGCACTCTGCGATACCCACGACGCGCTGCTCGGCATCGACGAGTGCCATGCCAGCGGCTTCATGGGCGCGCGCGGCCGCGGCACCCACGAGCACCGGGGCGTGTTCGGCAAGGTGGACGTCATCACCGGCACCTTGGGCAAGGCCCTGGGCGGTGCCTCGGGTGGCTTCACCGCGGCGCGCAGGGAAGTGATCGAATTGTTGCGCCAGCGGTCGCGGCCTTACCTGTTCTCGAACACCTTGATGCCGGCGATCGCCGGCGCGTCGATCGCCGTGCTCGACCTGCTCGAAGCCAGCACGGCCTTGCGCGACAAGCTCGAAGACAACACGCGCTGGTTTCGCCAAGCCATCACGGCGGTCGGCTTCGACATCAAGCCGGGCGAGCACGCCATCGTGCCGATCATGGTCTACGACGCCGTGGTGGCGCAGAAGCTGGCGGCGCGACTTCTCGAGCTCGGCATCTACGTCGTCGGTTTCTTCTTCCCGGTCGTGCCCAAGGGCCAGGCGCGTATCCGCGTGCAGATGAGCGCCGTGCATGAGCGCGCGCACCTCGAGACCGCAGTGGCGGCGTTCACGCAGGCCGGCCGGGAATTGGGGCTCATCAAGTGAAGCGGGCCGAGCGCAGGGCCGCTCCCAAGCCGGCCCGCATCCCCACGGGGGATCGGCTGCGGTACGCCGCAGGCGAGGGGCACACATGAACTTGCCGAAGATCCTCATCATCGGCGCGAATGGCCAGATCGGCACCGAGCTGGCCGGTGAACTCGTGAAGCGCCACGGCACGGGCGCCGTCGTCACCAGCGACCTCGCGCCGCAGGGTCGCGTTCCCGGCCTGGCCCATGAAGCCCTCGACTGCACCGACATTGGCGCGTTGACCAGCATCGTCGAACGCCACGCCATCACGCAGATCTACCACCTTGCCGCAGCCCTGTCGGCGCGCGGCGAGAAGCACCCGATGTGGGCCTGGGACCTGAACATGAAGGGCTTGCTTGGCGTGCTCGAAATCGCACGGTCGCACAAGCTGGCGCGCATCTTCTGGCCCAGCTCGATCGCCGCCTTCGGCCCCAGTACACCGCAGGACCACACGCCGCAGAAGACGGTGATGGACCCGAGTACGGTCTATGGCATCAGCAAGCTGGCCGGCGAAGGCTGGTGTGCCTGGTACCACCAGCATCACGGCGTCGATGTGCGCAGCCTGCGCTACCCCGGCCTCATCAGCTGGAAGACGCCGCCCGGCGGCGGCACCACGGACTATGCCGTCGAGATATTCCACGCCGCGTTGAAGGCCGGCCGCTACACCTGTTTCCTGCAGGACGACCAGGCCCTGCCGATGATGTACATGCCCGATGCCATCCGCGCCACGATGCAGCTGATGGATGCTCCGGCCGAGCAGGTTCGTGAGCGCGGCTCCTACAACCTGGCCGGCATCAGCTTCACGCCGCTCGAGATCGCTGCGGCGATCCGCAAGCGCTTGCCGACGTTCACGATGGACGTCGAACCCGACTTCCGCCAGGCCATCGCTGCGTCATGGCCGCGTTCGATCGACGACAGTGCGGCGCAACGCGACTGGGGCTGGCAGCCGCGCTACGACCTGCAGGCCATGGTGGACGACATGCTGGCGAACCTGCGCCGCCAGTAGCCGCTCATCGGCGGCGGCAAGGACACCTGGCTCAGACTGCCAGCAACTCCACCTCGAACACCAGCGTCGCATTCGGCGGGATCACGCCGCCCGCGCCGCGCGCGCCGTAGCCGAGCTCGGGCGGGATGCGCAAGACGCGCGTGCCGCCGACCTGCATGCCTTGCACGCCTTCGTCCCAGCCGCGGATCACCGAGCCGGCGCCGAGGTCGAACTTGAACGGGTCGCCACGGTCCTTGCTGGAGTCGAACTTGCGGCCGCGGTCGTTCTTGCTGGTGGGGTCGTACAGCCAGCCGGTGTAGTGCACTGAGACTTTGTTGCCGGCTTGCGCGGTGGCGCCGGTGCCAATCGTCGTGTCGTCGTAGTGCAGGCCGCTCGGGGTGGTGTTCATGGGGAAATCGCCTCGGGTTGGAATGTGAAAACACGCATGCTACACAGGCTGCGCGGCGGCTTGCAGCCAGCACTGCCGCCAGGCGGCCACGGCGTTGTGCAACCAGCCGGTGATCCTGTCGCTGTCGGGCACTGCGATGTTGAGCACCACGGCGGCGGCGCGCAGCGCGGCCAGCGGGTCACGCAGATCGAGCGGTGCGGCGCCATTGCTCTTGGACAGCTTCTCGCCGCGCTCGTCGCGCACCAGCGGCGTGTGCAGGTAGCGTGGCGTGGCCAGGCCCAGCAGGTGCTGCAGGTGGATCTGGCGCGCGGTGTTGTCGGCGAGGTCTTCGCCGCGCACCACGTCGGTCACGCCCTGTTCGGCATCGTCGACCACCACCGCGAGCTGGTAGGCCCAGGGCCCGTCGGCACGCTGCAGCACGAAGTCGCCGACCGCATGCGTCACGTCCTGGTGCTGCGGGCCGAGGCGGCGGTCAACCCAGTCGATGAACACCGGCGCGTCGTCGCTGCCGCACACCAGCCGCCAGGCGCGTGCCGGTTTGCCGGCCAGGCCGTGGCGACAGGTGCCTGGGTAGATGCGCTCTGCGCCGCGCTCGCCTGCCACGCCGAGCGCGGCGAGTTCATCGTCGATGTCGCGGCGCGTGCAGCCGCAAGGGTAGGCCAGCTGGCGCTCGCGCAAGCTCTCGAGTGCCTGCGCATAGTGCGGCCTGCGCTGCGATTGCCAAAGCGGGGCGGCATCGGGTTCGAGGCCGAGGGCCGCCAGCTGCTGCACGATCAGCCGCTCGATGCCGGGTACCGAGCGCGGGCCATCGAGGTCCTCGAAACGCAGCAGCCAGCGGCCCTGGTGCGCGCGGGCGTCGAGCCAACTGGCCAGTGCGGCGACGAGCGAGCCGGCATGCAGCGGGCCGCTGGGCGACGGCGCGAAACGGCCGACATAGCCCTGCACATCGGCGCCAGACTTGCCAGCCATCAATCCACCGCCTGCGGCAGCCCGGTATGCCGTTCGAGCAAGGCCCGGCGCGTGGCGGCGTGGCCCAGTTGCTCGAGCCACCAGGCCAGCGCCAGGCCCTGCGGTGCCTTCTTCGGCTGCGGCGTCGCGCTGTCGCGCCAGGCATAGCCCAGGCGCGCGTGCTGGCGCTCGCGCTGCACCGCCTTGACCACCAGCCGGCCGGCGCGGATGTGCTCGCGGGCCAGCGGCTCGGCCAGGAAGCCGCAGCCCAGGCAGCGCAGCTGGGCCTCGACCTTGGCCTGCACCGAGGCGACCGTGAACACCTCTTGACCCGGCAGCAGGTTGAAAGTGCGCGGCTCGTGGCGGCGCGCCGAGTCGGCCACGGCCACGGCCCGGTGGCGCACCAGTTCGTGGTCGGGAATCGCACCGTCGTAGGCCGCAAGGGGATGGTGCGGGGCGACGGCGAAGACGAAGTCCATCTCGCCGAGCAGGCGCAGTTCGATGCCGGGCGGTGGCGCGATGCCAGCCATCCCGACGCCGATGGCCAGATCGGCTTCGCCCGACAGCAGCGCTTCCCAGGTGCCCGCGAGGACCTCGGTGCGCAGGCGCAGACGAGTGCCGGGGCCGGCTTCGGGGCGGTCGCCATCGGGGCGCAGGGCGTAGAAGGCTTCGCAAAGCTCGAACAGCGTCAGCCGCGACACCACGCCATCGGCGGCCACGGTGAGCTGGGTTTCCCAACCACAGGACACACGGCGCACCCGGTTGGCCACGGCGTCCATCTCGGCCAGCAGGCGGCGGCCTTCGCTGAGCAGTTCGTCGCCAGCCGCGGTGAGCTTGGCCTGGCCCGAGCGGCGGTCGAACAGCAATACGTCGAGCGCGTCTTCCAACTGGCGCACGTTGTAGGTCAGCGCCGACGGCACCTTGCCGAGTTCGCGCGCGGCGGCGGCAAAGCTGCCGTTGCGGGCGATGCTGTCCATCATCGCCAGCGCCTCGGGGGTCAGGGCATTCCTGCGTTCAGTCATGGTTTTCCGTCATTGCCTGTTCATCATATTTGAATGGCGCCTTCAAGGGCCGTGCCCCGGCAATGACCGTGCGCGACCTAAAGTGACGCCATCGAAAGGAGTGCTTGAACATGCTGACACTGCGCAAGTCCCAGGACCGCGGATACGCCGATCACGGCTGGCTCAAGAGTTTTCACAGCTTTTCGTTCGCCGACTACTTCGATCCAGCCCACATGGGCGTGGGCAACCTGCGCGTCATCAATGAAGACCGCATCGCTCCGGGCACCGGCTTCGGCACGCACAGCCACCGCGACATGGAAATCGTCAGCTACGTGCTCGAAGGCGCCCTCGGCCATAAGGACAGCATCGGCAACGGCGCCAGCATCGTTCCGGGTGAAGTGCAGCGCATGAGCGCCGGCACCGGCATCGCGCACAGCGAGTACAACCACGCCGCCGACGAGACCACGCACTTCCTTCAGATCTGGCTGCTGCCGAATCGGCCCGGTATCAAGCCCGGCTACGAGCAGAAGGCCTTCTCCGAAGCCGCCAAGCGCGGCAAGCTGCGCCTGGTCGCCTCGCCCGATGGCCGCGACGGCTCAGTGACGATTCATGCCAACGCCTCGATGCACGCCGGCTTGTTCGACGACGACGAGCGCGCCGAACTGAGCCTCGACCCCAAGCGCCTGGCCTACGTGCACCTGGTTCGCGGCCAACTGCACGCCAACGGCCAGGCCCTGACGGCCGGCGACGCTGCCATGCTCGACGGCGAAGCCCGGCTGGTGATCGATCAGGGTCGCGGCGCCGAAGTCATCGTTTTCGACCTCGCTCGCTGAGGCGAAATTCCACAACCACCGTTGAACCCGAAGGAGTCCCTGTATGAATCCCCAAGCCCTTTCCGCCCTGATTGGCCGCCTGCTGCTGGCCGTGATGTTTCTGCTGGCCGGCCTGTCCAAACTCGGCGGCCTCGAAGGCACCGCGGGCTACATCGCCAGCAAAGGCCTGCCGATGGCCCAACTGCTGGCTATCGCCACCGTGGCGCTCGAAGTCGGCGCGGCCGTGATGTTGATCGTCGGTTGGCAGGCGCGCTGGGCGGCCTTGGCGCTGGCGGCCTTCACGCTGCTGGCGACCGTGCTCTTCCACAACTACTGGGCCATGCCGGCTGACCAGCAAATGATGCAGCAGTTGATGTTCATGAAGAACCTGGCCATCACGGGCGGCCTGTTGGTGCTGTTCGCGTTCGGCCCGGGCAGCCTGAGCCTCGACGCCCGCCGAGCGGCGGCCTGACGCGATGACAACCCCCACGCTTCGACTCCTGCTACTGGCCGGCAGCGCACGCACCGGCGCGCTGAGCGTGACGCTGCGCGACGCGGCGGGCCGCATCGCCCAGGCGCTGGGCGCAGAAATGACGGTGCTCGACCTGCGCGCGCTGCAACTGCCGCTCTACGACGGCGACATCGAAGCGAGCCAGGGCGTGCCCGACGGCGCACGACAGCTGCGCACGGCGCTCGCGACGCACGATGCCGTGCTGCTGGTCACGCCCGAGTACAACGGCTTCCCGACGCCCTTGGTGCTCAACGCATTTGACTGGCTGTCGCGCCTGCCCGCAGGGAACGGCGTGTCGTCCGGCGTGGTCGTCACCGCCAACAAGCCGCTGGCGCTGCTGTCGATATCGCCCGGTGCTCTCGGCGGCTTGCGGGCCATGAATTTTCTGCGCCAGTACCTGCAAATGTCATTCGGCATGTTGGTCCTGCCGCGTCAGCATGCGGTCGGCCACGCCCACGATGTGTTCGACGAGCACGGCGCGTTCAAGGATGAGAAGGCCGAGCTGGCCGTGCGGGCCGTGCTCCAGGCACTGTTGCGAGTGGCTGGCGCCCTGCGCAGTCCGGGCTGAGACAGCGCCGAGCGCTACAGTGCAGCGCATGACAAGCAATGCGCTGACCAAGCTCGTGGCCGTGCTGCCCTGGTGGGATTGGGCCGCACTGATCTGGTTCTTCGCGGTCTGGATCGGCTACGCCCAATTTGCCAAACACCGCGCCACCGTGCAACCCTCGCTGTTGGCCGCCAGCAACCGCGTGCGTCGGCAGTGGATGTTGCAAGCCACCAAGCGCGAGGTGCGTGTCGTCGATGGCGTGGTGGTGCAGAACCTGTCCACCAGCCCTAGCTTCTTCGCGTCGACCACCATCCTGATCATCGGCGGCTTGCTGGCGGTGCTGGGCAGCAGCGACCATGCCAGTTCCCTGGTCGCGGAGATTCCGTTTGCCGCGCGGACCTCGTCGCTGGTGCTCGACTTCAAGCTGGTGCTGCTCGCCGGCATATTCGTCTATGCCTTCTTTCGCTTCACCTGGAGCCTGCGCCAGTACAGCTTCGGTGCCTTGTTGCTGGCCTCCGCGCCCGAGAGGGACGAGTTCACCGTGCTCGGCGAGGCCGCACGCGAGCACTTCGCCGACCGCGCGGGCGGCGTCGTCGGCCTGGCCGCGGAGACCTTCAACGATGGCCTGCGCGCTTACTACTTTGCCTTTGCCGCGGCGGCCTGGCTGTTCTCGCCGGCGGCCTTCGCCGTTGGCACGGCCGGCGTGGTCTGGGTCCTGTACCAGCGCGAGTTTCGCTCCGGCGCGCTGGCGTTGATGCGCGACTGACGATTGCGCTGCGGCCGGTGCGGGCCTGAACTCGCGGTATACGACCAGGCGTATGGAGCTCATGGATTCGAGCGCATGACGCTCGCCGGCTCGCTGTGCGAGCATGCGTGCGCCGCGTGGCCGGCGCCGCCCAGGCGCTTGGCGACTCGTTCAGCGACCATAATCGCTTTTTTCTCGCAACCGCTCGTTCGTCAACTCTCGAGGAGAACCCATGATCGACATGAAGAAGCGCAACATGCTCTGGCTCGCAGCGCTGGCTGCGACAAGCGCCACCCTGGTCGGCTGCGGCAAGAAGGAGGCAGCACCGGCGGCGGCCGCGCCGGCAGCGACGCCGGTGGCCGCATCGGCCGCGGCGCCCAAGGCCGAGCCGCTGAAGATCGCCTTCGCCTACGTCGGCCCGGTGGGCGACGGCGGCTGGACTTTTGCCCATGATCTCGGCCGCAAGGCCGTCGAGGTCGAATTCGGCGACAAGGTCAAGACCAGCTTCGTCGAGAACGTGCCCGAGGCGGCCGACGCCGAACGCGTGATCCGGCAAATGGTCAGCGAAGGCAACAAGCTGATCTTCGGCACGACCTTCGGCTACATGGACCCGATGATGAAGGTCGCTGCCGACGAGAAGGGCGTCAAGTTCGAGCATGGGACCGGCTTCAAGACCGCCGACAACATGCGCACCTACGACAGCCGCACCTACGAAGGCGCCTACCTCGCCGGCATCATTGCCGGCGCCATGACCAAGGGCAACACGCTGGGCGTGGTCGGCTCGATCCCGATTCCCGAGGTCATCCGCAACATCAACACCTTCACCCTCGGTGCGCAGAGCGTGAACCCGAAGATCAAGACCAAGGTGGTCTGGATCGGCAAGTGGTTCGATCCGCCCAAGGAAACCGAGGCCGCGCAGAGCCTCATCAATGCCGGTGCCGACGTGCTGTTCCAGAACACCGATTCGAGTGCCGTGCTGCAGACCGCCGAGAAGAACAAGAAGCTGGCCTTCGGCTGGGACAGCGACATGAGCGCCTACGCCAAGGAAGCCCACCTCGGCTCGGCCATCATCAACTGGGGCCCGTACTACAAGAAGGCCGTCAAGGACGCGCTCGACGGCACCTGGAAGACGAGCCAGGAATGGTGGGGCGTCAAGGAAGGCGCGATCGACATGGTGTCCATCAGCGACAAGGTGCCGGCCGAAATCAAGGCCAAGGTCGAGGCCGCCAAGGCCGGCCTCAAGGACGGCAGCCTCCATCCCTGGAAGGGCCCCGTCGTCGACCAGGCCGGCAAGACGGTGGTCGAAGCCGGCAAGGTCCCTGACGACAAGTTCATGCTCGGCATCAACTTCTACGTCAAGGGCGTCGATGGCAAGGTGCCGTCCGGCAGTAAGTGACCCACCCCCGGAGCGGCTGCGCCGCTCCGCCTCAAGGGGGCACGCCAGCGGACCGGCAGAGCCGGATCCGCGGCGTTTGCTGGGGAGTTCTTCTGGCCACTGCGGGCAACCGCAGCGGCCTTTTGCATTGCCGGCCGTGACCGCCATCGCCTTCGACCGCATCCCGCGCGAACGCCTGCCGGCGCTGCTGCGCACGATGCCCAAGGCCGAGCTGCACATCCACATCGAGGGCTCGCTCGAGCCCGAGCTGATCTTCAAGCTGGCTGCGCGCAATGGCATTGCGCTGGCCCACCCGAATGTCGAAGCCCTGCGTGCGGCCTACGCCTTCAGCGACCTGCAGAGTTTTCTCGACATCTACTACGCCGGTGCCGGTGTGCTGCGCACCGAGCTCGATTTTTTCGACCTCGCCTGGGCCTACCTCGAACGCGCCGCGGCCGACAACGTCGTGCACGCCGAGATCTTCTTCGACCCGCAGACGCACACCGAGCGCGGCGTGCCGGTTGAAGCGGTGATCCTCGGCCTGGCCCACGCCTGCCGGCGCGCCCATGCCGAATGGGGCCTGAGCGCGAGGCTGATCCTGTGCTTCTTGCGCCATCTCAGCGAAGACGAGGCGCTGGCCACGCTCGACGCCGCGCTGCCATGGCATGAGCACTTCATCGGTGTCGGCCTGGACAGCAGCGAGCGCGGCCACCCGCCGGAAAAGTTTGCCAGCGTCTTTGCCCGTGCCCACACGCTCGGCCTGCGCGCCGTGGCCCACGCTGGCGAGGAGGGGCCGCCGGCTTACATCGAAAGCGCACTCGACGTGCTGCACGTCGAGCGTATCGACCACGGCGTGCGCTGCCTCGAAAGCCCAGCTCTTGTCGAGCGCCTCGCGCGCGAGCGCATGCCGCTGACGGTCTGCCCCCTGTCCAACATCACGCTGCGCGTGTTCGACACCCTGGCCGAGCACAACCTGCCCGCGCTGCTGGCGGCCGGCCTGTGCGCCACCGTCAACAGCGACGACCCGGCCTACTTCGGTGGCTACCTGAACGACAACTTCGTGCAGACCTTCGCCGCGCTGCCTGCGCTGGGCGCACAGGCGGCCTACACGCTGGCGCGCAACAGCTTCGAGGCCAGCTTTGCGAGCGCGACCGACAAGGCCCGCTGGATCGCCGCGCTCGACGCGCACTTCGAGCGAGCGGCCCACGCGGCCTGATGCAAGGCTTGGTCAGCGTGAAAGGCCGGTGGTGCAAGGCCCGGGACATCACCCACCGTGCCTTCGATCAGCATCGCCGCGGCGTCAGATAAACGCTATTCGTCAGAAGCTCCCGGCTACCCGATTAGGCTTCACCGGTGGCGCGAGGAAGTGGAGACTTTTCCAGTCGCTTAGCCATTCGCGTTTGCCAGCCCGGGCCAGTGGCTTTCCAGCGGGCGATGACCTCAGGCGGCAGGCGTAGGCTGATCATCTGCCTAGGGTTGGCAGACTTCGGTCTTCCTGCCTTCTTGAAGACGGCGCGAGCGAACATCTCATCCGTCATCTCGGGCAGTTCTTCATACTCTTCAGGCTTGATGACATGCGCGTCAACGCGCTTGAGATCAGAGCCCAAAGTACGGCGCGAAGCGGGTTTGCTCACGGTCGTTGGCCTTTCTCATGCTGAAGACATGACGCACTGCGCCACGCGGGGTGTACCCAATGACCACCAAGCGGTTCTGAAGCACTCCGAAGCAGATGAACCGTGTCTCTCCGTAGTCCTTCCTCTTGTCTTCGACCTCGGCAGTCAACCCATCGAAGACAAGTGCGGCGTCCTCGAAGTCAAGGCCGCGGTGGATCAGAGTCCACTCGCGCTTGGCGGGATCGTAGGTGATTCGCACGCCATAAGTGTATATACGTAAATGCCGGTTTTCAAGGGGGATAGCGGAAGGGTGTCTAGCGATGGCCGCTCGTGGGGCCGAACGGCCACGCTGGACGCCGCGCTGGGTCAAGCGCGGCGCCGCATCGCAGCCGTCGTGCGAGAGCCTTTGAAGCAGGTGCGGCCCCTACAATTCAGGCCCCTGCGCCCCGCGTGCCACCCGCGGCGCAGTCTTTCATCCGGTGGCCATGTCGAGGACAACCATGTCAAAAAACCTCATCCGCGGGCGCCT
>Ga0209254_10000814_pt1 | contig 27048 bp, 21 predicted proteins | sample FrelakmetDIP11DI_FD_187148 | JGI IMG/M metagenome (GOLD analysis project Ga0209254, IMG submission 187148) | Freshwater lake sediment microbial communities from the University of Notre Dame, USA, for methane emissions studies - DIP11 DI (SPAdes)... | ecosystem: Environmental > Aquatic >...
TTCTCTTTTTCCTTAGCCATTGCTTACTCCCCCTTGATGTTGAAGGGCTGGTAGCCAGCTAGGGTCCTCAACTTGTGGATGCGGTTGATGACCAGCATGACCTCCTTGTCGTCCCTCATGTCTACGCCATCGGCGCGGAACATGGTGGTCCTCTTCTTGAGCTCGTCATCCTTCATGGGCTTGCCCACAGAGATGGGCTTGTCCAACGGAAGAGCGACCTGGTCCTTCACGTACTCCACCTCGCCCTTCTTGGCGTTCCAACGGTACCTCTGCCAGGCGTCGAACATAAGTCCGTTCTCATCTAGCCTGCAGGCGTGGCCGTGCACGGTCGCGCCGCGGATACCGGTCTTTGCCGGGTCGAAAGTCTCGTTGTCGATCAGCTCCTTTGCGACCTTTTCCAAGTCCCTCTCACGCATCTCGATGATCTGTCTTCCAGACAGGGTACCGGTATCGATACCGCGGTAGCGGTCCATGTACATCCAAGCGCGCACGTAGGGGATGATGGGCGCGAAGTAGACGGAGTCAGTGAACTGAACGTACCTGATTCTGTCTCCCTTCTTAGCGCCCTCGATGGGGGTGACCAACTGTCTAATGGGGCAGTCGGGCTCGGTCCCCTCGTCCAGTGGCGGGTGGATGCTCTTGTAGTCCTCACCAGGGGCTCTGTGACCAAGAATCTTGACCACATCGTCCATGGCGACATCTCGGAGCTTCTCCAGCTTTACCTTAGGGTCCAGGAACCTCCGCCTGTTCTTCGCAGGAACGGTCATTCCGGGATAGTATTGTCTCTCGTACTTAGCCATCATGAACACCTCTTTTTTGCATAGTCGGTAACGGTTGGCTTGAATTTCGAGTATCTCCCAACCTCCAGATCGAATCCGAAGGGCAGTAATTCCTCGCATATGACCTCGATCTCCTCCAACGCCTCCTTGACGTTGTCGATATCGTCGATCTCCACGAAGATGCGACCCACAAGGACACGCAGTTCCGTTTCTTGCCCCTTGACCTTGATCTTCTTCCTCTCCGGGTGGTTCACTGGGAGCCCAGCTGCGGGCCCCATGGTGATCTTCTCGGGTAGGCCTTCACCCTGGCAGGTCACTTGGCGCACATGCTTCACCTCATAGACACGATTAATGATTTTCTCTGAGGTGTTAGCGGAAAGCAGCCTGCTTGGCATGATCATGATCTCAGGTAACGGAACTGCCTCTGGGGTTGAGGTACCCTTCATCAGGCCACCTCGTCCTTTATTTTCTTTGCCTCCTTACCGACTGCCTTGAACGGTGCCTTGAACTCCGGAATGTCACCGAAGACGTCCCTGACCAGCGAGGATGTTGCCTCGGGCGAGAACATCTGGGTTCCGGCGTCGACCGCGCAGCCAGCAGCGATCACAGGTATGACCGTGCCCTTTGCGTGCTTCGTCACGACGTGGTTGCCGTGGAATAGACCCGGACCACCACCGCCGTAGATCGAGTGGCTGAAGAAGGACATACCAACCGAGGTACCCATAGCGCGACCATAGTCGGTTCCAGGCAGACCAGTCTCGTGCTCCACCAAGTCGTTGTAATACAGGATGGTGGACGGGACAGCCTGCGAAGCCCTCGCAGCACCGCAGTTTACCATGATGGCGGCGAGCATACCAGTGGATACATAGGCGTTCCACAACGGCATGTCGTTGGTGGCGTAGACCTTGTAGCCAGATGGCAGTTTCTCCTTCACCTTGATGACCTTGTCCTCAATGGCGCGGCCCACCAAGCTCTCCACGACGGTACCGACGGTTCCAGTCTTGCCGTTCTCCTTCACAATCTCATAGGTCATGTTGTTCGCGTTCAGTCCCTGATAGGCCAGAGCCAACAGGTGTCCGCGTTCGAACGGGCCAATCGCGTCGCCCATTTCAAAGGCGGCGGTCTGCTCGAAAATGCTGGACAACGCAGCGGCGACCATGGCGTTCTTGCCCGAGAGGGCTACGATGTGGTTCGCCATGATGTTCCTTAGCGCGTAACCGGCACCTTCGTTGTTCTGCGGAACTTCGAGGATGGACTTCAGGTTCGACCCGAGGAAGTTCAGGGTCTGCGGATATCTGCCCCAGCAAGCGCCCTTGACCATGTTGGCCTTATGCATGGGAACATCGTACATATCGATGATCGCTTGGGTCATAGCCGCCGCGGCAGCGGTGAAGCCAGTGGTGTATTCGACACCGGCATCCAGCCTTGCGGAGGGGACCATGATGATCAACCTCTTCCCTTCCATGATGACCCTGACCTCAGTGTCATCGTCCTTCGAAACCCTCAGGATTTCCTTAACGGCCTTTGCCAGTTTCTCGGCATCCTTGACCACCGGCGCGTCAATCTCCTTGCCCTTGATATAACCGCCACCGACTCGTCCGGTCTTGAGACCCTTCTCGATACCGGGCATGTCGACGGCGATCGTCCTCTTGGCAAGGCTGCTGATGCGCATGATGGCGGGGTTCTTCAAAGGACTTATCGCTTCCAGAGGAAGACCCTTTTCTAGGACCTTGCCCCTGTCATCGTACAAGTCTATCTTATCCTTGTATTTCGCCATTCTTTGCCTCCTTTTCTTTTTGAAAAACGCGACTCTCACCTAAGGCTGCAAGCCATTACAAACATCCCCCAATCTTGCTACCTTTCGGTGAAAATCGGTTCCCCTTGCTCGGCACTCTTAACGAAAGTTGACCATATATACCTACTCATGGATGGATTATCCATCCACACATAAACAATCGCTTACTTATAACAAGAACCAGTTAACAATCGGATATATATCTTAATTTCAATATATATTCAATTTAATCCTGTTAATCCGATATCTCGTTAACGGCTTTAAATTAACATTTTAGCCCGTTAAATATTCTATCATTTTTCGCCCATTAGAGCCCTTTCTTGCATTGCGTTTTCATAAAACGAATCACCTCTAGGGCATCCTCCCTCTTGATGTCTATATAATCCTCCATGAGGAGGATTTCGAATCTCGATAATGTCGAGGGTGGGAGAAGCTCAGAGGCGATCTCAAGCATCGCCTCCTTGGTCCTTTTTGGATAATGGACGCCCTTCAAACGTTTCATGATCTCCTCCTTTTCCTTCTCCCCGATTATCCTTCGAGTGGATGCCCTTTCAAGGTTGTGCCTCATGTTAACAAGAGGCTCGGACAAGGCCCCAAGGTCCTCGGGATTGAAGATCAATGCAACTTCGTCGTCTCCTTCGATCACGCCCTCCGAGTAGAGCCTGAAGACCTCCCCTATCCCCTTCATACCGAATATGCGCAGCTCCGAGGCCCTCAAGGCGCCCATGCTGCCCCCTCCGACGACGATGATGCCGGCCCTCAGCTTATCCAATATCTCCCTGTGGCCCACCGCCGCCTCACCTAAGAACACGCCATCAACGATGGCTATCAATTTCACGTCCGAAGGCAATGCTGGAAGGTCACCGCGCCTGACCGGTGGTCTAATGTCGCATTCTTTGCCGATTAGTCGTGATGCTTCTGAATGGGAAAGGCTAGGTCCCACGAAAAGGACGCACTTCTTCATTCACCCTCCGCAAAGGCGTCCACCGGCACGCTCCGGGTCCATGGCCTGCACTTCCATTCCTGGGACGATGACCCGGACCACAGGGACCCCGAGCTCCTTGCGAGTAAGGTCAACGACGACCGCCCGGCGGAATCCTTTGGAACTGAGGCGATCGAGGACGATCTTCAGGTCCTCATATACATCTGGCGTGTCCACACCCTGATACGCGTCGAGGAAGCTACTCTTTGGTCCAACGGTGAACCACATGGCGTTGAGGCGCTTCATCCGCTCATACCCGAGACCTCTGGTGCCAGCACCCCGTGTTGTGTCCTCCCTGGCTCCATGTATCTGCGTCAACCGGCTCTGGGCCACCTCGGTCAAGGCCCTGATCAACGTTATCCTCGGATTCAGATGAGTGCCCATTCCCAGGCAGAGGAGCGCCGCATCCTGCAGACGAACGTCGTCGGCAGCGGCCGCGAAGGTGGGAAATCCAATATCGCTGGTCAGATCTTTCAGATGGACCTCAATGCCCTGGGATGTGAACCTCTGCATCATTCCTGAGATCAGCTTGTCGCCCTTCGGAGGAACGATGTCCGCCCTCAGCCTTCGCCTGGATTCACAGATGGACCAGGCATCCCTTTCCACCACCTCGCAGATCCCGTGCAGGATGGCCTCCTCCAAGGCGTTCCCCGAAGCTAGACCATTGGTGTTCGTGCGGAACAGAGGCAGGTCGAGGCGAGAATTGTATGGATGGAAAACCGCGCTGGCTGGGACGTAAATGTCCTCTTCCTCCTGCAGATCATAACCCTTTACCCAGGCCACGTTCTGGTACATCAGATGCGGCTGTGTTCGCGGAGGAAGGATGAGATCTCTCGGGTCGATGCAGTTGTTGGATGAGAGCATGTCCTCCACCCCCTTTCGAACAATCTGGTCCCCTCTTATCTCTCCACTATACCGCTCTAGCGCTTCCATTATGGCCGATACCTTGGCCTGCTCGATGGATGCCCCCTTACCATTATAGACAGTTATAGCCCCGCTCTCAGCGTCTGGTCTGATGCTCGAGAACACCGGGATGCCAACCCTATCTAGTCCAGTTATGTCCGCCACGCGGGTGATGCCCGCCACGGCGCATAGGGGCTCGATCCTCTTCAAGGTGGTCAGAGGGTCGACCGTGCGATGCCCGTCCTCGGTATAGGTCTTGGGGGCAGGGCCCAGCTTCATGCACCCCCGAACGAAGGGCATCGTAATAAACCTGATTCGCCCGATCACCGATTTCCAGGTTGAGGCAAGGTGAAAAGATCCAGTTCTGCGTTCGGGTTCAGCGCGATCTTCTCGATGAGGATGTCAACTTCCACATTCTGTATGTTGGTCACCTTGAGCAGACGGTTCTGGATAAGTTCGTAGAGCGAGTCCACGCTTTTCACATATACCTCGCATAGAAGGCTATGGTCCCCGAAAACCTTGTGCACATACTCTATCTCTTCGAACTTGCCCAGCTCCTCGATCACGGCCCCCACTGCCGGACCAACGACCTCTAGGCCGATCATGGCCCTCATGAGGCCAAGGCGGGAGGAGTTAGTGATGATGGTATATCCTGCAATATATCCGGATTCCTCTAGCTTGGATATGCGTCGGCTGACTGTGGCCTTGGAAATGCCCAACCTGGATGCGATGGACCCCAGGCTTTCCCGTGAGTCTTGTCTCAGCATCTTCAATATCTCTAGGTCAGTCAGGTCCATTGCACTTCCCCTTGGTAAATGTGTTACGCATAATAGGATTTAAAGGTTCGCATCATTCCATATTATTAGGTAATTATAGTGTTTTCGTTTCAAAAATCATTAAAAGAAGCAAAGAAAAAGATTGAAGGGGATTCTTAAAAAAACCCCCTTTCTCAAATCGATATCATCCTTTCTGTCTAGATTTGGGAATTGGCCCTACGGACATCTGTTGGAGGGCTTCGACTATCTGGGGTAGCTTCTGTTTTGGAATCCCGACCAACATTTCCTCGGGTTTGATGTCGGTCGTCTTGCGGCATCCGAAGCAGCCAAGGGATATGTTGACGTTCCCCGTCTTCATAGGCACCACTGTTGAATCGGCGCATGTAGCTTGCACTGAGGCCATCTCCACCGTGATGCGGCCACCCATGCTGAAGGTGCTGGCCGCAGGAACAAGCCAGAACACCTGCTCTGGCGTACCGGTGATCACTACAACGTCTGGCTCCAACGTCGCCTTGCTCAATGGCGAAAGGGCCGTGGCTTCGTTGCTCAATGGCTCGAGCTGGGGACGAGTCGCGATCGTGTTGGCGGCCGCCGCAGGTGTTGCGTACATCCCCATATTGTGATGGAACTCGCCTGCTTTCACCTTCTCAGGAAGTGGAACGATCCCCAGTGCGCTCCCTCCCACGGGACAAGCTTGCTTGTCAGCAGGTACCGTTATCTTCTCTCCCTTCCTCGCCCTCATAATTGCTTGGCAGTGCCGGATGGGAGTGTCCGGGACCTTATATCCCTCTGGAAGAGCTTTTCCTTTCCTGATCAAGGTTATTGCCACGGGCTCGTTTTGTAAGCCCAATGACTCCATGAATATTTTCGACATTTCGGCGTTATCCATGAGGAAATTACCTCCTGCGTTGAACAGCAATCAATATTTACTTATAGGTTCGTTTTGACGAATTACAAATAGCGATATTCATAATTTACCAATCGTTAACTTTCGTCAATGGATTCAAAGGTTAATCGATCGAACAACCGCTGATTCGATTCCACTTGATACAGAGGCTTTAGTTGGTATGACCCATTTTAGCGCACAAGCGAGAGCCAAATCTGAGGTCAAAGGAAAACTGTATAGCGCCACATGAGATTGCTGAATAATAAACTGAAGAAGGAAAGAACATGGCTGTCACGACTTGGCCTTTAATTCAGGGAGATTATGTCATAGGCTCAGCAGAAAGCCCGGTGGCGATCATGGTGATCGGAAGGGGGATGCTGGAGCTCCCTCCTGAGAGATACTCAATCCTTGGAACGGTGAAGACAGAGAACATGGGCCTGGAGAAGGTCATAGTGAATATCGTCAGCAATCCACGCATCCGCTTCTTGATCGTATGTGGCAAGGAGGAGTTCGGGCATTTCCCGGCCGACGCAGTTCTCAAGATCTGGCAGAATGGAGTCGATGAGCGCAGGAGGATCATTGGCGCCCGCTCCGCGATACCATACCTCTGCAACATAGGCAAGGAGGCGGTGGAACGGTTCCGAGGCCAGGTCGAGGTCATAGACCTGGTGCGCCCTAAGGATGCCCAAGAGATAGTGGCATATGACCCGATATACCTGTTCGACGAGGGGCGCAAGCACGAACTATTGGAGGTGATTGAAAGGTGCGAATCCCGGGATCCCGGTCCCTTGCCCCAAGATCCCCTCGTGGTCCACGCTCCAGGATTGATGGTCGACGCCAAGAAAGCCATCAAGTCCATCGACAATCTAGCTTTGGAGTTCACGAATCAGATGCTCAGGTTCCCGAGCGAGAAGCTGTCCACAGACGCGTCTCTCATCGCTGTCTCGGAGGCCTTCGGGATCGTGCTTGACCCTACGGATGGCCTGGTCTTCGAGGTGCCCTCTGTCGAGTTCGCTGGAAGGCTCAAATCCTACTATCGGGGAGGAACATGACATGTTGAAGTTCACGAACAAACAGCAGGTTTTCGAAATCGGTAAAGTGCGATTCGGAGGGCAGCCAGGGAAGAAGCGCACGGTCATGGTGGGTTCGATATTCTATCCCCGGCACAGCATCGTCGAGGACCGGGTGATGGGAAAGGTGAAGGAAGGGGCGATGGAGAAACTGCTGGCCGCTTTCGAGTCTGCCTCCGAGGAGACAGGGAGCCCTGCTGGCATCATGGTCTATGCGGAGACCGAAAGAAGCATCTGCACTCATTTAGAAAAGGTGGCGGACCTGTTCAAAGGCCCGATATTCATCGATTCTCCCAGTGCTGAGGTCAGAGTGGCAGGCGTCATTCGAGCGAAGCAGATGGGGATAGAGGACAGGACGATCTACAACACCATCAACGCCGGGGTGACCGAAGCCGAATTGACCGCGATCAAGGAACATGGAATCTCTTCGTCGGTTCTACTGGCCTTCAACCCAGGGGACATTCAGGCCAAAGGCAAGATCTATCTTCTAGAGAATGGGGGAGGGATCCTGCCCGAGGGCATGATAGAAATGGCCCAGAAGAACGGGGTGAAGAGGCCGCTCCTCGACATGGCGGTGATGGCCTCGGAGCAAAGCGCCGGCTCGGCCTTGCGCGGGATCATGATCGCCAAGGCGAAATGGGGCCTTCCCTGCGGATGCGCCATGCACAACGCGGTCGAATCGTACGCCCCGTTGGCCAAGCTGCAAGGCGACGACAGGAAGCTCTTCCGCTACGTGGACGTCGCATCTGCGGTGATGCCCATCATAGCCGGAGCGGACTATGTCATGTTCGGACCCATCGAGTCCGCGAGAAGGACCATGCACGCGGCCGCCTTCGCGGACCAGCTGATGGAGCAGGCTTCCTCCGAGCTTTGATCTAGGAGGGGAGGACGGGAGCCATCGCCTAGGCTGATGCACTGGCATGTTGCCAAAGCACCGGATAGATCTCAGTGTCTTGCTGCGGGGGATGAGGCCAGCTCGACCCATTTGCCTATCGACGGAGCCACGAGCTGCCCCTTCATCATCCTCGGTCGCTGCTCGAATAGAAGTGTGGAGGCGAAACGTCAATCCAGCAGGATCAGAGCATCTCGATCTCGCTGCCAGCTGGCATAAGCTCGAAGCCCACGAAGCGGTCGGAGATGTTCTTCATAGCCTCGAACCCCGTGCAGTGCAAGGGGGCGATGCGGTCGACTCCCAGGTTCTTCAGCTGGTCCATGGTCTTGCGTATGCGATCTAGGGAGGCGCCTCCCAGATGGAATCCGCCGATGACCATGTAGATCCTAGAGCCGGTGGACTTTTTGGCGTGGGCCACGATGTTCACGATGCCAGGATGCGAGCACCCGGTTATTACCACCAGCCCCTTCTTCATGACCAAGTACATGGCCTGCTCATCGACGACGGTGTCCTCCAACGTCCTGTACTCCTCCTCCCTGAGGAAGTTCAGGGTGTGCTCGAAATCGGTGGTTCGGGGGACCTCGCCCGAGGTCCGAACCCCTGGAACGATCTCGACGCTGGTGCTGGTCAAATTCATCTTGGCCTTGACCAATGCTGCCACGACTTGCGGCGAAGGGGATATGTCGGTCTTGGACTCCCCTCCTGTGGAGAAGCGCTTCCCCACGAAGGTCTTGGGATGCGTGTAGATCGGCACCCCGGCCTCGATGAACGGGACGAGGCCGCCCACGTGATCGTAATGGCCATGGGAGACGAAGACCGCGCTGAACTCCTTGGGCTCGATCCCTACCGACCTCAGGTTGTTCAGCAGGACGGCTTCCGTGGCGCCAGCATCCATCAGCACCTTCTGGCCGGAATCGTTCTCCACCATCATGGCAAAGCCCTGCTCGGCCATGAAGCTCTTGGTGGGGCTCCCGAGCCGCTTGACGAGGCGGGATTGGACATATGGCGTCCCGCACATGTTATCCACTAGGGTAATGACTCTCACTACTGATCCCTCTTAACGATCTTGAGCTCGCTGAAGCGCATGGCATCCTCCGGGCAAACGGTCTCGCATTTCTTGCAGGCCGTCCCGAGGCAGTACTCAGTGGCGATGCGGATCTTGAAACGCTTGTCTGCGACCTTCTCCACGCGCAGGGCGCGCTCCGGGCACTCCCGCATGCACTTCTTGCAGCCGATGCACCTGTCGAACTCGGCGATGAGGTACACACCTACATGATCGAGGGTCTTCAACCCCCTATCACCGAGCACGGGGATGTCTGCGGAGACGATGCGCAGAGTCTCCTTGGGGCGCTTTATGGGCGGGAGCGGGCGATATCCTTTGTCCTTCAGTATCCGATTGAAGAGCTCGAAGGGCATGCCCTCCAGCCAGTAGGCGATCTCATTGACATAGATGTCCTCGAAAACCTTGCTCGTGGCGAACATGATGTGCTTCGCCGCCATGGAGTCGGCGATGCTCTGCATCTCGTCCATCGCCTCATCCTTCACGAGGAGGTCATAAGCCATCATCAGCGAGGTATTGCCACACTGGTAGGTGCGCTCAAGAACTCGCGGTACCAGGCCACAGGTCTGGGCCTTGAGCGGGTCCACATATGTTCCGGAGGCTCCGGCCAAGTACATGGCCTTCACCTCCTCATCATCGATGTTCACCTCTTCGATCAGGGTGCGGTGGCCGGCGCGTATGGCGCCCATGGCCTTGCCCGCCTCCAGGACATCGTGCTCGTCGATGTAGACGCCGTCCTGAAGGTGGATGCGGTGATCCCCAGTCATGACCTGAGGGAGCTTGATTATCCCGGTCTCCAGACCTACGGCGACGGCGGCCACCACACCAGTTCCGGTGATGCCCCTCGCCTTGATGCCTTCGGCATGCTTGACCTCGCCAGTGAAGGGGTCCACGTTGGAACACCTCTGAGCCTTCAATCGGTCATCGAGAACGAAGTTCTGCCAACTCCCATCGACGAGCGCTTCCAGGTCGGATATGGCCATGGGCGCGGCCAGCATGCCGAACTCGATGCTCTGGCCCTCCATGGCCGGCCCTGCCGCGGCCGACCCGGTCCACAGCTCTCCGTCCTTATAGAGACCCATCTCCGCATTGGTGCCATAGTCCGTGACCAGGCACGTCTCCTTGCGGTCCAGCATCTTGGATTTGATGATCATGGCCAGGGCGTCAGCTCCGATCTCATGGCGGATGGATGGGGGATAGCGTACCTCGGCCTCGGTGTGAACCGCGCTTATTCCCAGGTCGCCTGCCGTGCCAGTGTGGGCGCGCCGCTCCGGGACCTTCACGTTAAGGCGATGCAATATGCTCTGCCCCGCATAGGCCAGATCACGAATCTCGATGTTCTCGAACATGGAGAGCTGTGCCGGGTTCCCGCATATGGCGATGCGCTTGATCTCCTTGGGCTCCGTCCCATGTAGGCCTATGAGCTTGTCCACCGTCTCGATGATGATGCGATGCCCAACCTCGGAGCCATTCTCCATCCAGAAATGCAGATGGTCCATGATGTTGGCGCCAGGCAAGGGATGGCGCATGGTTATGGCCGTGGAGAGTATCTTCCCCTTCTGGTCGAGGTCGACGAGGTGAGTTCGGTACCCGCTTGTACCAAGGTCAAGCGCTACACCATAGACCATGATAAATCACGGTGGTTGGAATCATATTCACATATTTAATGGTGAACTTGAAAACCGCCGGCTTAGGGAAAAATCGGTGAGGGTGCCAGAGAACCGAATGATTCCTCCATGAAGAAGACGCTTCTCACATCCAATTACCGGCATCTTTTTTATTGCAGGCCGCGTTCGAAGGGATATGACCCCCAAGCAGAGATTCCATGCCGCTCTGGACATGCAGCCAGTCGACCGCGTGCCTCTATTCTATCAGCACCTGGGGGCGGCGAGCCATCTTCAGAAAGTCACCGGTATCATCACGAAGGAGGGATACGAGGACCCGGAGAAGTTCGCCAAGCTCTCGTTGGCGGCCTACGACCTTTTCAAGTTCGACAATGTCATGGCCGGTTGGGGCGACATCCTAATCGAATCGCAAGCCCATGGGACCCAGTGGAAGTTCACGGACCCCCGGTTCTATCCCCGGGTCGAGAAGTATGTGCCCATGGACCGAGTGGGCTCGATAAGACCTGTGGACCCTATGCAGGACCCTCAATGGTCCGTGATGCTGCGGGGAGCGCGGATAATGATGGAGAGGGTCGGCCATGAGGTGGCCGTGGTCGGATGCATCGACTCGCCCATGGTCATAGCCATGGAAACGATCGGCCTGGAGAACCTCATGATGGCCACGTTCCAGAATAGGGACCTGGCGCATTATTTACTGCGCACGGTGACGGAGAGTTCGATCGCATATATGGAGCACATCCGCAGGATGGGATTGGAGGACGTCTTCATCGAGAACGGCAGCGCTGGAGGGGAGATGGTCTCGCTTGAGACGTACGAGGGCTTCGACCGCAAGTATCTGGCGGAGGAGATCGACTGGTGCTCCAAGCTGGGCTTGAGGAGCCTGGTCCACAATTGCTCCGCCTCTCCCTTCTACATGTCCGAGGCGGAGCTGAGGCCCAACGCCATTCACGTACACCTGACGGCGGTTGATGTCCCGGAGATGTTCGCCAGGCTGAAAGGGAAGACATGCATGATGGCTGGTATAGACCACACGACGTTGCTCTTCAAGAAAACCCCAGATGAGGTGGAGAAGGAGGTCGAGCGCATAATCTCCCTTTGGGGAAAGGATCCTGGCTTCATGATGGCCCCGGGATGCGAGCTTCTATTCAAGACGCCGATGGAGAACATCGTTCGCCTGCGCGAGGCCACCGCCAAATATGGTGGCCATTGATCCTCTGACGGGGGATGAGGAATGCGATCCAATATACACCTCGAGCGAGGAGGCTCAAGCGACCCCTGCTGGTTCCTCTCCATGAAAACGACACCAGAGCGTTTATATTACCATAAGAGGAATGATTTGCTGGCGCAGGGTCAGAGTGCGGTAGGTCAGAATGATCTCGGTCCTTTACGTAGACGACGAGCCAAGCTTCCTCGAGCTCACCCGAACCTTCCTTGAGCTGCAAGGAGACATCCTGGTCGATGGCGCCCCTTCGGCGCTTGAGGCCATCGAGATGATGAAGCACCATGACTACGATGCCGTAGTATCCGATTTTCAGATGCCTGGGATGGATGGCCTCAGGTTCCTTTCCCACGTGCGCAACCGTCATGGCGACCTTCCCTTCATCCTCTTCACTGGAAAGGGAAGGGAGGAGGTGGTCATCCAAGCGCTGAACGGCGGCGCGGATTTCTATCTGCAGAAAGGTGGCGAGGCCAAGGCACAATTCGCCGAGCTCGCTCATAAGGTCCGCCAAGCCGTGGAGCGCAGGAAGAAGTCGGACGCGCTCAACCTGGCGGAGTTCTCGGTGGACCAGGCGGCGGTAATGACCATATGGACAGACGACGTCGGCCGGATAATCAAGGCCAACCGCGCGACGGCGCTCCATTCGGGATACGGGCAGAGCGAGCTGCTGAAGATGAATTTGGGCGACCTGGACCCCAGCATGACGCCGGAGACCCATCGTCGCTTCTGGGGCGAGCTGGAAACGAACCGTCAGCTGATCCAGGAGTCCAACCTACGTCGCAAGGATGGCTCGGTGGTGCCCGTCCAGCTCACCGCGAACTATCTCGAGATGAATGGGAAGAAGTACAACTTCGCCTTCGGCTGGGACATCACCGAGAGCAAGAGGGCGGAACGAGCGCTGAGGGAGAGCGAGGAGCGGTTCCGCACGTTGGTGGAGAGCGCCAACAGCATCATCCTCAAGGTGGATGCGAAGGGATGTATCACCTATGTCAACGAATTCGCGCTCCGCTACTTCGGATACTCGAACGAGGAGCTGATCGACAAGTGCGTGATGGGCACCTTGATCCCGACGTTCGATTCGCAGGGCATGGACCAGTCAGAGCTATTCTCAAAGATCTCAGCTGACGTAAGAAGATATGGCGTCATCGAGAACGAGAACGTCCTGAGGGACGGGAGGCGCGTCTGGATATCCTGGACCAACACTGCCCTCTACGATCAAGATGGCAAACTCAAGGAGATCCTCTCAATAGGCAACGACATCACAGAGCTGAAGAAGATCGAGCGGGACCTGCGCCTAAGCCAAGCTAGGCTCATGCAAGCCCAGGGGCTGGGTCGCCTGGGCGACTTCCATTATGAGCTTTCCCATGATGGCTCGGTTCTCAATGCCATCTGGTCGAACGAGGTCTACCGGCTCTTAGGCCTAGAACCTGGTACCCGACCCCCGGACCTAAAGGCCATAGGAGACCATGTCCACTCCGAGGACTGGAAGAAGTGGAATGATGCGGTCGATGCCACTATCCAAGGTGGCGGCAGGACCTCCCTGGAGCATCGCCTCCTTCTCGAGGGCGGCGAAGTCCTCTACGTGCAGGTGGCGTTCGAGGCAGCCAGGAAGGCGAACGGCGACTTAAGATTCGTGGGCATCGTCCAGGACATCACCGAGCTCAAACGCGTCGAAGAGGCGCTCAGGACCAGCGAGCAGAGGTATCGCATGCTCGCTGACCTCGTCCCCGATTACATGTTCGTGGTGGACGCAAGAGGAATGGTCCGTTATGTCAATTCGGGTATGATCCGCGAAGCGGGAAGGGACGCCTCAAAGCTGCTGGGGAGGAGCATCGATGACCTCTTCCCTCCGAAGTTCGCTCAAAGGCAGAGGGAGAACCTGGCGCAGGTCATCGAGACGAAGGAGCCGATGCGAGTCGAGATCCGTCATGACGAGGACGGAACGGTCCGTTGGATGGACGTGGCACTTGTCCCGGTGAAGGACGACAAGGGCACTGTCACCGAGGTCATAGGCACGTCGCGAGAGATCACCAGGATCAAAAAGGTTGAGGAGGAGCTCTGGGAGACCGCCACCTCATACAGGGTGTTGACGGAGAATCTCCCCGGACTTGTCTACAGGGTTCACCTGCGCGATAACGAGCGCATGCAATTCTTCAACGAAATGCTCCTCCCCCTCACAGGATATGAGATCCAGGAGTTCGCAAAAGGTGAAGTACGCTACTTGGACCATCTGATCGAGCCTGAGGACCGGGCCATGGTGCTGAACGTCGTGCGAGAGGCTGTGGACCTCGACCGCACCTTCGACGTCGAATATCGCATGAGACGAAAGGATGGCATCATAATCCACGTAAGCGAACGGGGGAAGCCCATACGAGGCTCCGACGGCTCGCCCCTCTACATCGACGGCGTGATGCTGGACATCACGCAACGCAAGCATACCGAGGTCGCGATGCGCGAGAGCGAGCGCAAGTTCCGCGAGCTAGCCGATATGCTGCCAGCCCTGGTCTTCGAGACAAATGAGACGGGGAGGCTGACCTTCATCAATGAGACGGCCAGGGCCATGGTGGGCTTTGGCAGGGAGGACCTTGGAAGCGACATGCGCCTCTTCGATCTGCTCGCACCCACGGACCAACAGCGGGCCAAGGAACAGTTCGAGAAACTGGGCACGGGCGAGACCTGCATCGGAGAGGTGTTCGATCTGATGCACCGCGATGGGTCCAGGTTCCCTGCCACCTTGCATTGCGTGGCTGTGATTCAGGAAGGGACTCTCAAGGGGATGCGGGGTCTGTTCGTGGACATATCCGCATTGCGCGAATCCGAGATGATACAGGAAGCGACCCACCGCATATCTGAGGCGACGATGTCCCACGAGACCCTGGATGAGCTTTACCAGAGCATCCATGGCATCATGAGGGAGCTCATGCCATTGGAAAACTTCTACATCGCCCTCTATGACGAGGAGAAGGACGAGCTGTCCTTCCCCTATTTCGTGGACCAAAGGGACCCGAGGCCGATCATTCGGCGCAAGGGGAGGGGCATGACCGAGTATGTCCTGCGGACCGGGGAGCCTCTGCTCGTGACGTCCGATGGCATCGAGAGGTTGAAGGCCATGGGGGACCTCGAGATCATCGGTACGCCGCCCATGGACTTCATGGCCGTACCATTGATGGTCGATGGTCGGGTCATCGGACTGATGGCCGCACAGAGCTACGACCCCAAGACGAGATTCGGCCAGAAGAACATGGAGATCATGCGCTTCGTCTCCCACCAGGTGGCCATGGCCATCCGGCGCAAGCGGCAGGAAGTGGAGCTGAAGCGTTATGTCGGTCTGCTGCGCACGACCTTCGAGAGCACTGATGACGGAATCCTCATCGTGGGCATTGACGGCAAGATATTGACGTCCAATGATCGCTTCACTAAGATGTGGTGCATACCCGATACCATCATGCGCACCAAGGACGACGAGCGCATGCTCGGCTTCGTCCTTGACCAGCTGAAGAATCCCGAGGCGTTCCTGGACCGTGTGAAGTACCTCTACACCGATAGGGCCTTGACCAGCTTCGATAGGATAGAGTTCAAGGACGGCCGCTTCTTCGAGCGCTATTCCCAACCGTTCTACCTGGGGGAGAGCATTGCGGGGCGCATCTGGTCCTTCCGCGATGTGACCGAGCGCACCTTGGCGGAAGAGGCCCTGCACAAGTCGGAGAGGGAGCTGAAATCGATCGTCAACAGCGCCAAGGACGCCATCTTCGTCAAGGACATGGAAGGCAGATACATAATCGTCAACGAGGCCATGGGAGCCCTGTTCCAGGTGCCAGTTGTCGAGCTCACAGGCACGACGGACCGTGAGCTGTTCGGCGCGGACATAGCAGAAGCCAATGATCGGACGGACCGAGCAGTGCTGCTCGGGAAGACCATGGAGGAGGAAGTCGTTTGGCGCATCACTGGCAATATGCACACCTTCAGCGTCGTGAAGGTCCCCCTCAAGGACGATGAGGGGTGCGTCGTCGGCATTTGCGGTATCGCGCGCGACACTACGGAGCGCAAGAAGGTGGAGAGGGCCCTGAAGGACGCCAACGAGTCCCTGAACCTGCTGAGCAGCATCACCAGGCATGATGTGCTCAATCAGCTCATGGTCATCCGCGGCTATTCGGACCTGGTCCGGGCCGCCCTCAAGGACCACAAGCTGTTGGACTACATGGACAAGGTGGAGAGGGCGACCCGCAACATACGCTCGCAGATCCTGTTCACCCGCGACTTCCAGCGCTTGGGGGTGGCGGAGCCGAAATGGCAATCGGTCGAGGAGATGCTGGACAAGGCCCTGACCAATCTGGAGGTCGGTAAGATCGACATCTCGGTGGACCTGGGCGGGCTGGAGCTCCTGGCGGACCCCATGCTGGAGAAGGTCTTCTACAACTTCCTGGACAACACCCTGAGGCATGGGGAGAAGGCCACGCGCATCGCTGCAAGCTGCCAGAGGCGAGGGGACGAGCTTCTACTCATCTACGAGGACGATGGCGTCGGCGTCAGGTCCGACGATAAGGAGCACATCTTCGATAGAGGCTTCGGAAAGAACACTGGCCTAGGCTTGTTCCTAGTAAGGCTTATCCTCAAGGTGACCGGGATACAGGTGGCGGAGGTCGGCGAGGAAGGCAAGGGCGTCCGCTTCGAGATGATCATCCCGGATGGTACCTACCGCTTCCGAGAATGGGATGACTCCGAACACTAGGGTCCAGGGCCAGGGCTTGCCCATCCATGCAATCGAAAAAATAGAAAGAGGAAAAGGTAAGGGATTTTCGGGTTTGGGCAGATCGCTTAACCCTTGACTGCCTTGACGAAGGCCTGCAGGTTGACCAGTGGCACGCGCGCTGCCAGGCCGCAGCCAGGTGCGACCAGGTGGAAGCCGGAGTTCTTGACGCGGATGGCATCTAGCCTGCAATCTTCGGGGGTTCCCTGAAGTAGCGGGCGAACGACGCCGATGTTGCCGATCAGGGCCGCGCGGTTGTTCACGATATCCACTGCCTTCTCAGGCTGGACCTTCTCTTCGATGCTCAGTCCGTGAACTCCGGTCTCGATCATGTGGTCCAGCAGGACGGTGGTGTCACCGCAGATGTGCAGGACGGTCTTGGCATCCCCGGCCCCGAGGAACGAGTCCTTGATGTAGGGCTTGGCGTACTCGTCGAACATCTCTGGGGAGAGCATGTCGGTGCCTGCGGAGGGATCACTCATGACGATGACGTCCGCCCCGGCCTTGGCCAAAGCCTCGATGTAGCCCTTCTCAATCTTGGCGGCCACCTTGATGGCCTTGTGGACGGCCTCGGGGTTGGTGACGATCCAGAGCAGTAGATTCTCGGTCCCGACCATATGGCCGGCGATGGTGAGCGGCCCGGTGGTGCCTGCGATGATGGGCATGTCATGGCCATACTTGGCCTTGGCGATCTTGACGCCTTCGACCACGGCGGGGATCCTTCCCTTGAACAGAGCGCCGGATGGCAGCTCATCGGGAATGCTGTTCTCGTCCACGGCGTGAGCCTTGACCATGGGGGTCCTGTCCTGCTTGCCCAGGTCAACGCGGCAGCCCATTACCTCGGCCTCGACGGTCAGACAGAAGGGCAACCTTACGCATTCCACTCCCCAGACCTTGTTGGGGGCGGCAGCCAGCTCCGCCATCTTGGCGGGTTCGGTGTGGGCATCCGGCCAGTAGACTCCGACGGCCTCCATGGCGTCTACGGTGGCGCTCTGCGTGAAACAGACCGCCGGGGGCCTGTCTAGGTGCTTACGAGCGAGTGCAGATAGCACCCGGTCCTTAGGGGTTATAGTCGACATCTAATCCTTCCTCCATTTTTTTCTTAACACCATAAATAGAGTGCTTGGCTCGCCAAAGGTTATGTTCATACATTAAGTTTTCGTCATTTCATCAACGATTGTTGGTCTGCCAGTAGCCCTGGCTCGGACCTCTACCCAATTCAGCAACTCGCGCACGGTGCGCACGCCGGTCCTGCATTTCTTCATTTCCACTTCTAAAAGGACGGAGATGTCAGTGCCTCCAGCCTCCTCCACCTTCTTCCTCACGTACTTGGAGGCGCCCTCCTTCGCGGCGTAGAGTGCCTGCTCAAGGTGCTCGACCTCGATGGGCTCTCGGTCCGGAAGGTAGACGAAGTAGTAATTATCTCGCTTGTGGATCTGCACCTCCACGCTCTCGGAGACCATGCTGCAGACGGCGCCCACGGCGTTCCCCACATCATGGTCGTGGGGGATGTTGACCACGGTGCCTAACAGGCGATCGATCATCGGCAGGTAGATGTGGGCGGGCGCTCCGATACCCACCACGGGACGGTCCAGCTTGGAGGAGAGGGTGACGCTTCCATTCTTGGACATCCCTGTCAGGGCGTCCAGAAGGAATGCGCTGGCCTTTCCTGAAGGCACCTCACCCGAGGCATCGAGCACGGCCTTCTTCAGCACCTCCTCCGCCACCCGCGCCCCCATCGCTCGCATGAAGCTGTCCACGAACTCCTTCTTGCTCAACCCATGGCGGGCGGAGAGGATCTCCACGCCCAGCTCGGCCGCCTCCTTCTTGCCCATGCGGTAGAGGCCAGCGACGTTCAGAACATCCGTGGGCGTGAGGCCAGTAGAGATGAGGAAGGTCTTGGCCTTGAGCCTCTTGACATAATCGGCGGTGAGGTAGACGCCGTCAATGGTCTCGATCGCCTCCTTCAGGGTCATCGGTCCCCTAGTGATTATCTCCTGGAATATCTTGCGCTCGTTCTCCGGCAATCTCGAAGGGTCGCGGGGGAAGGCGACCAGGAACTCAAGCTCGTTGAGGGCTTCCATCTTTCCCAAAAGGGAAGGGTGCTCCGCGCATGCCACTTCCAAGGGTAGGACGCGGTCCGGCCCGATCACCATCCTTCCGTCAACTAGGTCAATGATAGAATCGCCCCCTAGTCCGGCGGTCCAGATGTCGATGGCTCGGACCCTGGTCTTCCATTGACCGACCGTGGCCCCCTCCTTTCCTAACCGGGGGAACCCCTGGTCAAGGTAGGCGATGTCCGTGCTCGTGCCTCCTATATCGATGACGATACATCGGTCCAGTTTCGACAGTGCCAGCCCACCCATCAAGCTCGCGGCCGGACCGGAGAGGATCGTTTCCACAGGCCTCTCCCTCGCCTTTTTCAAGTTCATGAGGGTCCCGTCCCCGCGAAAGACCATTATCGGCGCTTCGACCCCTTTGCCCTGGAGGGACGATTCCACGCCCTTGAGGAAATCATCGATTATCGGCAACAACCGGGCGTTGAGCACGGCGGTCACCGTCCTCTCTAAAATGCCCAGCTCGGCGGTTAGCTCGTGCCCCGCCACGACCGGGAGGCCCTTCCTCTCGCGCACCAGCCTTCTCACGCTCTCCTCATGCGCGGGATTGACGACGCTGAAGAAGGATGAGACCACGACCGCGTCAACATCGGCACAGATCTCGTCTACCGCAGCCTCCGTCTCCTTATCATCGAGCGGGGCCAGGGGACGGCCACGCATGTCATGTCCACCGGCGATGAACCTTGATTTCGAGGCGCCCAGATGCCATTCGGCCTCGGGCTTCCACCCTATCCCGATCAGACCTACAGAGCCTCCTTTGCCCTGCAAGAGCGAATTGGTTGCCAAGGTGGTCGAAAGCCCAACCAGCCTGATCCCCGCGGGGTCGAATCCTCCTTTGTCCATGACCCCTTTTATGGCAGCCTCCAATCCGATCGATAGGTCGTAATAAGTGGTGGGGGCCTTGAACTTGGCCACCACATCCTTGCTGGAAAGGTCGACCACCGCCGCGTCAGTATATGTGCCGCCTGTGTCAATCCCCAACCCCAGGATTCTTCCTCCCGATAAGTTCGAAGCGCTCGTGGACCTCACCTTCTAACAAATGGCGTCGAACCGGCAAGGGCCCTAATAAAAAGGTAGGATGGTGGCTTCCGCTTCGACGAAGGTTCAATGCTTCAGCAGCTGATGGACGTCGCTCAGACCCTTCAGGACCTTGAACCCTTTCTCTGTGATCATGTAATCTCCCCGGTCATGCCGCTGCACCATCATTGCCGAGCCCACTAGCCTCTGGATATGGAAGAGAAGGTTCCCCCCTCGCAATCCTGTCGCTTCCGCCAGCTCGGAGAAGGTGCGCGGTTCGGTGGAGACGGACTTCAATATCTGGAGCCTGTGCTTGCTGGCGATGGGCTCGAGCACCTCATTCACGAAGGCCTCCTCCTTCAGCTCGGTTATCTCCTGCCTCTTGTCGGCGGTTGTCGTATAGATGCGCAAGGACCGCATGAGACGGACCTGCTTCTTGAAAAGGCGCGAGACCTCGTTGAAGCATCGCTCACATTTGTCATATGGGGCGGTGCTGCGCAGCCTATCGAACTCGTCCTGGTTGGTGATGATGACCTCTTCTCGTACGATATCCCTCTCCAAGAGGGCAGCGTTCTTCTGCAAGAACGCGGTGAAGGTGGCCCGACACGGTTCTTTCATATCGCAACGTTTGACCATGTTGTGGGAAAGCCCCTCCTCCACGTCGTCCATCACCTGCGAGACCATGACCTCCAATAGGTCGGTGTGGGTCCGAGGCACGAGCGCGCTCCTATCCAGTTGCGTTGTCGGGTCGGCCACACGTCCCAACGCCTGCTTGATGGAATCGAGGTCTGAGCGGATATGCTCCATCTCCCTTCGAAGGGTCTTCTCCTTCTCAGGCATGAACCAACATATGGGTTATCATCGCTAAAAGGTTTCTACAAGGACCTTACAGGTTAGTGGAATGTACTTCCTCTGCCAATTCGTTCGAGAAAGACTGAGATAGTAACAAGAAATCAAAATGAAAGGGATTGGAAATGGTTTGAACCTGGATTGAAGCCTATCTAGTGCTTGGTGAGCTCTTGGGCGATCTTGACCGCCTCAATAGCGTCGTAGCCCCAAGCGTCAGCACCGATCTGGGTAGCGAACTCCTGCGAGGTGGCGCCACCGCCGACCATGGTCTTCATCTTGGGCTTCATGTTGCCTTCCTTCAACATCTTCTCGATCTCCTTCATGCCCGCCAGGGTGGGGGTCATGAGGGTGGATGTGGCGATGATGTCGACGGACTCGGCCTTGGCCTTCTCAACGATGTTCTTGATCGGGACGTCACGGCCCAAATCGAAGATGGTCATGCCCGCACCGGTGAGCATCGCCTTCACGATGTTCTTTCCGATGTCGTGCACATCTCCCTCGACGACGCACATGACGACCTTCGCGCGCACTCCACCGGCGCCGACCTTCAGCTTTGGCAAGGCGACGTCCAAGGACGCGTACATGGTCTGCGCGGAAAGAAGGACCTGTGGCAGGTAGTACTCTTTCTTCTCGTACTTCTGACCAACGACCTCCATGCCCTTGCTCAGGCCGGAGAAGATTATGTCCTTCGCCTCGATGCCGGCGGCCAATGCCTGCTCCGTGAGCGGCTTCGCTTCTTTAATCTTACCCTTCACGACAACTTCAGCAAGCTGTGCAAGATAGTCTGTCAAACTCGACTCCCTCCTTGGGAATTGCCCTCGGATTAAGTTATTCGATATTAAAACCTCTCATGGATGGATACAACATCCAGATGCATCTAAAGTACATTTCAATGACCCTTAAGAAAGTATACTGAATATAGTTAACACCCTCACAGAAAATACTAGTTAACACCATTAAGGCTTGAGGACGAATGGAATCGTCTCCGAGCATTTAGGACATCTCTTGCCGTCGAAGTGCATCCTCACTTCAGCGTAGGAGGGGCAGAATCGGCTGACCTTCTCTTGCATGAATAACGTGGCCTCGGACGGCTCCACGCTCCCCCTTTCGACCAGCAGTTCCCCGCATTCAGGGCAATAGGTGTTCTGCCTCGGCGTCCCGACGACACCGGCGAGATAGACGAACCGCAACCCTTCCCCTTGGGCGACTCTCAAGGCCTCTTCCATCCGCTCCATGGTCTGCTCCGGTAGATCGCTCAGGCGATAAGAGGGGCGAAAACGGAAGAAGTGGACGGGGGTATCGTCCCCCATTTCCTCTTCCACCCATCGGCAGAAGGCCTTGATCTCTCTCAACGTATCATTCCTGCCAGGGATCAGGAGATAGGTCAACTCCACATGGGTCTCCGCATCCCTGGCGATGGTGCAGGTCTCGAGCACCTCCTCCAATCGTCCGCCACAATTGCTATGGTAGAAATGCTCGGTGAAGCCCTTCACATCGATGTTGGCTGCGTCCACCAGGTCGTAAAGGTCCTCGGCCGCCCATGGCTCGATGTAGCCGTTGGTATTGAGCACGGTCGACAGCCCTCGTTTCCTGAGCTCGGGTGCCACGTCCATGATGTACTCGGCCCATACTGTCGGCTCGTTATAAGTGAAGGCGACCCCGTCGGCGCCCTTCTCAAGGGCCGTTATGGCCGCCTCCTCCGGGGTGAAATAACCATAAGGGACTTCGCCTCCGGAACGCGCTAGGGTGCTGTTCTGGCAATTCCCACAATCGAGGTTGCAGCCGAAGGTTCCGACGGAATAGACCTGAGCCCCCGGATGGAAATGGAATATCGGCTTCTTCTCGATGGGATCCAGGGCAGAGACGGCAACCTTCCCATAGTTCAACGCCTCCAGCCCTCCGGCGACGTTCCTCCTCGTTCCGCAGAAGCCCAGGTTGCCCTCTTTGATATGGCATCTTCGCGGACAAAGGTCACAGAGGATCGAACCTTCAACGACGTGCCAATATGCTGCTTTCCTCGGAGTATGTGTAGCAGGCGGGATGCTCAATAATCGTCCTCCTCGAACTGTGACGCCCCGCAAACAGGACATCTGTCCTGGTTCTTCTTCAACACACACCCGCACACGATGCACTCGGGCACGAGCCTCTCCACTGGTGGTATCGGGCTCCGGGATTAATATACTATCTTGGAGGGACCACGCCTCATTCCACCGCTCGAGATAGCTTGCCCAATGGTCCTAAGGGCAGGATGCCGATCTCGCTGCAAGCGTATGCCTTGGCGCGGGCAAGGTTCGCACTCTCCAATATCGGGGACAGGGTGTCGGATCCGCCCACGGCGGTGAAGTCCGTCCCGGAGGCCAAGGGACTGAAGGCGGGCATGACGACGACCTTCTCGCTCTCGAAATGAAGGAAGCAGGGCAATTTCACGAAAGCCCCCACGCCATCGAAGAGCTTCACAGAGGGATGCTCATGCCCCATGACCAATGGTCGGTGGGAGTTCGCCAAGTGGCCGTGCGTGAAGTGGAGCCCCCCCTCCACATGCTCGTTCACCAGCTCGATCCCTAGCTTGGAGGCGATGTTCGCAAGGTAGTTGTCGTGGTTGCCGCGGACGACAATGACCTCCCCCTGCTCCTGCATGACACCCAGAAGACGACGGGCCTCGGACCATTCCTGTGCCAGGTTGCGCGAGAATTCGTGCTTGAGGTCGCCCAGGACGATGAAGCGCTTGGGAGAGTACTGCTCGATGATCCGTAAAAGGGAATCGCGCATGGTCTCGGTCTGAATGCGCGGGAGATGCAAGCCCGAATCCTCTAGAACGCTCTCATACCCAACGTGCAGATCGGATATGACGACGGTGCCCTGGTCCTTGAGGACCGCGCAAAGCTGATGGGTTATCAGGAAGCCAGGCAATATCTCGAGCTGATTCATCTCATCCTCGATGAAGTTGGGGCTCGATTCCGGCCATCGCTATTTGAAGGTTTGCTGGCGAGCCCCTAGAAAGGAGAGGTCGCACTTTCAAGGCTCCCATCGAAACCGATTTGAGCATGATGCGGCACTCGTGTCCCGATGATAAGGCGCACCTTCCTCATCCTTCCAAGCATCGGCGCTCGTACCGAGCGCGCGCTATGGGGAAAAGGAGTCACGGACTGGCGAGACTTCCGCTCGGAGCTGAGATTGACGGGCTTCTCCCCATCTCGCAAGGAGAGGCTCGATCGATTGCTGGAGGAGGCGGAGGTATTCCTGGAGCGCAGGGAAACGGGATATTTCCACCGTCTGCTGCCTACGGCCGAGCATTGGCGCCTTTACAACGAGATGAGAGCTGAAGCTGCCTTCTTGGATATTGAGACGAATGGGCTCGGGGAGGGCGCGATCGTGACCGTGGTGGGCATTTACCGCCAAGGCAAGTCCACCACCTTGGTCCGCGATATCGACCTGACCCCCCGGGCGTTGGTGCAGGCCTTGAAGGGTAGCAAGATGCTCATCACCTTCAACGGCTCATCGTTCGACCTTCCTTTCCTAGAGAGGGAGTTCCCCTTCGCGGTGCCTCGTGTGCCGCATTTCGATCTGAGGCATGGATGCGCACGCATCGGTCTGGTAGGAGGCCTGAAGAGCATCGAACTGCAACTGGGGATGGAGCGCCCCAAGGAGCTTGCGTACGTCACCGGAGAGCAAGCGGTCTACCTGTGGCACCTCTGGAAGCGCAAAGGCAATGTCAATGCCCTCAGGCTCCTCAAGGAATACAACGAGGCGGACACGAGGAACATGGTGCCTATCGCGGAGCACGCCTACTTTAAGCTCAAAGAGAGATCTCTGGCGAGCTGCCCGCGATAGTCCATGATATGGGAGAGAGCGCATCGATCTCGCTATCCGTCCCTTTCTTGGCGCAGGACGCCGCCAGCCGATAAGAGGAACTCATCGGAGGGAACGAGAACCCTCACGCCATGTCCCTCGATGACCGTCGAGGCGACCTCCGTGGTGCAGGCGGCGCGCAACCTCTTCCAGAGGAAGGCGGACCGGTACTGCTCCAGGTCCGAGGGGAGGCTGTTCAGGAGGGTCTCGGCGCATACCACCACCAAACGCCTCTTCGCTCGAGAGAAGATGACATTGGTGCGATTCCCATCCAGGATGAAATCGGCGCTCCCCGCTATGGAGGAGGGGTCGGATTGGGTGCCGGAGACCAGGACCGTGTCCCTCTCACCGCCTTGTATGCGCTCCACTGTGTCCACGATGTCCACGGCGGGTTTGAAGCGGTCCAGCATCGAGTTCAGCAGCCCGCGCTGGGCGCGATGCGGGGTTATGACCGCCACGCTCCTATCTGGAAGGTCCTTCGCCTTCTCCAGCAGCATCTGGAGCAGCTTGGCCTCGAAGGCGTTGGAGCGAGCGGATCCCTTCTCCTGGTGCAGCACGAGGTACACTCCCTCGCCCTGCCAGATCACATCCATGGCATCCTCGCAATGACCTCCGCTTCGTTCCCGCATGCCTCGGCCATCGAGGAGTATCTCCTCTTCCAGGTACTTGTCGGCGATCAGCTTGCGCACCTCGAAGGGTAGGCGATAAGAGTAGCTCAGGGCGGAGCGGCAGATCATGGCCGGGGTAACGTCCTCATGGAGGGAGAGGTTCCTGAGCGCCTCGTAGGCGCTGCGTTGCGGCTCGAACCTGCCCACCCTCGGACGGTCCTCTCCCTCCCAATCGTGCGCTACTATGGGAGATAGTTGCTTGTTATCCCCTGCCAGCATTATTTCCCCACCCTCCTTGACCAATGTCGCCAGGGCGAGGAAGTGAGGGAAGACCATCATGGAGGCCTCGTCCAGCACCAGGGCGTCCGCCTGGAAGCCATGGTTGTCCTCCCCCAGCTCTGTCCCGGACAGTCCCTGGCACAGCCTGAGGAGGTCGTTGACCGTCCCTCCTACGACCAGGGTCCCATCGCCCAGGGCGTCCATCAGCAGATCGTGCGAGTCCCTAAGGTCGTCCTTTACCAGGAGGGTCGTCAACCCAGGCCATTCCAGGCCTACGCTGGTTGCCGCCTCCCTCATGCCCATCTCCATCCCCCGCACATCGTCCATGAGCTCCTCCAAAGCCCGGTTGGTCGGTCCAGAGACGAAGATCACCTTCCCTCTTCCCAGCCGCACGGAGCGCATGAGGACCGAGGCCGCCGCGGTGCGGGTCTTTCCGGTCCCAGGCGGACCGAGCAGGAGCTGGAATCGAGCGGTCAGGCCTTCCAAGCAGGCGTCCACCTGTTCCCGCCCCAAGGAATGGCTGGTGAACCGGGCCGAGGACACCATGGCCCTGAGTCGGCCCATCTCCTCCCCGGGCGCGGGCTTGGGCTCGATCCTCGGTCCCGTGGGGTCCAACCATGCGGGGGCGTACTTGGTCGGGTGCTTGGACAGCTTGCCGTCCACCCGATTGGCCACGTAGTCCGAGGCGCTGGGATCGATGGTGGCGAACCTGAACAGTGGCCCATTGGCCCGAGGCTCGCTGCTCGCGAGGACGTAGCGCGAGGACCGGTTGGTGGTGATCAGCTCCATCTGCACCAAGCCCGTCTCGAAGTCCAGGACGTTCACCTTGCACGTCTTGCCCTCGAAAAGGATCTCCCGAAGGGACTGTCCCTCGTAAGGGTCGCCGGAGCAGGGGCTCAAACGGACGAAGGAGTCGATCCCCAGGGCGCAGACCGCCCTGAGCTCTTGGGTGCTCATGCCAAAGCGATCCGGGTCCAATCTCGCCTCTATCTGCCTGTCGCGATAGAAGACCTCGCGCAGGGGCAGGGTATCGCCGAGCGGGACGCGACTGGCTGGAGGGACGAGACAACGGCTCATCCATTGATACATCTGCACATGATGGTCCAGTCTGAGGAAGTCGATGGAGGCCGTCACCACGCTCGCGTCCCCTAGACGGAAATCGCGCAAGCGGTCGAGATCTAGCGACGATTTCACGATATCCCGGTTCTTGCTCTGAATGCGCTCCTCCAGCCAACGGAGCGCATGCGCCCTGGCGAGCAGGTACTCCCTCAGCAGCCGGGGGTCGGATGCACGCTCGAACCGCTCGATGGCCCTCGCATGCAGAGGGTCGTACTTTGGCGAGCGGAGCTTCCGCAGCATCCCCCAGGCGGCGTACCAATAGGGGGCTGGCAGCCCGTCGTGGAAGCGGGCATGGACCTCGAACCTCGTCCGCCGCGCGCCTTTATCATCGTTTCTCGCCCATTGGCCTTCATCGGTGACCCAGAGCTCCCCCTTGAAATTGAAGAGGCCATGCTCGAAGACCTTGTCCAGGCGAACCTCCCTTCCTGCCACCATGCGGCTCCAATGGAAGGAGGAGCCGAACCAGCTCAAAGAGG
>Ga0209254_10000815_pt1 | contig 27027 bp, 24 predicted proteins | sample FrelakmetDIP11DI_FD_187148 | JGI IMG/M metagenome (GOLD analysis project Ga0209254, IMG submission 187148) | Freshwater lake sediment microbial communities from the University of Notre Dame, USA, for methane emissions studies - DIP11 DI (SPAdes)... | ecosystem: Environmental > Aquatic >...
CGGCAAACCCCACCTGGAGCAAGACCAAATAGGGAAACACGCGGGCCGCAGGGCCCGTACCCGCGGCCCGCGGGAGTTTCCGGGTAGGTCGCTTGAGGCACGCGGCGACGCGCGCCCCAGATGGATGGTTGCCCTCGACAGAACCCGGCTTATCGGCCGACTCCCTTTTCTTTTCGCTCACGACGGGCGACGCCTGTCAAGCGCTATCTCGGCCGATCGCGGCATGCGCCGATCCGGGCCGGCCCTCCCACTGTGGCCCACTGCCACCAGCAACGTTGTCGCCTCGTTTCCGCGCACGGGCGATGAAGTGTCCCACGGAATCCTGGGAAATCCCCTGATCTCGAGCGCGACCGTGCACGGCCGGCACAGGACCGCCATCGCCGCCGAGGTCGAAATCCCACAAAATCCATTTTCTCACCGACCCCTAAGGAAGGTTGGGTAACCATATGATTGATATGGCGATCTGTCAGTCAGATGGCCTGTCGGGGAGGCTTCCCTAACGCTAAGTCACTGTGCCTCTTGGAGAATTTTCGCCTGTAAGCGTTGACGGCTCGCGCGCCCGCGACCTATAGTGCGGGGAAGTGGGACAAAGTGGGATGAAATGGGCCGACGGCCCAGATCGAGCCTGAAATGTTTCGTGGCGCCAACAAAGTGACGCTCGACGCCAAAGGGCGGATGGCCATGCCAGCGCGGTACCGGGACACCCTGGTAGAGCGCAGCGAGGGTCGTCTCGTGGCCACCGTCGATCGGGCCGACCGTTGCCTGCTGATCTACCCGCTGCCGGACTGGGAAGAGATCGAGCGAAAGCTGATGCGCCTGCCGACCCTGAATCCACAGGCGCGGCGGCTGCAGCGACTGATGGTCGGTCACGCGACCGACCTCGAGATCGACTCGCATGGCCGGGTGCTGGTGCCGCCGAAGCTGCGTGAGTACGCGGGCCTGACGCGCCAGGCGATGCTGATCGGGCAGGGCAACCGCTTCGAGCTCTGGGACGAGCAGCACTGGAACGAGCGCCGCGAGGCCTGGTTGCAGGCGGGCGAGGAGCCCGGCGAGCTGCCGGCCGAACTCGGCCAGCTGTCGCTGTAGGCCCGGGGACGTGTCGGAGCACACGCCGGTACTTCTCGACGAAGTGCTGGCCGGCCTCGCGATCCGACCCGGTGGTCGTTACTGCGACGCGACCTTCGGACGGGGCGGGCACGCGGCAGCGATCCTCGGGGCAGTAGGGCCGGAGGGAAGGGTGGTAGCGGTCGACCGCGACCCGGAGGCGATCCGGGCGGGGCGTCGGCGGTTTGCGGGGGAGTCACGTCTCACGCTGGTGCAGGGGTCGTTCGGTCCGCTCGAGGAGCGGATCCGGGCGGCGGGAATGACAGGGGGGCTTGACGGCGTGCTGATGGACCTCGGGGTCTCGTCGCCGCAGCTCGATGAGGCCGCTCGCGGCTTCAGTTTCATGCAGGACGGACCGCTCGACATGCGGATGGACAACGAGGCGGGGCAGAGCGCGGCCCAGTGGCTCGCGAAGGCGGGCGAGCGTGAGATCGCCGACGTCCTGCATGGCCTCGGCGAGGAGCGTTACGCCCGCCGCATCGCGCGCGCGATCGTGGCCGCGCGAGCTGAGACGCAGCTGACGCGCACCGGCCAGCTGGCCGATATCGTCGCGGCCGCCGTGCCCACCCGCGAACCCGGCAAGCATCCCGCGACCCGGAGCTTTCAGGCGATCCGCATGCACGTCAATCGCGAGCTCGAGCAGGTCGCCGAGGCGCTGCCACAGGCCGCGGGCCTGCTCGTGGCCGGCGGGCGCCTGTGCGTGATCAGTTTCCACTCGCTCGAGGACCGTCTCGTCAAGCGCTTCATCCAGCGCGAGGAGCGTGGCGATCCCGTGTACGCCGGCCTGCCGGTCGTGCCGCCGCACGCGCGGCCGCGGCTGCGTCGCGTGAATGGTGCGGTTCGCGCCAGCGAGCGGGAAGTCGCGGCCAATCCGCGTGCCCGCAGCGCCGTGCTGCGCGTGGCCGAGAGGATCGCGGCATGAGCCGCGCACGCGTAAACCTCGCTATCGCGGCGCTGTGGGTCGCCGTGCTCGCCTCGTCGCTCGGCGTGGTGTACGCGAAACACGAGGCACGCAGTCGCTTCAACGAGCTGCAGAAGCTCACGCTGCAGCGCGACGAGCTCGACATCGAATGGGGCCAGCTGCAGCTCGAACAGAGCACTCTCGCGACGCACAGCCGCGTCGAGCGGGTGGCCCGCGATGACCTGCACATGTCGATCCCGCAGGTCAACGAGCTTCGGATCGTGCAGCCATGAAGCACCGCGGCCACGGGACTGGTGAAGCGCCGCGCCGCGAATGGCGGCAATGGTTCGTGGCCGGCGCACTGGCACTCGGTGCGGTCGCGCTGCTGGCGCGCGCCGTATACCTGCAGGTCATCGACCAGGACTTCCTCGAGCAGCAGGGCGACGAGCGCATCCTTCGCGACGCGAAGCTGTCGGCCAACCGCGGCATGATCCTCGACCGTAACGGCGAGCCGCTCGCGGTCAGCACGCCGGTCGACACCGTGTGGGCCGACCCGCGCAAGCTCGCGCAGGTTCCCCAGGAGTTCGCGCGACTCGCGAAGGCGCTCGACCGCGACCCGCAATGGCTCGCGCGACGCGTGACCTCGAGCCTCGACCGCGAGTTCGTCTACCTCGTGCGGCACATGAGGCCGCAGGACGCCGCCAGGGTCAAGGCACTCGGCATCCCGGGTGTGAACACGCTGCGCGAGTACCGCCGCTACTACCCGGCCGGCGAGGTCACGGGCCACCTGCTCGGCTTCACCAACGTGGATGACGTCGGGCAGGAGGGGCTCGAGCTCGCCTACGACCAGTGGCTCGGCGGCACGCCGGGACTGAAGCGGGTGATGCGTGACAGTCTCGGCCGGACCATCGAGGACATCGAGCGCATCCGGCCGCCCCGCCCGGGACAGGACCTCTACACCAGCATCGACCTGCGCCTGCAGTACCTCGCCTACCGCGAGCTGAAAGCCGCCGTGCAGGCCAATCGCGCGCGAGCCGGCAGCGTCGTGGTGCTCGACATCGCCACCGGCGAGGTGCTGGCGATGGTCAACCAGCCTTCATTCAATCCGAACGACCGCGAGCAGTACGCAGCCTCACGCTACCGCAATCGCGCCACCAATGACGTGTTCGAGCCAGGCTCGAGCATCAAGCCGTTCGTCGTTGCCGCCGGCGTCGAGTCCGGCCGCTTCCACCCCGGCACGACAGTCGACACGACACCCGGCATGGTCCGTGTCGGCATCAAGACCGTGAAGGACAAGCACAACCTCGGCGTCATCGACGTCACCACGGTGCTTGCCAAGTCCAGCAACGTCGGCGTCGTGAAGATCGCGCTGTCGCTGTCGCCCGAGCAGATGTGGCAGGCGCTCGACCGGTTCGGCTTCGGGCGCGTGACGGGTTCGGGATTTCCCGGCGAATCGGCCGGCATCCTGCCCCAGCCCCGGCACTGGCGTCCGATCAACCAGGCGACGATGTCCTATGGCTACGGCCTTTCCGTGACGCCACTGCAGCTCGCGCAGGCCTATGCCGTCTTCGGCTCGCATGGGATCAGCCGCCCGGTGTCGCTGCGCAAGCTCGATTCGCCACCGCCCGGCGAGCGCGTCATCGACGAGGCCGCGGCACGCGAGCTGGTCACCATGATGGAGGCGGTCGTGAGCGACGCCGGCACCGCTCGGCGCGCGCGCACGATGGGCTACCGCGTTGCCGGAAAGACCGGCACGGCGTGGAAGGCATCCGGGCAGGGCGGCTACTCGACGAACAAGTACATGGCGGTGTTCGGCGGCGTCGTGCCCGCGACCAACCCAAGGCTCGCCGCGATCGTCGTGATCGACGAACCGTCGGGCGGCGCCTACTACGGTGGCGAAGTTGCTGCGCCGGTCTTCTCGGCGGTGATGTCGGGCTCCCTGCGCCTGATGGCGATTCCGCCCGACGACCTGCAGCGGCTGCCGGCGACCACGCTGGTGCAGGCGGAGAATCCGTGGTGAGCGGCGAGCAGTCGGTTGTGGCGGGGTCACCCGGGACGCCGGAGTACCGCGCGTCGCTGGTCGCGCTGCTTGAAGGCATTGCCGCGCCCTCGCGGGACGTCGGGCTGCGCGACATCGAACTCGACAGCCGTCGCGTCACGCCGGGCGCGGCCTTCCTGGCCTGTCCCGGGAGCACCACGCACGGACTCGCGCACGCCGCAGATGCCGTCGCGCGCGGCGCGGTCGCAGTGCTGTGGGAGCCCGCATCGGGAGTCGAGCCACCTGCATTGCCGCCGCGGGCTGTCGTCGTGCCGGTTGCAGGACTCCGACGCCAGGCCGGCACGATCGCGGACCGCTTCTTCCGCGCGCCTTCCGCGGACCTTCGCATCGCGGCGTTCACCGGAACGAACGGCAAGACGACCTGCGCATATCTGCTGGCCCAGGCCGCCGATCTGCTGGGTCGTCGCGGCGCATATCTCGGCACGCTCGGTTCTGGTCGTCCTGGGGCGCTGCGCGAGGCGGGGCTGACGACGCCCGATGCCATCAGCGTGCATCGTCGTCTTGCCGAGGCGCGTGATGCCGGCGCGAAGACGCTCGGCATGGAGGTGTCCTCGCATGCGCTCGATCAGGAGCGCGTCTCGGCAGTGCGCTTCGACACGGCGGCATTCACCAACCTCACGCGCGACCACCTCGACTATCACGGCACGCTCGAGGCCTACGGCGAGGCCAAGGCACGGCTGTTCGCCATGCCGGGCCTGGCCCGCGCGGTGATCAACGCCCGCGACGACTTTGGCCGCGCGCTCGTTGAACGCACCGGCCCCGACCTGGAGCGCGTGCTGTACTCGACCTCGAACGAACTGTGGGCCGAGCCGGGCACCGGCTGGATTCGCCTGCCGGAGCTGCGCGCCACCACGGCCGGCCTCTCGCTGCATGTCGAGAGCTCCTGGGGCGCCGGCACGCTTCGCTCGCGGCTGATCGGCGAGTTCAACGCCGAGAACCTGCTCGCCGTGCTCGGAGTGCTGCTCGGCTGGGGCGTGCCGCTGCAGCAGGCGCTCGTGGCGCTCGCAGCCTGCGGCGCGCCGCCCGGGCGCATGGAGACCTTCGGAGGCGGTGCGCAGCCGCTTGCGCTGGTGGACTATGCGCACACCCCGGACGCTCTCGCCAAAGTGCTGGACGCGGCGCGCGCGCACGCACGGGGCCGCCTGTACTGCGTGTTCGGCTGCGGCGGTGACCGTGATCCCGGCAAGCGTCCGTTGATGGGCGCTGCGGCAGAGGCGCATGCCGACGTCATCGTCCTCACCGACGACAATCCGCGCAGCGAGTCGTCGCGCGCCATCCTCGAGCAGATCCTCGCCGGCATTCGCGACACCGCCGCCGCGCACGTCATCGCGGATCGCGCCGAGGCGATCCACTTCGCGCTCTCCGAGGCCGACGCGGGCGACGTCGTGGTGATCGCAGGCAAGGGACACGAGGACCGGCAGATTGTCGGCTCCGAGTCGCGACCCTTCAGTGACCGGCAGGTCGTGCTCGACGCGCTGGGGGTCGAAGCATGAAGCGCGACATGCAGACCCTCGCGCAGGTCACGGGCGGCTTGCAGCATGGCCTCAACACGGACTTCGGCGTCGTGACGACCGACAGCCGCACGCTGGGGCCCGACTCGCTGTACGTGGCACTGCGTGGCGAGCGCTTCGACGGCCACCTGTTCGTGCCCGAGGCCCAGGCAAAAGGCGCCGCCGGCGCGCTCGTCTCGCGCGCCGCCTCGATCGACTTTCCGCAGGTCGTCGTTCCCGACGTGCTTGCGGGGCTCACCAGCTTCGCATCGGCATGGCGCAGCCACTTCGCCGGTACGGTCGTCGGCATCACCGGCAGCAACGGCAAGACCACCGTGAAGGAGATGACGGGTGCCATCCTGGCACGCGTCGGAGCCTGCCTCGTCACGCGCGGCAACCTCAACAACCACATTGGCGTGCCGCTCACGCTCTGCAGGCTCGAGGCAACGCACCGCTACGCGGTGATCGAGATGGGTGCGAATCACCTCGGCGAGATTGCGCACCTTGCCTCGGTCGCGCAGCCCGACGTCGGCCTCGTGATCAACGCGGGTCCGGCGCACCTCGAGGGCTTCGGCGGCATCGACGGAGTGGCGAAGGGCAAGGGCGAAATGTTCGCCCGACTCGGCGCACGCCAGACCGCCGTCATCAACGCGGACGACCGCTTCGCCAGCTACTGGCACGGCGTCGCGCGCGCCGCCGGGCGCGTCGTGACCTTCGGCATGCGAGAGCGCGCCGACTACACCGCCGTGAACGTTCGCGAGCGGGCGGCGGAGACGGGACCGGCGCTCGAGTTCGAGCTGGTCTGTCCGCTGGGTCGGCGTCACGTGCCGCTCGCGCTGGCCGGCGAGCACAACGTCATGAATGCCCTGGCCGCGGCTGCCGCGTCCGGCGCCGCCGGCGCGAGTCTCGACGCAATCGCGGAAGGCCTGGCCGGCATGCGCGCGGTCGCCGGGCGGCTGGAGTTCAAGACGCTGGCGGACGGCGGTCGCTTGATCGACGACTCCTACAACGCCAACCCGGCGTCGGTTCGGGCCGGCCTGCGCGCGCTCGCGGCACTGCCGGGCGAGCACTGGCTGGTGCTCGGCGAGATGCGCGAACTCGGCGAGGAATCCGCGCGGCTGCACGCCGAGATCGGCGAGTTCGCGCGCGAGTGCGGAGTGAAGCGCCTCTACGCGGTGGGCGACGAGGCGCGCCACGCCGTCGAGACGTTCGGCGCGGGTGCGACCTGGTTCGCGGTGGTCGAGGACCTCATCGCGTCATTGCGCGGAGAGGTGCGGTCCGGCGTGACCGTGCTCGTCAAGGGCTCGCGCTCGAATCGCCTGGAGCGGGTCGCGACGGCGCTTGGGGCAGGCGGGGAGGTGCACTGAGATGCTGCAACACGTCGCCGAGTGGCTCACCCAGTTCTACTCGGGCTTCAACGTATTCAGCTACCTCACGCTGCGCGCGATCCTCGCGGCGCTCACCGCGCTGGTGATTTCCTTCGTCGTGGGCCCCGGAATGATCCGCAAGCTCGCCGAGCACCAGGTCGGCCAGCGCGTGCGCTCCGACGGTCCGCAGTCGCACCTCTCGAAAGCCGGTACGCCCACCATGGGCGGCGCGCTGATCCTGGTCGCCATCGTGGTTGCGACGCTGCTGTGGGCCAACCTCGGCAACCGCTTCGTCTGGATCGTGCTTGGCGTCACCGTCGCGTTCGGCCTGATCGGCTTCTGGGACGACTACCTGAAGCTCGTCGTCGGCGACTCGCGTGGACTGATCGCGCGCTACAAGTACTTCTGGCAGTCGGTGGCGGGCCTGAGCGCCGCGATAGCGCTCTACCTCACGGCCAGGACGCCGGCCGAGACGACGCTGATCGTGCCGTTCTTCAAGGACTTCGTGCTGCCGCTCGGGCCGCTGTTCATCGTGGTCGCGTACTTCGTGATCGTCGGGTCCTCGAACGCGGTCAATCTCACGGATGGCCTCGACGGCCTCGCGATCATGCCCTCCGTGCTCGTCGCGGGCGCGCTCGGAGTGTTCGCCTACGCATCGGGCAACGTGGTGTTCGCCGGCTACCTCGGCATTCCCTACATCGCCGGTACGGGCGAGGTTCTGGTGATCTGCTCCGCGATCTTCGGTGCGGGTCTCGGCTTCCTGTGGTTCAACACCTATCCCGCGCAGGTCTTCATGGGCGACATCGGCGCGCTCGCGCTCGGAGCGGCGCTCGGCGTGATCGCCGTCGTCGTCAGGCAGGAGATCGTGCTGTTCATCATGGGCGGCGTCTTCGTCATGGAGACCGTGTCCGTGATCCTCCAGGTGGGTTCCTTCAAGCTGCGCGGCAAGCGCATCTTCAGGATGGCGCCCATCCACCACCATTTCGAGCTCAAGGGCTGGGCCGAGCCGAAGGTGATCGTCCGCTTCTGGATCATCACCGTCGTACTCGTGCTCGTCGGGCTCGCCACGCTGAAGCTCCGGTGAAAGCAGCCGCCGTCAATCTTGCGCCGCTCGAGGCCGGGTCGCGCGCCCTGGTGCTCGGGCTCGGTCGCACCGGACTCTCGTGTGCCCGCTACCTGAGGCGCAAGGGGCTCGCGGTGCGCGTTGCCGACACGCGAGCCGAACCGCCGGGCGCGACGGCCTTGCGCGAGCGGGTGCCCGACGCCGAGCTTCGTGCCGGCGCCTTCTCGCCCGCGCTCCTCGACGACGTCGCGCAGGTCGTGATCTCGCCGGGGCTCTCGCTGCGCGAGCCAGTTGCGGTCGAGGCCTTGCGCCGCGGCCTGCCCGTGGTCGGCGACATCGAGTTGTTCGCGCGCGAGGCGCAGGCTCCGGTCGCCGCGGTCACCGGCACCAACGGCAAGAGCACCGTGACCGCTCTGCTCGCCGATCTGGCCAACGCCGCGGGCCTCCCGGCGGTCGCGGGCGGCAACCTCGGGGAGCCCGCGCTCGATCTGCTCGACCGCCCCATCCCAGCGCTCTACGTGCTCGAGCTGTCGAGCTACCAGCTCGAGACGACCCACTCGCTGCACACGGCGGTCGCGACCGTGCTGAACGTCACGCCCGATCATCTCGACCGTTACCACTCGATCGAGGATTACGCCGCCGCCAAGGCGCGCATCTTCGACGGCTGCGAGGCTGCGGTGGTGAACGCCGACGACAGCCGCGTACGCGCGATGCCGCGCCCGGGGCAGCGCGTGCTCAGCTTCAGCGTGCGCGACCCCGGTGCCGACTACAGCCTCGTGCGCGAACCCGAGACGATGCTGGCCAGCCGCGGCGAGCCGCTCATCCCGGTGTCGGCGATGAAGCTGCAGGGCGAGCACAACGCCGCCAATGCGCTCGCAGCGCTCGCGATGTGCGAGGTGCTCGAGCTGCGCCGCGGTCCCGTGCTCGAGGCACTCGCGAGCTTCGGCGGGTTGCCGCATCGCGCGCAGTGGGTCGCGGACGTGGACGGCGCGCGTTACGTCAATGACTCCAAGGGCACGAATGTCGGCGCGACGATCGCCGCAGTGGAAGGCCTCGCCGGCCCGCTGGTGCTGATCGCGGGCGGCGACGGCAAGAACCAGGACTTCACGGGCCTGCGGCCGGTGTTCGCCGGCAAGGTACGCCACGCCGTACTGATCGGCCGCGACGCGCCGGCCATCGCCGCCGCCCTCGACGGGGTCTGCACCACCGAGCGGGCCGCCGACATGCCGACGGCTGTCGCCGCGGCGCGCGCGCGCGCACGCCCCGGGGACACGGTCCTGCTCTCGCCGGCCTGCGCCAGCCTCGACATGTATCGCGACTACGCGCACCGCGGCGAGGAATTCGCCGCCGCGGTCAGGAGTCTCCTCCGATGAGCTCCGCCACGCTCGCCTACGCACGCTCCAGCGGCACGCAGCGTCGGCTGATGCTTGATCCCTGGGTGATCGGTCCGGTAACGGCATTGCTGCTCGTGGGTCTCGTCATGGTCGCGTCGGCCTCGATCGGCGTGTCCGACAAGGAGTTGGGCGCGCCGTTCTTCTACTTCCAGCGCCAGCTCATCTACGTGGCGCTGGGGCTGGTCGCCGCGACGGTGGCGCTCGCGATACCGACCTCGGTCTGGGACCGCTACTCGATGGCGTTGCTGGGCGTCGGGCTGTTCCTGCTGGTCGCCGTGCTCATCCCTGGCGTCGGCCACGAAGTGAACGGCAGCCGCCGCTGGCTGCGCCTCGGGTTCATGAACTTCCAGGCCTCCGAGCTTGCGCGCGTGCTGCTGCTCACGTACGTCGCGAGCTACTCGGTACGTCGAGCCGATGAACTGCGCAGCGACTTCAAGGGCTTCCTGCGTCCGGTAGCCGTGCTCGGGGTTGCCGCCGTGCTGCTGCTCGTCGAGCCCGACTTCGGCGCCGCGACGGTGCTCCTGACGACGAGCCTCGCGGTGCTGTTCCTTGCCGGCGCACGCATCCGCCATCTGCTCGTTCCGATGGTGCTCGGCGTGGCGGCCATGGCCCTGCTCGCAGTCACCTCGTCGTATCGAATGCGCCGGCTCATTGCGTTCCGCGACCCGTGGCAGGACCCGTTCGACAGCGGGTTCCAGCTGACACAGTCGCTGATCGCGATCGGTCGCGGCGAGTGGTTCGGCGTGGGCCTGGGCTCGAGTGTGCAGAAACTGTTCTACCTGCCGGAAGCGCACACGGACTTCGTGTTCGCGGTAATGGCGGAAGAGTTCGGGTTCGTGGGCGTCGCGACCGTGATCGCGCTGTTCGGTCTGCTGGTCGGTCGTGCGCTCGTCATCGCGCGCAACGCTGCGCGCGCCGGACTCGAGTTCCAGTCGCTGGTGGCCGCCGCGATCGGCATCTGGCTGGGCCTTCAGGTGTTCGTGAACATCGGCGTGAACATGGGGCTGCTGCCCACGAAGGGCCTCACGCTGCCACTGCTGTCCTACGGTGGCAGCAGCATGCTGGTCACTCTCGGCTGGCTCGGGGTGCTGCTGCGCGTTCACCACGAGACCCAGTCGCAAGGCAGGCCGGCCGTCGCGCGGGAGGCGCGCCGCGAATGAGCCGCGTAGCGCTCATCATGGCGGGTGGTACGGGCGGGCACGTGTTCCCCGCGCTCGCGACGGCGCGCGTACTGAGAGGTCGCGGCTACGACATCGTGTGGCTCGGCACCCGGCGCGGAATCGAGTCGAGGCTCGTGCCCGCGGAAGACATCCCCGTCGAGTGGCTGAGCGTGAGCGGACTGCGCGGCAAGGGCTGGGCGACGCTGCTGGCAGCACCGTTCCGGCTGCTGCTGGCGCTTACGCAGGCGTTTGGGGCCGTGCGCCGCCACCATCCCGCAGTCGTGCTGGGCGCGGGCGGGTTCGTGTCCGGACCCGGCGGTGTTGCGGCGTGGCTGTTGCGCCGCCCGCTGGTCGTCCATGAGCAGAATGCGGTGGCAGGACTCACCAACCGCGTGCTGGCCCGCCTCGCCGATCGCGTGCTGGAGGGTTTCCCCGGCAGCTTCGGTCGTGGAGTCCGCGCCGAGCACGTCGGCAACCCGGTACGAGCCGAGATTTCCGCGGTACCCCCGCCCGAGCGTCGCTTCGCCGCACGCACGGGTCGCGTGCGCCTGCTGGTGTTCGGCGGCAGCCAGGGTTCGGCGCGCCTGAACGCCGTGGTACCGGCGGCCATCGCCGAGCTGCCACTGGCGCTGCGGCCGGAGGTGCTGCACCAGACGGGTCGCGCGAGCTTCGACGAGACGGTCGCCGCGTATCGCGCGCGCGGCATCGAGGCCGATGTGCGACCTTTCATCGACGACATGGCGGGCGCCTATGGCTGGGCCGATTTCGCTGTGTGTCGCTCTGGCGCGCTCACCGTGGCCGAGCTCGCCGCCGCCGGCGTGGGCGCGGTGCTCGTGCCATTTCCCGCTGCCGTCGACGATCACCAGACGCGCAATGCGGAGTATGCGGTGAAGGCTGGCGCCGCCGTGCTGATGCCCGAGGCAGGGTTAACCCCCGTGTCGCTGGCCGCCAAGCTTCGCGAGTTGCTCGAGGCGGGCCGTCCCGCGCTCGAGCGCATGGCGCTCGCGGCGCGCGCCACCGCCATCACCGACGCGGACCGCCGGCTTGCCGACGCCTGTACCGCTGTCGCGGAGGATCGCCCGTGACAGACCGCATGCGCCGCATCCATACCATTCACTTCGTCGGCATCGGCGGCAGTGGGATGAGCGGCATCGCCGAAGTCCTGCTCAACCTCGACTATGCGGTGCAGGGCAGCGACCTCAAGAAGGGCGAGGTGACGCGGCGGCTCGAGTCGCTGGGAGCAAAGATCTTCATCGGTCACCGCGCCGGAAACGTCGCCGGCGCCGACGTGGTCGTGGTCTCGAGTGCAATCAACGAGTCCAACCCCGAGGTCGCGCAGGCGCTCGCGCAGCGCATACCCGTGGTGAAGCGCGCCGAGATGCTGGGCGAGCTGATGCGCTTCCGATACTCGATCGCGGTGGCCGGCACGCACGGCAAGACCACGACCACGAGTCTCGTCGCAAGCGTACTCGCCGAAGGCGGCGAGGATCCGACCTTCGTGATCGGCGGTCGGCTGAAGAGCGCCGCGACGAATGCTCGCCTCGGCGCCGGACGCTACCTGGTCGCCGAGGCAGACGAGAGCGACGCCTCGTTCATGCACCTGCAGCCAGTCATTGCGATCGTCACCAACGTCGATGCCGATCATCTCGGCACGCACGGTGGCGACTTCGGGAAGCTGAAGGCGAGCTTCGTCGAGTTCCTCCACAACCTGCCGTTCTACGGCCTCGCGGTGATCTGCGCCGACGACTCCCACGCCGCTGCACTGATCCCGCAGATCGCACGTCCCTATGTCACCTATGGTTTCGGTGAAGGCGTGGACGTGCGCGCAGTGGACGTCGAGCGCCGGGGCGGGCAGTCGCAGTTCGACGTGCTGCGGCCGGGTAAGCCGGAGCCGCTCCGCGTCACGCTCAACCTGCCGGGTCGGCACAACGTCCTGAACGCACTTGCCGCGATCGCGGTCGCGACCGAACTCGAGATCGACGATGCGGCAATACAGCGCGCGCTGGTGAATTTCCAGGGCATCGACCGCCGCCTGCAGGTGCTCGGCGACGTGACGATGGGCGAGCGTCGCGTGACGCTGGTGGACGACTACGGCCATCACCCGACCGAGATCGCGGCCACGCTCGAGGCTGCTCGCCAGGCATGGCCCGGCCGCCGCGTGCTGCTGGTGTTCGAGCCGCACCGCTATACCCGCACGCGCGACCTGCTCGACGACTTCGCGCAGGTGCTATCAGGCGCCGACGCGCTCGTGGTCGCAGAGGTGTACCCGGCCGGCGAGTCTCCGATTCCGGGGGCCGACGGCAAAGCGCTGTGCCGCGCGATCCGCTCGCGCGGCACGGTCGAGCCGGTGCTGCTGAAGTCACTGGGCGAATTGCCGGAAGTGCTTGCCGGCAAGGCGCGTGACGGTGACGTCGTACTCACGATGGGAGCTGGCAGCATCGGAGCCGCCGCGCACGATCTGCCTGCGACGCTGGCCGCCATCGGGCGCAATGGAGGTGTTGCATGACGGGCGCGATACGGGTGAAAGACGCGCGCGATTTCGGTCGCGTCGCCGTGCTGATGGGCGGCACGTCCTCAGAGCGCGAGGTATCGCTCGATTCAGGCCGCAACGTCCTGGAGGCCCTGCTGCGCCGCGGCGTGGACGCTGTGGCCGTGGACGGCATCCCGGCACTTGCCGCTGCACTTGGCGGGTCGGGCCCTCGCTTCGATCGCGTCTTCAACATACTCCACGGCAACCGCGGCGGCGGCGAGGACGGCGTGCTGCAGGGTCTGCTCGACGCGCTGGGTGTGCCGTACACGGGCTCGGGCGTACTGGGCTCGGCGCTGTCGATGGACAAGATCCGTACCAAGCAGGTGTGGTTGGCTCTCGGCCTTCCGACACCCGCCTACGCGAGCCTCGAGCGTGGCGACGACGTCGTCGCGGCCGCGCACAAGATCGGCCTGCCCGTGATCGTGAAGCCCGCGTGCGAGGGCTCGAGCGTCGGCGTGAGCCGCTGCTTCAAGGACGCAGACCTTGCCGGCGCCGTGCAACTCGCGGCGCGCTACGAGGGACCGCTGCTCGTCGAGCAGCTCATCGAGGGGGACGAGTACACCGTCGCCGTGCTTGGAGTGGAGGCACTGCCGTCGATCCGGATCGTGCCGGCGGGCGAGTACTACGACTATCACGCCAAGTACGTCGCCGAGGACACGAAGTACCTCTGCCCGGGTGCGAGCGGCGCCGCCGAGCAGGAACTCGGCAGTCTCGCGCTGTCGGCCTTCTTCGCCGCCGGCTGCAGCGGCTGGGGTCGCGTGGATTTCATGCGCGATCGCGCGGGCCGCCCGTGGCTGCTCGAAGTCAACACCGCGCCCGGCATGACCAGCCACTCGCTGGTGCCCAAGGCGGCTCGGCAGCGCGGCATCGAGTTCGACGAACTGGTGTGGCGCGTCCTCGAGACCAGCTTCGCGCGGAGGGGCGGCTGAACCATGTCGCTGTTCGGTCGCAAGAACCGCAATCGCGCGCGGCCCCGCAACGAGGAGCCATCGCTGCTCGAGCGGATCCGGTGGCGGGCTGTCGGCGCCGTGGCCGGCGTGCTGCTGGCGGCCGCGACGCTCGCGGTACTGCTGCTGGTGGCGCTCGACCGGCCGGTGCAAAGAGTGCTGGTCGAAGGCTCGTTCCAGCGCGTGTCGCCCCCGGAGATCGAGTCGGCCGTGGCGGAGTCCGTGCACGGCGGGCTCGCGACGGTGGACCTCGACGCGGTGCGCCAGCGCATCGAGAGCATCGAATGGGTGGACCAGGCCATCGTGCACCGCCGGTGGCCCGACGCACTGCGCGTGGAGGTTACCGAGCAGGTGCCTGCAGCGCGCTGGAACGACACGGGACTGCTCAACGCGCGCGGCGAACTGTTCCTGCGCAACGCGCGCTACGTCCCGCGCGAACTGCCTCTGCTCGAAGGCCCCGAGGGCACCGAAGCCGCCGTCGCACGGCTCTATCTCGATACGCAGGGCCGCTTCATCGAGAGCGGCCTGCGACTTACCGGCGTGCGACTCAACGATCGCGGTGCATGGGAGCTCGAACTCGCCAACGGCGTCCTCGTGCGCCTCGGCCGGCTCGCCGTCGAGGAGCGGCTCGACCGGTTCCTGCGGCTGGCCGGTGCGCTCGTCGCGCAGCGTGCCGGCGAGATCCGCCACGTCGACATGCGCTACACCAATGGTTTCAGCGTCGGCTGGAGCACGCGCTCCGCCGTCGCCGTCGCCCCGCAGGAGGACGCGACCCCCGATGGCTAGGAAACCCGAAAGAAACCTGATCGTTGGTCTCGACATCGGCACCTCGAAGGTCGTGGCGATCGTGGGCGAGCTCGCCCACGACGACACGATCGAGGTCGTGGGCGTAGGTTCGCATCCCTCGCGCGGCCTGAAGAAGGGCGTGGTGGTGAACATCGACTCGACCGTGCAGTCGATTCAGCGTGCGGTCGAGGAGGCCGAGCTGATGGCCGGCTGCGAGATCCGCTCGGTGTTCGCCGGCATCGCCGGCAGTCACGTGCGCAGCCTCAACTCGCACGGCATCGTCGCGATCCGCGACAGGGAAGTGACGCCGGGAGACGTCGAGCGCGTCATCGACGCAGCGCGTGCGGTGGCGATCCCGGCCGACCAGAAGATCCTGCACATCCTTCCGCAGGAATTCGTGATCGACTCCCAGGATGGCATCCGCGAGCCGGTCGGCATGTCCGGCGTACGGCTCGAGGCGAAGGTTCACATCGTCACCGGCGCCGACAGCGCGGCTCAGAACATCGTCAAGTGTGTCCAGCGCTGCGGGCTCGCGGTCGAGGACATCGTGCTCGAGCAGCTCGCCTCGAGCTACGCGGTGCTCGCCGACGATGAGAAGGAACTCGGCGTGTGCCTCATCGACATCGGAGGCGGCACCACCGACGTCGCGGTGTTTGCCAATGGCGCGATCCGCCACACCGCGGTGATTGCGCTCGCCGGCGACATGGTCACGAACGACATCGCGCAGAGCCTGCGCACGCCGACGCACCACGCCGAGGAGCTCAAGCTGCGCTACGCCTGCGCCCTGTCGCAGCTCGCCAATGCCGACGAGACGATCGAGGTGCCGAGCGTGGGCGACCGGCCCGCGCGTCGCCTCGCGAGGCAGACACTCGCGAGCGTCGTCGAAGCGCGCTACGAGGAGATCTTCGTGATGGTGCGCGACGAACTCACGCGCACGGGCTTCGACCAGTCGATCGCGGCCGGCGTCGTACTCACCGGCGGCAGCGCGAAGATGGACGGCGTCATCGAACTCGCCGAGGAGATCTTCCACGCGCCGGTGCGGCTCGGTTTCCCGCAGGGCGTTAGCGGGCTCGTGGATGTCGTGCGCAATCCGATCCACTCGACGGGCGTGGGGCTGCTGCTGTTCGGGCGTGAGAACCACCTCCGGCAGCACGGTCCGTCACGGCCGGTCGCGGGAAACGTGCGCAGCGTCGTGGAGCGGATGAGGTCGTGGTTCCAGGGCAATTTCTAGTGGTCCGGCAGCAGCCGGTCAGGCGGCGGGACGAGGGGCAGGCAGGTCGAGGGTTCCCCTGACGGGGCGTCAGGCAGCGGTTTCGGTCACTTTCAACATCATCGGAGCATCAAACAATGTTCGTACTCGCGGATACGGAGAACCAAGGGGCTGTGATCAAGGTCGTGGGCGTGGGCGGTGGCGGCGGCAATGCCGTCACGCACATGGTCAGCTCCGGGATCGAGGGCGTGGACTTCGTGTGCATCAACACGGATGCGCAGGCGCTCAAACACTCGAAGGTGAAGTCCAGCCTGCAGATCGGGTCGAACATCACCAAGGGTCTCGGCGCTGGCGCCGACCCGGAAGTCGGCCGGCAGGCGGCGATGGAGGATCGCGACCGCATCGTCGAACTGGTGGACGGTTCCGACATGATCTTCATCACCGCCGGCATGGGCGGTGGCACAGGCACCGGCGCGGCACCAGTGGTGGCGCAGGTCGCGAAGGAACTCGGCATCCTGACAGTGGCCGTGGTCACGAAGCCTTTCGAGATGGAAGGCGGCAAGCGCCACGCGCTCGCCGAGCAGGGCATTGGCGAACTCGGCAAGTACGTCGACTCGCTGATCACGATCCCGAACCAGAAGCTGCTCACCGTGCTCGGCGGCGACACCACCCTTCTCGACGCGTTCCGCTCCGCTAACCAGGTCCTGCAGGGCGCCGTGCAGGGCATCGCGGAACTCATCACGCGGCCGGGCCTCATCAACGTGGATTTCGCCGACGTGCGAACGGTGATGGCCGAGACCGGCATGGCGATGATGGGCTCGGGTGCCGCGACCGGCGAGAACCGCGCGCGCGCCGCTGCGGAGGCCGCGATCTCCAGTCCGCTGCTGGAGGATGTGAATCTCTCCGGCGCACACGGCCTGCTGATCAACGTCACCGCCGGCATGGATCTGCGCACCAGCGAGTTCCACGTCGTGGGCGACACGATCAAGCAGTTCGCCTCCGAGGACGCGACCGTCGTCGTGGGTTACGTGATCGACCCGGAGATGACCGACCAGATCCGCGTCACGGTCGTTGCGACCGGCATCGGCCGCCCGGCGTCGGTACGCCCGATGCCGCAGCCGCGCGTCGAGGTGGTGACGGGCGGTCGCACGGCGCGTCGGCCGCTGGAAAACCTCGGCGATCTGGATACGCCAGCCGTCCGCCGCCGTCCGCGCGCCGTGGGGGACGACGTTCGGCCGGATGCCGACGAGTCATACCTGGACATCCCCGCGTTCCTGCGTCGCCAGGCCGACTGAGGCCAGTGGCTGGCCGGTGAGCCATGGCAGGCGGTCCCCGCGCCAGCGCGCGCGGACCGCCGGCAGGACAGTGACGGGCAGGGGCGAGCGGATCGAGCGCAAGCCTGCGGCCGAGGCCGCGCTGTGCTATCTTTTGTCGCCGAATCAGGCCCCGGGCGTCCCTGTCCCGGGTGGCTCGCAGCCGCGCATGCTCAAGCAACGAACTCTCAGGAACTCGATCCGCGCCACCGGTGTCGGCCTCCACACCGGCAAGAAGGTCCTGATGGTGCTGCGCCCGGCGCCACCGAACACCGGAATCGTGTTCCGACGCACCGATCTCGACGAGCAGGTGGATATTCCTGCCCGGGCCGAGTACGTCGGCGAGACGACCCTCGGCACCACGCTCGTAAAGGATGGCGCGAAGGTCTCGACCATCGAGCACCTGCTATCGGCTCTGGCCGGACTCGGGATCGACAACGCCGTCGTCGAACTCAGCGCGGGCGAGGTTCCGATCATGGACGGCAGCGCCGGGCCGTTCGTGTTCCTGCTGCAGTCGGCGGGCATCGAAGAGCAGGCGGCCCCGAAGACCTTCGTGCGAATCAGGCGCAGCGTCAAGGTCGAGGACGGTGACAAGTGGGCGCGATTCGATCCCTACGACGGTTTCAAGGTCAACTTTGAAATCGAGTACGACCATCCGGTATTCAAGCGCCGCTCACAGGCGGCCTCGATGGACTTCTCGACGACGACGTTCCTGCGCGAAGTAAGCCGGGCACGCACCTTCGGCTTCATGCGCGACCTCGAGTACATGCGCTCGCGCAATCTCGCCCTCGGCGGCAACTTTGACAACGCGATAGTCCTCGACGATTCGCGGGTCTTGAACGAGGACGGGCTGCGCTGCGAAGACGAGTTCGTCAAGCACAAGATCCTCGACGCCATCGGCGACCTCTATCTCCTCGGGCACAGCCTGATTGGCGAGTTCAGCGGCTATAAGTCGGGGCACGGCCTCAACAACCAGTTGCTGCGCAAGCTCATGGAAGACGAGCAGGCCTGGGAAGAGGTCACTTTCGAGACGCTGGCCGAGGCGCCGATTTCCTACGTCCCTGCCGCTGCTACGGCCTGACGACGCGGGCCTGGTCGGACGCGCCGGGACGTCCCACGCGCACACGGATCTTTCCGGTGAGCGGCTGCGCCGCGGCTTCGAGCCGCCTGCGCAGTTCGGGACCCGCGTAGCGCACGCGCGCCGCCCAGGCGGCCGACTCGACGACTACCACGAGGTCATCGCCCCGACGCGTGGCGGTCACGACGCGGGACCGCAGGTGTTCGGGCAGTGACTGCCGCACCAACGAAGCAAACGCGTCTGCCTTGCTCGCGTCTCGAGACAGTTCGAGCAGGCTGCCATGCAGGTCGGCAAACAGGGGTTTCAGATCGCGGCCCATTGTAAAGTTGTGATTTATAAACGCGATTTTTTTTGCCAGCGGGACCCGGAATCCGGCATAGTTTGCGCTTCGCGACTGGGCGGTGCCACCTCGTGGCTCCCACCGATCGGAGCGATCGGCGGACGGCCCACTTGCACTCTGTCCTGTCTGAAACTGTGATGTAGCGCCGACGTCCGCTCGAAGACGGCTGCGCATACTTCGACGGCCGCTGAGAGGGTTAGCGCCGAAATGAATTTCCAGATCGTTCATGCTCGGACGGAGCGGGTGCTCCAGTTCGATCTCAAGCAGCCCCGCACACTCATGATGACGGTCGCCGGCCTCGCGCTCGCGGTCGGTTCCATCTTCATGGCCGGACTGGAAATCGGTCGGCTGGTTGCTGGTCCGATCGACCACGCCGTGGTCGCGCGCGACATCGACGAGCAGAGGCAGAAGCTCAATGCCCTGCGCAGTGAAATGCAGGGCAAGGTCGACGCGATGGCGCAGCGCATCGGCACTCTCAACGCGCACCTGATTCGCCTCGATGCGATGGGTCGCCGCGTGACTGACCTCGCCGGGCTGGACCGTGGCGAGTTCGACTTCGACCGCCCGCCGCCGGCCGGCGGCCCGGAAGGCGGGGACTTCCCCGGCGGGACCATGGCCGTGCCGGAACTCACTGCCGCGCTCGAGGTGCTGGAGGCGCAGCTGGTCGATCGCCAGCGTCAGCTCATGGCGCTCGAGAGCCTGATGTCCACGCGCAGCCTGGGGGATCGCATCATGCCGGGCGGCTGGCCGATCATCGGCGGGTGGATTTCGTCGCACTTTGGGTATCGGTCGGACCCGTTCACGGGTCGTGGCGCATTCCACTCGGGTGTCGATTTTGCGGCGGCGCCGGGCACCAAGGTGAAGTCAACCGGCGCGGGCTTCGTCTCTTTTGCGGGATACAAGGACGGATACGGAAACGTCGTGGAGATCACGCACCCGACCGGATACGTCACCCGCTACGGCCACAACTCCCGTAACCTCGTCCGCAAGGGCCAGACGGTGCAGAAAGGCGACCCGATTGCCGTCATCGGCAGCACGGGCCGCTCGACCGGCACGCACGTGCACTTCGAAGTCGAGCGTGACGGCAAGAACGTGAACCCGATGCGTTATCTCGACGGGCCCTGAGCGCCCGTCGTAAGGAACCATCGCAGGACAGACGCCGGCCGCGCCGCGCTCAGCGGAACTACCGCCGAAATCCAGCGTCTGAGCCTTCAGCTGTCCGCCCACAGGCTCCGGCGCTTCCTGTAAAATTTCGGCCCTTTCGTTCCGTTTCCTGGAGCCCCAGTGGCCAATTGGCTCGCCCGCATTTTCGGTAGCCGCAATCAGCGGCTCGTCAGCCAGTACTCCGGCATCGTCAAGGGTATCAACGCGCTCGAGGCGGGCCTGCAGTCGCTCAGCGATGAGCAGCTGGCCGCGAAGACCACCCAGTTCCGAGAGCAGCTCGCGGCGGGCAGGACCCTGAACGACGTTCTCCCCGAGGCGTTCGCCGTCGTGCGCGAGGCCTCGCGCCGGACGCTGGGACTGCGGCACTTCGACGTGCAGCTGATCGGCGGCATGGTGCTGCACCAGGGGAAGATCTCCGAGATGCGCACCGGCGAGGGCAAGACGCTGGTCGCGACCTTGCCGGCATATCTCAACGCGCTGCCGGGTCGCGGCACCCACATCGTCACGGTCAACGAGTACCTGGCGCAGCGCGACGCCGACTGGATGGGGCCGATCTACAACTTCCTGGGTTTGAGCGTCGGCGTGGTGAGGGCCGGCCAGAACGCCGAGGAGAAGCGCGCCGCGTACGCGGCCGACATCACCTACGGCACCAACAACGAGTTCGGCTTCGATTACCTGCGAGACAACCTCGCCTTCCGCCTCGAGGACCGCATGCAGCGCGGTCTCGAGTACGCAATCGTCGACGAGGTCGACTCGATCCTGATCGACGAAGCACGCACGCCGCTCATCATCTCGGGCCCGGCCGAGGAGAGCACCGAGCTCTATACGCGGATCAACGCCATCGTGCCGCGCCTGAAGCGCCAGCAGGCCGAGGAAGGCGAGGGCGACTACTGGGCCGACGAGAAGACCAAGCAGGCATATCTCTCCGACGCTGGCCACGAGCGCGTGGAGGAGCTGTTCCTGCAGGCGGGCCTGCTTGGCGACGGGCAGAGCCTATACGACCCGGCGAACATCCGGCTGATGCATCACCTGAATGCGGCACTGCGTGCGCACGCGCTGTACCGCAAGGACGTGGAGTACATCGTCAGGAACGGCGAAGTGATCATCGTCGATGAGTTCACCGGCCGCACGATGCCCGGCCGGCGCTGGTCGGACGGCCTGCACCAGGCGATCGAAGCCAAGGAAGAGGTCCGGGTGCGGGAGGAGAACCAGACGGTCGCCTCGATCACCTTCCAGAACTACTTCCGCATGTACGGCAAGCTCGCCGGCATGACCGGCACAGCCGACACCGAAGCCTTCGAGTTCCAGCAGATCTACGGCCTCGAGGTCGTCGTCATCCCGACCGACAAGCCGATGATCCGCGACGACTCGCCCGACCTCGTCTACCTCACGCAGAAGGACAAGTTCGACGCGATCATCGAGGACATCCGCGAGTGCGTGAAGCGCCAGCAGCCGGTGCTGGTGGGCACGACGTCGGTCGAGACCTCGGAGCTGCTCTCCGGGATGCTGAAGAAGCAGGGCATCGAGCACCAGGTGCTCAATGCCAAGCAGCACGAGCGCGAGGCGCACGTCGTCACGCAGGCAGGGCAGCCGGGCACCGTGACCATCGCCACCAACATGGCGGGCCGCGGCACCGACATCGTGCTCGGGGGCAACCTCAAGGCCGAGCTCGCGCAGATCGACCCGGCCGACGAGGCCGCGCGGCGCGCCGCCGAGGCGGAATGGCAGAAGCGCCACGAGCAGGTCGTGGCCTCCGGCGGACTGCACATCGTCGGCACGGAGCGGCACGAGTCACGGCGCATCGACAATCAGCTGCGCGGCCGCTCGGGCCGCCAGGGCGACCCGGGTTCGAGCCGCTTCTACCTCTCGCTCGAAGACAACCTCATGCGGATCTTCGGTGACCCCGATCGCACCAAGCGCTGGCTGCAGACGGCGGGCATGAAGGAAGGCGAGGTGATCGAGAGCAAGATGCTCTCGCGCCAGATCGAGCGCGCGCAGCGCAAGGTCGAGGCTTACAACTTCGACCTTCGCAAGAACCTGCTCGAGTACGACGACGTCGCCAACGACCAGCGCAAGGAGATCTACCGCAATCGCACCGAACTGATGGCGGCTGATGACATCTCCGATTCCGTCTCCGGCATCCGCGCGGAGGTCCTGAATGCCGTCATCGACCAGTTCGTGCCGCGCGAAAGCGTCGAGGATGAGTGGGATCTCTCCGGGCTCGCCGAGGCGATCGAGCGCGACTTCCAGGTGGTGGTGAATCCGAAGCAGTGGCTCGAGGAGAACCACGAACTGGCCGAGGCTGGCCTGCGCGAGCGCGTGGTGGCCGCGGTCGAGGAAGCCTATCAGCGCAAGGTGGAATCGGTCGGCGCGCCCGTGATGCGCCACCTCGAGAAGGCCGTCATGCTGCAGGAACTCGACCGCCACTGGCGCGAGCATCTTGCGGCGATGGACTACCTCCGCCAGGGCATTCACCTGCGCGCGTACGCGCAGAAGAATCCGAAGCAGGAGTACAAGCGCGAGGCCTTCGAGCTGTTCGGCTCGCTGCTCGAGCGCATCAAGCGCGACACGGTATCGCTGCTGTCGCGCCTGCAGGTGCGCAGCGAGGCAGAGATCGAGGAGCAGGAGCGCGAGCGCGAGCGACAGCTGGCGCGACGGCTGCAGATGCAGCATGCCACGCCGCTGTCCGTGATCTCGGGCGACGCTGCGCCCGTGGGTCCGGAGGCCGCCGCCGCCGCCGGCGCTGCCCCTGCGATGGGTGGTCCGCTGGCCGCCGCGCCTGCCGCCATGCATCAGCCGGCATCCCCGCAGATGCGCGAGGGCCGCAAGGTCGGACGCAACGAACCCTGCCCCTGCGGCTCCGGCAAGAAGTACAAGCACTGTCACGGCCAGCTCGCTCGCGAGGCGTGAGCGAGATCGAGGTCGTTGCCGGCGCACTGTTCGACGCGTCGGGCCGCGTGCTGATCGCGCAGCGGCCTGCGGGCAAGGCGCTCGCAGGTTGCTGGGAGTTCCCGGGTGGCAAGCGGGACGCGGACGAGGCGCCCTTCGATGGGCTCGTCCGTGAACTCAGCGAGGAACTCGGCATCGAAGTCGCCGCCGCGCATCGCCTCATGCGCTACCCGTACCGCTATCCTGAACGTGTCGTATGGCTGGACCTGTGGCTCGTGACCGAGTGGTCGGGAGTGCCGCGCGGGCTCGAGGGCCAGGCCCTCAAATGGGTGTGGCCCGCGGCGCTCCATCAGGAGGACATTCTCGAGGCCGATGCCCCGATGATCGAGGTGCTCGCGACCCTAGATCCCGGCCGGGCGCGGAAACAGGGGGAATTGCCTTGATTCTCTGTCCGGCACGCGTACGCGGTCGCGAGCGGCTGTCCCTGGGAATTCGGTGAACGTCCCCGGCTGACTCCCCGGCACCAAGGGCAGTCGCGGCCGGCGCAGGTGCGCCCCTGCTCAGGCGCGCGTCAGCCGGAACGCAGTTTCGAACAGCGCTGGAATTCCGAGCTCGGAGAACTTGGGGCTCGCCGCAATCACGTCCACGCGCTCGATCTCCTCGAGCTGGAACGCGGGCTCGAACAGCGCGCAGATCTCGTCCGCCTCGACCGAGAACGGCGGGCCACCTTTCATCTCCTGCGGATACTCAAAGGCCACGAGCAGCGCGCTTGCACCGGGTGGCAGCAGCCGGGCGAGCGATGCCGCGTATTCCCGGCGCATCTCCGCCGGCAATGCCACCAGCGCCGCGCGGTCGTATGCCGCCTGCACGGGGCCGATGTCAGTCGCCGTGAGTCCCAGGGCGTCTCCTTCGAGGATCTCGTAAGGCCCGGCCGCATGCACTCGGCATCTCTCGCCAGCGACCGTCGTCGGTACCAGCCCGCGATCGCTGAAGAACTCGGAGATCGCCATGGGGATCAACTCGCTACCGACGACCCGGTGTCCGCGCCCGGCGAGCCAGACCATGTCCAGGGACTTGCCGCAGAGCGGAACGTAAACACGCGTGCCGGGGGACAGACCCAGGGTCGGCCACCAGCGGGCGAGGAAGGGATGCACCTCAGGCTGGTGGAAACCGATCTGGCCGGTCTGCCAGCGCTCGTGCCAGAAACCGTGGTGCATGGCGGCGGTGTCAGGTGAGCGGCGCCGTCAATGGCGCGGCGGGCTGGATTGATCGTCGTCGTCGCGAACCACCAGCAGTTTCTCGCCGGGAATCGCGCGTTCCTCGCTCACCCACGCACCGAGATCGATGAGCTTGCAGCGCTCGCTGCAGAACGGCCGCCACGCCGAGGCGGTCGACCACTCGACCGGCCGCTGGCACGTCGGGCAGGCAACCGTCCGGTGACTCACGTGCAGGTCGTGAGGGAGAACAGCACGTCCGCGGTGGTCTGGATCGGGCGCTGGTCCGCGGCCTGCCAGGCGAGGAAGCGCACACTGCAGCGATAGTGGCTGCCGCTGATCTCCGGGTACAGATCCGTGCCGGCGGGCAGCGCGATGCGGATCATCTGCGTGGGAACGTCACGATCGAGCGTAAGGTGAAACACGCCGCCCGGCGCGACCTCCGGCCGTGTCCTGCCCTGCTCGCGAGTCATCCAGAGCAGCTCGCCCACGGCGTCGCCCAGGGGGCGGATCACTGCGAGCCAGTGCGCGAAGTCCGCGCCACGCACCTCGTCCGGCTGGTTCAGCCAGTGCGTGTAGTCGGGCAGGTCGAATTCGCAGGTGCCGCCCGGGATGGTGCTGCGATGCTTTATGGCGTTCAGGAATTCCGAGTCGCGCAGCTTCTGCATGAAAAGCGCGCCGACGCCCGCGAGTTCCTCGCGCATGCGGTGGAGCTTGGTGAGCAGGATGCGAAGCCGCGCAGCGTCCACTCCGGGACGGGAATTGAAAGACGCGAGTTGCGCCATCTGGCGCTCGAGCTCCTTCAGCACCTCGCCGCGCACGTCGCCACGCTGCGTGATCGCGAGGATCTCGAGCAGCCCGCTCACGGCCGCGCGCGTGGACCAGGGGTCCGCCTTGGTGTGATGGTGCACCGCCTGCTGGTAGAGGAAGTCGAGGCGCAGGAAACCGCGCATCCGCTCGTTGAGCGGCTGCTCGTAGATCGTGACGCGAGGGGCCGCGTCCGCGGTGGGTACGACGGCTTCGTTGGCGTTCATCAACTTATTCTGCGCTAGGGCCGCGCGGCGGCACAACCCGCGGTGGCAAGCCGCAGGTACTGATGGTGCAGCGCCGCCACCCGTTCACGCAGTTCCTCCGCACAGCCCGAGTTCTCGATCACGTCATCGGCGATCGCGAGCCGCGCCGCGCGTGTCGCCTGCGCGCCCAGCGAGGCCAGTGCCTGCTCGCGCGACACGGAGTCGCGGTGCATCAGTCGCTCGACCTGCAGCGACTCGGGCGCGTCGACCACCAGCACGCGATCCACGTGGTCGCGCCGGCCGCCCTCGGTGAGCAGCGGGATCACGAGCACCTGGTAGGGCCCGCCTGCGCCGCGGGACTGTCGCTCCATCTCGGCCCGGATCGCGGGATGAACGATGGCTTCGAGCCGGCGACGCGCCGTCGCGTCCGAGAAGATGAGTTCGCGCAGCCGGCGGCGGTCGAGGCGACCATCCGCGCCGAGCACATCGTGTCCGAACGCCGCGACCACCTCGGCGAGCGCCGGCTGGCCTGGCTCAACGACCTGCCGCGCGATCACGTCCGTGTCGATCACCGGCACACCGAGCGCTGCGAAGTGGTCTGCGACCAGGGACTTGCCGCTGGCGATGCCGCCGGTCAGGGCCACGCGCAGCAGCTTCTCGGTGGTCATGGCGTGCCCATGCAGTCCCGGTCAGCGATCGAGCCCTGTCAGCGAGACGTACCCACCGACGATCTGCGGGCCCCACATCATCGCGATCCATCCTGCGGCTGCCAGGTAGGGGCCGAAGGGTATCGGCACGTTGCGGTCGCGGCCGCGCAGGACGATCAGCACGATCCCGATTACCGCGCCGGTGAACGCCGACAGCAGCAGGACCAGCGGCAGCATCTGCCAGCCCATCCAGGCGCCGAGCGCGCCGAACAGCTTGAAGTCGCCGTAGCCCATGCCTTCCTTGCCGGTGGCCAGCTTGAAGGCCCAGTACACACTCCAGAGAGTGAGGTACCCACCGAGAGCGCCGAGGATGGCCGAGCGGGGGTCGGTCGGGAGCGGCGGCGCGAGGCTCGCGGTCCAGCCGAGGCTCGCCAGCAGGCCGAGCCAGAGGAGCGGCAGGGTGATCGAGTCGGGAAGGATCTGGTGATCCAGATCGATCACCGTGAGCGCCACCAGCGCCCAGGTCACGACCAGTGCCGCAAACGACTGCCAGTGCCACCCGAATCGCCAGACCACGGCTGCCGAAAGCAGCGCTGTGCCGAGTTCGACGACCGGATAGCGCGCCGAGATGCGCGCCTTGCAGTGCGCGCATTTGCCGCCCAGCAGCAGCCAGCTCAGCACGGGGATGTTCTGAAGCGCACCAATCGGTGCACCGCAGTGCGGGCAGGCGGAACGGGGTGTGAAGAGGTTGTACCTTGCCGGTCGCGGATCTGTGACGGTCGAGACCGTGGCTGCGTCGGTCACTGCGGCGCTGCCCGCGGGTTGCGGCACCGGCTCGGCCAGCATCTCCTGCGCCTGCGCGCGCCACTGCCGATCGAGCATGATCGGCAGGCGGTGGATCACGACGTTCAGGAAGCTGCCCACCAGAAGCGCAAACAGGAATGCGGAGGCGACCAGGAGCGAGGGCGTAGCTGCCAACAGGTCGAACAGGCTCATCGTCCGGCGGCTCCATGGGAAAACGCCGCGCAGCGCGCGGCGTTTCCGGTGCGGGTGGTCCTGCGGGCGGAACGCGTCAGATGACGGCGCCCAGCTTGAAGATCGGCAGGTACATCGCGATCACGAGACCGCCAACCAGCACGCCCAGGATCATCATGATGAGCGGCTCGAGCAGGCTCGAGAGGCCGTCGACGGCGGCATCCACGTCGGCCTCGTAGAAGTCGGCCACCTTGCTGGCCATCTCGTCGAGCGAGCCCGACTCCTCGCCGACCGCGATCATCTGCACGACCATGTTGGGGAACAGGCCGGTGTTCTCCATGGCACGCTGCATGCGCATGCCCGTGGAGATCTCGTCGCGCATC
>Ga0209254_10000816_pt1 | contig 26995 bp, 25 predicted proteins | sample FrelakmetDIP11DI_FD_187148 | JGI IMG/M metagenome (GOLD analysis project Ga0209254, IMG submission 187148) | Freshwater lake sediment microbial communities from the University of Notre Dame, USA, for methane emissions studies - DIP11 DI (SPAdes)... | ecosystem: Environmental > Aquatic >...
GCTGCAGCTCGATACCTGCGTTCACTGGCTGGAGATTGCCTTGGAACATGTAGCAGCCGCGAAATCTGCGCATGAAGTGCTGCTTTCCGCATCGGCCAATAGTCCGACTCTCGGCGACCTGTTGGATAGGGAGTTTAAGGCGTCAGTTCAAGCGGCTGTCGCAGCGGCTACGTTCTTTGAAGCATTGCACTCCGCCACCATGGAACGAATGCCCGCGAAATCTGTGTCCCCACTCGGAAAGCAAAGGAATGGACGGGCGAGATACACCCGAGTTGCTGAGCAGCTTCGAAGATCTTTTGGCCTTCGGAAGCAAGGTACCGCCAATCTCCGCTCCGTCCTTGGGGAAATTTATCGATTTCGAGATGAGGCGGTGCACCCATCCGCCTCGTTCACGCAACCGATTCTTCATCCCCAGCTAAACGTAGGCGTCGAACGCAGATTTGTCATGTTCTCCTTCGCTAGTGCTCATCAGCTGGTCCGCGCGTCCCTCGCATTTTCGAAGATCCTTCCTTCTCGGGATCTAACAAAGCGACCGAAGGGTATTCAGGAACTTGGGGATTATCTTCTTCAGGTCTGTGGTCCGCTCTACCTAACTTGGGAGGAACTCTATGGGCCGCTTCTCGACGAGCCGACTCGTGCGCTTTAACCCGACGGTCAACTCGGACGTGCCGCTGAAGGTCTTCGTACTTGTCGACACCTCCGGCGGCACGTCGGTTACCGTAGCTCGTTAAGCGTCCACTTTTCGGCGCTGCCAGTGACCGCTCAGGGTCGGTCTCCGCCGTTGAATGTCTGGTTTCGGCGCGTGGAATCGGGTCGGCGCCAGCCGAGCGATGAATCTCCGGGTCACACACAGGTCGCTGTTCGGACGCCTCGCAGAGCATGGGTAGCCGGGGAATGGAGCGCTGACATGGGAACAGCCAGGCCTGCAATCGGCGCGCGGCCTGCCGGCTCTATCACCGCCGCAATGGCCTCGGCCGTCACCCGCCACCGCGACGATGCGACCACCGTGCAATCACGCGGTGCAGCTCCCGCACGCCGTCCGTGAGCGCCGCAGGCCCCGGCTGCAGGATGATCGACGACTTCACTTCATGTAGCTCGCCGTCTCGCACGGCAGGCACGTCGGCCCAGCCGGGCCGGGCGGCGACCGCCCGCGGGCTGAATTTCTTGCCGCACCAGGAACCGAACACGATGTCCGGCGCGCGCCGCACGACCTCGAGCGGGTCCGCGACGATGCGGTCGCGGCCGAGCGACTGCGTGGCCAGCTCGGGGAAGACGTCGTCGCCGCCCGCGATGCCGACGAGCTCGGAGACCCAGCGGATCGCCGAGATCTGCGGCGCGTCCCACTCCTCGAAGTAGACCCGTGGACGGCGCGGCAGGGCCGATGCAGCGGCGCGCACGGCCTCGAGTCCGTGCAGCAGTCCGTCCAGGAGCGCGGTGGCCTTCGCCTCGCAGCCGATCATGCCACCCAGCATGCGCAACATGCGCAGGATCCCGGCGACGCTGCGCTGGTTGAACACGTGCACCTCGATGCCGCGCCGCACGAGTTCGGCCGCGATGTCCGACTGCAGGTCCGAGAAGCCGAGCACGAGGTCGGGTTCGAGCGCGACGATGCGCTCGAGCTTCGCCGAGGTGAACGCCGACACGCGCGGCTTCTCCCTGCGGGCGCGCGGCGGCCTCACGGTGAATCCCGAGATCCCGACGATGCGCCACTCTTCGCCGAGCAGGTACAGCGCCTCGGTGGTCTCCTCGGTGAGGCAGACGATGCGGCTCGGGTAATCGCGCTGCGACGGGCTCATGCCGGGAATCTAGCACTTGCCCGGTACCGGTGGCCGTGCAAGGCTTGCCGCGCGTGACGCCCTCGACCGAATTCCTGTCTTCGCTGCGCCGCCAGTTCGAGCACTGGCTGTTCGACCTGCCCGAGGCCGTCGGCGGGCGACCGCTGCGCTGGGCGTTCGCGCCCCTGCGATACGCGTACGCGCTGCTGCGCGACCTCGGTCGCGACGCGCTCGGCCTGCACGCGATGAGCCTCGTGTACTCGACGCTGTTCGCGATCGTGCCACTGATCGCGGTCGCCTTCGCGGTGCTGCAGGCCTTCGGCTACCACCGTGAGCTCGAGCCCGTCCTGTACGAATTCCTGCGGCCGCTCGGCGCGCAGGGCCACGCGCTGGCCGCAAGCATCATGGGCTTCGTCGAGAACGTGCAGGGGACGATCCTCGGCACGGTGGGCTTCGCGTTCCTGCTGTACACGGTCCTGTCGATGATCCAGAAGATGGAAGCAGCGCTCAATTTCGTCTGGCACGTGGAGCGGCCGCGCAGCTTCGCTCGGCGGATGAGCGAGTACCTGATCGTCCTGCTGGTGGGGCCCGCCGTCGCCGTGATGGCCATGGTGCTGCTCGCGAGCTTCGAGGCGAGCGAGGTCGTGGCGCGGCTCTCCGGACTCGAGGGCGACCCCGGGGGCCGCATCCACCTCACGCCGTACGTAATGATGATCGGGCTGTTCCTGTTCGTGTACGTCTACATGCCCAATATCCGCGTGCGGCCGGGCCCGGCGTTCGTCGGCGCGCTGTTCGCCGGCGCCCTCTGGGCCGCCATGGGCGCGCTGTTCGCCCGCATCGTCGTGTATTCGGCCAAGACGGCGGCCGTCTACGCGGGCTTCGCCGTGGTGCTGCTGTTCCTGGTGTGGCTGTACCTGAGCTGGCTCATCCTGCTGCTCGGCGCGCAGCTCTCCTTCTACGTGCAGCACCCGGAGCACCTGCGGACCGGTCACGCGGAGATCCCGATGACCAGCGCGCTGCGCGAGCGGATCGCGCTGTCGGTGATGTACCTCGTGGGCGAGCGCTTCCTCGAGGGCAGCGCGCGCTGGAGCATCGGCGAGCTTGCCGAGCGGCTGGCCGTGCCGGGCACGGTGCTCGACGAGATCGTGACCGCGTTGCAGTCGCACGGGCTGGTGCTCGACGTCGAGGACGACACCGTGGCGCCGGCGCGCGACCTCGCGGCGATCCGGCTCGACGAGATCCTGGAGGCGGTGCGCCACGAGACACCCGATCCACGCCGGCCGGCGCCGCGCGCGGTGCCGGTGGCGGACGAGGCGGCACGACGCGCCGACGAGGCGCTGGGCTCGAGCCTCGCCGGACGCAGCCTGCTCGACCTGATCCGGCCGCCGTCGCCACCCGCCTGACGCGCCCTCAGGCGCCGGCGACGGTCATCTGCTCGACGAGGATGGACCCGGTGCGGATGCCGCCGCGCACGTCCACGTCGGAGCCGACCTCCACGATGCCGCGGTACATGTCGCGGAGGTTCCCCGCGATGGTCACCTCGTGCACGGGATAGACGATGCGGCCGTTCTCGATCCAGAAGCCCGCGGCACCGCGCGAGTAGTCGCCCGTCACGCCGTTGACGCCCTGCCCCATCAACTCCGTGACCAGCAGTCCGCGATCCATGAGTGCGAGCATCGCCTCGAAGTCGTGGCCGCGCCCGTGCACGAGCAGGTTGTGCGTGCCGCCCGCGTTGCCGGTGGTGCGCAACCCGAGCTTGCGCGCCGAGTAGGTGCCGAGCACGTAGCCGAGCAGCACGCCGCCCGACACGAGCTCGCGGTCCCGGGTCGCCACGCCCTCCTGGTCGAATGGCGCGCTCGCGAGCGCCTGCGGCAGGTGCGGCCGCTCGGAGATCGCGAACCAGTCCGGGAACACCGGCTGGCCGGCCGCCCCGAGCAGGAACGAGGCGCGACGGTACTGGCTGCCGCCGCGCACCGCGCCGACGAAGTGGCTCACCAGCCCGCGCGCCACCTCGGGCGCGAACAGCACCGGCACGCGCATGGTGCCGAGCTGCCGGGCGCCAAGCCGCTGCACGGCGCGCTCGCCGCTGTGCCGGCCGACGGCCGCGGCGGTCTCGAGCTGCCGCCAGTCGCGGGCGGTCGTGTACCAGTAGTCGCGCTCCATGTCCTCGCCGTCGGTGCCGATCACGGCGCAGCTCAAGCTGTGCACCGTGCCGGGGTAGGCACCGAGGAAGCCGAGCGAATTTCCAAAGGCGCGCACGCCGCGATGCGTGCTGACGCTCGCGCCCTCGGAGTTCGTGATGCGCGGATCGACCGCCCGGGCCGCGGCCTCGCACTCGAGCGCGAGATCGCAGGCGCGCTCGGGCGTGATGTCCCAGGGATGGGCGAGGTCGAGGTCAGGAAACGACGTCGCGAGCGTGTCCGGGTCGGCGAGCCCCGCACAAGGATCGGCCGCGGTGAAGCGCGCGATGCTGCACGCCTTCGCCACGGTTTCGCGCAGAGCGTCGGCGCCGAGGTCGGCGGTGCTCGCCGTGCCCTTGCGCGAGTCGAAATAGACCGTGACCGCCATGCCGCGGTCGCGCTGGTACTCGATGGTCTCCACTTCGCCGAGGCGCACCGACACCGACAGGCCGACGTCCATGCTGATGGCCGCCTCGGCCTGCGAGGCGCCGAGCACGCGCGCCTCCCCGAGTGCGAGCTCCACGAGCGCGAGCAGGTCGGCACCCTCGGCGGCAACGGCGGTGGATCGATCGATGGCCATGATGGTGCCCGGGGGTGTAAAGGCCGGCATTCTAGCAGCGGCGGGCCCCCGGCCCGCCCGTGCTAGCATCCGCGCCGATGAGCGACCGGCCGGATTTCGAAGCGGAACCCCCGAGCAAGAGCGAGCTCAAGCGCCAGAGCCGAGACCTTCAGGACCTCGGCTGGGAACTCGTCGAGCTGCCGCTGGCGGAGCTCGAAGCGCTCGACCTCCCCGACGACCTGCGGGACGCCGTGATGGCCGGCCGCCGCATCACCAGCCACGGTGCCCGGGTCCGCCAGCGTCTCTACATCGGCAAGCTGCTGCGTCACATCGACGTCGAGCCGATCCGGCAGTCGCTCGCGCGCCGCGCCGAGACCGACCGGCAGCGCGTCCAGAAGGAGCATGTGATCGAGCAGTGGCGCGAGCGCCTGCTCGCGGACGAACCGGCTGCGTGGACCGAGCTCGCCGCGAGCATCGGTCCCGAGGAACTGCAGCCGCTACGCGCCCTCGCCCGCCAGGCCCGCGCCGAGAGGCAAGGCTCGCGCCCGCCGGCTGCGGCACGGCACTTGTTCCGCCGCCTCCGCGAGCTGCTGGCCGCCGCCGCGGACTGAGCCCGCGGCGGCCGGTGCTACAATGCCGCGATGAATCCGCTCGTCGGCATCATCATGGGTTCCACCTCCGACTGGGAGACGATGCGGGCCGCCTCCGAGACACTCGAGAAGCTCGGCGTACCGCACGAGGTGCGCGTGGTGTCGGCACACCGCACACCCGACCTGCTGTTCGATTACGCGGCCTCGGCCCGCGAGCGCGGGCTCGAGGTGCTGATCGCCGGCGCCGGCGGGGCCGCACACTTGCCGGGCATGGCGGCTGCGAAGACCACGCTGCCGGTACTCGGGGTGCCGGTGCAGTCGAAGACCCTGAACGGCCTCGATTCGCTGCTCTCGATCGTGCAGATGCCGGCCGGCATCCCGGTGGCCACGCTCGCCATCGGCGCGGCGGGCGCCACCAACGCCGCGCTGCTCGCCGCGGCGATCCTCGCCAACACCCGGCCCGCGATCCTCGCGGCGCTCGAGGCGTTCCGGGCCGCGCAGACCGACAAGGTGCTCGCGCGACCGGACCCGCGCGTCCCGCCGCCCGCCTCATGAAGATCGGCATCGTCGGCGCCGGCCAGCTCGGGCAGATGCTGGCACTGGCAGGCTTCCCCCTCGCTTTCGACTTCCGCTTCCTCGACTCCAGCGCCGACTCGCCGGGCGCGCGCGTCGCCCCGATCGTCACGGGCGCGTTCGACGACCTAGCCAGCCTGCGGGAACTCGCCCGCAGCGTGGACCTCGTCACCTACGAGTTCGAGAACGTGCCCGTGGCCGCGCTCAAGGAAGTGGCTGCGCAGCGCCCCTGCCATCCGCCGGTGGACGCGCTGCGCGTGTCGCAGGACCGGGTGCTCGAGAAGCAGTTGTTCGGTGAACTCGGCATCCCGACGCCGCCGTTCCGCACCGTGGACTCCCTCGCCGACCTCGAGGCCGCGGTCGCCGCGGTCGGGCTGCCCGCCATGCTCAAGACGCGCCGCCTCGGCTACGACGGTCGCGGCCAGCGCGTGCTCAAGCGGCGCGCGGACGTGGCACCCGCCTGGGAAGCGCTCGGCAGCGTGCCGCTCATCCTCGAGGGCTTCGTCGCCTTCGACCGCGAGGTCTCCATCGTGGGCGCGCGCGGCACGAACGGCGAAACCCGGGCCTACCCGCTCGCGCTCAACACGCACCGCGAGGGCATCCTGCGAGTCACCGTGGCGCCCCACCGCAACGCGCGGCTGCAGCGCGCGGCCGAGGGCCACCTGCGCCGCGTCATGGACCACTTCGGCTACACCGGCGTGCTCACCCTCGAATTCTTCGTCGAGCGGGGCCGGCTGGTCGCGAACGAGATGGCGCCGCGGGTGCACAACTCCGGGCACTGGACCATCGAGGGCGCGGTCACCTCGCAGTTCGAGAACCACCTGCGCGCGATCACGGGGCTGCCGCTCGGGGACGCGAGCGCCGTCGGCCACTCGGCGATGGTGAACTTCATCGGGACCCTGCCGGACCGCGCGCGGGTGCTTGCGGTGCCGGGCGCCCACCACCACGACTACAGCAAGGCGCCGCGACCCGGCCGCAAGCTCGGCCACGTCACCGTGGTGGCGCGCAGCGGCGCCGAACGCGACCTCCTGCTCAGGAAGCTGCTGCGCCTCGTGCCGCGGTAACCCGGGCCGCCCAAGGGCCGTGCGCCGCCCGGACTGTGACGGACCGCGTTGTTGTGCCCCGTGGAGTGCCCCGTATAGTACCGGCCGGAGCATTGCCCGCATGTACCTCGAACACTTCCAGCTCAAAGAACTGCCGTTCCGCCTGAGCCCGGACCCGGGTTTCCTGTACCTGAGCCAGATCCACTCCCGCGCCAAGGCGTACATGGAGTCCACGATCTGGTTCACCGACGGGTTCGTCGTGATCACCGGCGAGATCGGCTCCGGCAAGACGACGCTGATCGAGAGTTTCCTCAAGGAAATCCAGCAGGACGTGGTGGTCGCGCAGATCAACCAGACCCAGATCTCGCCGACCGAGTTCCTGCAGACCCTGCTCGCACAGTTCGGGTTCAGCCCGTTCAAGATGCGCAAGGCCGAGCTGCTCGCCACGCTCAACCAGTTCCTGATCGAGCAGTACGCCAGCGGCCGCAAGGTGCTGCTGATCCTCGACGAAGCGCAGAACCTGAGCAACAAGGTGCTCGAGGAAGTGCGGCTGCTGTCCGGCGTGGAGACGACCAAGGAAAAGGTCCTGCGCATCATCCTCGCAGGCCAGCCGGAGCTCAACGACAAGCTCGACTCGCAGGACCTCGTGCAGCTGCGCCAACGGGTGCGGCTGCGCTTCCACCTGACGGCGCTCGGCGAGACCGACGCGGCCGAGTACATACGCCACCGACTGCGCATCGCGGGCGCCGGCGACCGGGAGATCTTCGAGCCCGGGACGATCCCCTTCATCTACCGCTACACGGGCGGCATTCCGCGCCTGACGAACACGCTCTGCGACACGGCGCTGCTCTCCGCCTTCGCCCAGGACCACACGACCGTGTCCATGGAGGACCTGAAGTCCGCCATCGCCGAGCTGCAGTGGGTCGAGTACGCGGCACGCACCTCGACGCAGCTGCGCCCCGGCATCGACGACACGGCGCCGCAGGAGGTGCCGCCGGTCGGTCGGCTGGTGCTGTCGCTCAAGGGCGAGGTGGTCAGCGAGGCCTATCTCGTGCCCGGGCGTTTCATCATCGGCCGAACCTTGGACAACGACCTGCAGGTGGACAGCCGCTTCATCAGCCGCCACCACGCCCAGGTGGTGACCACCTTCGAGGGCAGCTGGATCGAGGACCTGAACAGCACCAACGGCGTCTACGTGCGCGGCAAGCGCATTCGCCGCCACCGCCTCGCCGAGGGCGACGTGGTTCAGATCGGACAGCATTCGCTCGCCTACTCCCGCGCCGATCTCGGCGGCAGCACGGTGGCGATGGAACCGGACGCAGAAGCGGACCCGGATGCGGACGAGGCAGAGGTCGAGGGCGACGAGAGCGTGGCAACCGACCACCGTTGACACCGTCGCCGTCGGGTGCATCCTTCGCACCCGGCGGCGCCGCGACGGCAACGGACGCCGCGCGTCAACTCGAAGAGCCGATCGCGGTCGAGCCGGTCACTCATCCAGCGAGTGCGTGTTGTATTCCGTCCGCGTCTTTCGGTAGTCGCGGCGTCGCATCCACAGCACGAGCCCGACCGTGAGCCCTGCAGCGCCGCCGGCGAGCAGCCAGCCGCGCGGTCCCTTCTCGAGCAGGTACGCAGCGACGAGCAACGCGCCGCCGCCCGCCATGTACACGTATGGGATGGCTTCGTAGACCGGCCGCGGGATCCACAGTGCCATCGCCCGCTGCGCCTCAGGCCGTGCCGCCGACGGTGAGCCCGTCCACGCGCAGCGTGGGCTGACCGACGCCGACGGGCACGTCCTGCCCTTCCTTGCCGCAGGTGCCGACGCCGTCGTCGAGGCGCAGGTCGTTGCCCACCATGGACACGCGGGTCATCACGTCGGGACCGTTGCCGATCAGCGTGGCACCCTTCACCGGCGCACCGAGCTTGCCGTTCTCGATGAGATACGCCTCGCTCGCGGAAAACACGAACTTGCCCGAGGTGATGTCCACCTGGCCGCCGCCGAAGTTCCGGCAATAGAGACCCTTCTGCACCGAGGCGATGATCTCGCCGGGGTCGTGCGATCCGGGCAGCATGTAGGTGTTGGTCATGCGTGGCATAGTCAGGTGCGCGAACGACTCGCGCCTTCCGTTGCCCGTGGGCGCCACGCCCATGAGCCGCGCGTTCAGCTTGTCCTGCAGGTAGCCCTTGAGGACGCCGTCCTCGATGAGCGTGGTGCACTGGGTCGGCGTGCCCTCGTCGTCCACGTTGAGCGACCCGCGCCGCGAGGCAAGCGTGCCGTCGTCCACGATGGTGACGCCGGGCGCCGCGACGCGCTGGCCCATGCGCCCGCTGAACGCCGAGGTGCCCTTGCGGTTGAAGTCGCCCTCGAGCCCGTGCCCGACCGCCTCGTGCAGCAGCACGCCGGGCCACCCCGCGCCGAGCACAACGGTCATCGTGCCCGCCGGCGCCGGCACGGCCTCGAGGTTCACGCGCGCCGTGCGCACCGCCTCGCGCACCAGCTCGCGCCAGCGCCCGGACTCGAGGAACTCGCCGTAGCCGAACCGCCCGCCGCCGCCTGCATAACCCTGCTCGCGCCGCCCCTCGTGCTCGATGATCACGGACACGTTGAGCCGCACCAGCGGCCGCACGTCGGCCGCCAGCGTGCCGTCGCTCGCGAGCACCAGGATCGTGTCGTGCGAGGCCGCGAGACTCGCCATCACCTGGCTGATGCGCGGGTCGAGCGCACGCGCCTCGCGGTCGATTTCCTCGAGCAGTTTCACCTTGTCGGTGTCGCCGAGGCTCTCGACCGGGTCCATGGGCAGGTACAGCGCGCGGCGGCCCGGCGAATGCCAGGCTTGCAGCGCGCCCGAGCCGCCGGAGCGCGCGATCGCGCGCGCGGCGCGGGCCGCCTCGAGCAGTGCCGGCAGCACCACCTCGTCGGAGTAAGCGAAGCCCGCCTTCTCGCCCGACAGCGCGCGCACGCCGACGCCGTGGTCGATGCTGTGGGCGCCGTCCTTGACGATGCTGTCCTCCATCGACCACGACTCCTCGCGGGTCAGCTGGAAGTACACGTCGGCGTAGTCCACCGCGTGGCCCATGACGTCGCCGAGCACGTTCGCCACCCGGTCCTCGTCGAGGCCGGCCGGCAGCAGCAGGCCCGCACGCGCGAGGTCGATCGGATCGGCCGGCGTCGCGGCCGTCGCGGCGCCCGGCTGGGGCGAGAACAGGGCAGGAGGAATCGAGATCTGCATGGAACTCACTGGGCCAGGCGGCGGTGGTCGAGGGAGGGGAAATTCTGCCTGACCTCGCGCTGCCGGACGAGGTCGATCTCGGCCACGACCACCCCGCTGCCCCGCGGCAGCCGGGCGAGCACCCGCCCCCAGCAGTCCACGATCATGGAATCCCCATGGGTTTCCCGGCCGTTTTCGTGGAAACCGGACTGCGCCGGGGCCACGACGTGGCAGAAGTTCTCGACGGCCCGCGCCCGCAGCAGCGTCTCCCAGTGCGCCCGGCCGGTGGGGGCGGTGAAGGCCGACGGCAGGCAGAACCACTCGGCGCCGAGGTCCAGGAGGCGCCGGAACAGCTCCGGGAAGCGCAGGTCGTAGCACACCGCGAGCCCGAGGACGCCCGCCGGCGTCGCCACGCACACCGGCTCCTGCCCGGGCCGGACGGAGGCCGACTCCTGGTAGCGCTCCTCGCGGCCCGGGATCGCCACGTCGAACAGATGGATCTTGTCGTAGCGCGCGACGCGCTTCCCCTCGGCGTCGAAGACGAGGCAGGCGGCCGCCACGCGCGGCTCACCCGGCACGCGCAGCGGCACCGTGCCCGCCACGATCCACAGCCCGAGCGCGCGCGCGAGGCCCGCGATCTCCGACTGGATCGGACCGCCGGCGTCGTCCTCCGCGATGGCGCGCTTGTCGGCCTCGTCATGCCCCATGAACGCGAAGTTCTCGGGCAGCGCGGCGATCACGGCACCGCGCTCGCGCGCCTCGCGCAGCCAACGGCCGGCGGCGGCGAGATTGCGCGCGACGTCGGCGCCAGAAGTCATCTGTACTGCGGCAACGCGGCTCATGGCTCGGGGTCCTCGGGCTGTGCAACGGGCGGGACGACTGCGGGCGGGACGACCGCGGGTGAGCTCGTGCCGACGCTGGCCGAGATGCGTTCCACCACCGGCTCGGACCAGGACCCCGTCACCCGGTAATAGGCGCGCGCCAGCCCCTGCAACTGTCCCTTGAAGAGCTGCGAGAACAGCAGCGCGCCCGCCGCGCCCACCGGCCCGCCGGCGAGCGCGCCGGCGATCGTGATCGGGCCGCTTGGGTTGCCGCTCACGATGACGGTCTGGTCGTAGTCCTGCGCGGCGAGACCCGTGCGCCCGACCACGCCGATGTCCACCGCAGGGCCCTCGAGCAGCAGGTTCTGCGTGTAGGCGCTGCCCGCGCGCAACTCGAAGTCCCCGGTCACGCTGTCGAACGCGAGCCCCTCGTCGGTGACGTCGCGGAAGTCGAGCGAGAGGCGGCGCGGCAGTTCGATGATACTCGTGAGCCCGAGGATGCGGCCGGCGCCGGGCTTCACGCTGCGAAGCTGGCCGCGGCCGAGATGGAGCTGCAGATTGCCGTCCATGCGACCCAGCACGTCCGCCTCGGGACCGCCGCTCCAGCCGACGTCGGCCGTGACCCGGGCGCGCTCGGCCTCCACGGCGTCGCGGTAGCCGAGCGCGCGCGAGGCCGCGGCGAGGTCTTCGGTCTCGAACTCGAGCGTGAGACGGGTGCGCGAGCCCTGGGCCTCCGCGAACCAGCTGCCGTTCGCCCGCAGCTTGAAGTCGCGGGACTCGGTCGCGAGGTTCGCGAGCCGCAGGCCGCGCGGATCCCTGGCGATGTCGGCCTCGAGCCGCCCGAAGCGGCGCCCTTGCCAGGCGAAATCCTGAGCGCGCAGGACGATCCCAGGCAGGTCGCGCGGATCCGTTTCCTCCCGGGGCGCCGCCGCGCCGCGCTCCGCCGGCGCCTCGAGCCGCAGCCGCTGCATATTCAGCTCGATGGGATCGGCGTCCGCGAGATCTTCTGGGATGGTCACGAGCCCCTCGGCCATCGGCCCGCTCACCTCGATGCGCCAACCCCCGTCGGCGGGTCGCAGGCCCGCGGTCACGTCGAGGAACTCGAATCCGACGACGCGCGCGCGATCGAGGTGCACGTCCACGGGTCCGAGCCAGTCGCCGAGCCGCGTGCGGCCCCGCGTGGCCGGGCGCAGTGCCAGCCATTCGGCGAGGTCGAATTCCGGCCAGTCGCCCCCGACGTGCAGGCCCGGGCGGGTCGGCCGCGCGGGCGCCTTTCCGTCGAAGCGCGCCGCCCCGCGTTCGAGCGACCAGCGCTCGTCGTCACCGCGCGCGAACTCCAGCAGCGCGCGCGCGGCGCCGGACTCGATCCGCAGGTTGTTCTGACCGGGACGCGGCAGGTCCAGAACGACTCGCGTCGGGCGCAGCTCGCCGGGCTGCTTCGCGAACGGCCGGGGCGCGGCGATGTCGAGACCGCCGAGGTCACTCGTGACCTCAATCTGCGTGGTCCACTCGTTGCGTGCGGCCGGGCGCTCGACCCGCCCCCGCAGCTTCCAGGGCGTGGTGCCCGACATCCGGATGGTATCGGGCAGGCCGATCACGGCCGGCAGCCGAGCACCGGCGGCACGCCCTTCGCCCTCGAACAGGATCGAGGCCGACACGCCCGCGCGTGTCGGTCCGGGCCGCACCGAGATCTCGAACGGACCGTCGAGGTACGTGCCCTTGAGTCCTTGACCGCGCGCGCTGCGTTCGCCGATCTCGAATTCACCGGTGATACGCGTCACTGGCTCGCGCAGCACCGGCCAGCGCGCCGTCGCCGAGCGCAGTTGAGTGCGCACCGAGTACTCGCGCGCCGCGACGTTGCCGGTCGGCAGCTTCATATCGAAGGCGAAATCCGCCGGCCCCTGCGCGGACAGTGACATGAACTGCGTGCCGAGCTGCGGTCCGAGCGGACTCCTTTGCAACAGCTCGAGCGCCTGCCCGACGTCGCCCGCGGCCGTGGCCTCGAGCTCGAGCACTGGCTTGCGGTAGTCCGCGATCTCGAACGAGGTGCTGCCGACCCGCAGGCCGCCGACCTGGCCTTCGTGCAATCGGGCCCGGGTCGAGGCATTGCGGAACTCGACACTGCCGACGGCCTCGGTGAGCGGCGGGAAACCCTCGTAATACTTGAGCGTCGCGCCCTTCACCTCGGCGGTCGCAACGAACTCGCCCTCGCCCTGGCGGAACGGAAAACGTCGTACCGGCCCGCGGTAGCTCAGGCGGCCCTCGGTCAGTCGGCCTGCCTCGAACGCCCCGTCCAGCCAGACGACGGTGGTCGGCTTGAGGCGACCCACCGGCAGGAATCCACGCACGGCCGCAACGTCGAACCCTTGCACCCGCGCCTCGGCCCGCAGGAACGGCAGGCCATTGCCGCGCCCGAGCCGCAACTCGAAGTCGCCCTCCGCGGTGCCGGACGCGTGGGCGAGCGAAACCTGCTCTGCGCCGAGCACCCACACAGCACCGTCGCGCCACCAGTCCACCTCCGTCTCGACGCGCTCGAGCCGGATCGGTTCGCGGAATATGCGCGGCCACTCGAACGACGGCGCCACCGCCGGCAGGGCGATGCGGCCGCGCTGCTCCGTGCCCGACAGGCTCGCCGTGAGTCCCGTGATGCCGGGGAAGCGTCCCGTCGGCCGCGCCGACAGGTTCGCGACGACCGCGCTCGTTGCGAAGCGCGGCTCTGATCCGGCGCGTTCGCGCAGCGCGTCCACGTACAGGCTACGGACCTCGCCGCTCGGGTCGAGGCCCGCCCAGCGATCGAACCCGGCGGGCGCGGCGGCGAGCACCAGCGGCCAGAGCTCCCCAACCTGCAGTCCCTCGGCATGCAGTTGCAGGGCGAACGCGCTGGCGGGATGACCGCTCCACGACCCGGAGAGCGCCAGCGGTGCGCCGGACGCCGCACTCTCAGGCTGCAGGACGAGGTCGGTCGCACGGAAGGACCATGCCTCGCCCTCGCGTCGCAGCCTCAGGTTGCCGGCGATGGTTTCGTAGCGGGCCTGGCGCGGCGGCTCGGTCGCCGGCCGTGCGAGGAAGGTCTTGTCCGCGACGCGCATGCTGAGCGGCGGGGCGCCGGCGACGCGATACGGTTCGGACAGCACCACCGTCTCGATCGGCGGCAGCTCGCGACCGGGCAGCTCGAGCACCACGCCGGCGAAATCCAGGCTCGCTCGCAACTGCCGCAGCCGGCCCTGCGTCACGTTCAGGACGACCCGAAGGCCACCGGCGCCGTCGCTGGGTTTTCCCACGTGCTCCGGAAGGAAATCGTCGAGGCCGGCGAGCACGAGGCGATCGGCGCGCACCTCGAGGCGTGCGTCGAGCGCGGCGGGACGCTCCAGCGAGCCGCGCAGCTCGCCGTCGAACTCGATGCGCTCGCCAAGCTCGGCCGGCAGCCGTGCGCTGCCCGTCACGTCCACCGCTTCCTGCGCACGTCGCAGCGACAGCTGCACACGGCCGAGTTGCCACGGGCCACGACCGGTCAGCCGGTCCTCGTAGCGAACGGTGGCCTCGACGATGTCGAGCCTGCCGGCCGGCAGGCGGTCGAGATCGAACACGGGGCGATCGGCGAGGCGATCGCGCTGGCCGAGCAGGCGGATGCGGCCGTCGGGCAGGCGCACCACGGTCACGGCCGGGCCCACGAAGCGGATCCGTCCGGCCACCAGCTCGCCCGTGCGGAACAGGCTCCACGCGTCGAGCGCGACGTTGGCCTCGCGCGTTTCGAACAGCGCCTGGTCGGCGTCGCGGTCCAGCACGCGCACGTCGCGGAGTACCACTTCCGGGCCCCACCAGCGCATGCGCGCATCGATGGTCGCGAATTCGAGCTTCAGGTCGGTCTGGCGCTCGATCCAGCCCTGGATGCGGACGGCGTTGTCGGGCACCTGCGCAAGCGCGAAGCGCAGCAGGCCGAGCACCAGCGCGGCGAGGATCATGAGGCCCGCGAAGGTACCCGCCAGCACACGCCAGATCCGGGCGGTCGAGCCGCGCCCGGGCGATCGACTCACATCAGCACCACGTCGTACTGGTCGGGCTCGTACAGCGACTCGGTCTGCAGCCGGATCGGCTTGCCCACCAGCACCTCGAGCTCGCCGAGCGCGGCGGACTCCTCGTCGAGCAGGCGCTCGATGACATCCTGGTGCGCGAGGACGAGCAGCTGCTGCAGGTCGAACTGCCCGGCCTGGCGCAGGATCTCGCGGAAAATCTCGTAGCAGACCGTCTCGGGGGTCTTGAGGAAGCCGCGGCCCTCGCAGGACGGGCACGGCATGCACAGCTGGTGCGCGAGGCTCTCGCGCGTGCGCTTGCGCGTCATCTCGACGAGGCCGAGCTGCGAGACCGTGGAGACGTGCGTCCGGGCGTGGTCCTTGGCGAGCGCCTTCTCGAGCGCCTGCAGCACCTGGCGGCGGTGTTCCTCCTCTTCCATGTCGATGAAGTCGATGATGATGATGCCGCCGAGGTTGCGCAGGCGAAGCTGGCGCGCGATTGCCACGGCCGCCTCGAGGTTGGTGCGGTAGATGGTCTCCTCGAGGTTGCGGTGCCCGACGTAGGCGCCGGTGTTCACGTCGATGGTGGTGAGCGCCTCGGTCTGGTCGATGATCAGGTAGCCGCCCGACTTGAGCGCCACCTTGCGTTCGAGCGAGCGCTGGATCTCCTCCTCGACGCCGTGCAGGTCGAAGATCGGGCGGCTGCCGGTGTAGCGCTCGACGCGCGCCTCGAGCCCCGGCATGAAAGTCGCCGCGAACTCGCGCATCTGCTCGCAGGTGCGCTCGTGGTCCACCAGCACCCGGTCCACGCCCTCGCCCACGAGGTCGCGCATCAGACGGAGCGGCAAGGGCTGGTCCTCGTGCACCAGCGCTCCCTGCGCGGCGCCGCGGGCCCGCTCGGTGAGCACGTCCCAGAGCTTGCGCAGGAACAGCATGTCGGCGCGCAGCGCTTCGCCGCTGGCGCCCTCCGCCGCGGTGCGCACGATGTAGCCGCCGGTGCTGCCCGACGGCATGTACGCGTGCATCGCGTCGCGCAGCCGCTGGCGCTCGGCCTCGTTCTCGATGCGCGCCGACACGCCGACGCCGTGGCCGAACGGCATGTACACGAGGCAGCGCGAGGGAATGGTGACGAACGTGGTGAGCCGCGCGCCCTTGGTGCCGAGCGGGTCCTTGAGCACCTGCACGAGGAGGTCGGCGCCTTCGCCCACGAGCTCACGGATGCTGTCGGTGCGCGGTGCGTCTACGGCGCCTTCGGCGTCCGCCGGCTGCACGATGTCCGAGACATGCAGGAATGCCGTGCGCTCGAGCCCGATGTCGATGAACGCGGCCTGCATTCCCGGCAGCACCCGCGACACCCGGCCCTTGTAGATGTTGCCGGCGAGGCCCCGGCGGCTGGCGCGCTCGACGAACAGTTCCTCGAGGACGCCGTTCTCGAGCAGCGCGGCACGCGTCTCGCGCGGGCTGACGTTGACCACGAGCTCGGTGGTCATTCCGAGGCGCCCCCCGCCGGGCGACCGAGCACCGGGGCGAGCAGCTCCCAGGTCTCGTACAGCGGCAGGCCCATGATCCCGGAGTAACTGCCGGCGATGTGGCGGATGAACACCGCCGCCCGGCCCTGCACCGCGTAGCCGCCCGCCTTGTCGTCGGGCTCGCCGGAGCGGCAGTACCAGTCGAGCTCCTCGGGCGCGAGCTCGCGCAGGCTCACGCTGCTGCTCGAGACGCGCGCCGCGGCGCCGCCGGCGTGGCGCAGTGCGACGGCGGTATGCACCTCGTGCGTCCGGCCGGCGAGCCGGCCGAGCATCGCCCGCGCCTCGGCCGCATCGGCCGGCTTGCCGAAGATCTCGCCCTCGAGCGCCACGGTCGTGTCGGCCGCCAGTACGGGCCGGCGATCCCCGGCGTCGAGGCGCTGCCACAACGCGTCGGCCTTCGCCTCGGCGAGCCGCAGCACGTAGGCCGAGGGTGCCTCGCCTAAGCGCACCGCCTCGTCGATGTCCACGGGGCGCACTTCGTGCGCGACGCCCACCTGGCGCAGCAGCTCGCTGCGGCGGGGCGAGGCGGAGGCCAGCAGGATCACGGGCGGCAGCATCGCGCGGTCATTCCGCGACGACCGTCGCCTCGACCCGTCGCTCCGCCACCAGCGAGTTGCTGATCAGGCAGACGTGCTCCGCCCGCTCCATCAGCTGTACCGACTTCGCCTCGTCGGTGCCGGCCGGCACGCGCAAGCGGGCTCGCACGACCATGTGCGTGAAACGCGTCTTGCCCTCGAGCCGGTTCAGGGTGCCCTCCACTTCGCACTCGAGCGAGTACCACTCGAACTTGTTGGCGCGCGCCACTCCGCGGAAGCTGAGCAGGAAGCAGTCCGCCACCGCCGCACACAGCAGCGTCTCGGGCGACCAGCGGTCGCCGGGACCGTCGAATTCGGCGGGCGGCGCGGTCACGAGCGTCGGCAGCCCGGCGGAGGTGACAGGCACGTCGCCCTCAGGGGTGGCCGAGGCCTGCACGAGGTAGAGGTGCGGATAGGGATGCATGCGAAGCTCCGGAGTCGGGACAAACCGGCATTCAAACGCGCCCGCACCGCGCTGTCCACCGCCGGCGCGGCGTGGAGTTCGCAGATTCAGGGACGGTGGTAGGGCTGGCCCTTGATCACGGACACGGCGCGATACAGCGCCTCGGCCACCACCACCCGCGCGAGCCCGTGGGGCAGGGTCAGCGGCGACAGCGACCAGCGCAGGCAGGCGCGCTCGTCCAGCGCCGTCGCGAGGCCGTCGGGCCCGCCGATGCAGAAGGCGAGCGGCTCGCCGAGTCGTGCGCGATCCTCGAGCCAGCCCGCGAGCTGGGCGGTCGACAGTGCACGTCCGGCCACCTGCAGGGCGACGAGGGCCGTGCGCGGCCCGGCGGCCGCCAGCATGCGCTCGCCCTCGGTCGCCACGGCACGGCGCGAGTCCGCGCCGCTGCGACGACCCAGTTCGATCTCGGTGAGTTCCAGCCGGTAGTCGCCGCGCAGGCGTCCGGCGTAGTCGGCAAAGCCCGCCTCCACCCAGGCCGGCATGCGGGTGCCGGCCGCGACCAGTCGCATCAGCATCGCGTCAGCCTGCCGGCGCGCGGGACCGGCAGCGGTGTCAGGCCGCGGCGCCGCCTGCCCACAATTTCTCGAGTGCGTAAAACTCGCGCACCCGCGGCAGCATCACGTGCAACACGACGTCCTGCAGGTCGACCAGCACCCACTCGCCGTCGCGCTCGCCTTCCATGCCATAGGGCCGGAAGCCCGCCTCCTTGCAGCGCTGCGTGACGCGCTCGGCGAGCGACTTGACGTGCCGGTCGGAGGTGCCGCTCGCCACCACCATGGTGTCGGTGATGTCGGTGAGCCCGCGCACGTCGAGCGCCTTGACGTCCACCGCCTTGAGCTCTGCGAGCGCGCCGAGCACGACGTCGCGCAGCGTCCGCGCGGCCTTCGCTGCAGCGGCCTTACGAGTCGCCGGCGCCGCGGGTCGCGCGCGCGTACCGACGGATGCGGCGCGGGTCGCCGCGAGCGGCTTCGGCTTCGCCTGGGCCGCGGTCCTGGCCATCGGCTTGGCCGACTTCTTGACCGTCTTCCTGACTGCGGGCTTCGTGCCGGCCGCGCTCGTCAGCCGGGTCCTCGCGGCCGGCGAGGCCTTGCTCGTGGTGCGTCGTGTGGCGGGTCGCTTCGCTGTCATGCTCACCTCTTGGCTTGGGCGTGGTAACAACCGGTGTCGGCAATGAGGGCCCGCACCGGATCGGGCACCAGGTAACGGGGATCACGGCCGGCGACGATCAGGTCGCGCAGGTCGGTCGAGGAAATCTCGAGCGGCGTGACGGCGTGGACGCGGATGCGACCGGCCGGCGTGTCGTGCAGTTCCAGCGCATCCGTCGCGCCCCGCTGCTCCAGCAGTTCGGCGAGCAGGCCCTCGCGCGGCGCCGACCAGCCGGGACGGTGCGCCACGACGAGGTGCGCGAGCCCGAGGATCTCGCGCCACTCGTGCCACTCGGTCAGGCCGAGGAACGCGTCCATGCCGATGATCAGGCACAGCGACCGGCCGGGCGCTTCGGCGCGCAGCTCGCGCAGCGTCGTCACGGTGTAGGAGGGCCCGTCGCGGCGCAGCTCGCGGTCGTCCACCGCGAAGCCGGGCTGGTCGGCGACGGCGGCCTCCACCATCGCGAGCCGGCGACGCGCGTCGCAGCGCGGCGTGTCGCGGTGCGGCGGCTGGCCGGCCGGCACGAATCGGACCTCCGCGAGGCGCAGCACCTGCAGCAGTTCGAACGCGGTGCGCAGGTGACCGTAGTGGATCGGATCGAAGGTGCCGCCGAAGATCCCGAGCGGGCTCATGCGGCGAGCCGGACCCCGGCGATGCGCGCGGTGAGCGCCTCGAGTGCGACCCAGGGATCGCCCTTCAGGCTGCCCTTGGCCATGCGGTCGGCGGCCGCCGCAGCGAGCAGCAGCGAGTCGATGTCGGCGCGCGACAGGCGCTTCAGCGCCGCCCGCAGCGGCTCCTGCCGGCGCGACCAGATCTGCTCGGCGCGGAAGATGGCGTCGAGCGAACGCTCGCGCTCGGCGCGCTGGGCGACGCGAGACAGGCCGCGCAGGTCGTTCAGCAGCGCCCAGAGCACCAGTGGCGGCTCGCGGCCCTCGCCACGCAGGCCCGCCAGGATGCGCAGCGCGCGACCAGGCTCGCCCGAGAATGCCGCCGCGGACAGCTCGAACACGTCGTAGCGCGCGCTGTCGGCCACGAGCTCCGCGACCTGACCGGTGTCGAGCGCCGTCTCGGGCATCAGCAGCGCGATGCGCTCGACCTCCTGCTGCGCGGCGAGCAGGTTGCCCTCGACGCGATCGGCAAGCAGTTCGGCCGCCGCGGGCTCGATGGTCACGCCCTTGCGCCCGAGCCGTTCGCGGATCCACCCGGGCAGGGCCGGGCGCTCGACGGGCTGCGCGACCACCAGCACGCCGTGCTTCTCGAACGCACCGACCCATGCGGCCTTGAGCGACTTGTACTCGAGTTCGCCGGACACGAGCAGCACGGTGTCCTCGGGCGGGCGCTCGGCCAGGCCGGCCAGCGCGCGTGCGGACTCGGCGTCCGGCGCCGGGCCGATTCTCAGCTCGATGAGCCGGCGGGAAGCGAACAGCGACAGGTTCGCGGCGTCCGCGAGCAGTGCATTCCAGTCGAAGCCACGCTCGAGGAAATGCACTTCGCGGTCGGTGTAGCCCTGGGCCCGCGCGGTGGCGCGGATCGCATCGCAGGCCTCGCCGATCAGCAGCGGCTCGCTGCCGGTGACGAGGTAGGCACTGTGCAGGCCGCGGGCGAGGCCAGACGACAGGGCGTCCGGTGAGGTCCTCACTGCGCGCGCAAGCTCTGGGCAGGGGCCCGGAGGCGCCGCGATACCGGCGTGTTGGTCTGCATGCAGGCCGGATTATGCAGCCTCGACCGGGAGGGTTCCACCGCCGCGTCAGCCGCTCCTCCCCGGCTGTGCCGGCGGCGGTCCGTCAGGCACCCGCGCGTCACGGCTCGCGGTGAGGTGCACCGTGATGCCGAGTGCAGCCATCGCCCAGACGATCACCGCGCTCGACGGCAGGTCGGTGACGAGGGACACGCCGAGCCCGACGACATAGCTCGCGATCGCAACGAGGTAGCCGAGCGTGAGCTGCCGGCCCCGGCCGTGCCGATAGGTCGCGAGCGCGGGCACGATCAGCGTGGTGAACACCAGGTAGACGCCGACCAGCTGGACCGATTGCGTCACCATCAGGGAGAACAGCACGTAGAAGCCGACCTGTCCGATCCGCTCGCGCCAGCGGAACCACACCAGCAGGAAGATCGCCGTGAGGATCGCTGCTCGCAGCAGCTGCCCGGTCGATACCCAGAGGATCTGTCCGGCGAGCAGGTCCTTGAGTTCCTCGCCGCCGTGCGGATTGTTGGCCAGCAGCAGGATCTGCGCGGTCGAGGCCAGCACGAACAGGACGCCGATCAGGGCTTCCTGCACCTCGGGCCGCCGGCGCTCGGTCCAGGTGAGCAGCAGCGCGCCGAGCAGGGCGGCAGTCACCGCCGCGACCTGCGTCTGCCAGCCGCCGAGTTCCAGGCCGAAGGCACCTGATGCGATCACGCCGAGCCCGGCGACCTGCGCGATGGCCAGGTCGATGAACACGATGCCGCGCCTGAGCACCTGCTGGCCGAGCGGGACGTGCGACAGGACGACCAGCACGCCGGCCACCAAGGCCGGCCACAGGATGCTCAGGTCGGCAGAGAACGCGTTCATCGCCCTGCCGCCGCGAGGAGCCTCTGCAGCGTGTCGTCGAACAGGCCGAAGAGATCCGCAGCCTCTGCGGTGCCGCCCACGGAGAAAGGCAGCGTGACCACGGGCGCATGGATGCGCTCGGACAGCCACTCGGCGGCCCGCGGGTTGTTGTAGGCATTGCGCAGGATCATCCGGGGCGGCGACGCGGCGAGCTTCGTCACCAGGCCGGCGAGGTGGCCCGCGCTCGGCGGCACGCCGGGCTTGGGTTCGATGGCCGCAAGCTCCTGCAGCCCCAGCCAGTGAACGAGGTAGACCTGGTCGCGATGCATCACCACCACCGGCACGCCCCGGAGGGGCTTGGCCTGTTCCGACCAGCGCGCCATGGCCTGCTGCCAGCGCGCCTGGAAATCGGCGCCGCGGGAACGGTAGTACGCCGCGTGCGGCGCATCGACCGCCGCGAGGCGCTCGGTGAGCGCCTTCGCGACCGTCGCCACGTTGCGCGGGTCGAGATGCGCGTGCGGGTTGCCGAAGGCGTGAATGTCGCCCATCGAGCGATCCACGGTCGTCGGGACCTCGAGCAGGCGCAACGCCGAGCTTGCCTCGAAGTGTCCGGGTGCGCCCGCTTGAATTCGCGGGTTGCCGGACTCCTGCAACAGCACCGGCAGCCAGCCCACCTCGAGGTCGGCGCCATTCGCAACGAGCAGGTCCGCAGTGCGCGCGCGAGCGACGAGGCTCGGCTTGGCATCGACGCTGTGAACGTCCTGCAGGGCGCTGGTCGCCGTGTAGACGTTCACCTGCTCGCCGCCGAGCTCGGTCGCCAGTGCGCCCCAGTCGGCGGTGGTCGCCAGCACCTTGATCGCCGCCTCGGCGGGCAGCACGGGCAGCAGCGCCAGCGCAAGGCAGAGGGTCCGGATGAGTCGGGTCATGGCCGGTCTCCTAGAATTTATGGGCGCCGTGGGCGCCGATGGCGACGATGTACTGGATGAGCAGCTGCCGGTCGGTCTCGGCATCGCGCGCATCGTCCCAGGCGTACTGGGCGCGCAGGCGCGAGAACTCGCTCAGGCTCCAGTCGACCATGGCGCTCAAGCGGCTCGGCGAGGCCGGCCGCAGCAGCGGGAAATCCGCCGCCTGCAGCGCGCCGCTGCTCACGAGGCCGATGCGCGTGGAGCCGGAGTCGAGTTCGTCGTAGCGCAACCCGGCGCGCCAACGCGGCAGGAACTGGTAGACACCCTGCACGTACCAGCCGGATTGCCGGCTGCGGTAGCCGTCGCTGAGGCTCGCGCCGTCGACGTCGAAGGCGAGGTCACCGTCCTCGGTGCGGTGCATGTACTCCGCCTGCAGCTTCAGCAACCGGCGCCGCGCATCGCCCGTCGGCGTCCACTTCAATACGGCATCGGCGATCCAGGTCTGCGAGCTGCCCGTGAAGGCGTTGACGACCGGGTTGCCGAGGCTGTCGAGATCGTCGTAGGCGCGGTCCTCGGCATCCTGGTCGAGCCAGGAGATGCCGGCGCGCCAGCCGATCGAGTCGGCGAGGTCGCCGCCCGCATGCGCGAAGAGCGCGATGCCATTCAGTCCGTTGCCGTCGGTTCGCGTGCCGGGGAACCCGCTGCCGTTGCCCGTCTCGGCACCGAGTTCGAGGTAGAGGTCCGTGGGCGCAAGCCATTTCACCTGCACGCCGTCCTGAGCGTACTGGCCGCCGAAGAAGGCCTGGTACGCGAGCGGCTGGTCGACGAAGTCCCAGGCGTGGGCGTGGAGCTCGTTCAGGTAGCCGAGACCGGAGTAGAAACGCCCACCCTTGACCATGAGGCCCGCCGGCAGGGCGCTGGTGCGAAAGAAGGCTTCCTCGACGCCGATCTCGTTCTCGGGCGACAGCGCGGCGGTCAGGCTGGCGGTGAAGTAGGGATCGACGCTGCCCGTGACCGTGACCTCGGACTCACCGAGGTTGAAGCTGCGCTCCCCGGGGCCGATCTCGCCGCCGCTCGGCATGAACCCGGCGAAGTGGTAATCGCCCGGATCCTCCGACAGGTCGGCATAGGTGCCGGTGAGAATCGCCGAGATGGCCGGATTGAACGCCGACGAATTGCGCGGCGGTGCGGCGGCCGGCGCCGGGGGTGGCGGCTCAGCCGCGACCGTGGCGGCGGCCGGCGCCGCCGACTCGAGCTGGTCGATCCGGGTCTCGAGCGCCGCCACGCGCTCCGCGTACTGGGCCTTGAGTTCGGCAATTTCCGCGCGCAGCGCGGCGACATCGTCCGCCTGCGCCGCGTGCCCGCAGGCGGGCAGCAGCGCCGTCGCGACGGCGACGGTCGCAACGAACCGGGAAACCTGTTCCATGGAGAGTTCCTCGTCGATCAATGGCAATGCGGCCCGCAGGCGGCCGGGCTCGATCAAGCGAATTGCCGATCAACGAGGAGGAGCGCGGGATCGAAAGGCGGGGTGGCGTGGACGTTCGACGGTCGGGGCCGTGGCGGCGACCGGCAGGGTGCCCGGCGCCAGGCAGGCCAGGAACAGTGCCACGGCCACGCCCCCGGCCACGACCAGCAACGGCGCGTGCGACACGCAGTCCATGCAGAGCTGGCTGTGCTGGCCGGGCAGTGCCGGCCCATCCGGGCCGCCGGGCAGGTGGCGCAGCACATGCACCTGGGCCACCGACTGCACGAACAGGAACGCCAGCAGCGCGATCGCGACGAGCGTCGTTCGCCGCGGGATTCCCGGGAGCCGCAGTCCAGCCATGCCCCGGATACTACCGAAAAGCGTCCCGCCGCGCCCACCGGCCATGTCGGGCACGGTTGCCGCTATCCTAGCCATCCGATTCGCGACGCAACGACGTGACCCATGGGCAAGCCGCAGAATTCCCAGGCCAGACGCAGCCTCTACCCTGCCATCGAGCCGTACCGCAGCGGCCGGCTGCGCGTCTCGCCGGTCCACGAGATCTACTGGGAGGAATCAGGCAATCCGCGCGGCAAGCCCGCGGTGTTCGTGCACGGCGGGCCCGGGGCGGGCTCGAGCCCGCAGGCGCGGAGCTTCTTCGACCCGAAGCGCTACCGCATCGTGGTGTTCGACCAGCGCGGCTGTGGCCGCAGCCGGCCGCACGCGAGCCTCGAGGACAACACCACCTGGCACCTCGTGGCGGACATGGAGCAGTTGCGCGAGCACTTACGTATCGAGCGCTGGCTGGTGTTCGGCGGCTCGTGGGGCTCGACGCTCGCGCTCGCCTACGCCGAGGCGCACCCGAAGCGCGTCAGCGAACTCGTGCTGCGCGGTATCTTCATGCTGCGCAAGTCGGAGATCGATTGGTTCTACCAGCAGGGCGCGAGCGCGATCTTCCCGGACCGCTGGGAGGGCTACCTCGCCGCGATTCCGAAGCGCGAACGCGGCGACTTGGTGGCCGCCTACCACCGGCGCCTCACCTCGAGGAACCGCGCCACACAGCTCGCCGCCGCCCGCGCGTGGTCCATCTGGGAGGCCGCCACCAGCTTCCTGCACACCAACGAGGACAACGTCGACAAGTGGGGCGAGGAGGAATTCGCGATCGCCGTGGCGCGCATCGAGTGCCACTACTTCGTGAACAAGGGCTTCCTCGAGCGCGAGGACCAGCTGCTGCGCGGCGTGCGTCGCATCCGACACATCCCGGCCGTGATCGTGCAGGGCCGCTACGACGTGGTCTGCCCGATGCAGACCGCCTGGGACCTGCACCGCGCCTGGCCGGAAGCGGACTTCCGCGTCGTCCCCGACTCGGGCCACTCCGCGCTCGAGCCCGGCATCACGCACGAGCTCGTGGGCGCGACGGACCGCTATGCGCGCGCTAGAGCGACGCCAGGCGACGCAGCACGAGGTCCGCGAGGTCGCGCGCCATCGCCTCGCGCAGCACGTCCTCCTCGTGGCCCTTCGCGAGCAGCTGGCTCTCGTCGAAGCTGAAATTGCGGGTGAGCTCGAGGCGCTGCGCGGGCACCGCCTCCTGCCCACCGCGATCCACCGAGTACTCCACGACGTACTGGATCTCGAACTCCGTGGGCGTATTGCGCGCCGACACGGCGAGCACGCGCCGGTTCGAGCGGTCGATTCGCACCCGGATCACCGCATCGGCCTCGCCTGCCGACCGGGCGAGCCCGGCGCCATTGCGCTCGAGCCCCCGGCGCAGCTCGACGGCGAAGGGCGAGAGGTCGTCGCGCGCCGACACGTACACGCGGCCGAGGTCCTCGGGGAGACTCTCCGAGCCCTGCAGGCGAAATCCGCAGCCGGCGAGCAGCGCGAGTGCGAGGCAGGCGAGGAGCGCCGGCAGGGCCCGTGGAAGCACGACGCTCACACCACCACGTTCGCGAGCTTGCCGGGCACGTACACGAACTTGCGCAGTGCACGGCCCTCCATGAAGCGCTGCACGTTGGGATCCGCCAGCGCCGCCTCGCGCACCGTCGCCTCGTCGGCGCCAGCGGGCACCGTGACGCGGCCGCGCAGCTTGCCGTTCACCTGCACGACCACCTCGACGCTGTCGCGCTCGAGTGCCTGCGCGTCGGGCACGGGCCAGCGCTCGTCCACCAGCGTGCCGGCGTGGCCGAGCTCGCGCCACAGCGCGTGGCAGGCGTGCGGCACGACCGGCGAGAGCATGAGGACCACGAACTCGAGCGCCTCCTGCATCACCGCCCGCCCCTGCGGCGAGCGGTCCTCGCTGCGGCCGAGCGCGTTCATCAGCTCCATGACCGCGGCGATCGCCGTGTTGAACGTGCGGCGCCGGCCGAGATCGTTCGTGACCTTGGCGAGCGTCTCGTGCACCTGCCGGCGCAGCCCGCGCTGCGCGTCGTCGAGCGCGGCCACGTCGAGCGCCGGCGCAGCGCCTTGCCCGACGTGCTGGTGCACGGCCTTCCACAGGCGCTTCATGAAGCGGAACGCGCCATCCACGCCCTCGTCGGACCACTCGAGCGTCTGCTCGGGCGGCGCCGCGAACATCATGAACAGGCGGGCGGTGTCCGCGCCGTAACGCGCGACCAGCTTGTCGGGGTCCACGCCGTTGCCCTTGGACTTCGACATCGTGCCGATGCCGTCCGACTCCACGGGTTCGCCGTCGGAGCGCAGCACCGCACCGACACGGGTGCCCTTCGCGTCCACCTGCACGTCCACGTCGGCGGGATTGAAGTAGACGATGCGGCCGGACGCCGGCTTGCGATAGAAGATCTCGTTCAGGACCATGCCCTGCGTCAGCAGGTTGCTGAACGGCTCGTCGAGCGTCGTGAGCCCGAGGTCGCGCATCACGCGCGTCCAGAAGCGCGAGTACAGCAGGTGCAGGATGGCGTGCTCGATGCCGCCGATGTACTGGTCCACGGGCAGCCAGTACGCGGCGCGCCCGTCCACCATCGCCGCATCGTTGCCGGCGCTGGCGAAGCGGAAGTAATACCAGGACGAATCCACGAAGGTGTCCATCGTGTCCGTCTCGCGGCGGGCCGCGCCGCCGCACTGCGGGCAGCTGCACTTCAGGAATGCCTCGCTCCTCGCGAGCGGGTTGCCGCTGCCGTCGGGCACGAGGTCCCTGGGCAGGACCACGGGCAGCTGCTCGTCCGGCACCGGCTGCACGCCGCACGCCGGGCAGTGGATCAGCGGGATCGGGCAACCCCAGAAGCGCTGGCGCGAGATGCCCCAGTCGCGCAGGCGCCAGTTGACGCGGCGCTTGCCCGTGCCCTGCGCCTCGAAGAACTTCGCATAGGCGTCGAAGGCCTCCTCGAACTCGAGCCCGTCGAAGCGCCCCGAGTTGATCAGCCGTCCGTGCCCGGTGAACGCGCCCGACTCGATGTCCGGCAGGCTGCCATCGAGCGGCTGCACCACCGGGTGGATGCGCAGCCCGTAGCGGCGTGCGAACTCCCAGTCGCGCTGGTCGTGCGCCGGCACGGACATCACCGCGCCGGTGCCGTAGCTCATCAGCACGAAGTTCGCGACCCAGATCGGCACCCGCTCGCCGGTGATGGGATGGATGGCGTCGATGCCGAGCGGCATGCCGCGCTTCTCCATG
>Ga0209254_10000817_pt1 | contig 26973 bp, 22 predicted proteins | sample FrelakmetDIP11DI_FD_187148 | JGI IMG/M metagenome (GOLD analysis project Ga0209254, IMG submission 187148) | Freshwater lake sediment microbial communities from the University of Notre Dame, USA, for methane emissions studies - DIP11 DI (SPAdes)... | ecosystem: Environmental > Aquatic >...
TCGCTGGAATTCACGGGCCGTGTGGGGCCGGTGAAGCAGCAGGATTTGTTCTTCCGCACCGACGGTTTCGTGCGGAACGTCACTGCGGAGCGTAACGAGCCGGTGAAGAGCGGCGATCTGTTGGCCGATCTGGAAATCGGCGATCTAGAAAATCAGCTGGCCGAAGCGCAGCTGAAGTTGAAAGAAGCAGAGCGCACCAGCAACACGGCGCTGGCCGATGCCGAAACCGAACTGGAAAAAGCGCGCCTGCAATTGCAGAAGAAACTGGCCGAAGATTTGAACGCGGTGATTGTCGCCAAGCAAGTGGCGCTGGAAAACGCGCAGGACATGCGCAAGTATGCGTACGATGAGTATGACAAGGCGAAGAATCGACCGTGGGACCCGGATGAGGTAACAGATCGTTACAAGAAAAATTTCATCGAAGCGGAGCGCAATTTGACAGTAGCGCAAGCTGAATACGAACAAGCGCTGGCCAGTCAAAAGACGTACGCCTACGACATCGCGTTGTTGAAGCAGGATGTGGCGCAGGCCGAACGCAAGGTGGCACAAATCAAAGAAGAAGGCGGCACACCGCTCGCGGTCGAGCAGGCCAAACTCGACGTAAAGAAGATCGCAGACAAGATCGCCGCGGCCACCATCAGCGCGCCGTTCGATGGCGAAGTCCTGGCGCTGAACATCAGCGCCGGCAATTCGATCGAAGCCTTCAAGACGGCGATTGTGGTGGGCGATCCGGGCGCGTTGGAGATCACCGCCGATCTGGAGGCAAGCGATGTGGCCGAGCTCAGCGTGGAGATGCCTGCCATCGTGCGGATGCGCAATCGGCCGGAGCGGGATTTGAGTGGCTTCGTGCGACAGCTGCCCTTCATCGGCGGCCGCGAGTCTATCGACAACGACGACAAAGCCGTGCACGTGGCGCTGCGCGACAAGAACATCGCGCTGGAATTGGGCGAGCTGGCGACGGTCATCATTGCTTTGGAACAGAAAGACAATGCACTGTGGCTGCCTCCGGCGGCGATTCGCACCTTCCAGGGACGGGACTTCGTTGTGATTCAAGACGGTTCAGCGCAGCGCCGCGTCGATGTGAAATTGGGCATCAAGGGCGAGGATCGCGTGGAAGTGGTGGAAGGCGTGCAGGAAGGGCAGGTCGTTGTCGGGCAATAGGCTGTACACGAATGCCACGAATAATGCGAATGCATCATAGCTTCCCAGATGTCATGCCCGAGTGTTGTTGTCGGGCATCCGGGTTCACTACTGACACGGTAACTGGATTCCCGCTAGAAGCACGCGGGAATGACATCGCCCTGAAGAAAGACCTGGATCATTCGTGAAAAATGATGATGGCTGAACCACTGATTGTTTGCGAAAACTTAGTGAAGATCTACAAGGTCACCGAGATCGAGGTGGTGGCTTTGCAGGGGCTCGATCTGATCGTGGAGCCGGGCGAATTGATGGGCATCGTCGGCGCGTCAGGATCGGGGAAGTCGTCACTGCTCAACGTGCTAGGCGGGCTCGATCGGCCATCGGCGGGCCGTGTGATGGTGGGCGGACAAGACCTGTTGAAGATGTCGGATCACGAACTCGATCGCTATCGGCGCACGCAGGTCGGTTTTGTGTGGCAGCAGGTGGCGCGCAATCTGGTGCCGTATCTCACGGCGCAGGCCAACGTCGAACTGCCGATGACGGTGGCGAATCTGAATCGCCAGCAGAAACGTGCGCGATCGCGCGAACTGTTGGAAGCAGTCGGCCTGTGGGATCACCGTGCTCATCGGCTAGTGCAGTTATCCGGCGGGCAGCAGCAGCGTGTGGCAATCGCGGTGGCGATGGCGAATCACCCCGATTTGCTGCTGGCCGACGAGCCGACGGGTGAACTCGATTCGACGACGGCGCAGCAAATTCTTCAACTGCTGCAGGAGATGAACGAACGCTACGGCCTGACGACCATCATCGTCACGCACGATCCGCACATCGCGCGGGCGGTCAATCGCGTGGTAACGATCCGCGATGGCCGCATCAGCAGCGAGACGATCCGCCGCGAAGACGATATCGCCTCGGCGCTGACGGCGGGCATGGCCGCGCACGCGCCGCACGTCTTCGACGAATACCTCGTCGTCGACGAGGGCGGGCACTTGCAACTGCCGCACGATCTGACCGAGCGGGCCGGGATCGGTGATCGGGTGACGTTGGAACTGAAAGAGGACGGCCTGTTGATCAAGCCGGTGGCCGGTCGATCGACTGTTGCAGCCCCACTGATCGATCTGCCGGAAGACGAACCACCTGTTAAGCGTAAGACATGGTGGAAGCGAAGCAAGAAAGATTAGGACACGGATAGGACGGATCGAACGGATCATCACGGATCAATAGAAAGAATCCGTGAAAATCAGTGTAATCCGTGACATCCGTGTCCAAAAAGTAGAGGTGAAAGATGCGTACCAAACTATTGCTGTTGTTAGTCGTGTTTTCGATCGTGCTGAGTGCGTGCGGCGGCACTACGCCCACGCCGGAAGCGGCCTCGACGCCGCTGGCGGGCGCGCAGCCCACAGCCGGTGCGAACCAGACGACGGTGCTGTTCGCCGTCAACGAATATGAGATGGCGTCGTACAACGATCTGATCAAGGCTTTCGAGAAGGACAATTCGGGCATCAAGATCAAAGCGATCTCGATCAACGAGATTCTGGGGCTGGGACCGCTCGAGACCAAATGGCCGGATGATGCGAATGAACGGCTGGCGGCCGGGGCTGACGTCGTGAGTGCAAACGCGGGCGATCAGAGCGCAAGCGACAAAGGCCTGATCCGCGATCTGACACCACTCATCGCCGCCGATACGACGTTCAAAACGGAGGACTTCATCCCCAGCGCGCTGGAACAGTTCCAGGTGAAAGGCGGCACGTGGGGTGTGCCGACCTCTGCCGAGTTCCAGTTCATCACCTTTGACAAGGCGCTGTTTGACAAGGCCGGTGTGAAGTATCCCGAGATCGGCTGGACGTGGGATGACTTTACGGCCAAGGCCAAAGCCTTGACCGTGCGCGACGGCGACGCGACGACGCAGTGGGGTTTCATCGAGCCGTTCCCCAATCACGAGCGCTTCATCAAGAGCCGCGTCAAAGCGCTGTACGATCGTTCAACCGATCCGGCGACCCCGCGTTACGATCAGTCCGATGTGCGGGCGGCGGTGCAGTGGTACACCGAACTGTATCTGAAGGACAAAGTGACGCCGTACTTCCCGCCGCCGGAGGGCGAAGTGTCGGCGTTCAACCTGCCAGAAAGTTACAAGTTGGTGCAGGCGGGCAAAGCGGCCATGTCCACCGACAGCGGCCTGTCGTGGCAGATCCGCAAGCAGCAAACGAAGACGATGAGCCTCGCGCCGATGCCGATCGACAAAGTCAACGATCATACCTCGCCCATGTTTGTGTCGGGCGTGGTGATGAGCTCCGGCACGACCAAGCCTGACGCGGCCTGGCGCTGGATGAGTTTCCTGAGTCAGCAGGCGCCGGCCAGCATCGCCACCTTCAAGCGGCTGCCTGCGCGCCTCTCGGTGCTGGAGAGCAGCGGCCTGCTCGACAAGCTCGATCCCGACTATGCGGCCGCCGTGCGCTATGCCTTCGACCACGTAATGCTGCGGGAATCGACGCCGGCTGGCGGCGCGTTGACCGATGCGATCGAGGCGATCTTGAAAGACGGCAAACCGATCGAGCAGGCGCTGGCCGATGCGCAGACAAAAGCGGAAGAGAATATCGCCGAGGCCGCCAAGAAAGAAGCGAATGCGACGCCTGTCCCGACCGTGGTTGTGGTAGCTCCCAAGGAAACACCCGTTAATCAGAACGCGACGACGATCGAGTTTTCACTGGGCACGGCCACGTTCAATGCGCCCGCCTATCGTGATCTGGCGAAGCGCTTCACCGCGGCGAATCCCGACATCGTGGTGGAGATCAAGCAGCCCGATCTCACACAAACCTCGCTCGATATTCCCGATGTGGCGAAAGACGTGGACTGCTTCATGTGGGCGCCGAGCCTGCAAGATCCCAAGAACCTGGAAGCGATCTTGAACCTGGAACCGTTCCTGGACGCGGACAAGTCCTTCGACAAGAACGACTTCTATGCGGCCACGCTCGATCAGTTTACCGAGCAGGGCCAGCTGTGGGCGTTGCCCGCCGAAGTGACGCCGTACGTGATCGAATACAACCGCGATCTGTTTGACGCGGCGAAAGCGGCTCACCCCAAAGCCGGCTGGACGATGGATGATTTTCTGGCGACGGCCAAGGCTTTGACCAAGGGCGACGGTGATGCCAAGCAATACGGTTACGTGGGCGATTACTTCGAGGCGAACGAGCTGGTGCTGATGCTGCAGGCCCTGGGCGCGAAACTGGTGGATGTCACCCAGGATCCTCCGAAAGCGGTCTTCGACGATGCCACGATGCGATCGGCCATACAGTGGTACGCCGATCTGTATCGCAAACATGACGTGAAGCCGATGTTTGTCACCGACTACACTAAGTTGCTGACAGATGCTGCGACGGCGCTGGGCGAGCGCGAGGCGCTGATCGACGATGGGCGCGCGGCGATGTGGTCGGCTTACGCCGGCATGCCCAACTTGACGGGCAGCACCAAGCGCCCGACGATGAACATCGGCGTGGCTTCACTCCCGATCGGCGCGGCCGGCTCGAAGGGCGGCAACTACATCGCGAGCAACGGCTACTACATCTCGGCGGACACGCCGGCGAAGCAAGCCTGCTGGAAGTGGATCACGTATCTGACTACGGCGGTGGACGTGAAACAGGGCCTGCCTGCGCGCAAGTCGGTGGCAACATCTGAAGCGTATCAGCAGAAGGCAGGCACTGAACGCGCGGCGGCATATCGGGCCAGCCTGGGCGAGACGGGCACGTCGTCGGTGTACGAATTCTTCAGCGGCAAGAATTCCTGGTTGAGCTATTCGATCTTCTGGCTGGCGAAAGCCTACGGCCAGGTGGCCGACGGCAGTGTTCCGGCCGACAAGGCGCTGGCTGACGCGCAGAAGATGGCGGATGACTATCGTGCCTGCGTCGTGCAGAATGACGCGCAGTCGGACGTGAAGCAGCAGCGCAAGTGCTTAAAGCAGGTCGATCCGACGATACCGGATTTGTTGATTGGAATCACAGAGTAACCCCCTCCCACGCGCATGCGCGCAGCCTCCCCCGTTCACATCATTTTGTGAACGGAGGAGGGAAGATCACACCCTCCCTTGCGACGAAGTCGCGGGCGGTGGGGGTCGATAGGATGTTCACTAAAAATAACATGATGAATCCAATCTCATCTGAAATCACACCTCTCATCCACGTCGAAGGCGTGACGCGCGCGTATCGCATCGACGGGCGCGAAGTGCACGCCTTGCGCGGCGTCGATCTGACCGTCACGCAGGGCGAACTTGTCTCGCTGCGTGGCCGATCAGGATCCGGCAAGACGACGCTGCTCAACTGCATCGGCGGACTCGATCGGCCTACGTCCGGCAGGATATGGATCGAAGGCCGCGAGGTCACGCAATTGTCCGAGCAGGAGCACGTGGATTTGCGGCGGCAGCGCATCGGCTTCGTGTTTCAGTCGTTCGCGCTGCTGCCTATCTACTCGGCGGCGGAGAATATCGATCTGATGCTGCGGCTGGCGGGTGTGAATGATCGCGGAGAGCGCCAACGCCGCGTCGAGTTCGTGCTGACGCTGGTGGGCCTGAAGAAGTGGGCCACGCATCGACCGTATGAACTATCAGGCGGGCAGCAGCAGCGCGTGGCGATCGCGCGCGCGCTCGTCACACAGCCTGCACTAATCCTCGCCGACGAACCGACGGGCGAACTCGATTCGGCGACCGGCCAGCAGATCATGGAACTCTTCCGCGAGATCGTCGATCGGGAGAAGACCACGGTGTTGATCGCCACGCACAATCTGGCGGTGGATATGTTTGCGGATCGCGTGTGCCTGCTGGAAGACGGGCAGATTCGGGAAGTCATTCAGGCGCAGAGTCGTTAACTCCTTTTGTGGTGCAACGTCATGCCCGAATGCTTCGCCAAGCGCGCCCCCGCTTCGCGGACAGGGCGTAATCGGGCATCCAGACTCAGTAGATCCAATTTTGCTAACGGGGCGGGCTTCCACGCCCGCGATTCTGGCGGCAGGTCCACTCGTTGCGCTCGGGATGCTACGCGAGGAGCCTCCCCTGCATGTTTTGCGCGCACACCGCTCCGCGAAGTCGGGTTTCGATTTCCCGCCCTCGTTGTATAATCAACCTCGCCGTGTTGTGATCGACAAACAACCAGCACCTAACGACCAACGACCAATATAGGCGATCTCATGGCAACCAGTCCGCTCATTCCCGGTGTGAACGGCTTGCCCAAAGTCATCCTCTCTGATTCTGGTAATTCGCGTGCCGATGTCTACCTGCACGGCGCACACGTCACCTCGTGGATTCCGGCCGGCGATGAAGAGCGTTTGTTCCTGAGCAGCGCCAGCGAGTTTCGCGATGGCGCGGCGATTCGCGGCGGCGTGCCGGTGGTCTTCCCGCAATTCTCCGGTTGGGGGCCGCTGCCCAAGCACGGCTTTGCGCGCAATCGCGCGTGGGAGTTGATCGGCGCGGACGCTGGATCGGCGCGTTTCCAATTGCGTGATTCGGATGCGACACGCGCCATCTGGCCGCATGCTTTTCTGGCCGAGTTCATGGTAGCCGTGCCTGACCGCATGTTGGTGATGGAGTTGGTAGTCGCCAATCGAGGTGAGGAATCGTTCAGTTTCACGGCGGCGCTGCACACTTATCTGCGCGTTGACGATATCGCTTCGACACAGATCGAAAATCTGCGCGGCTTGAAATACTTCGACGCGGTGCTGAAGCAAGAAGCGCTTCAAACGGAGGACACACTCGCCTTTCCCAGCGAAATCGATCGGGTGTACTTCGGTGCGACAAAGGTGATCGTGCGCGATGGCCGCCGATCGCTGGAAGTGCAGAATGTCGGCTTTCCCGATGGCGTGATCTGGAATCCGGGTGCGAAACTCGCGGCGACGTTGAGCGATCTCGATCCCGATGGGTATCGGCATTTCGTGTGTGTGGAAGCGGCCATCTTCCGTGAACCCATCACGTTGGGGCCTTATCAAATGTGGCGCGGTGGACAGCTTCTGACCAGCGAGCCAACTCCAGCGGACTTCGTTGGGCCGGTCACGATAGAATCTTATCCGAGGCGGCGCGGTGGAATGACCCTGACCAGCGAGCTAACACAAAGTGAAGGAGCAGCGAGCATGGATCAACAGCGTGAAGAGAATATCGGCAGCGACCTGTGGGGCGAGGCGCGCGTGAGCGATGTACTGGCGGCCAAGCGGCGTCATCTGATCGTGGCGGCGGCGCCGACCGATCGGGTGCGGGCGATCATCGAGCGCCTGAAGATTCACGAAATCTCGCAGATGCCCGTGCTCGACGACGGCAAGTTGATCGGGCTGATCACCGAATCGACCCTGCTGGCGCATCTGGCGGTGCCCGGTCACAGCGTGGACGACGCCATTGCGCCGATGGTCAATCAGCAAGTGACGACAGTCGCCCCCGATCGTCCGGCCCAGTCGCTGTTGAATCTCTTCGGCGGATCGCAAGCCGTCATCGTCGTGGAGAACGATCGGGTGACGGGCATTTTGACGAAGCTGGATTTGATCGAGTATCTGACGGCGCGCTTAAGGCAATCGTCTCATAACCGCACCGCGTCAGCCTGATTAGAAGAATGGTTACCATGACTGATATGACTTCAAGTGACTTTAGAGAATACGGCAAGCAGTTGGTCGATTGGATCGCCGATTATCTCGATCATCCCGAGCGCTACCCCGTGCTGTCACCGGTCAAGCCGGGCGAAGTCAAGGCGCAATTGCCGTCCGGGCCGCCCACAGCGCCTGAGGGCTTCGCCGAAATCTTGCGGGATTTTGACGACATCATCATGCCCGGCATCACGCACTGGAACAATCCGGCGTTCTTCGCTTACTTTGGTATTACGGGATCGATGCCGGGAATTTTGGGCGAGTTGCTGACCGCGGGGCTGAATGTTAACGGTATGTTGTGGCGCACCTCGCCGTCGGCCACGGAGTTGGAAGAAGTGGTCATGAATTGGCTGCGGCAGATGGTGGGCCTGCCCGAGACTTTCACCGGCGTAATCATGGACACCGCTTCGATCTCGTCCATGATTGCCGTAGCCGCCGCGCGCGAGGCATTGAATCTGCGGATTCGTGAGGAAGGCATGGCGGGCCGATCGGATTTGCCGCGCCTGACGATGTATACCTCCGAGCAATCCCACTCGTCAATCGAGAAGGGCGGCATCGTACTGGGGATTGGACAGCGCAACATCCGCAAGATCGAAGTCGACGCCGAGTTTTGCATGAGGCCCGATCGGTTGGCGGCCGCGATTGATGAAGATCGTCGATCGGGTTGTGTGCCGTTCTTTGCCTGCGCCACCGTCGGCACAACCTCGACTACCAGTATCGATCCGGTGCCGGAAATCGCCGACATCTGCGCGCGCGAGAAAGTGTGGCTGCACGTCGATGGCGCGTACGGCGGCAACGCAGCCGTTGTGCCGGAGATGCGCTGGGTGCTGCAGGGAGTCGATCGGGCTGATTCGTTCGTAATGAATCCGCACAAGTGGATGTTCACGCCGATCGATTTCTCGGCGTTCTACACACGCCACGTCGATACACTCAAGCGCGCCTTTAGCATTCTGCCGGAGTATCTGCGCACGGCTGAGGGCGGCACTGTGACGAACTTCATGGATTACGGCGTGCAGTTGGGGCGGCGTTTTCGCGCCTTGAAGTTTTGGATTGTGGTGCGCACCTATGGCGTCGAGGGACTGATCGATCGGATTCGCGAACACATCCGACTGGCGCACTTGTTCGAGAGTTGGGTGCGTGAATCAACAGGATGGGAAGTCGTCGCGCCGGTGCCGTTCAGCACCGTGAACTTCCGTGCCTGCCCGGCAAGCGTGCCGCTGGAAAAATGGAATGACTTGAACGAGCGCCTGCTGACCGCCGTCAACGCGACGGGCGAGGTGTTCCTGTCGCACACCAGGTTGCACGACCGCTACACCATTCATCTGGCGATTGGCAACATCCGCACGGAAGAGAAGCACATTGCGCGGGCGTGGGAGTTGCTGCAGGCGGAATGTGGAAGGTTGAGTGCGGCAATGTAGGGCGGCCTTCCGGCATATCCCATGGGTGAGAACGCCAGGATGCAGGGTGATTAAGATCGCTCGGCATCCTTTGTGGTTTCAGCGGAGGAGGTTGTCTCTGGTGAGGACCTTGTCCGTTCCCGCGGTTGTGCATTCTTCCGCGCCGGCTGGCGATAGCTGGCTTGATGCTCGGGCTTCTGGCCTGGTCTCTTTGGCCGGTCTTGGGATGGACCTTTCGAGAAGGGCTCAGGCTTGGAGCAGATTTGCCCCCAGCTCAAAGCGCGCCCAGACTACCCATGCGGTTTGCCTCCCACCACACTTCCGCTTATACTTTGACGTGGGAGAAATGACATGGAAACACTCATACAAATGAAATGCGTAGCCTGCCGCGCGGATGCACCGTCAGCCACTGACAGCGACCTTGCCGACTGGCTGCCACAGCTGCCCGATTGGAAGATCGTCGAGCGGGATGAGGTGCGTAACCTTGAACGGGTCTTCAAGTGGAAGAATTTTGTTCAGGCGCTGGCCTTTACTAACCGCGTCGGCGAATTGGCCGAAGAAGAAGGTCACCATCCGGCATTACTGACAGAGTGGGGCAAGGTGACCGTGACGTGGTGGACGCATAAGATCAAAGGTTTGCATCGCAACGACTTCATCATGGCAGCCAGGACTGATCAACTGTATTCGAGCGCGGCCAACTGACGCGCCGCTGGAATGATTCTGCGGGGTCGAAGGAGAGGACTGGTCATGAGCCAGCCGGATATCGATACAATTCACCAAGCGCAAGAACTCATTCGCAGCAAGCAGCTGCCTAAAGCGCAGCGCCTGTTAGTGGAGTACATCAAGAAGAATCCCAATTCGGAACAGGCGTGGTACGTGCTCAGCACCGCCGTGGATGATCCGCGCAAGCAGATCGAGTGCTTGCAGCGGGTACTGCGCTTGAATCCGGCCAACACGGAAGCCCAGACGCGCTTGATGAAGGCGATGGCTGCGCCGCTGCCTGCGCCGATCAGTGAGGCTGCGCCGGGTGCGGCCCAGCCGCCGATCAGTGAGCCAGTGCCGCACATGACGTCGCCGCTGGAAGAAGCTGCCACCCGCAGTGAATCTCCATCGGTCGAGCCGATGCCGATGGAAGCGGCGCAACCGATCGAGCCTGCAGCGTCCACCGTCGATACCGAACTGGCAGGCCTTCGTTCAAAGGCCAAGTTCGTCAAGCTGCGCAAACCGCGTAAGCGCTGGCCGCGCATTGCCATCTTGCTGTTGTTGATTTTGCTCGCAGCCACTATCGGTGGTTATTTGTTGTTGAACAGTCTCAATCAAGCGGCGAATGTAGCGCTGGAAAACGCACCTGCCGCCGTGGTCGTGCCAACCGACACGCCCGCGCCGACAGATACGCCCACGGTGACGCCGACGCCCTCGATCACGCCCACGCGCTTCCCACCGACGTGGACGCCGACACCCGCGCCCACAGCGCCACCCACCCGTACGCCGACGGCACTGCCGACGTTTAACCCGGCAGTGCAGACCGGACTACAGCGCCTGCGCGATCAAATAGCCACGGCGCGCGGTATCAACGCAGAAGTGGATATTCCCACGGCGTTGCTTTCACGCGATGCCCTGGAATCAACGCTCAAATCCGTTTTGGATATTCAACGCCGCCAGCCGGAATTGGCGAATCAAGCACGTGCTCTGGCCGCGCTGGGACTGGTTCGCCCCGGGTTCGATTTGTCGCGCTACACGATGAATCGCTTTGTCGATAATGCGGGCGGCTTCTATGTGCCATGGCAGAACGTGATCAATGTGGTGGGCACCCAGTTCGGCGGGGTGGAAGGCATCGTTTACGCCCATCAAGCGGCTCACGCGCTGCTGCAGCGGCGTTTTGATCTGGCACAGCTGGGTCTCGGACCGGTCTGCACCCGTGGTGCAGAACAGTGTCAGGCGCTGGACGCGCTCATCGAAGGCGACACGGCGCTGGCGACCGATCGGTGGTTGGAGCAGGGCGCCAGCGATCTGAACAAGGACGCGCTACCAGAATATCAAGCTTTGCCGGCGGCCGTCACCGATCCGGCCGCGCCGCCATTCATCGTGCGTGACGTCGCGTTCCGTAATGAGCAGGGACGCGCTTTTGTCGATGCCCTGTATCGACGCGATGGCTGGGCCGCAGTGAACGCAGCTTACGAAGACCTGCCTGCCAGCACCGAGCAGATCTTGCATCCGCAGAAATTTGCGGAGGCTGAACAGCCCATCGAGGTGGCTGCTGCGCCATTGTCTGAGGTGTTTGGTGGAAACTGGCAGCTCATCGCCGACGAGGTGCTGGGTGAGTGGCGATCATTCATGCTGTTGTCCGCCAGTGTGGACGAAGCCGCGCGCCTGTCCGAAGAGACTGCACAGGAAGCCGCGGCCGGTTGGGGCGGCGATCGCTATCGGGTGTATTACGATCCGCAGACTGATCAGGCAGCGCTGGTGGCGCAGTGGGCGTGGGATACTCCGGAAGATGCCACAGAGTTCGAGCAGGCTATGAGTGCTTATCTGGATCTGCGCTTCCGGGGCGCCAAGTCGCAAGTGCCGGGTCAATCTTGCTGGTCGGCCAATCGACAAACCACGTGTCTCTACACTTCCGAAACTGGAACGTTGTGGGTGCTGGCTCCCGAATATGAACTGATCGATCAAGTGCAGCAGGCGCACCCCGATTTCAAATGATCCGTAGAGGCAGAGCGCCTGCCCACATACCCCGCGCATAGCATGGGTGACCGCCTGGCGTGCGCCTGACACAGAATTGAACGCCCTCACGTTGTGACCGCGACAACCCCAAGGTCTTGTCTTTTTCGTTCCAGTCCAATCGGAACAAGATCGCTCGGTTCGACGTCTTATCTTCGATGTTTGCGCATTTTCCATGCGCCCTTTATGTTCCTGCAACTTATGCCAAACAAATTGCGTCAGGTAGTCGTGCGTGGGGCGTAGGGCGTCCGTCACGTCCTCTCATCTGCACTTCATGTATGCTTTATCTACCACCACTATACTCAAGACATGAATATCGGTAGGTGACACATAAGAAAGGAGCGGTGATGAACTTACAGTCGATGCAAATTTCTTTGCCGAATGTGAACAATCGCCATGTCCAAGCGCCGGAGTCTGTTCTTGCGGCGCGTGCCATGCGTCGATCGGAAGCGGCCTTGTTGGATGGCTTGCAAGCCTGGGTTCGAACGGGCCGCGGCCTGAGCGTTTTGATTGGCGCCGATCATCCCGGCCCGGCTTTCACGTATGAACATTCTGTACTGCGTGCTGTAGCTCCCCTGCTGGCTACTCCGTATGGTCTGCTAATTGATCTGCTGACTCACATGTCCAAGATGACGGAAGCGCGCGCGGCGCGGCGCGCGGCGGCGCACGCGTTGAGCATGCAGTTGGCGCAGGATGTCTCTGAAGTGCATGATGTTGAGCGCCTGGCTGAGTCTGTGCTGAATTTGCTGGATGGATTGATCGAGACTGATCCATTGGTGATTCATGTTGAGGGATTGCATCGCGCGGATGCGCTGAGTGTGCAAGTGCTGCGCGCGGCAGCGTCGAAACTGGATCGGCTATCGATCTTGCTGGTGGGGATCTATCGGGCCGATCTACCTTATGCGAACGGACTGAGCGAATGGCTCAGCACCCGATCGGCCGTACTGGCCGATTTCGCGCCCGCCTGGGCCGACAACATCGCGATCTTCCTGGATGCGATGTTCGGACGCAAGTCGCCCTTGAACAGCATGATCGAGTCGGCCAAGAATGATGAGCGCCTGCTGCTGTTGGGCGGTGTCCCGCTGTTGGAGTTCTGCCGGCGCATGGGCCGCTGGACTGAAGGGTTAACGTTGTCCGAGCGCGTGATTACGACGGCGCAAGCCCAGGGCGCAGACTACGTGGCCGTGGCGGCGCGCTTGATTCGCAGCCAGATCCTGGTGGGGCTGGGACAGTGGGCCGAAGCGCAGGCCGAATGCGATCTGGTGATCAAATCGCCCGTGTGCGCGCACGATCGCAATTTGACGGCGGCGGCGGTGTGGGGCGGCTACAAAGCGCGCGTAGCGCTCAACTTGCAGGCGCGCCACTTGCTGGATGCCTTGAAGCGCTGGCGGGCCTATGCGCGCGCCAGCGGCGATCCCGCGGTGGTGGCGCCCATCTTAGCGGATATGGTGGTGCACTTTGCGCAGACCGGCCAACTCAACGAGGCCAGAGCGTGGCTGAATGATCTGGAAGCTTTGTTCGATCACGCGCAGCATCCGGCGACGCAGCTGGCCATGGCGCTGAGTCATGGCGCGCTGTTGACGCACGGCAAAGATTGGCGTGCCGCCAGTGGCGCGTATCGCGCGGCGGCAGAACACGCGGCTCAACTGCACGACTTGCTGTTTGAGGCGCGCGCGAATAGCGGCCTGGCCTTTGTTTTGCTGGAACTGGGCGATCTGGAAAGCAAGAATGAAGGACGCGAGCGTCTGTCGGTGGCGCATTCGGTGCTCTCGCGCTTGAATGCCAAACCCGATATGGAGGCGTGCGAAGCGGGCGCCAAGCAGTTTGGTTTGCGGCCCCGCCAACGGCGGCCCACGTCGTCCAATCGCACGCCGGGTGCGCTGACCCGCCGCGAGCGTGAGGTGTTGTCGTTGATCGTCACTGGCATGACCAATCGGCAGATCGCGCAGCGCTTGACCATCAGCGAGAAGACCGCCGAAGGTCACGTGGGCAATATCCTGGCGAAGCTCAGCTGTTCCAGCCGCATTAAGGCCGCCGAGTTGGCGCGAGCCACCGGCCTGTTGGAAGGCGGAGCAGCGTAGTTGCAGGATGCGGAATGCAAGAAGCAGCCTCGCCAGTCCGAACGATTCGGGCTGGCGAGGCTTTTGTTTCTGGCAGCTGGGGTAGAGCGGAGCGCTATCGCGGTGGATAGCCGAGCACCCCAACGAAACACGGCGAGTCAAGCGACTCGCCGTGCTATTTTGCGAAGGGAACAGGCTGTGGCGCGTTATTTGCAATCGCGCAGCCAGTTGCGGATTTCCATATCGGCCTGAACGCGGCCATATTTGTAGCGCTGCCGCAAGAGACTGGCGAGTTCTTCTTCCCTGCCGCTCAGCCCCACCAGATCCTCAGCGGTGAGCTTGCTCCATTTTTCCAACGCCTGGTCTTTAACCACAGGCCACTTCTCCAGCAAGATGTCTTTAGTAGGATCCATGTGAGCTGCTCCCGCCTGTTAAGCCGGTACAGCGCTAGCCTTGTAGGTATGCTCACCCGCTTGCAGCAGCGCGTTGACTTCTACAATGGCCTCCGGCAGTGGCCGGCCCGTGGAAGTAGCCCATTCCTGCCATAAATTGGCGCGCACTTTCGTGAGCAGCGACGCATCGATGCCGGTCATGGTCCGGTGCCAGCCCAGCGCGGTCAAGTCGCGGACGATCTCACAGACGACCTGAAACGAGCCAAGTGCCAGCTGTTCGTTGATGTCCAGGCGCCGCTTTTTGTAGTCACGATCCAGTTCAACCGGACGGCTTTTTAGCAAGGTGCGATAGCGATCGAGATCGCGCGGGGCCGTGACCAGGCGCAGGGCAGACGTTCCGTTGGCATCCACCGGCATCCAGACCGTCGTCTTGCCGAACGCCAGCACATAGTACAGGCGTGTATTCGCTTCGGCCAGTTGCCTTTCTTCCAGGCGCACGATGTTACCTACCCCGTAGTTGGGGTGAACGACGTGGTCACCAGATCGAAATTCCATAGGGTGCTCCTTTCAGGATTGATCCCTACGCAGCACAGCGAATGCGGGCGACTAGCGGCGATAGCCGCTGCTGCGATCCATACTGCGCGGTCTGGCCAGGTTCACTTTCAGCGAGTGCTCACCCAGCGCATAATTGTCAAGCAGCTGGATCGCGTTTTGGGCCTCAGCCCGGTTTGACATCGCGACGAAGCCGAAGCCTTTCGAGGTGCCGGTATCCCGATCTTTGATCACGGCGACGGAGGCCACCGTGCCGGCCCGTGCAAACAACGTGCGCAGTTCGTCGTCGGTGGTCAGATACGGTAAATTTCCAACGTACAATTTGACTTCCATGTTTGGTGTCCTGATCGGCCCCGGTCGCTCGCCAGAAAAAAAGTACCGCCAGACCTTAAGAGGGTCTGGCGGCGCACTGCACACACACATCCAATTAAATGTAATATCATTATACCACAGCACCTCTCGACTTAACTTCATGCTGTGCCCAAAGCTCAGTCATCGAGTACAATGGCGGTCATCATGAAAGACAAAATCATTCTCGTCACCGGATCCACCGACGGCATTGGGAAAGAGACTGCGCGGCAACTGGCGCAACTCGGCGCGACGGTGATCGTGCATGGCCGTCACGTGGAACGCTGCCAGCGCACACGGGATGAAATCCGTCAGGCGACGGGCAATCCCAACGTGGATTGTGTGACCGCCGATCTTTCCTCGCAGCGGCAGGTGCGGCAGATGGCGATCGACGTCATTGCCCGATACGATCGGCTGCATGTGCTCATCAACAATGCGGGTGTGATCCTGCTCCAGCGCCAGTTGAGCGAGGACGGCATTGAGATGTCCTTCGCCGTCAATCATCTCGCGCCGTTCTTGCTCACGCATCTGCTGCTCGATCGGTTGAAGCAGAGCGCGCCTGCGCGCATCGTCAACGTCAGTTCAACCGTGCATTACGACGCGGCGCTCCGATTCGACAATCTGCAAGGCGAGCGGAAGTATAACGGCGTGGAGGCCTACAAGATCGCCAAGCTGGGAAACGTACTCTTCACTTACGAACTAGCCGAGCGACTCAAAGGCAGCGGCATCACCGTCAACTGTCTGCATCCCGGCGTGGTCGCAACGAAGTTACTCGATGCGGGTTGGGGCTGGTCGAGCGGACTGACCTCGGCGCAGGGCGCGGCGCTCCCTGTTTACCTGGCCACTTCACCCGAGGTGGAGCACATCAGCGGGCTATACTTCGAGAGCCGATTGCCCGGCGGTGCTTCGCCTAAAGCCGACGATATGAGTCTTCGGCGCAAGTTGTGGGATATCAGCGCGCAGCTGTGCGGCCTCGCGCCATCCTGAGTGTGCGCCACATTCGCTAGTTACGAAAACGGAGGCCTGCGCGCGGCAAGCCTCCGTTGTTGCGTGTCCGATCTAAAATCTGTTGCTCACTTCCGCTTCTGCTCGATCTTTGCCCAGGTATCCTTTAACGCCACCGCGAGGTTAAAGATCAACCGATCGGGCGTGGATTCCGTATCGGCGCAGAAGTAACCCTGCCGCTCGAACTGGAATCGATCGCCGGGTTTCGTATCCGCCAGGCTGCCTTCGATCTGGCAGCCGCTCAACACCGTCAGCGAACGGGGATTGATACAACCGAGGAAGCCCTCCTCACCCGCTTCAGGATCGGGCCGGTTGAACAACCGATCGTACAAGCGCACTTCCGCCGAAATCGCGTGCGCGGCCGACACCCAGTGCAGCGTCGATTTGATCTTGCGGCCATCGGGCGTATCGCCGCCGCGTGTCGCGGGATCATACGTCGCATGGACTTCGATCACGTCGCCCCGATCATCCTTCACGACGCCCGTGCACTTGATCACGTAAGCAGCGCGCAAGCGTACCTCGTTGCCGGGAAACAATCGGTAATACTTCGGCGGCGGCACTTCCTGGAAATCTTCTTGCTCGATGTACAGCACCTTGGAAAACGGCAGTTGGCGCGTCCCTGCGCCGGCATCCTCGGGATTGTTGATCACGTCCATGGTCTCGACTTGATCGTCGGGATAGTTGTCGAGCACCAACTTGATCGGGCGCAGCACGGCCATGCGGCGCAGCGCGCGCTTGTTGAGGTCTTCGCGCAGGCAGGCTTCGAGCAGCGCCACATCCACCACGCTGTCAGACTTGGCAACGCCGACGCGATTGATGAAGTCGTGGATGGCTTCGCGCGTGAAGCCGCGGCGGCGCAGACCGCGCAGCGTGGGCATGCGCGCATCGTCCCAGCCGCTGACATGCCCTTCCTCCACCAGCCGCCGCAGCTTGCGCTTGCTCATCACCGTGTAATTGATATTGAGGCGCGCAAACTCGATCTGGCGCGGCGCGAAGATTTCCAGTTCCTGCAAGAACCATTCGTACAGCGGGCGATGGATTTCGTATTCCAGGGAGCACAGTGAGAACGTGACGCCCTCGATCGAATCGCTCTGCCCGTGCGCGAAGTCGTACATCGGGTAGATGCACCACTGCTGGCCCGTGCGGTGATGCGGCGGCTCGTGCAGGATGCGATACATCACAGGATCGCGCATCAGGAAGTTGCCCGCGGTCATATCGATCTTGGCGCGCAGCGTGCGTGCGCCGTCAGGGAACTCGCCGTTCTTCATCCGCTCAAACAGATCGAGATTCTCTTCCACCGATCGGTTGCGCCACGGGCTTTCCTTGCCGGGCTCAGTCAACGTGCCGCGCGTGGCGCTCACTTCTTCGGCCGATTGATCGTCGACATAGGCCTTGCCCTTCTTGATCAACTTGGTGGCCATCTCGTACAACTGATCGAAGTAATCTGAGGCGTAATACTCCCGATCGTCCCACGTGAAGCCCAACCACTGGATGTCTTCCTTGATTGCGTCGACGTACTCCACGTCTTCCTTGGTGGGATTCGTGTCGTCGTAGCGCAGATTGCACATCCCGCCAAATTCTGCGGCGATGCCAAAGTCGATGATCAGCGCTTTGGTGTGGCCGATGTGCAGATAGCCGTTCGGCTCTGGCGGAAAGCGCGTGTGGACGGTGGTGAAGCGCCCTGACTTCAAATCCTCTTTCACTGCTTCGCGGATGAAGTCGGTGGGGGTAACCGGTGTTGCATCTTCAGGCGACATGGATGGATTCCTTCAACGGATGGATGGCCGTAATTATAGCAAACCAGATAGCGTTGGAGCGAATGTGTTGTTGGGGCGAACCCACGTGTTCGCCCATGGACAGACCCGCAGATCTGCTCCTACGCTGACATCAATTTCTGCGCATTCTTCAACCGCGCGATCGTCCTGTCGCGGCCCAACGCCACGATCGATCCGAACAGCGGCGGCGAGACGGTCTTGCCGGTCACCGCCACACGCAGCGGCGCGAAGAACGGGCCGGGTTTCATCCCGGCGGCTTCGGCGGCTTCACGGAACACGTGCTCCAGCGGTTCAGGCTCAAACGGCTCAATGGCGCTGATGATTTGCACTGCCTGCTGCAGCACCGCCAACGTCGATGCCTGCGTCATGCCCTTGCCGATCAACTGCGCAGGATCGGGCAACACCGTTTCGACGAAGAGGAAGTCAGTAGCCTCGACGGCATCGTTCAACGTGACCAAGCGCTCTTGAATATCAGGCGTGATTTTCAACAAGCGCTCCGTATCAACTTCCTCGCCCGCCTTGATCAAGAAGGGATAGATGCGCTTCGCCAGTTCGTCTACAGGCAGGGCGCGGATGTACATGCCGTTCATCCAGTCCAGCTTATCGTATGAGAAAGCCGCAGGCGCGGGATTGACGTGATCGAGGCTGAAAAGCTGAATCAATTCAGGGAGCGTGAAAATCTCTTGCTCAATGCCCGAGCCGGGCGCCCAGCCGACCAGCGCCAAAAAGTTGCGCAGCGCTTCCGGCAAATAACCCTCGTCGCGGAACTCGGTGACAAAGACAGAGTCCGCTGACGACGCTTTACGCTTGCTCATCTTGCCCTTGCCCGACGGATTCAGAATCACCGGCAGGTGCGCAAAGGCCGGCGGCTCCCAGCCGAACGCCTGATAGATCAAGTAGTGGCGCGGCAAACTGGGCAGCCACTCATCGCCGCGCAGCACGTGCGTGATCTGCATGTCGTGATCGTCCACCATGGCGGCCAGGTGATAAGTTGGGAAACCATCGGACTTGAGGATCACGAAATCGTCGAGCTGGCTGTAATCCATCGTGATGTCGCCGCGAATCAGATCGTGCACAGTAGTCTTGCCGTCCAGCGGCACTGCGATACGCACAACATGCGGCTTGTTCGGATCGACATCGCCGGGCAGTTTAAAGCGGCAGCGCCGATCGTAGCGGGTCTGTTCCTTACGCGCCTTCTGCTCTTCCCGGACCTGCGCCAGCCGATCGGCGGTGCAGTCACAGCGATAGGCTGCGCCTTTGGCGATCAGCTCCGCAGCAGCCTCTTGATGCCGCTTGACTTTGAGCGATTGAATGTACGGCCCATATGGCCCGCCCACATCCGGCGCGCCCTCAAAGTCTTCGTTGGTCTGCATCTGGCGCAGGCCGGCCTTGTCGGGGCCTTCATCCCATTGCAGGCCCAGCCACCACAAACTTTCCATGATGGCTTTCACGCCACCGGGCGTGAAACGTTTCTGATCGGTGTCCTCGATGCGCAGGATGAACGCGCCGCCCATCTTCTGCGCGAACACCCAGTTGAACAAAGCAGTGCGCAGTCCGCCGACGTGTAGCAAGCCGGTCGGGCTGGGGGCAAAGCGAACACGAACGGTCATCGAATATTCTCCGAGGTGTTGTCATGCAGCACAGACGTGATGTGTGTTGAATGCTAACCACTGACGATTGACGACTGACGACTGATTGCTGTTTACTGTTTTGGTGCGGACTTCAGGCCGATCGAGAGCTGCGGCTTCCAGGCGAGTTCTTGCGCGCTCTTGCTCAGCGTAGCCGTCTGGTAACCACTGGCCGCGATCGTGACTTCGATCTGATCAGTAGTGTGCAGTGCCACAGGAATGAGGAACGTGCCGGTGATGCTAGTCATGGCGTCAAGCTGTGTCTCAGGCCGCACCACGGATCGATTGACGATCGTTACGCGGGCATCCGCGATCGGGTCTTTGAGACCGCGCGCCGAATTGTACACGATTCCGCGCAATTGAATAGTGCCTAATGCTCCCGGCAGCGTCGGCGCGGGGCCATCCGTGGTCACGAGGCCGAAGTTGAGGCGTGAGCCATACTGGCTTAGTTGCCTGCCGAGCAGCCGGGCCATGCTCGGTAAGTAACCCGGCGCGTGGGCAGTGATGATCACTTCATCCTCGCTGCGCACGGTCAGCAACAGGCGGTACAGACCATCAGCGGGAACTTGCAATTGGCCGTTGTACTGCTGCCAATCCAGCGCCAGAAACTGCCATTCAATCGTCGCATTGTTCAAGCGCTGGCCGCGTCCCGCATCGTAAACGCGCCCTTGCACAATCACGGTGCCCGGGTCAGGCTTGAACGCTGACGAGGCGGCGCTTGAGGGAGTTTCGGTCGGACTAGCACGGGTGCTGATGAAAATACCAGAGGGCGTGCGTGTCACTTCGGGCGGCGCCGGTGCGATCGGGCTTGTGACGGTGCCGCCGGGTCTCGCGGCGAGAGAGGGTGAACCTTCGCACGCGGTCACGAGCAAGCTGCCCAATGCGATCAACCCGACGAGAAGCAAACTGCGGTTCATGCGGCGTCAGAACTCAATCTTGCGGTGGCGCATGATGACGCTCTCGGCCAGACCAATGGCCAGGAGCATGGTGATGAGCGAGCTGCCGCCGTAGCTGACCAGCGGCAGCGGCAAGCCCGCCACCAGACCGATATTGAGGTTCATGGCGATATTGATGGCGGCCTGGAAGAAGATCATCGCGGCAATGCCGATCACCACGAATTCGCCGTACGCGTCGCGCGAGCGGTCGGCGATACGCACCAACCGATAGATCAGCGCGGCAAGCAAGATCACGATGAGCACCGCGCCGACAAAACCTAATTCTTCGGCGGTGACGGAGAAAATGAAGTCGGTGTGCCGCACTTTCAAGAAGTGCAGCTGATTCTGGCTGCCGCTGCCGTACCCTTGTCCCAGCCAGCCGCCGCTGCCAATGCTGATCAAAGCCTGAGTGCGGTTGTAGTCGAGTTCGGGGTTGAAGATCGATAAGATGCGTTCGCGCTGATACTGTGCCATCGCCAGCCACACTGCCGGCAGCGTCAACAACCCCACGCCGCCGATCACGGCCAGATTCCGGCCGCGCACTCCGGCGGCGATCACCATCGCCAGCCAGATGAACAGATAGACCAAGGCCGTACTCAGGTTGGGCTGCAGGAAAACCAGCACCGCCGGAACGGCGATGTAAATCAACGACAACACCGTCGTGCGCAGCGTGCGGATCGAGCCGGTGCGGTTTGCCAGCAAGCCCGCCAGCGCCAGAATCAACAGGACCTTCGCCAACTCCGAGGGCTGCACTGGAAACACCGAGAGATCGAGCCAGCGGTTTACGCCGCCGATCTGGCCCGATCCGAAGATCAGCGTGATGACCAGGAAGAGCAGGGCGATGACGTACAAGATGTGCCGGGCGTTGTACCAGATGCGATAGTCGATGGTCGCCGTGAGGATTAACACGATCACGCCAATCAAGGCGTACAACCCCTGGCGGCGTGCCGCATTGGCCAGATCGGGATCGATCGAGTTCTGAGTAGCGCTGCTGATCATAAGCAGGCCAATCGTTAAGAGCGCCAGCACGATCAGCACGAGCCACACGTCAAAATGCCGCCAGCTCAGGCGGCTGTATTCGGCGAGATTATAACCAGTTCGAACAGTAGCCATCTTGAATTGTTGGTCGAAGATTGTCGCAGGCTGATGACAGTGCTTATCATCGATCAGCACTCGACGATCGGCAATCGCCACTTACTTGCGGGTCTGCCGCTTGGACGACAAAGGAATGTCCGCCACGAGCTTGCTTTCGCGCTCGCTCTCGGTAAAATTGACCTGCACACTGTTCCGGTCAACGTCCAGGTGTTTGGAAATCACCGCGATGATCTCATCCTTGATCAGCTCCAGCATGCCGGGCTCGATCTGATTGCGATCGTGAACCAGAACCAATTGCAGCCGCTGCTTGGCTGCCTCACGACTGGACGGCTGCCCCGAGCGTTGAAAAAAACTCTTGATCCTGTTCATGCAGCCCTCCCATCGCGGCGCAGCATCCGGGACAAACGTCCGAAGAGCCCGCCCTGGTTCTTGAATGATTCAAACGGCACATCTTCGCCGGTCAGTCGACGCGCGATATTGCGGAACGACTTTCCCGCCTCTGACTTCTCCTCCAACGCCGCCGGATTGCCACGGTTGGTAGAGATCAGCACGCTTTCGTCTTCCGGTACGATACCGATCAGATCGATGGCCAAAATGTCCAGCACGTCGCTGGTGTCCAGCATGTCGCCGCGTTGCACCAGGCCGGGCTTGAGCCGATTGACGATCAAGCGCGCCGGGCCTTTTTCCGCCGCTTCGATCAGCCCTACCACCCGATCGGCGTCGCGCACGGCAGAGACTTCTGGATTCGTCACGATGATGACTTCGTCGGCCGGGGCCACCGCCGTCTTGAAGCCCTCTTCGATGCCGGCCGCCGAATCGATAAGCACAAAATCAAACTCGGGTCGCAGCTCGTTGCACAACTGAATTAGATCGTCGGGCTTGACCGCGCTCTTGTCGCGTTTTTGCGAGGCGGGCAGCAGGTACAGCTCCGACAACCGCTTGTCTTTGATCAGCGCCTGGCGCAGCCGGCAGCGGCCTTCGATCACATCGACCACGTCGTACAAGATGCGATTCTCCAGGCCCAACACCACGTCCAGATTACGCAGGCCAATATCGGCGTCCATGCAGGCCACGCGCTTGCCCAACAGCGCCAGCGCCACGCCTACATTGGCCGTGGTCGTGGTCTTGCCCACACCGCCCTTGCCTGAGGTTACCGTGATGACTCGTGCAGGCATTCAACCTCCCTCATTTTATTTCCCACGACTCGGCGACAATCTTGCCGTCACGCACCCGCGCCACTTCCGGCGCCGATTTTCGCCGGCGTCCTTCCGGCGAGCGCGCAATGTACTGCGCGATGCGCAGCTGCATCGGTGCCAGATCGAGCGCGCAGACCACTGAAGTCTCATTGCCCATCGCGCCGGCATGGACCGTGCCGCGCAGCTTGCCCCACACCACAATATCGCCGCCTGCCACAATCTCGGCGCCAGGGTTCACGTCGCCAATCACCGTGATGCTGCCCGGATGCCGCAGTTGCTGCCCCGATCGCAAAGTACGCCGCGCGATCAGCCCGGCCTCGTGATCATCGACCGCCGATGATTCCAGCGGCCCGCCGGTGCCTGCCGTCTCGATCGGAGGTGGCGGCTCGATCGGCAGTTCCGTGGTCGTGGGCCGGGGGCGCGGCTCGGCCTGATCGCGCGGCGACAGCTGTGCATCCAATCCCAACAGCGCGGCCACATGCTGCGTTTCTTCGTCATCGCCGCTGATGCCCCACAAGATCACATCGTGATGCGCCAGGAGATCGCGCGCCGCGCGCATATCGGCCTCAACCAGCTTGCGGCTGCCGACCAGCAGCGCCACGCGCGCGCCCTTGAAGAATTCGGGAGTCGCAGTCAGGCGCGCTTCCAGAGCACCCAGAGCATTGTGCCACGCACCAGGCCCCAGCGTGATCAACAGCCCCTCACGGCTGCCTTTGATAATGATGCCGTCTTCAGATGGTTTCATGCCCAGACCTTATGGATTATAGCATAGCCAAAGTTGACTTCCAATTTGTCAATCGCTTGTCTCGCTCAAGGCGCTCACCCTGATCCGGTAGAGTTGAAACTTCTCGTGGACAAAATCTTTCAGTCGGGCGTTGAATTCTTCGGATGAGACTTGACGCTCGCGCAGCAGACGCTGTACCGCCGGGTGGCGCACCACTTCCGTTGACACGATCAAATCATCGCCCTGCGCCTGACCCTCAAGCCGGCTCGCCATATTGACCGTCGTGCCGAAATAATCCAGCCGTTCATTGAGTGTCACCGCTATCCAACGCGATAGAGATGGTGCGTGTCTTCCCGGGTGCAATGATCTGCTGAGCTACGATGTGCAGTGTCAACTGCAGGCCGCCCACACAGTATTCGGCGATCTCTACGGAACGGACCGCTGCGTTGAGGCGGAAAGTTACCTCCAGCGCATGATCGAAATCAACGTCGAAGTTCATGCGCCAGGACGGGCAGTGTGCCTGATCTTGGACTTCGCTCAACTGCGGCACAGAGGCCTTGGCGCCGCGGCACATGGGACAAACCACGTCCCAACGTAGATCGAGGAGGCTGCGGCGCGCGGCGGCCAGGCACAGCCGCAGCACATCGCGGCGGGGCGCCTTTCATTGATCGGCCAGGGCATGGGGCCGCAGGTGCGCGACCTCATCATCTTCTGCGTAGCTGACGAAATGAACTAGCCGCTCGATCAGATCGACGGGACAACCGTCCTCGAGTAATTCACGAGCAATGTCGCGCACGGGCTGTGACGCTTCACCAGCGATGAACAATCGCTCCGCGCCGAAGGGGACCCGTGAATCGACGGGGTGCTGCAAGAAATCGTCGATCTGACGGAAGGCGCGTTCGAAGCGGCGGCGCGAGATCAGTCCGATCTGGATCGGAATCACCAGAGAGCCAAGCAGTGTTGCCGGACGCACGGTGACTTCGTAGCTGAGCAACGTGCCGCTGGCGTGTGGCGTCACACTGGCTCGGCTGGGTGAAGTCGCGCAGGATTGGCCCGTAAAAACGGCGATGGACGCTATAGCGCTGCGGCCATTCGCATTCAAAAGGATGCTCGTCCCAGGCCAACGGCACATAGTAGCGCGCCCGAATGTGCTGTACGCCCTCGTCATCTTCCGCGATGGCTTGCACCGTGTAGCCGACGGCCACAACTGTTCAGGCGTCGAGCGCAGCTGCCACTCCCAGCGAGAGTGAAAGTCGCGCATAGTGCAATCAATTGTACTTGAAGAGATCAGGCTCGTAAGGTGCCGTTCAGTTACAAATCGCATCAAACCTATCTAAAGCCGCCGGCCACATCCATTACCTTGCGCGATGTGACCGGCGGCACAGAAAAGTCTGATGCTATTGGCTCCTGGCTATTGTTGGCAGATAGACGACGTAGCGTCGTATGAAGGTGGCGTTCTTGAACACGCCGGGCAGAAACACGGCGTAGCGCGGTACAAGCACCGGCCCGCTGACGTTGTTGTATTCATTACTTTCCGGCACCAGGCCACCCAGCGAGCCGGGCGGCAAACAGGAGGCGCCGGGGCACGCGTAATTGTCCACCTTGAAATACGCGATGGATTTCTGGGTGGCAGTGTAGACCATGTTCGGAATCGTGACCGTCGCAACCTGTCCCGGCATGATGGGGGGAACAACAGCGAACCATGAACCGTCCAACTCGTAAGGGTAAGACACCGGCGGCGTGGCCGGATCGACGAACGCATCGACGTAGAAGCCGCCACAGCTGGGCAAATTTGGATTACATGCACGTCCCAGCCCGATGTTCCGAATGGTGAGAGTGGCCGTGAACCGTTGATTGGGCACAACCGTCACAGGCACTTTCACACTCTCTATGATGAGATCGGGTACACCGATTGTCGTCGTGATATTCTGGCTCGCCACCGGCAGACCGCCCGGGCCGCCGTCATGGATCAGGAAGGTATTGGGAAAAGCGTTCATATCCGGCGTGAACGTCGAGGTCAAGATGACCATATAGGTAACCATGCCGGTCTGCCCGGAAGCGAGGTTGTCGACGGCATAACGGTCTTCGCCGTCGATGTACGACCAGCCGGTTGGAACGACGGTGACGTAGGGCGATCGGGTTGTGCTGATGACGACACCGGTGGTATCCATCAACGAAGTATTCGTGTAGCGCAGCGTGTAAGTGATGGTCTTTCCAGGATAAGGCGTGCTCGCGTCGTAGGCGAGCGTGAGCGTGAGGCTCGGCGTTGTCGATATGGTGTCGACATCTTGCGCGCTGTTATCCGCCGGGTCATCGCCCAGCGTGGCAGTTCTGATGTAGGCGGTATTGGTGATCGAACGCAGACCGGCCGGCAGCGGCGAATTCACTCTGACGCTCAGCGTAACCACTCCGCCCTGAGCCGCATTCACGGTACCGATCGTGAATGAGTACACACCGCCGCCCATGGCAGTACAGGCTTCACAACTGGCGGAGTTCACATTGGCTGGAATGCGATCGGTGATGACGACACTCTGGGCGGGTGCGATACCGGTGTTGGTGTACGCCAGCTGATACGTCAGCAGGTCACCAGCCGCTGCTGACGTGACGACATCGGTCTTTGTGAGGCTCATGTTCGGTACACTCGAAACGGTATTGGTCAAGGCGACAAAGGCGGTGGCAATTTCAGTCGAAGCGATGCGCGCGGTATTGGTTAGGATCATGCCGCTGGGCAGGTTGTTATTGACCTGCACAACCAGTGTCGCGGCATTTGAAGTCTGCTGTGAAACCGTGCCCAGATTCCATGTGGCGGTGCCGCTGCTCACGTTGCAGCCGGGGACGCAGCTTTGAAAGACCGTGTTCAGCGGCACCGCATCCGTGACGACGACATTGGACGCGTAACTTGAGCCGCTGTTGGTGTACTGCAGCGTATAAGTCACGAGGCTGTTGGCCGTCGGCACAACTGGATTGGCTGACTTGGTCAGTTGCAGCGTGGGCGCTGTCGCCTGTGTTTGCTCACTGACCGTGATGGGTACCGTTTCATTGGAATCGATCGCAACCGTATTGGTCATGAGGGTCCCGTCGGCAATCGGACTGTTGACCCGCACCGTCACCAGAATGACACGCGACGCGCCGCCGCCGTTGAGCGTGTTGGGCAGCCAGACGTTGTTGCCGACACTGGGCGCCGGATTCGCCGAAACATACGTTACCTGACTTGGATAGGTTTCGGTAATGCGCAGGCCGGTGGCCGGTGCATTACCGTCGTTGCGATATTGGATGGTGTAGACGAACTCCTGCCCGGGCCGCACGGGATCAATGCTGTCAAGGACATCCGCGCTCAGAAGGGGCTGCGCATTCACCTGCGTCGTGGCCGTGTAAATGACCGTCGCGGCTCGCAATGCCCCG
>Ga0209254_10000818_pt1 | contig 26972 bp, 19 predicted proteins | sample FrelakmetDIP11DI_FD_187148 | JGI IMG/M metagenome (GOLD analysis project Ga0209254, IMG submission 187148) | Freshwater lake sediment microbial communities from the University of Notre Dame, USA, for methane emissions studies - DIP11 DI (SPAdes)... | ecosystem: Environmental > Aquatic >...
TGGGCACGACCAGGGGCACGACGTCCGGCAGCATGTGGGGCATGAGGTTGTCCATGACCTTGGGCATCATCCCCGGCATCTGCTCGGCCATGTAGTCGGGCATGGGGATCATCTTTCCGATCCGATCGAGCATGGCCGGCATGACCTTGGGCATCATCCCCGGCAGGAGCTTGGGAAAGAGCACGGGGAAGAGCGGCTTCATCAATCCGAACATCGCCCCGCCCACGAACCCCAGCTTGCCCATGAAGCGCATCATCCCGCCCATGCCCAGGGGCATGGCCTTGAGCAGCTCGGGCCACATCGTGTCCATCAGGTTGGCGAACCCCCGGGGCGTCATCAGGGCGATCATGCCCTCGAACACGGCCCACTGCCGGAGGACCTCCGGGTTGGGGTCGGCGAAGCTCTTGCCCAGGGACCGGCAGGCGAAGGCCGCCAGGTCGTGGACCTCGACGTCCATCTTCTTCTTGTCCTTGGTCACCCGGAGCTGGAACTGGCAGCAGGGACAGAGGGCCAGGACGGATTGGGCCTTGGCCTCGACCACCTCGTCCATGCGCGTCTTCCCGATATCGTGGGCGACGAGCGGGTCCTTGATCAGGGTCAGGACGCTTCCGCAGCAGTGCGATTCCTCGTGGTGGTGGGACATCTCCACGAACTCCACCCCGGGGATGGCCTTGATGACCTCGCGCGGTTCCTCGTAGACGCCGGACACGCGGCCGATGTGGCAGGAGTCGTGCCAGGTGACCCGCTCCTTGATGGGATTCTTGAATTTGAACTCGCCCGAGCGGATCTTGTCCGCGACGACCTGGCTGTAGTGCTTGGCCGTGATCCCGTACTCGATCCCGAGCTTCTGACACCATTCGGGGTAGGCGTGGCGCCACATCATGTCGCAGGCCGGGCAGGAGGAGATGACCGTGTCCGCGCCGACGGCCTTGACCGCGGCGACGTTCTTGCGCAGCGTCTCCTCGAAGACGTCCCACTTGCCCGCGACCAGCATGGGCGTGCCGCAGCAGTTCTCGACGTTGCCCAGGGTGGTGAAGTCCACCCCGGCCGCGTCGAGCAGTGTGACCGAGGCCTGGCCGATGTCGTGTTCGACATAGGACGCGGTGCAGCCCGCGAAGTAAACGGCCTTGGCCTTGGCGCCCGGCCCGTGCTTGGCCTTGAGCTCGGCCGGGAACCAGTCCCAGCGGTTCTTCCGGTAGCCGGCCCAGATGTCGCCCTCGGACCGGGTCGCGGCGGCCATCATCTCGAAGGGCGGAAAGGTCATCCGCTTGTCCTCGTGGATGAGCTTGCCCCTGAGCTTCATCCAGCTCGGCTCGATGGGCAGGGAGGCCGAACAGCGCAGGTTGCACAGCTCGCAGGTGGTGCAGACCAGGAAGGTGTCCGTCATGTGCTGGTCCCACTCGGCGTTGCCTTCCATGTACTGGCGCAGCCAATACCACTTGCCCCGGGGCGACTGGCTCTCCCAGCCCCGGCCGTAGAACTGGTCGCACTCGTCGATGCAGTAGCCGCACTGGGAACAGCCGTAGGCGTACCAGGCCACGTCGCCCGGGATGCCGCGCTTGGGCTTGCCCGGATGCTCGCCGACCTTGGTCACGACCCGGTTGCCGAACGGCCTGACCAGAGGCTCGAAGAGCTCGGCCCATCTCACGACCCGGCCCAGCAGGCCGCTCGACAGGACCTTGCCCGGGTTCAGGATGCGGCGGCCGCCGGCTTCGCGGCGGAAGCTCTTCAGCCGCTTGACCTTGTCCGCCCCGAGGATCAGTTTCTTCCGGCCGGTGAAGTACAGCCCGGTGGAATACGGGCGGCCGCCGTGCTTGATCGCGATCTTCAGGATGGACAGGACCAGCCCGAAGACGAAGTTGTAGGAGAACTTCCGCTCGTCGCTCGGGATGAATCCCAGGATGACCGCCTCGGGCTTGCCGTCCCTGCCCTTGCGGAGGATGACGCCCTCCTTGACCACGGGCTGTTTGACCCGCTGCTCGATCTCTTCCATGAACGCGCCCAGGTTCTCCAGGGGGACGACGAACTCGGCCGGGACGAGAGACGGGCCGAGCCGCTTGACGATCATCAGCTTGAACCGGTTCTCCCATTCGTGCCCGGCGATCTTGTCGCTCAGAATCTCTCCCTGGCAGGGCCTCAGGGCCGCCTCGATCGCCGGCCGCACCCGGGCGGCGTCCTGCTTCCGGTAGGCCAGGGTGGCGATGTAGGCCGCCGGCAGGAGGACCTTGGCCTCGGCCGGATGGCCGTAGTGCGTCCGGACGGGGGCCTTGTTCTTCAGCTCGGCCATGCGGGGGTTGATGAATACGACCGACCACAGGGGGAGGTCCTGGTCGAGGTATTTCTGGAAGACCTTCGTCAGGAGGTGCGCGTCGGGACAGGCGATGGCCGTCACTTCGAGCTCGGGCGTCTTCTGCACCCTGAGCGTCACCCGGCTGATGAAGCCGGTCGTCCCCTCGGCCTCCGAGACAAGGTCCAGGTCGGCCCCGGTCATCTCCCGGACTTCGCCCGAGGCGAGGACTATCCGCGCGGAGACGACGTTGTCCGCCAGCCAGCCGTATTCGTAGGAGCCGATGCCCGCCCCGCCTTGGGCCAGCCACCCGCCCACGGACGAGGACGGATAGCTCGTGGGATAGAGGCGGAGAGTCAGACCCTTCGGTTTGATGGCGGTGTCGAGCTGTTCCCAGGTGATGCCCGGCTCGACGGTGACCGTCTCGGCCTGGGAGTCCACGGCCAGGACGTCCTTCATCCGGTAGAAATCGACCACCAGTCCGCCATGGGTGGGGACGACTCCGCCGTAGCCCGACGACCCCTTGCCCCGGGGCACGAGAGGGATCTTCTTCCGGGCCGCCCAGCGGACGAGCTCGCTGAGCTCCTCCTCGCTCCGGGGCTGGACCACCGCCTCCGGGATCGTGTTGCCGATGAGCGGCTTGAACAGCCCGGGCATGGCGGCGATGTCGTGCCCGTAGAGCATCCGCTCCGAGGGGCGGAAGTTCACCCGGGCGCCGAACTTGTCCTCGAGCCAGCGCTGGCTCTTCTTGCTGAGATCGGCCATGGCGTCCTCCTCGTTGCCACCCCGGGGGGAGGCGGGTCGATAATCTACTTACAATATAAATATTATATGATTTGTGTATTCAAAGCAAGAGTTTCGGCCGTTTCGGCGCGCGACGGAGACGCCGTCCTAGGGCTTGAAGACCCGGCGCCGCATGGTCGCCCGGCGGATGCGCCGCTCCACGGGGTTGACCCCGATCCCCGGGCCGTCCGGGACGACGACCGTGCCGTGATCGGTGAGCTCGACCTCGGGGTCGATCAGGTCCTGGTGGTAGTAGCGCTTGCTCGCCGACAGGTCCGCCGGCAGAGTGAAGTTCGGGAGCGAGGCCAGGTGCAGGTTGTGGGCCCGGCCGATGCCGGACTCGAGCATCCCTCCGCACCACACCGGCACCCCGCGCTCCCGGCAGAGGTCATGGACGCCCCGGGCCTCGACCGGACCGCCCACCCGGCCGACCTTGATGTTGATGATGCGGCAGCTCTCCATCTCCAGGGCCTGGCGGGCGGTCGTGACGCCCAGGATGCTCTCGTCCAGGCACAGCGGCGAGGTCATCATTTTTTGGAGGCGGCTGTGGTCCCACAGGTCGAACGGGGCGAACGGCTGTTCAACGAGGAGCAGGTTGAACGCGTCGAGCCGGCGGAGAGTCTCCGCGTCGGCCAGGGTGTAGGCGCCGTTCGCGTCCACCTGGAGGAGGATGTCGGGGAACCGCCGGCGGACGGCCGCGCAGGCCTCCACGTCCCAGCCCGGCTTGATCTTGATCTTGATGCGGCGGTAGCCTTCGCCGAGGTAGCCTTCGACTCGCGCCGTGAGGTCGTCCAGGGTGTCCTCGATCCCCACGCTCACCCCGGCCGGGATCTCGTCCTGGGTCCCGCCGTAGAGCTTGCGGAGCGGCACTCCCCTCTCCTTAGCGGTCAGGTCCCACAAGGCCAGCTCCAGCCCGGCCTTGGCCATGGGGTTCCCGCGGAACGGACGCACGGCCCGGCAGAAAGCCTCCGGGTCCGAGGACCGGCCGCGGAAGAGCGCCGGGATCAGGAAGTCTTTGAGGACGTGCCATTCCGTCTCCGTGGTCTCCTCGCTGTAGAGGGGCTCCCCCGAAGCCACGCACTCTCCCCAGCCGGTCAGGCCTTCCGCGCGGACTTTGACCAGGATGAACGGCCGGTCGTATTCCCGGCCGAAGCTCGTCTCGAAAAAATGAACATACGGAAGCCGAACGAGCAGGAGCTCGACGGAATCGATCTTCATCGGCCCTTCTCCGCGGCTCGGCCGGCCCTGCCCAAAACGTAGAAGCACCGCTCGCCGAAGATGAAATCCGTCAGGCGCCGGCCCCGGCCGAAGGCGCGGCTTAAGACGCGGTGCAGGGCGATCTGCCAGGCCCGGATGTATTCGGGCTCGCGGCGGTGCTTGGCCAGGTCCCGGGGGATCTCGACCAGAGTCCGCGGGGCGCTCCCGTTCCAGCGGACCGGGAAAGGTTCGAGCCGGCCGTTGGTCAAGCGGCCCTCGAGCGCCCGCGCTTCCCGGCCGAGGTCGTAGGAGGGATATTTTTCCCCGACCCTGTCCCGCACCCGCCGGGAGGCGATGGCCCACTCGACCTTCAGCCGGTCCGAGGGCACGGTCTCGGCGAAGACGAGCGAAGCCTCTCCGCCGTAAAAGTTGGGCAGGTAGATCCGCGCTTCGGCGCCCAGGGTGTGCAGGTTGAGGCCGGCATTGCGCACCTGGAGAGGGTCGTAAGTCCAGGTGATGAGGTCGTAGCCGAGGGCGATCGCCTTGTCCCGCTGGGCCCATTTGAGACGCTTGCCCAGGCCCAATCCATGGAACTCGGGCAGGACGGCCAGGAGATGGGAGTGCTGGCAGAACTTGCCCCGGTGCAGGGCCGGGACGGAGTAGACGAACCCCGCCAGCCGCCCCTCCACGAACGCGCCCAGGAGAATGGACCCGGTCTCGACCGACATGCAGAACTGGTGGACCGGGGTCAGGTTCTCGGGGCTGTGCCGCCAGACGATTTTCTGGATTTCGACGCAGGCCTTGAAATCCGAGTGCGAGACGAGGTTTCTAATCCGCGGCGCGGTCATGGAGCGTCACTCCCTTGGCCGCGGCGAGCTTGTCGTACACGGCCACCGTTTTGCCGGCCATGGCTTCCGCCGAAAAATGCTTGTGGACGAAATCGCAGCCGGCCTGGGCCAGCCGGGCGGCCTGCCGCCGGTCGCGGTACAGGGTCAGAATGGCCCCGGCCAGGGCTTCGGGGTTGCGCGGCGGGACGAGGAGCCCGGTCTCGCCGTTCTTGACGAGCTCCGGGATGCCTCCGGTGCGGGTGGCCACCACGGGCAGCCGGCAGGCCATGGCGTCCATGATGGAGCTGCCCAGGCCCTCCAGGTGGGAGGACAGGACGAACAGGTCGAGCGAGGCCAGGATGCGGGGGATGTCGTCCCGGAAGCCCATGAAATACACCAGGTCCTTGACGTTCAGGGTCTGGGCCTGCTTGGTCAGCTCCATCCGGAGCGACCCTTCCCCGACGACGACGATCTTCACTTTGCGCGTTTTCGCTTTCAGGATGTTGGCCGCATCGATCAGATAGCGGTGACCCTTATGGTCCTCGAGCTGGGCGACGATGCCCACCAGGTAATCGCCGGGCTCGAAGCCGCATTCCTTGTGGAGGTAGTTCCGGGGAAGGTCGGTCTTGTAGACGGAAAAATCGATGCCTGACGGAACGACGGGGACCCGGGCCGGGTCGAGGCCGCCCTGGACGAGGACGCGCTTGACTCCCTCGGAGATGGCGATGACCGCGTCCACTTTCCGGATGTATTTGCGCCGGGAGAGGAAGTTCTTCTTCAGGGGGAAGTCCACTCGCCGGGCGACGACCCGGATGGGAACTTTGGCCCAGGAAGCGGCCAGCGACCCTGTCGCGGCGGCGTGGGCGTCGTGGAAATGGGCCAGGCGGCAGCCTTTTGTCTTCATCCGCCGCGCCAGCCGCAGGGCGGCGATGAGGCCGAACTCGCTCCTCATGCGCAGGGGCCAGACCGGCAGGTTCTCGGCCAGGGCTTTTTCATGGAGCGGGCTCTTGGGCTGGACGATGAAGTGCACCGCGAAGCCCTTGCGGACAAGCTCCCGGACGAGGAGCAGGGACTGACGTTGACCGCCGCGCCACTCCCGGCCGGCGTCAATATGGAACAGGCTCAATCCGCTCTCCCTTCTTCCAGATCTCGCGGAGCTTGGCGTAGCGGAGGAAGACGGCGTAGCCGTTGAGCGTCGAGATCACCAGGCCGGGGAATCCGTCCAGGAGCCCGGCCTTGAGGAAGTAGCTCTTGAGGAACCGGGCCGGGGGAAGGAAGGCCAGGTGATACCAGCGGCTCTTCTTCCGCCGGGCGTAGAGCTTCTGGGCGCCCAGCTCGGAAAACTTGTTGATCCGGGCGACGTGGTCGGCGATGTTGCGGTAGGTGAAATGGTCGATGTCCCCCTTCAAGCGGAGGATCGGTCCCTCGACGTTCAGGTTCTCGTGGACGTACTCGCCTTCCCAGCGGGCGGCCTCCCGGCGGAAGAGCCGGACCCGGCGGTCCGGGTACCAGCCCGAGTGCCGGATCCAGCGGCCCAGGTAGTACACCCGCCTGGGAATCGAGAACCCGGCGCAGTCCGGCTCGGTCCGGCCGAGGGCCAGGAGCTCCAGCCGGAGGTCGGGCGAGACACGCTCGTCCGCGTCCAGGGACAGGATCCAGGGCGATCGGGCCTGGCTGTTGGCGAAGTTCTTCTGGTCGGCGTAGTTCGTCCAGTCGCGGACGATGACCCGGCAGCCGTACCGCTTGGCGATTTTGACCGTGGCGTCGGTGCTCCGGGCGTCGACCACGACCGCTTCCTTGACCAGCCCCTTGAGGCTCCGGAGCGCGGGCTCGAGCCGGTGCTCTTCGTTCAAGGTGATGATGACCGCGGAGATGTCCATCAATTCGATGATAGCACAGGGCCGGGAATCAATACAGGGGTTCAGGCAGAGCCGGACGGCTCCGCGCCGTCCCCCGGCCTCACTTCCGGAACGAGTCGACCGAGATGTTCCGCTCTTCCAGGCCGGTGCCCGAGGCGCGGTCGAGCTGGGCCTGGGACAGGTTGTAGTCGACCAGGCTCAAGAGCTCCATGGTCCGCGCGTCGGTCAGCTTCTGCTGGGCGTCCAGGACGAAGAAATTCGTGGACAGCCCGACCGCGAGCTTCTTCACTTCGGCGGCCAGCCTCCGCTCGGCCAGCTGGCGGGCGAGGGCGTAAGCCTCGTAGCGCTGGGCGTTGATCTCGATGCTTCGCACCGCGTCGCTCACGGCCAGGATGGTCTGCTGTTCCAGGTTCTTGAGCTTGGTCTGGCTCTGGTCGAGCTCGAGCCGGGTGCGAGCGACCTCGGCCCGGCTGAGCAGGCTGCTGATGGGCACGGACAGGGTCAGGCTGAAGGTCCAGTTGGTATAGCGGAGCTTGAAGGCTTCCTTGAGGGCTTCGGTCCAGCTGTGCGGCTCGCTGCCGATGATGACGCCCAGGAACGGGTTGTTGTCGAGATAGAGCAGCTTGTTGCCGCTGATACCCGGGCTCCAGTAGGACGCCTGGAAGTTCAGGGCGGGCAGGGTCTGGTTCCTGGCCACGCCGAAGTTCAGGGACTTCGACTCGATGTCCGTGCGGGCGGCCTTGAGGCCGGGGTTGCGGTCCATGGCCCGGCCGAGGCTTCGCTCCAGGGAGACGGTCGTCTTTTCGAACCGGGGCGTGTCGGTGGGTACGATGTTGAGCGCGAGCGCTCCGGGCTCGGTCGCGCCGGGTTCGGCCGCCAGGTTGATGACGGATTTGAGCATGTCCTGGCTCCGCATGAGGAGGGCCTTGGCCGCCAGGATGTCGGCCTGGCGGGCGGCCACTGCGGCCTCAGCGTCCAGGATCTCGATCGGGGCCAATTGACCGACTTCCACCTCTTTCTTGTTCTTGTTCAGGAGGTCGCGGGCCAGCTCGAGCGACTGCTCCTTCACCTTCATGTTCTCGATGGCGTAGACGAGGTTCCAGTAGGCCTCCTCGACCCCGTACACCGTGTCGAGCAGGGACGTCTCGAGCTGGCTGACCGAGATGTCCAGGTTGTTCTGGGCCAGGATGATCTGCCGCCGGGTGACCTTGAACCCGAAGTCCTTGAGGAGGGGCTGGGTGAAGTCGAAGCGGAGGGTGGTGCTGTAGCGGGGGTTGATGAGCTGGAAGGCCTGGGTCGTGTTGGAGGTGTAATTTTCGAAGGACAGGGAGAAGTTGCCGCCCGTCGGGATCTGCTCCGCGATCGAAACGCCGTAGGTGGTGAGCTTGTCGATGACCGTTTCCGAGCCCTGGAGGAACCAGTAGGAGGGATTCTCGTTGTGCTGGCCCTGGGTGCTGAACTGGAGCTGGGGCAGGAAGATCTCCCGGGCCTGGGACACGGTCTCCTGGGCGATGGCCGGACCGAAGACCGCCACGGCCAGATCGAGGTTGTTCTTGAGGGCTTTGAGGACGGCGTCGTCCAGGGACAGGGGGATGTCCTTGGAGGGAGCGGCGGTCTGGCTCAGCAGCGGAGCCGAACCCAAGACCAGGGCCAAGGCTATGGCGGAGATGGCCGACAGGGCGGATTTAGCGTTCACGGGCGTCCTCCTCGCGGAATTCCAATATAATTCCAATATTATATACGGAAGCGCGGGACGTTGGTTTGGCCGGCGGCCGCTTGACAATCCGCCGCTGGAAGAAGAAAAATATGACGCGCTCTCGTGAACAAAGATTCCGGCTGGTTCCGACTTCCCCTGTTCGTGGTCTTCTCCTTCTGCCTGGCCGTCTATGTCGACCTTCTGGGACGGCTGCCGGGCTTTTCCATCCTGGACCATGCCTACGTCTGGAGGCCGGGGCGCCTGGCCATCGCGGCCCTCATCCTCTTTCCTCTGCTCCTGGGCCTGTGGGCCCTGACGTCCGGACTGCTCAGCGCGATCTTCAAGGTGAAGCACGCCCGGGTCATGCGCCCCGATTTCTGGACCTACCTTCCGGTGCTGCTGTTCGGCGCGGCGCCGCTGGCCCTCCGCCGCTACCTCGACCGGGCCGACCTCGGCCTGAGGCTGACCATTCTCGCGGCGATCGTCATCGGCGCGGTCCTCGTCCTCAACATCCTGCTGGGCTTCCGGCTCAGCCGGGAGAAGGAACACCCCGGCCGCGGGCTGGTGGAGCGCTTCGGCGGCCGCTCCCGGGCCAAGCGGCTGACCCTGCTCGTCGTCGCCGCCCTGCTCGTCTTCAACGCGGGCGCGCTCGTCCTCGACTCGCGGCGGCCGTTCTTTTCCGGGGACGAGCCCCATTACCTGCTCATCGCCCACAGCCTCATCCACGACCGGGACTTCGACCTCAAGAACAACTACGCCGAGCGGGACTACGACCGGACCGTGCTCCCGGGCTCCAGCCTCAGCCGCCACGTCATCAAGCGCGACGAGACCGGGCCGGTCTATTCGTTCCATTCCCCGGGGACGGCGTTCGTCCTCCTGCCCTTCTACGCCTTGGGCGACTTCGTCGGCCCCGGCGCGCTGAGGTTCCTCCTGCGGTTCGGAATGAGCCTGCTCGGCGCGCTGTTCGGCCTCCAGATCTATCTCTTCGCCCGGAAGGAGTGGGGCCGGGAGGGCCTGGCTTTGGGATTGTGGTTCCTCACGAGCTTCACCGCGCCCGTATTCTTCTACAGCATCCACGTCTACCCGGAGCTGATCGTCGCCTTCCTGAGTCTGATGCTCTTCCGGCTCATCCGGCATTCGGAGTCCTGGCCGGCGCGGCGCGTGTTTGCGGCCGGGCTCATCTGCGCCTCGCTCATCTGGTTTCACGCGCTGAAATACATCTTTCTGATGGCGCCGCTGTTCGTGTACTTCCTGTGGGTCCTCTTGAAGAAGCATCGCCGGTGGAAGGCCCTGCCTTACGCGCTGGCCGGTCCCCTGCTCAGCGGCGGATTGTACCTGCTGTTTCAGTTTTCCCTGTACGGGTCGCTGTCGCTGTCGTCGGTCTCGTGGAAGGGTCCGCTGTCGGGGGCCGAGTCGGTGTCCTACGCCAAGTATCTTCTCGGCGGGATCCCGTTCCGCTTCCGTCTGGAAACCCTGGCCGGATATTTCTTCGACCAGAGGGACGGACTGCTCTTCTACGCGCCGATCTACATCCTGGCATTTCTGGGAGCGGTCGAGCTCCTGAAGCGGAAAAGATCGGGTTTCTGGACCCTGGCCTTCGTCACCGCGCCCTATATTTTGGTGTCGGCCTTTCTGACCCAGCGGACGGGCTACGCGCCCCAGGCCCGGCCGCTGGTCGCCGTCATCTGGGGCCTGGCCATCTGGCTCGGGGCGTTCATCGCCGCGAACAGGAAAACGCTGTATTCCTCCCTGCTGGCCGTGGCGGCGGTGGCGAGCCTGGTCGTGGTCGTCCTGCTTCTCCTCAACCCGGCGGCGATCTATCAGGAGACGACCGAGGGGACAACGGAGCGGGGCGGGGCGCTTTTCGTCGGGCTGTCCAACCTCCACCTGAACCTTCGGGACGCGCTCCCCTCTTATATAAGGCTGGATGGGGGATGGCTGCCCAACGTCGTCTGGCCGGGAGTTGTCGCGCTCCTTGTCCTGGCGTTCATCATTTGGCCCAGGAAGAAGGAATGGCGGCCGGGCTACGCGGCGCGTACTGTCATCGTCCTGGCTTTGGCCGGGCTTCTTGCCTTCTGGCTCGTCTGCTTCCCAAGGGGCACGCTGGCCGACCCGGTCCGGACGGAATTTCCGGACGGCGGACGCCTGGACTTCGCCAACCTGTCCCGCGCGGCGCAGATGACCCGGCCGGGCCGCTTCCTGCTCGTGGAGGATGACCGCGTCTTTCATTTCAGCTTCACCTCGCGCCAGCCCCTTCGCGAGATGGGCTTGGAATTCGGTTCGACCGCGGGCAGCTACGCCGTGGGCTTGAGCCTATTTGACCGGATAATCCTCAAGGATCGGACGAGGCGCGAGTTCAAGACCGTGACCTATGTCGACCCGCCTTTCTACAGGCTGGGGCGGCTGTATCTTTACCGCCTGGACCTCAACCTCCGCCGGCGGTCCGCGGTCGTGACCGGCGACACCCCCTATCTCCTGGCCGTCCGCCCCGTCTGGTGAAGGGTTGGGGTCGGACCGAACTAATTTGTTGATTAATAAATAATTAGGCTTGAAAACTGCCCTTATTCTTGCCTTAAACAAAGCTTTTTTGGGTTAAAAACAACAAAGAGGATCTTAACCCATCACAATATTGTAGAGGAATGGCAGGAGGTCTATTGACCGCTTTTTATTAGCTTAATGAGCTTGCCCACGGCCGAGGCGAGCTCCTGGCCCTCTTGATCGCGCAGGACGGATTCGCAGTTGATGACCCGGCCCTTGATCTTCGTGACGCGTCCCTCGGCAATCAGTTTGTGACCGATCCGGACCGGCTTTTTGAAGCGGACCGTCATCTCGGCTGTGACCGCCGCATCGCCGGCCCCCCGCTCCGCGCCGCCAAAGGCGTGGGCGAAGGCCTCGTCGAGGATCGTGGAGATGATCCCGCCGTGGAGCACGCCCTCCCAGCCTTGGAACTTTCGTTCAGGGACGAACTCGATCCGGCACCGGCCCGGCTCCGGGTATTCGATCTTCAGGCGAAGCCCGTCCGGGTTCCGCACACCGCAGGCGAAACAAAAATGATCGTCTTTGAGCTCGACATCATCCATGGCTTCTATCCTCTCGGAAATTGAAGTGCCATTATGCCTCGAGTCTGCTCGATTCGCAACTTAGGTCTCGAAAAACAAGCAAAAAGGGCGGTGCTAAGGGCAAAAAAACGGGGTAAATTTTTGACAAATTATTAATTATCAATAGGTTGCGACAGCCAAGCTACATAAAAAGGGGGAAGCGCTTGAGGCCTTTTTTATGGAGTTTGAATTTGACCAGAGTTTTCAAGATCGATAATCCGTAGACGATGCTGCGGGCCATGCCGATCTGGGACGCTTCGGCGAAGTACCGCGTCTCGATCGGGATCTCCCGAATGCGTGCTCCATGTATGACGCCCTGGGCGATGATCTCGGAGTCGAAGACGAAATCATCGGAATTCGCCATGAAATTCACGGCCTCGAGGTAGCGTCGGGAATAGGCCCGCAAGCCCGAATGGTATTCGGTCAGGTACATGTAAAAAACGGCGTTCTCCACCGCGGTCAGGAAAATGTTGGCCAGGTATTTCCACTTGGGCATCCCGCCCTCGAGCGGCCGCCCTCCCAGCATCCGCGACCCGAAGACGGCGTCGCACTTCCCCTCGAGCAGGGGCTGGACGAGCTCCGGGATGACCGTCGGGTCGTACTGGTGGTCGGGGTGGACCATGACCATGATCTCGCCCCCGCGCCGGAGCGCCTCGGTGTAGAGCGTCTTCTGGTTCCCGCCGTAGCCGCGGTTCGCCGCGTGGACCAGGACGCGCAGGCCGAGCTTTCGGGCCAGGGCCACCGTCCCGTCCCGGCTGGCGTCGTCGCAGAGGATGATCTCGTCCACCCAGCGCCGGGGGATGTCGTCCAGGGTCTTCTTCAGGGTCTTCTCGGCGTTGTAGGCCGGCATGACCACGATGACCTTCTTCTTGCGCCGTCCCGCCCCCGCGCTGACTTTCTTTTTCATCCCCGCGCCTTTTATAGCATATTTAATCCAATCTTGACAGACGGGACGCGGATTTTTCATACTGCCAGTGATGGGCAAGGGAGTCGGGGCGGTCGACGGAGCGCTTCTCGCGGTCTGGAGCCTGGCCCCGGCCGTCTGGACCAGCCTGTTCCTTCAGACCGGCGGCTTCTCGATCCTCAGCCATGCCTTCCGCCTGCTCCCGCTCCAGATCGTTCCGGCCTGGATCTTGTTCTTCCTCATCCTTCTCGCCGCCTGGAGAACCATCGTACGAACCCCATCCGGAAATGCCGAAAAAACCGGTCTCCCCGGCCGCAATTGGGCCCGCCTGGCCTTCATCCCCCTCGCTTTCTTCTTCCTTTCGCCATCCCTTCTCAGCCGCTACCTCACCCGCGACGACCTCCAGACCCGGCTCATCCTGCTCGCCATCTTCATAGCCGCTGCCGTCCTGACCCTCCTCTCGATCCGAAAGCCGCGCACAATCACGGCCTCCGTCCCCACCGTGCCTACCGCCGTCCCGAGCGCCGTCTCGAAGCCGCCCATGCCGGACAGCCCCGAATCGCGCTGGTCGCGCCTCCCCCGCCGCCGCAAGCTCCTCGTCCTCTTCGCCGCCGCCTTCATCGTCTACAACATCTGCTGTTTCATCCTGGTCAGCCAGGGCATCACCTTCTCCGGAGACGAGCCCCACTACCTCATGACGAGCCACAGCCTGCTCACCGACCGCGACCTCAACGTCGCCGACAACTACGACGACAAGGATTATTTCCATTTCTACGACCAATCCCAGAACCCGAACCTCGTCCTCCGGCCCCACGGCCGTCACGGCCGCCTCGGCTGGCAATACGTCTATCCCATCAACCTCCCCGGCATCTCGGTCCTTATCCTCCCCTTCTACGGTTTGAGCTTTCTCGCCAAGGGATCGCTCGTCGTCTTTCTCCTCAAGGGAAGCCTCTCCATCTGGGCGGCCCTGCTCGGAGTCCAGCTCTATCTCCTGGCGCTCCAGCTTTGGAACAAGGAGCGATTCGCCCTGAAGCTGTGGTTCCTCTACGCCTTCACCGCCCCCGTGCTGTTCTACTCGTTCCATCTCTACCCCGAGCTCCCGGTAGCGTTCTTATCCATACTCGCCGTTCGCAAGATCACCTCGCCCGCCGCGCTCGGCCCGAAAGGCTATCTCCTCGTCGGATTCCTTCTCGGGCTCCTGCCCTGGTTCGGGCTCAAGTTCAACACGATCTTCTGGCCCCTGCTCCTCGTCGCCGCCTTTTACGCCCTGCGCGTCCGGCGCGACGGCCTCCGCTCGCTCCTCTGCCTCCTCGCCTTTCCCTTGCTCAGCCAGGCCCTGTTCCTGCTCTTCACCTACCAGCTCTACGGCTCCATCTCCCCCTTCTCGATCTACAAGGGCGTCATCACGGCCGACCGCGTGGGCGAGATCCGCGCGGGCTACCTGGACATCCCCTTCCGCCAGCGCGTCGAATCGTTCTTCGAGTATTTCCTCGACCAGAGGGACGGACTGCTCCTCTACTCGCCCGTCTATTTCTTCTCGGCCCTGGGGCTCGTCGAGCTCTTCCGCTCGCGGCGCCGCGCCTTCTGGGCCCTGCTCTTCATCACCCTCCCCTACCTCGCCGTCCACGCCATCTTCACCGAGCGGGGAGGGTTCAGCCCCCAGGGCCGGCCGCTCGCCTCGATCTCCTGGGTGCTCCTGATCCTCGTGGGATATTTCCTCGCCCGGGACAAGCACCCCTTGTTCTCGGCGGCCTTCAAGGCGGCCGCGGCCGCGAGCCTGACGGCGGTCGTCCTCCTCCTCGCCCATCCCTCCTTCCTCTACCAGCCGACCTCGCACGACATCACCACCCGGGCCGGGGATCTCTTCGTCTTCCTCGGAGGGTTCGGCGCGTTCCTGCCGCCGCTCCTCCCCTCGTTCATTAAAATTCCCAACCAGAACTACCTGCCCAACTCCCTCTGGCTTATCGGCATCGCCGTCTTTGTCCTGGCGTACATCCTGCTGAAACCCGCCCGCCCGGGGAGGCTTTTCCGCGTTCTCGCCTCGGCCTCGGTCTTGGCCGCCCTGGCGATCGCAGTCTGGCTCTGGGTCCTCTACCCTCGCCCGGCGCTCTATCCCGTCAAAACGGTCGCCCCATCCCCTTCTTCCCGGCAAGCCTTGGCCTTCTACACCTTTCCCATGGGCAAGGGCGCCATGGTCAAGCCGACCGGCGACATCTATCTCCATTACGAAAAGAGCTACAAGATCCTCGCGAGCGCCAAGACGCGCTTCGACACTCTCACCCTGGAGTTCGGGTCCGTGGACGGCGACTACGACATCCGCATCCGCTGGTTCGACCGGCCGGTCTTCGACGGACGCGTCAGCCGCGCCGTTCATAAATTGGAATTGGAGACGCCCGCCTTCTATCCCCTGAGAAACCTCTCCCTTCACGCGTTCGACGTCAGGGTGAAAAAGGTCGCGGGCGAGCCGATGCTCCGCAAGCCGGTTCTGTTCCGGATTACTCCGCCGCCGCCGCGCTGACCCGGGGGTAGGCGTTCAGTCCGAGGTTCGGGGCCGGCACGTTGGGTCCGAAAGCCCGGAATTTCTTGAGCCCCAGCGACGCGACCATGGCCGCGTTGTCCGTGCACAGCTTGGGCGAGGGCACAGCGAAGGCGAGCTTCTCGGCCAGGGCCAGCTTCTCGAACTCGGCCCTCAGCCGCTTGTTCCGGGCCACGCCCCCGCTCAGGATGATCGAGCGGGCCTGCCGCTCGGCCAGGGCCCGGCCCAGGTTTTCCAGGGTGGCGCTCACCACCGCCTGCTCGAAGCTCGCCAGGAAATCAGCCAGCTTGCGGCTGCCCTTGGCGATTTTGTTGTCCCGGATGATCTTCAAGGCCGCCGTCTTCAGCCCGCTGAAGCTGAAGTCCAGGCTCCGGTCCGACATCCGCGGCATGGAAAACGGGAAGGCCTTGGCCTTGCCTCCGCTCGCCTTCCGCTCGATGACCGGGCCGCCGGGATAGCCCAGGCCCAGGAACTTGGCGATCTTGTCCAAGGCTTCGCCGGCCGCGTCGTCCCGGGTCCGGCCGAGGAGCTCGAAGCTCAACGGCTTCTCCAGGAAATAGAGCGAGGTGTGCCCGCCCGATACGACCAGGGCCATGGCCGGAAAGGGCACGCCGGGGTTCTCGATCAGGGCGCCCTCGATGTGGGCTTCGACGTGGTCCACGCCGATCAAAGGCTTTTTGTGGTAAAAGGCCAGCCCCTTGGCGAAGGACAGGCCCACGAGCAGCGAGCCGATGAGGCCCGGCCCCTGGGTCGCGGCCAGGAGGTCGACTTGGTCCAACTCCGTCTTGGCCCGGTCGAGCGCCTCGCGCACCACCGCGCTGATCGTCTCGATGTGCCGCCGCGAGGCGAGCTCCGGGACCACTCCGCCGAAAGGCGCGTGGAGTGCGTCCTGGGACAGGATGACGTTCGACAGCACCTGGCCTTCGTCGCCCAGCACGGCGGCCGAAGTCTCGTCGCAGGATGTCTCGATGCCCAGGACGCGCATGGCTCCGGCTCAGTCTCAGGCTTTTTTCAGGCGGGCCAGGTCGGGCAGGCTCTTATCGTAGGGCGGCAGGGCGATGCCGTTCTCGGTGATCATCGAGGTGATGTACTTGGCCGGGGTGACGTCGAAGGCGGGGTTGCGCACCGGCGCGTCGCTCATGGTCGTCAGGTGGGCCCCGGCGCGCCGGACCTCGTCCAGGGCGCGCTCCTCGATGGAGATGTCCTGGCCGCCCGCCAGGGACAGGTCCACCGTGCTGAAGGGCGCGGCGACGTAGAACGGCAGCCCGTTCTCCTTGGCCAGGACCGCCAGCCCGTAGGTGCCGATCTTGTTGGCCGTGTCGCCGTTGCGGGCGATGCGGTCGGCGCCGACGATGACCTGGCTGACCTCGCCCTGGCGCATCATGTAGCCGGCCATGCTGTCCGTGATGAGAGTGTAGGGAATGCCCAGCTTGCGGAGCTCCCAGGCCGTGAGCCGCGCGCCTTGGAGCAGGGGCCGCGTCTCGTCGACGAACACCCGGACCTGCTTCCCGTCCTCGAAGGCCGCCCGGATGACACCCAGGGCGGTGCCGTAGCCGGCCGTGGCCAACTCGCCGGCGTTGCAGTGGGTCAGGATGGAGGCGCCGTCGCGGACCAGGCTCTTGCCCCAGACCCCGATGCGGCGGCAGGTGTCCACGTCCTCGGACTCGATGGCCAGGGCCTCCTCGAGGATGACGTCCTTGAGGTTCTCCAGGGGCACCAGCCGGTTGGCCTCGAAGGCGGCCTTCATCCGCTCCAGCGCCCAGAACAGGTTGCGGGCCGTGGGCCGGGTCTTCTCCAGGCGGCTGGAGATCTCGTCGAACTTCTCCTCGAGTTTGTAGGCCGACTTGAGCTTGGAGACGCCCAGGGCCAGGCCGAAGGCCGCCGCCACCCCGATGGCCGGGGCGCCGCGGATGGCCATCTGCTCGATGGCCGCGGCCACCTGCTCATGGTCGGTGCAGGTGAGGTAGACCTCTTTGTGGGGCAGGAGCCGCTGGTCGATCATGACCACCCGGCCGTCTTTCCATTCAATCGTGGGCAGCATCCTTCGTTCCCGCCTTTCGCGCGCGTTCCGACACCCTCATTAAATAAAAGATCGGCGAAAAATACAAGAGGAAAGCCTGTTTGGACCGGGGGCCGGCCGGCGGCCCGCCTTGACTTTTTATGGGGAAAGCGGTAATTTCTTGCTGGACTTTACCACCGAAGACACGCACCGGGCCTGCCTTCAAAGGAGGAATAGATGTTCCTATTCGGCACCGTCGGACCACAGGAGCTGATCCTCGTTCTGCTCATCGTGATCATCATCTTCGGGGCGAGAAAGCTCCCCGACCTGGGACGGTCTCTGGGAGAAGGCATCCGCAATTTCAAGAAATCCATCAGCCACAAGGACAACGAACCTCCTTCCGATAAAGGCAATCCCCCCGACAAATCCAACTGATAATGAAGCGGACGATCGAGAAGCTCCACGAGGAGCGCCGGGCCAGGGAAGAGGCGTATCAAAAAAAGCTGGATGAATTCCGGCAAAGCTTCGCCGCTTCCTCCTTTCCCGGCCCAGCCTCGCTCGAGGAGCGCCTCGCCCGCCTGGAGGAGACGATCGCCTCCCTCGCCGGCCTCCTGGCCGAATCCTCCGACCTCGTCGACGCCAAGGACAAGGAGTGGGACGCCCTGGGCAGCAACCATGTGGGCCTGATCTTCAAGAGCATGGAGTGGCGCGTCGACGGCCTGGCCGCCGAGTACGAGGACGTCAAGGTCCTCATGTCCAAGTTCCTCCTTCTCGAGGACAAGCTCACCCGACTGCTCGCCTTACTCGACGAGAAGAAGATGCCGACCCGGGCCGACGTGGCCGCAATCCTCGAGCCTCTGGAGGACTGGCGCTACGCCGGGTTCGAGAACCGCTTCCGGGGCGGGGAGGCCGCGGTCAAGGCCCAGCAGGAAGCCTACGCCGCCCTGTTCAAAAAGGGCGGGAAGGTCCTGGACCTCGGCTGCGGACGGGGCGAGTTCCTGGATCTCCTCGGCCGGAACGGGGTCGAAGCCGAAGGCCTGGACCTCAACGGCCTGATGGTCGAGGCCTGCCAGGCCAAGGGCCTGAATTGCCGCCGCGCCGACCTCCTCCAGGAGCTGGCCGAGCGGCCTGACGGGTCGCTCGACGGGATCTTCTCCTCCCAGGTCATCGAGCACCTCCCGCCGGCCTCGATCCGGCGCCTGGTCGAGCTCGCCTTCGCCAAGCTCCGGACGTCGGGGGTCCTGGTCCTGGAGACGGTCAATCCCCTGTCGCTCTTCGCCCTGGTCCACATCTACTTCCTCGACCTCACCCACCTGACGCCCGTCCATCCCCAAGCGGCCAAGTTCATGCTCGAGACGGCCGGGTTTCGGGACGTCGCGATCCGCTACTCCGCCCCGCTCGAACGGGAGAGGCTCCAGACTCTCCCCGGCGCGGATGAGACGGCCTCCATCATCAACCGGGATATCGACGCCCTCAACGACCTGCTCTTCGCCCCGCCCAATTTCGCCGTGATAGGAACGAAACGATGAGCGCAGAGATATACGCCGGCTTCGACCTGGGAGGGTCGAGCCTCAAGTACGGCCTGCTCACCCGCAAGGGCGAGGTCGTGTCCAAGGGGACCAAACCCACGCCGGCCTCCCGCGACGAGATCATCGCCCTGGTCGGTACGGTGCTGGGGGAGATGAAAGAAGAGGCCAAGGGCCAGATCAAGGCCGCCGGCCTGGGCATCCCCGGGCTGTACAGCCTCAAGGACAAGCGGATCATCCAGTCGCCCAACATCCCCGAGCTCGACAACTTCGACCTGCAGGGCGGGCTGGCCAAGGTCATCGACCTCCCCTTCTGGGTGAACAACGACGCCAACATGGCCGCCTACGGGGAGTGGAAGCGCGGGGCCGGCCGGGGCGTCCAGAGCATGGTCCTGCTCACCGTGGGCACGGGCATCGGCTCGGGGCTCATCCTGGGCGGCGAGCTGTTCATGGGCTCGTGCGGCTTCGCCGGCGAGCTCGGCCACATCACCGTCAACCCCGAGGGCGACCGGTGCAAGTGCGGCAACCAGGGCTGTCTCGAGACCGAGGCCGCGGCGCCCAAGATCGTCCGGAACTACATGGACTTCAGCCGGACCAAGAAGCCCCTGGCGGCCGAGGAGGTCTTCCAGAAGGCCCTCAAGGGGAACACCGCGGCCAAAAAGGCCTTCGTCATCGCCGGCCAGTACCTGGGCATCGGCCTGGGCATCGTCATCAACCTCCTCAACCCGGAGAAGATCCTCCTGGGCGGGGGGGTGATGGCCACCGGCGATTTCATCCTGAACGCGGCCCAGGAAGAGGCCAAGAAGCGGAGCTATGCGGCCTCGTTCGCCGGCTGCGTCATCGACCGGGCCGGCCTGGGCAACGACGCCGGGTTCATCGGCGCCGGGCTGTGGGCCCGGGACCGCCTGGCGAAGAAAGGCCCGAAATCCTAGCCGGACCGGGCCGGACGGCCGCCCGGCGCAACGGCGGGAAGACGGACAGAGTTTGAAGATACACGTCCCCTGCGGAGTCGAGAAAGGAGTTCGGATGATGCGTCGCCTGACGAGAATGCTCATGATTGCCGGTCTGGTCTGCGTCCTGGCCTCGGCCGGATTCGCCCAACAGCCCTACGGCACTATCCAGGGCCGGGTGCTCGACCCGGCGGGCAAGCCCCTGGCCGACGCGGTCGTGCTCCTCTACGGGACGACGATCCAGGGGTCTTTGATGTATATCACCGACTCCTCCGGAGCCTATCGCTTCCTCAGCCTCCTGCCCGGAGTCTACTCCCTGCGGGCTGAGCTGCCCGAGTACAAGAGCCCGGTCTGGGAGGGCGTCTCCCTCAGCCTCGGGCAATCGCTCGACTGGAATCCCGTCCTCGAACCCAACCCGGACCAGATCATCGGCACGGAGGTGGAGGTCCAGGTCAAGAAGAAGTCGCCCATGATCGACGTCCGGAGCGCCGCCTTCCGGACCGAGATCGACTCCTTGCTCCTGACGACCCTGCCCACCGGCCGCGACCTGTACGATTTCCAGAACGCCGCGCCGGGCGCGGTCAGCGAAGACGCCGAGTTCCTCCGGACGTCCTCCATCCTGGGCGGGACGGCCCGCGGCCAGGTGTACAAGGTGGACGGGGCCTTCGTCAACGACCCGGTCGACATGGCCCTGTTCCTCAACGTCTCGCCCGACGTCCTGGACGTCGTCGGCTTCGAGCTGGCCGGGCACCCGGCCGAGTCCGGCCGGGCCTCGGGCGCCAGCCTGAACATCATCACCAAGTCGCCGCAGAAGAGCATGACGGCCGGGCTCCAGGCGCTCGTGGGCGGTTCGGAATTCAACAAGAGCCTTTATAGCCGGGACGAGATCGCGGCTCTGGGCATGTCTCCGGCGGACAAGTATTCGGCCTTCTGGGACATGTCATTCTCCCTGGGCGGCCCCGTGCTGGAGGACCTGCTCTGGCTGCACGCCACCGGCCGCCGGCTGAGCTGGTCCCGGAAGAACCCCTACCAGCCGGAAGACCGGATGGCCTCCTTCGCCCCGGACAGCCCACACTACGACCTGACCCGGGGAGAGTGGACCGGCCTCTTCCGGTTGGCCTTCCCCTACAAGAAGGCCCTGCGCTACTCGGGCATGGTCCAGCTCAGCAGCGTCTACGAGCCGGTCTATTTCCCCAGCGCGACGCCCCAGGCCTCCAAGGAATTCACCACCGTCCTGAAGAACGGCTCGGAACTCCTCACCACCCACTCCCTCAGCTACATCCTCACGCCGTCGACCTTCGTCGATGTCCGCGGCACCTACTTCACCCGGACGCTCCCCATCCGCGTCCAGGACGACGGGGAAACGGCCAGCCAGTATGACTACGCCCACGACGTCTACTTCGGGAGCGGCTTCTACGAAGAGGAAATCGAGACGACCCGGCTGTCGGGCATCGCCTCCCTGACCGCCTTCGCCGACTCGTTCCTGGGGGCCCGCCACGAGTTCAAGGCCGCCTTCGAGTTCGAGCAGTCGGAGAGCACCCACGACTGGTTCAAGGCCAACCAGTTCCGCACGTACTGGTACGATTACGAATCCCGCAACCCCTATTACTACTCGCCCGAGCTCAAGCAGGGACGGCTCAGCTTCTCGCCCTGCCCGGCGGGGCCGGGCATGTGGACGCCCAAGGCCGGCATCCGCCGGTTCGCGGGCTACATCCAGGACAGCGTCAAGGCCGGGCGCCTGGCCCTCAACCTGGGGGTCCACGTCGACTATTCCTACCTCCATCGTCCCGCCGGGGCGAGGACGGCCGTCATCCCGGTCCGGGCCAACGATCAATTGAACCCGGACATGAGCATCGTCTCCTTCATGAAGGCGCTGTCCGAAGACGGGGTCGCCGAGGGCTACGTGTTCCCCCTGTCCTACCTCCCCTTCGCCGCCAAGAAGCTGGCCGGGTTCTTCACCCTGTCGCCCCGCTTCGGCGCGGTCCTCGACCTGTGGGGCGACGCCCGGACGGCGCTCAAGGTCTCCGCGGCCAGGTATTACGAGCCGTTCTGGGTGGGGCCCTACAACTACGACAACGTCCTGGCCCCGACCAGCGTCGACTATCTGTGGACCGACCTCAACGCCAACGGGTTGATGGACATGCCGGACGTCGACAGCTACGCCTTCACCCATTACCCCAGCCAGGACCCGACCGTTTCGACCTACGATGAGAACCTGAAGGCGCCCTACACGGACGAGCTCCAGTTGGGCCTCGAACAGCAGCTCTTCCCCGACTTCAAGGTCGGACTGAACCTCATCTACAAGATCGACAAGAACATCATCGACAGCTACGACGCCAACAACGGCTACGACCCGGCGGCCGCGGACGAGGTCGGGCCGATCTGGCTGCCCTTCACCTTCACCGAGCCCGGCAGCGACGCCCTGCTCGGCACGGCCGACGACCAGAGCCTGACCGTGTACGGGTTGAGGGCCGACCGCCCCCTGCCCTCCTATCGGTTCGGCAACATCGCCGGGGCCAAGCGGGAATACAAGGCGGCGGTCCTGTCCTTCGTCAAGCGGCTGTCGCACCAGTGGGAGATGCAGGGGTCGCTCATCTTCAGCTCCTACAAGGGCAACATCGGGGCCGGCTACACCGACACCGACCTCGAGAACACGGCCTTCAACAATCCCAACACCCTCATCAACGCCTACGGCCCGCTGGCCTTCGACCGGCCGTGGCAGTTCAAGCTGATGGGCACGGTCATCCTGCCCTGGGAATGGGTGGTCAGCGCCTACTTTCAGGCCTACTCGGGGATCCCCTGGCACCGGACCCTGTCGCGGGTCTACTTCCCGGCGGATTTCGGGGCCGAGTACGGCGGCGTCCAGACGCCCTACGCCGTGGTCAACGCCGAGACGCCCGGAACGCACCGCTACGAGGCTTACATCAACCTCGACCTGCACCTGGAGAAGAGATTGTCCATCGGCGGGGACGGCCGGGTGAGCCTCATCGCCGACATCTTCAACGTGCTGGGCCGCCGCGGACAGATGACCTATGCCGACCAGGCCGGGACCCTGCGCTACGACATCCTGCCGGTCACCTACCAGACGGCCGCCAACTTCGGCAGCCTGGCCGGCCTGTACGGAGTGCGGGCCCTGCGGATCGGGCTTCGGATCGGCGTCTGATCGGGTCGATCAGCTAGTCAGAAAGGGAAAAGCCCCCGGTCTTCTTGACGGTCTCGTTCCCGGTCGTGTTCTTGACCTGGATCACGAACTGGTTCTTGCCCCGGCGCAGGCGGTCCAAGTCCTTGTCGAAGGCGAAGGGGACCTCGCGGCGGATCTTGTCCTTGGCCCGGGCTTTGAGCTCGGACTCGGTCGTCGTGACCGGGAGCGATTCCTTGAACTCCCAGTAAACGGCGCCCTCGGAGTCGCGGAGCTCGAGCTTGATCTCCAGGACGGTTTCCATCTTATCCGCGGTGGCCTTGAACCAGATGTTGGCCAGCGGCGCCTCGATGCTCACCTTTCCTTCGACCCGCTCCGCGGTCTCGGTTGTCTTCACGACCTCCCAGTCGAAGGCGAAAAAGCTCTTCTCTTGACGAAACGTCGTCTGGGCCTGGTTCTGGGCTTCGCTCAGGGCGGACATGTAGGCGATGTTCTGCTCGCGGAGCGAGGTCAGGTCGTAGGTGACGAGCTCGAAGGTGCCGTTGCAGTTGGTGTCGGCGAAGACCACGGGGAACTGGCCGTAGTACCAGACCTCGGAACAGCGTTCGATGCGCGAGCCCAGGCTGGGCGGGTTGATGACCCGGTCGAGCGGCGGGCCGAACAGGATGAAGATGCGGCCCCGGTCGGTGAGCCAGCCCGCCCGGCCCTCGCCGCGGAACATTTCGTTGGCCCTCTCGATGCGGCTCAGGTATTCGATCTTGAACTCGTTCTCCTCGGTGTACGGGTCCGGGTCGCGGCGCTTCCAGAATTCCTCGATGAGGCCGGGCTTCTCGGCGTCGGCCGCCTCGAGGAAGGCCTTGCGCTCCGGGCCGGTGATGATGTAGCGGACGGTCGAGATGAACTCGGCATCGGCGGGCTTGAGGTTCTTCTCCAAGTTGTAAAGATGACAGCCGGCCCCGATGATCGAGACAGCCGTCAAGGCCAGGCCCCACAGGGCGGGCCGAATTCTCCTTCGGGAAGCGGGGATTCTCATGGCGTCTCCTTGCGGGGAAAGGGAATGCGGAAGGTGGGAGTCGAACCCACAAGGCCTTGCGGCCATAGACTCCTGAGGCCTACGCGTCTGCCAGTTCCGCCACTTCCGCACCCGATCTATGAAATCTGCTTGCTATGCCTTGGCGACAGGACGTTCGGCGGGGGGTATTATAGCCATTTGCCCCTTCCGAGTAAAGCCCTCTCCTTGACAAACGCCGGCCGCGCTCTTATGTTAAGAATGCGCGATGGGAATGACTGTGACCCGTCATCGTCTGAATATTTGCCTTCCAACTTCACAATCCCATAAGGAGGTTTGATGAAACTCCAGGACCGCTCGCAAGTGGAAAAGCTCGCCAAGTTCAAGAGCCCAAAATTCCCGATCACTTCGTTCTATTTCGACACGGACAAGTCCCGCCTGACCAAGAAAGAGATCGGCCTGGCCCTGAAGAACCTCGTCTCCGGAGGCCGGGACCGCTTGAATAAAATGGCCTTGACCAAGGACAAGCTGGATTCCCTCAGCCGCGACCTCGACCGGATCCAGGAGTTCGGCGACGAGCAGATCCTGGCCGCGCACCACCCCGGGCTGGCCGTCTTTTCCTGCTCAGGAGAGACATTCTGGCAGGAGTTCAGTCTGCCCGACCCGCCCCGCAACCAGATCATCTTCGACCAGAATCCCTACGTGAGGCCCCTGGCCGCCCTGCTCGACAGCCATCCCCGGCTGTGCGTCCTCCTCCTCGACCGCAAGGAAGCCCAGATGTACGACGTCGTCATGGACGAGGGCCGCCTGGTCGAAAACCTGACGAGCGACGTCCCGACCAAGATCCAGGCCTCCGGCGGAAGCGACCGGAAGAACACCAAGACCCTGGAGCGGCGCATCTCGACCCACATCCACGAGCATTTCAAGAAGGCCGCCCAGGTCACTTTGGACAAGCTCAAGAAGACGCCCTTCGACTGGCTGTTCGTGGGCACGATCGAGGAGCACCGCTCCGGGCTGGAAGACATCCTCCACCCTTACGTCAAGGGACGGCTGGCGGGCTGGCTCAAGTCCAAGCCCACCACTCCGGCCGACCAGGTCGTCAAGGAGGCGGTGGGGCTCCAGGTCGAGCTCAAGAAAAAAGAGGAGGCGTCTCTCGTCGGCAAGTTCGTGGCCGAGCTCGAAAAAGGCGGCCTGGCCGTCTCGGGCATCAAGGACACCTTGGAGAGCCTCAACCAATACAAGGTCCAGTCGCTGGCCGTGACGCGCAACTACTCCCTGCCGGGGTTCATCTGCCATAACTGCCGGAAGCTGTACCTGACCGCGGCGACCTGCCAGGTCTGCGGCAAGGGGATCGAGCCCGTGGTGGACATCGTGGACGAGGCCATCGAGGCCGCCCTCAGCAAGAACTGCGGGGTCCGGCACATCACTCCGCCGACGAAGCTCGACCATTACGGAAAGATCGGGGCATTCCTGAAATACAAGAATCACGGCGCTTAAGCGTCTGAGGCGACGGAGGCGTCGGGGGGATCAGCTGTCGTAGGACTGGGTGTTGATCACCCGGTCGTCCTGGAAAACGACGAGCATCCAGCGCTTGGGGTCGCCGGCGCGGCGCCACACCCAGTGAGGCAGGCCGAAGGCTTCCGCGTCGCCTCGATTGAAGACGACGCCGACGTTGAAGGCCGTGACGAAGTCGCGGCCCGTGCCCATGAAGTCGGGCTTGCCCATGAGACGGAGCACTTGGTTCGTGCGCTGACCTTTTTTGACGGACCGCCAGGATTTGTCGCGGACATAGTCGATGGCGCCGGCCAGCTTGAGGGAGACGGGGCTCGGTTCGACACGATCGAGGATCTTGTTCAGGACGGTGAGGTGGGACGTTTCGAGGCAGTCATGCACGGTCTCCAGGCTGTCCGCGGCGGCGCGGCAGACGTCCGGGTTCCTGAATTTCAGCCCGCGGAGGATGGTCCCGACGTCCTTGGAGTCCCTGGCCGCCCGGATCTCGGAGACGGTCAGCGGTTTGGCGAACAACCGCCCCAGCCCCAATGACTCGAGAAGGTCAGACATGTTGCTGGATTCCCCTCAACGTCCGTCTGCGGCCGGCCGTATGCCCTGCCCATTCCGATAAAAAATCTTATATCACAATTCTTCCTTGTCAACCATATTTTTGCCCTTTTTGTCGTCGCGAGGAGCGCAGCGACGAAGCAATCTCACCGCCCCCAAACTTCACAAGTCCCCTCAAAAGGTCTAAAATCAATGACTCGAGGTTATGACGATGACGATGAAGCTCGGACGAGGCGCGGCCGCCGGCCTGGCGCTTGCGGCGTTGTGCATCCTGCCGCTCGGGACGGCCGTCTCGGACGGGGAGGGGCCGGCGCCCCGCTGGACGCTCGAGCTCGTCCTGTCCGTGGCCGGGATCTACCGGGTCACGGACGAAGCCGGGCCCGTCGCGGGCAACTATTCCTTCACCGTCCGCTGGCAAGGGACGCTCGAGCGCGACGACGTGGACTGGCGGCTCACCCACGGCCAGTGCGCGCTCGAGGACTGGAAGGCGCAGGAGCAGCCGGCCCCCAAATCGCGCGGCCGGGTCATGACCATCGAGGATTTCAAGGACATGCCAGCTTTCCGCTTCCACTACATCCTCCAGGACAAGGGCCGGGTCATGATCGATTTCGGCATGGACGGGTTTCCCATCCCCCTGAATCCCAGCCGGGAGAGCTTCTTGCTGACGCTGCCGGCCTCGGGGAAGACCACGCAGCCGGGGCCGGGAGTGAAGTACGACGATTTCGTCGTCGACGGCTCGAACCTCGTCCAGTTCGGCGAGGGCGAGTTCGCGGACGCGGCCCTGGAGAAAGAGTTCGCCTGGACCTGGCGCCGCAACCAGTCGGCCCTCGAGCAGGACGTCACCATCCACTGCTACCAGTCCCACAAAGCCCAACTTACTGTAAGAGTAAGATTGGGGTCGGACCGAGATATCTGATTATAAATAAATAAGTTAAAGCCTTTATTCATCAAAATTTCTCTCTTGAACCCGTGTTTTTATGGTCAAAAACAAAGATTAGAAAAAGTCTAAATCATTCATTGATACTGAACAATCCTTAAAGCGCATTCTTTGGGTTCAAAATAGCCATTTAAGACGAGATATATTAGTAAAATTTGACCTAATTA